>WPCJ01115088.1_pt1 | contig 13806 bp, 6 predicted proteins | sample 5399831 | NCBI WGS metagenome assembly WPCJ01 (sample SAMN12869470, study PRJNA574797) | sludge metagenome | isolation source: wastewater treatment of pH10 | place: China:Beijing | collected 2019-05-20 | reverse complement strand
GTCATAGACTTTGCCAACGCAGGAATGTGGCCATTGGGCAGTGCCTGGCTTTCCCAGCATCTTTGGGAAAAATATTTGTACAATGGCGATAAAAATTATCTCCAATCCATTTATCCAATTTTAAAATCTGCCACTCAATTCTATGAAGATTTTCTAATAGAAGAACCGACGCATCATTGGTTGGTTGTGAGTCCTTCAATGTCTCCCGAGAATATTCCGGACGGACATCAGGGAAGTGCTTTGGCAGCAGGAAATACGATGGATAATCAGCTGATGTTTGACCTTTTTACAAAGACAAAAAAAGCGGCAGAAATTCTTAATATAGACTCAGATAAAATCCCGGTTTGGAACAATATCATTTCAAAATTACCACCGATGAAAATCGGAAGATATGGTCAATTGCAGGAATGGGCAGAAGACAGGGACAATCCGAAAGATAATCACAGGCACGTTTCGCATCTCTACGGATTGTTTCCATCCAACCAAATCAATCCTTTTACGACACCTGAATTGTTGGATGCCTCCAAAACCGTTTTACTTCATCGTGGCGACGTTTCCACAGGCTGGAGTATGGGCTGGAAAGTGAATCTTTGGGCAAAATTATTAGACGGAAACCACGCCAACAAATTAATCAAAGACCAATTAACACTGGTAGAAAAAGACGGCTGGGGCAGCAAAGGCAGAACTTATCCTAACCTTTTCGATGCACATCCGCCGTTCCAGATAGATGGAAACTTTGGCTGCACTTCAGGAATTACCGAAATGCTTTTGCAAACTCAAAATGGTTTCATCGACATTCTTCCCGCACTTCCAGACGAATGGAAAAACGGAAAAATTGCAGGCCTGAAAACCTACGGCGATTTTGAAATCAGCATTGTTTGGGAAAATAATAAAGCGAAGGAAATCACTATAAAATCAAATTTAGGCGGAAACTGCAGAATCAGAATTCCGAACGAAATGGAATTAAAAGGAAAAACAAAACTCAAAAAAGCAGAAGGCAAAAACCCGAATCCTTTTTTTGAAACACCTGAAACTAAGAAACCAATGATTTTTTGCGAAGCTAAATTAAACCTTGTAGAAATAAAAGAATCAATGATGTACGATTTCCCGACTGAAGCAGGAAAAACTTATATTTTAAAAATGAAATAAATAATAATAATTTGGGCAGCTTTATCCGTCTTCCGCTCCCAATCTTTTTTGCAGACGATTTCAGACTAAAAAGAACTTGAGTACAAGCAAAAAAGGATTTCCGCTCAAGCCGGGCTGCGAGAGATTCAAAAGATTAATAACAACACAACCACGAATCCTAAAAAGGTGCAATAAAAAATAAAAAAATATATATGAAAAAGATAACAATGAATCCCAATTTACTAAAAAACAAAACCAGCATTTTTGCTACTCTGGCTCTAATTTCTGCAACCAGTTTGTCAGCACAGACATTCACCGATTTTCAATACAAAGGAAACGATAAAATATATAACGACAACCCTCTGAAGCCGGACGAATTCTATTCCCCGATTCTTCAGGGCTGTTATCCCGATCCAAGCATCACCAAAAAAGGAGATGATTATTATCTGGTAAACTCTTCTTTCTCAATGTTTCCGGGTGTTCCGATTTTTACCTCTAAAGATTTGGTAAATTGGAAGCAGGTTGGGCACGTTCTAGACAGACCTTCACAGCTGAAAGTTGAAAAAGGTGGTGTTTCTCAGGGAATTTACGCACCGGATATCAAATACAACAAGTATAACGACACTTTTTATATGATTACAACCCAAATCGCAGGCGGAGTCGGTAATATGGTCGTGAAAACAAAGGACCCGGCAAAAGGCTGGAGTGAAGTCCAGAAATTGAATTTTGACGGTATTGATCCTGCCATTTTCTTTGATGATGACGGAAAAGCTTACATAGTTCACAACGACGCTCCACCAAAAGGAACCGAGCAGTATCAAGGTCACCGCGTCATCAAAATGTGGGATTATGATCTGGAAAAAGACCAGGTGGTTGCAGGTTCAGACAGAATTATCGTAAACGGTGGAGTAGATCTTTCCCAAAAACCGATTTGGATTGAAGGACCGCATTTGTACAAGTATAAAGGAAAATATTACCTGATGTGTGCAGAAGGCGGAACGGGAGGCAACCACAGCGAGGTTATTTTTATGGCAGATTCTCCGAAAGGTCCTTTTGTTCCCGCTAAAAATAACCCTATTCTTACCCAAAGATATTTTCCTAGAGACAGAAAAGAAAAAGTAGATTGGGCAGGTCACGCCGATTTGGTGGAAGGTCCGAATGGGCAATGGTATGGTGTATTTTTAGCCATTCGCCCGAATGTCAATAACCGTGTCAACAAAGGTCGTGAAACCTTCATTCTTCCGGTGGATTGGAGCGGAACGTATCCTGTGTTTCAAAATGGCTTGATTCCGATGAAGCCGAAATTGAAAATGCCACAAGGTATTCAGAATCAAACCGGGCAAAACGGATTCTTCCCGAATGGGAATTTCGCGTATAATGATAAACTGACTGATAAGAACCTCGATTTCCGTTGGATTGCAATGCGAGGACCTCGTGAAAACTTCATTACGGCTACGAAAACTGGTGTAAAAGTGAATCCTATGGAAACGAATATCAAAGCGTTGGCTCCGATTTCATCTTTGTTCCACAGATTACAGCACGAAGATTTTGAGACATCTGTAACCCTTGATTTTAAACCTAAATCTGAAAAAGAATTGGCAGGAATTACGCTCTACCAAAGCGAAACATTCAATTACGTTTTCGGAATCACGAAAAAAGACAAAGATTTCTACATCGTTTTGGAAAGAACTGAAAAAGGAAGCTCAAAACTGATTGCTAGCGAGAAAATTTCATTAGGTAAGACCATTAAATTCCAGGCAGTTAGTGAGAAAGATAACATTAGCTTCAATTATTCTTTGGACGGCAAAAATTTCAAAAATCTTGGCGGTCCGGTTTCTGGCGATATCCTTTCTACCGATGTTGCAGGAGGTTTCACAGGAAGTTTAATTGGCTTGTACAGCACTTCGTCCAATGATATTGTGCCGAATTAATTTAACCATTTTAAACCTTCAAGGTTTCAAAAACCTTGAAGGTTTTGTAAAGTAAAAGTAGTAATATCAATAGAAAATCAATAGGAACGGGCTTTAGCCCGTTTTCAAAGAAAACAATCAATTGGCTTTAGCCCAATTTACAATAATATAAGCTTGATTTGATAAGCCAATTTGAAATAAACAGCAAGTATTAGCAATGTCACACTGAGCTTGTCGAAGTGTTTTTTAAGATTACTTAAAATCAACCAAACCAAAATATCAAAACTGTGAAAAGTAATAAATCATTTTATATAGTTTCTTTTTTGGGATTTATCGGGCTGAATCACCTTTCAGCCCAGGTAAATCACTCTGAAAAAGCGACAACCCGATTTACCAACCCAATCATTTGGGCAGATGCACCGGATTTATCAATCACCAGAAATGGCGACGATTTTTACCTGATAAGCACTACAATGCATCTTATGCCAGGCGCTCCGGTAATGCATTCCAAAGATTTGGTCCATTGGGAAATGTCGAGCTATGTTTTTGATACACTAAATGATAATTCAAAATACGATTTGATTGACGGAAGCGTTTACGGGCGCGGACAATGGGCATCGTCCATCCGTTATCACAAAGGAAAATATTACGTTCTGTTTTCCCCGAATGATGAGCCTTTTAAATCCTATTTTTATGTCACCGATAACCCTGAAAAAGGTAATTGGAAGCTTATCACGAGAACCAGGCATTTTCACGACGCGTCTTTACTTTTTGATGATGATGACAGAGTTTACGTTTTCACTTCCAACAAAGTTTTTGAGCTAAGCCCGGATTTTAAAACCATTATCGGAAATCAGGACGGAACGGAAGTTTTTCAGAAAGATGAATCGGAAACCGGACTTTTGGAAGGTAATCAAATCATTAAGAAAGACGGAAAATATTATATGATGATGATTTCCTGGCCAAGAGGAGGAAAACGTCGTCAGGAAGTATACAGAGCTGATAAAGTAACCGGACCTTACGAGAAAAAGGTCATTCTTGAAGATAATTTTCTTGGATTTTCTTATGCCGGACAAGGTGCTTTGATTGACGATAAAAACGGAAATTGGTATTCACTGATTTTCCAGGATAGAAATGGTGTAGGCCGTGTCCCGATTTTGCTTCCGGTAAAATGGGAAAACGACTGGCCAATTTTGGGCGACAAGGGAAAAGTACCTTTGACAGGTGAAGTTCCGCTTTCACCATTTAAACCCAAAAATCATTTGGTAGAAAGTGACGAATTTTCTGACAAAAAAATGAAAATCCAATGGCAGTGGAATCATAATCCTGTCAATTCAGCCTGGTCTTTATCCGACAGGAAAGGCTTTTTAAGGTTAAAAACCAATAGAGTTGTTGATAATCTGTACCTTGCTCCCAATACATTAACGCAAAGAATGGAAGGTCCGAAATCCAGTGGCGTAGTTGCTTTGGATGTGAAAGGGATGAAAGAAGGTGATGTTGCAGGTTTCAGTGCGTTCAACGGCGATTCCGGGATTTTGTCTGTGGTAATGGAAAATGGTAAGAAGTTTATTGTTTTTTCAACGAATGAAGTCAGTTTAGATAATAAAACGAAGGCGGTTACAGGTGTTAAAAAAGATGAAAAAAAGAGAATCCCATTAAACTCGGACAAAGTTTATTTTAAAATTGATGCCGATTTTAATCTCGGAAAAGATTTGGCTAATTTTTATTACAGCACCGACCAAAAAAACTGGACCGAAATGGCAAAAGATTACAAAATGATTTTCGATTACCGGAGATTTTTTATGGGTTCCAAATTTGCGATTTTTAATTATGCAACGAAAAATCTGGGAGGTTTTGTAGATGTTGATTTTTTCAGAGTGAATATAAGTTCGGAATAATTAGAGTTGAATAATTTGGGCAGCTTTATCCGCCTTCCGCTCTCAATCTTTTTTGCAGATGATTTCAGATTAAATAGAACTAGAGTACAAGCAAAAAAGGATTTCCGCTCAAGTCGGGCTGCGATAGATTCGCTATTTGAAGAAAATTGATGCTCTGTAGGAGTAATCTGTTAATAGAAAAAAAGTCGTCATCAAAACAAAGCCTCGTAGAGGCGACCTGTTAATTACGGCAATGATAATTAACATTAAAAATGTAAAAAAGATAAAACCCTTGTCGGTCTTATTTTTTTGTCTAAATTAATAAGTGTAAAAATTACAAATAAAAATTTATGAAAAATTCCCTGATATTCACTGTCACTTTTCTATTGTATGGTCTGTGTGTTTCTGCGCAAAATACTGACAGACAGGCGCCGCAAGATTTTGATGTGGAAAGAAAAGATATTCCGCACGGAAAAATTGATACGATTCAATATGCTTCAAAAACCGTCGGAACTACAAGAAAAGCTTTGGTTTACACCCCGCCGGGATTCAAAAAAGGGGAAAAATATCCTGTCCTCTATCTTCTTCACGGCATTGGCGGAGATGAAAAAGAATGGTTTAACCAAGGGAAGCCGAATGTTATCCTGGATAATCTCTATGCACAGGGAAAACTCACACCGATGATTGTCGTTTTGCCGAACGGCCGTGCGATGAAAGATGACAGAGCAACAGGAAATATTATGGCTCCGGATAAAGTCGAAGCCTTCGCAACTTTTGAAAAAGATTTGCTGAATGACCTGATTCCGTTTGTAGAAAAAAAATATCCTGTCAAAAAAGACCGTGAAAACCGGGCTTTAGCGGGTTTGTCGATGGGAGGCGGACAAACACAGAATTTTGCTTTCGGCAACATCGATAAATTTGCGTGGCTGGGCGCATTTTCTTCAGCACCCAACACGAAAGAACCGACTCAGCTTTTGCCGAATCCACAGGAAGCATTGAAAATGAAACTTATATTTATTTCCTGCGGCGATGCGGACGGATTGATGCCTTTCAGCAAAAGAACCAGCGATTATCTGAAGAAAAATAAAATCCCGCATATATTTTACATCGAACCGGGCGGTCACGATTTCAAGGTTTGGAAAAATGATTTATATATCTTTTCACAATTATTATTTAAACCTGTTGATAAAACTAAATTTGATGGATTTACCGTTTTGGGAACGCCTGCAGCAACCAATATCAGGAATGCGCAGTATCCTCAAATTCTTCCAGACGGAAGAGTGATGTTCAAAATAAAAGCGCCGGAAGCGCAAAAAGTTCAAATCGATTTAGGAAAAAAATATGACCTCAAAAAAGACGCAGATGGCTTTTGGACAGGAACGACGGATGCACAGAGCGGAAGTTTTCATTATTATTCTTTGCTGATTGATGGTGTTGCAGTTGCAGACCCGTCCAGCGAAACATTCTACGGGATGGGAAGATACGCCAGTGGAATTGATATTCCTTTTGATGGCGATGATTTTTATGCTTTAAAAGACGTTCCGCACGGCGATATCCGCATCAAAAATTTCTATTCCAAAGTCACTAATTCTTGGAGACGGGTTTTCATCTACACGCCACCGGGTTACGACCAAAATGCTTCTGAATCTTATCCCGCATTGTATATTTTACACGGCGGGGGCGAAGATGAAAGCGGTTGGGCGAATCAGGGTAAAACCAATTTGATTTTGGATAATCTGATTGCGGAAGGTAAAGCTAAAAAGATGGTCATCGTTATGCCGGATGCCAATATCGGACAAGGCGGAATCCGAAACTTTGGCGAGCGCAATCTCCAGATGTTTGAAAGAGAACTGAAAGAATCCATCATTCCTTTTGCAGAATCCAATTACAGAATTAAAAAAGGTAAAGAAAACCGCGCTTTGGCTGGACTTTCTATGGGCGGGATTTATACATTGTATGCAGGAATTCAGAATTCTGATATGTTTTCCAATCTGGGTGTTTTCAGTTCAGGATATATGCTGCCGATGCTTCAGGACGTTGCCGACAAACAATACAAATTTTTAAATGAAAATAAATCTGCCTTTTCATCCAATGTCAAAAATTTCTGGATTTCAATGGGCGGAAAAGACGATATCGCATATGAAAACGGTCAAAAAATGCTGAAAGAGCTGGATAAAATCGGAATTAAATATTCTTACAGAGATTATCCTGGCGGTCACAGTTGGCCGGTTTGGAGAGACAGTCTGCACCAGTTTGTGCAGGAACTTTTTAAAAATTAAGATTTAATCCAAAACGGACTGTTAATGTTTTAATCCAAAATCCTATACAATGAATTTCAACAGAATAAAAATCAAAGCACTTATTATCACGGTCGTTATTGTATCGGGAAATGTTGGTGCGCAATCTTATCAGAAAACAGATTCAGGATTGAAGTTTTCTGCTGACAATTTGAATGTTGAAGTGAAATTGTATGGAGAAAATACGGTTAGAATTATTAAATATCCTGTCGGGAAATCATTTGTCAAAAATAGTTTATCGGTCATTAAACAGGAACAGAAAACCAAATTTTCAGTTTCAGAAAACAATCATATTATTTCATTAAAAGCAAATGATTTAAATATTTTAATTGATGCTAAAAATGGCAAGATTACTTACAAATCGTCTTCAGGAAAAGAATTGTTGAAGGAAGTTGGAAGCGATTTCAAACCTTTTAATGATGCAGGAAATCAAACCTATTCTGTGTCTCAATCATTTCAACTGGAAAAAGAAGAACCCATCTATGGTTTAGGAATTTTACAGAACGGAAAAATGTCACAGCGAAATACGGATGTAAAAATGATTCAGAATAACACCTGGGATTTTGTGCCGTTTTTTCAGTCTGTGAAAGGTTATGGCGTTTTTTGGGATAACTATTCTCCGACTCAATTTACCGATAAACCGGACAAAACAACATTCTCATCGGAAGTTGGGGAAGGGGTGGATTATTATTTTATCTACGGAAAAAATGCGGATGGTGTAGTTGCCGGAATGAGAAATCTGACAGGAAAAGTGCCGATGATTCCGCTCTGGACTTATGGTTATTGGCAAAGCAAAGAGCGCTACAAAAGTCAGGATGAACTGGTAGATATAGTGAAAAAATACAGGGAATTAAAAGTACCTCTTGACGGAATCATTCAGGATTGGCAATATTGGGGAAACAATTATCAGTGGAATGCGATGGATTTTATCAGCCCTGATTTTCCTGATGCAAAAAAAATGATACAGGATATCCACGATATGAATGCGCATTTTTCGGTCTCAATCTGGTCGTCTTTCGGACCGATGACAAATCCATACCGTGAAATGGATAAAAAAGGAATGCTGTTCAATTTCGCAACCTGGCCGGAATCTGGCAGAGAAGTCTGGCCACCCGATATGAATTATCCTTCAGGAGTCCGTGTTTACGACGCCTACAATCCCGAAGCCAGAAATATTTACTGGAAATATCTGAACAAAGGCGTTTTCAGTCTGGGCGTCGATACTTGGTGGATGGATTCTACGGAACCGGATCATCTCAGCCAAAAACCGGAAGATTTAGACACCAAAACGCACCTCGGCTCATTCCGAAAAGTGAGAAATGCGTATCCGCTGATGACCGTTGGTGGCGTTTACGACCATCAGCGTGAAACTACGGGTGATAAAAGGGTTTTTATTTTGACGCGTTCGGCTTTTGCAGGACAGCAAAGATACGCAGCTAATACGTGGTCGGGCGATGTCAACTCTTCCTGGGAATCGTTGCGCAATCAGGTTCCGGCAGGTTTAAATTTCAGCCTCACAGGAAATCCGAATTTCAACTCTGATATCGGCGGTTTCTTTGCCGGTGTTTATAAAAGAAACGGAGGCGCCAACAATCCGATGTTTCAGGAATTGTACGTTCGTTGGTTGCAATACGGAACTTTCACACCAATGATGCGTTCGCACGGAACCGATGTGCCAAGGGAAATCTATCAGTTTGGGAAAAAAGGAGATGTGGTCTATGATGCGATAGAGAAATTTATCAATCTTCGTTACAGTATGTTACCCTACATTTATTCTGTTTCTTGGGATGTTTCTAAAAATAATTCGAGTTTTTTGAGAGCACTTTCGGTGGATTTTTCATCAGACAAAAAAACTTGGGATATCAACAATGAATATCTGTTCGGGAAATCATTCCTAGTAGCACCAATTCTCAATCCTCAATACACACCTGAAAAATTCATTAAAACCGATGAAAATCAAGGTTGGGATAAAAAAGATGAAACAAAGGAAAATTCGCTTTCCAATATAGATTTTACACAAAATAAAACCGTTAAAGTTTACCTTCCTGCAGGTGCAGACTGGTTTGATTTCTGGACGAATGAAAAACACAAAGGCGGTCAGGAAATTGAAAAATCCGTTAATCTTCAAAGCATTCCATTATATGTAAAAGCGGAAAGCATCATTCCGTTTGGTCCTGATGTACAATACGCAACCGAGAAAAAATGGGATAATCTCACGATAAAAATTTATCCGGGGAAAGATGCAGATTTTGTGTTGTATGAAGATGAATTTGATAATTACAATTACGAAAAAGGCGATTATTCTGAAATCCCTTTCCATTGGAACGAAAATTCAAAAACCTTAACGATAGATCCCCGAAAAGGAAATTTTAAAGGTATGATTGATAAACGGACTTTCAATGTAATGCTTCCGGATGGACAGCAGAAATCGATGAGTTATTCAGGAAAGAAAGTGAATGTCAATTTTAAATAATCTTAAAATATTTAATTATGAAATTTTTAAGTTTAATAACGGTTTTAGGATTTTTCCAGATTTCCTTCGCTCAAAATCCCATCATCCAGACAAAGTTTACAGCGGACCCTGCGCCAATGGTTTATAAAGATACCGTTTTTCTGTACACCAGCCACGATGAGGATGATGCTTTCGGATTCAAGATGAAAGACTGGTTACTATACACTTCCACAGATATGGTCAATTGGACAGACCACGGTGTAGTGGCTTCGCTCAAGGATTTTAAATGGGTAAATACCGACAACGGTGCCTGGGCGCCACAGGTTGTTGAAAGAAAAGGGAAATTCTATATGTATTGTCCAATGCCCAACAATATGGGGATTGGTGTTTTGGTGGCGGACAGTCCGTATGGTCCTTTTACCGATCCTATCGGCAAGCCTTTGATCAAAAATTCTCTGGATGACATCGATCCCACAGTTTTAATTGATGACGACGGGCAGGCTTACCTCTACTGGGGAAATCCGAATCTTTGGTATGCTAAACTCAATAAAGATATGATTTCTGTAAATGGCGACGTCGTAAAAGACCCGTCCATTGCGAAAGTCAAAGGTTCGCCGGACCCGTTTCATTATCAGGAAGGACCTTGGGGCTGGAAAAAAAACGGACATTATTATCTGGCTTATGCTTCTACTTGCTGTCCTGAAGGAATGGGCTATGCAATGAGCAATTCGCCGACAGGACCTTGGGAATATAAAGGGATGATCATGGACAGCGACAAGCGTTCCAACGGAAATCATCCCGGAATCATTGATTATAAGGGAAAATCTTATGTTTTCGGATTTAATTACAATATCGGCAAACTGACAATGAGCAAACATTACGAACGCCGTTCAGTTTGTGTAAGCGAAATGAAATACAATGCCGACGGAACGATTCAGAAGCTACCTTTTTGGAATCCAGAAGGCGTAAAAAGAATTGCAACACTCAATCCGTACAACAGAGTAGAAGCCGAAACCATCGCTTTCAGTGAAGGTTTGAAAACCGAAAAAATGACCGAATGGGAAAGAAATAATCCCTACGATACAGGAAAGAAAATTACCGACAGAATGGTCGTTTCATCCATCAATAATGGAGATTATCTGAAAGTTCAGGGTGTGGATTTTTCTAAAGGAATAAAGTCGGTTGAAGTTTCAGTAGCTTCAATGAATGGCGGAACGATTGAAATTCATACAGATTCTTCGGATGGACAACTTTTGGGAACTGTAAAAGTCACCGGAAAAGCGGAAGGCGATATTTTTAAAACCATCACCACTCCGGTAAAAAATATTAAAGGTATCCACGATTTGTACTTTGTTTTCAAAGGGGAAAAAGATCTTTTCTATTTCGATTGGTGGAAATTCAGTGCAGATTAAGTTGGATTGGAAATGAATTCAGGAATATCAATAGGAATGGGCTTTAGATCATTTAATAAAGTAGAATACGGTTGGCTTTAGCCAAAACTTAATTTTTTTATGAGTTATATTAATCAAGATTTTAAAAATGTTCAGATTTAAACTTTTTGTTCTCAGCTTTCTCATTGCCGGATGCTATTTAAATGCTCAGTCAACCGTTTGGCTGGACCAGTTGGATTTAAACATAGCAACACAGGGACACGGAAAACCGGGAATCAATACTTCGGTGGACGGAAAACCTATAACCATTGCCGGCGATGTTTTCAAAAGAGGTTTTGGAACGCATGCTGAAAGTTCTTTGTTGATTAAATTAAATGGCAAAGCAAAAAACTTTTCAGCTTTGGTAGGATTGGATGACGAAATGAAAGGGCAAAATCCCGCTGCCGAATTTGAAATTTACGGCGACAACAAAAAGCTTTGGTCAAGCGGAATAATGAAATTAGGCGATAAAGCAAAGCCTGTTTCCGTTTCGCTTGAAGGTGTACAACAAGTAGAATTAGTCGTAACAGACGGCGGAAACGGACCGTATTATGACCACGCTGATTGGGCAGATGCCAAATTTGAAACAGCAGAAGGTGCAAGACTGATAACATTTAATCCTATTTCATCAGTTCCTTATATTTTGACACCAAAACCTGCGGCAACTCCAAAAATTAATTCAGCAGGTGTTTATGGCGTTCGTCCCGGCTCACCTTTTTTGTTCAGGGTTGCAGCAACAGGTGACAGACCGATGGCTTTTACGGCGAAAAATCTTCCGAAAGGTTTAACCATAGATTCACAGACCGGAATTATCACCGGAAAAATAGATACGAAAGGAATTTATGAAGTTCTTTTATCCGCTAAAAATACAAAAGGCTCAATTTCAAAGAAATTAAGAATCGAAAGCGGTGACAGAATAGCTTTGACACCAACAATGGGATGGAACAGCTGGAATTGTTTCGGACACGAAGTTTCTGCCGACAAAGTAAAACGCGCTGCCGATGCTTTGGTTAAAACAGGGCTTATAAACCACGGCTGGAATTATATCAATATCGATGATTCCTGGCAATTTAACAGAGACGGAAAGGACCCGTCTTTCAAAGGGAAAATGCGTGATGAAAACGGTTATATTTTAACCAATTCAAAATTCCCGGATATGAAGGAATTAACCGATTACTTTCATTCAAAAGGTCTTAAAGCAGGAATTTATTCCTCTCCTGGGCCCTGGACGTGTGGCGGTTGCGCAGGAAGCTACGGCTACGAAAGGCAGGACGCTGAAAGCTACGCTAAATGGGGAATTGATTATCTGAAATACGATTGGTGCAGTTACGGAGGTGTGATTGATGGTTTGCCCGATAATGACCCAAACAAAGTTTCTTCACTCAATTTTCAGGGTGGAGGAGATTTAGATAAAGGCGTAAAGCCATTTAAATTAATGGGAGATTTATTAAAAACCCAGCCTCGTGATATTGTGTACAATCTTTGTCAATACGGAATGGGCGATGTCTGGAAATGGGGAAATGATGCCGATGCACAATCCTGGCGAACAACCAATGACATCACCGATACCTGGGCAAGTGTTAAAAATATTGCTTTGGCTCAGGACAAAGCGGCTTCTTACGCAAAACCCGGCAACTGGAACGACCCGGATATGTTGGTGGTAGGCGTCGTAGGTTGGGGAAATCCACATCAGAGCCGATTGAAACCGGACGAACAATATTTACACATCAGTCTTTGGAGCATATTTTCAGCACCATTACTGATTGGTTGCGACCTTGAGAAACTGGATGATTTTACTTTAAATCTTTTAACGAATGATGAGGTCATTGCCGTAAATCAGGATGCTTTAGGAAAACAGGGCATTTGTCTGCAGACCATTGGCGAATTGAAAATTTACATAAAAGACCTTGAAGACGGCGGAAAAGCGGTGGCTTTTGCCAATTTCGGAAGGGAAAAAGTGGATATGTCTTACAATGATTTTAAAAAATTGGGAATTTCAGGAAATCAGGTAGTGAGAGATATCTGGAGACAGAAGGATATTGCCAAAATCAATACATCAAATCAGACATTATCACTTGATATTCCGGCGCACGGTGTGGCTTATTATAAATTTATTTCATCAAAATAATTTAAATATGATTCAATTTAAATCAAAATATATCGCCCTATCATTTTTGCTGGCAGGAATTTATATTTCTGCCCAAAATCCTGTAATCCAGACTCATTTTACACCGGATCCTGCACCGATGGTGTACAAAAACAAGATGTATGTCTATACCGGAGACGATATTCCCGGCTATGATTTTTATTATATGACGAAATGGAGGGTATATTCTTCTGATGATATGGTCAACTGGACCGACCACGGTTCTCCATTGTCACTGGAATCTTTCAGTTGGGCCCGTGACAGAGCCTGGGCAGCACAATGTATTGAACGTAATGGCAAATTCTATTGGTATATCTGCGTTCAGACCGTTGATAATAATATGGCAATTGGTGTTGCTGTATCCGACAGTCCGACAGGTCCTTTTAAAGATGCACTCGGAAAACCATTGGTGACAACAGGAACCTGGGATAATATCGATCCGACGGTTTTTATTGATGATGACGGACAAGCCTATTTATATTGGGGAAACAGCAAATTATTTTACGTGAAGCTCAACAAAGATATGGTTTCTTATGAAGGAAAAATCACCGAAATTCCACAATCGG
>WPCJ01210464.1_pt1 | contig 13823 bp, 11 predicted proteins | sample 5399831 | NCBI WGS metagenome assembly WPCJ01 (sample SAMN12869470, study PRJNA574797) | sludge metagenome | isolation source: wastewater treatment of pH10 | place: China:Beijing | collected 2019-05-20 | reverse complement strand
CATTTCCAGGTGCTGGTACGGCACGTCTTCGATACGCTCGAATTGAGGGTGCGGATAGAAGGCACCCGCCACTTCGCCGAGGACAACAGCCGGCTTCAGCACCGGGTCTGCAGCCGCAACGTCGGCCAGCCAGCGCGACAGCAGCGGGCCGATGTCCATATATTTGCCGGGCACGCCACGCCAGGCCGAGGTGTTGAGCACGGTGAGCGGCAGCTTGACATGCAACGCCTCGGGCCGCGAGACATTCGCCAGGGTGCGCAAGGATTGCTGAGCGGCGAAGTAGTCGCCGAACCGGCCGAGCGGCACGATGCGTCCTGCAGCGATCTCGCCGGCATAAGTCGCAGCAAGCATAGCCTGCCATTGCCAGGGATGGACAGGCACAAGCAGATGCGTCTCCGCAGAGGCGCCCGCTGCATCGCGAGCAGCTTCGAGCCGAACTCGTTCGGTCCGGTTGAGGGCAGCGTCGAGCAAAGTGTCTTCGGCGATCCTGGGATCGATCGAAAAACGCAGATGCGTGCGCTCCGCAGCAACCCAGAACAGCTGGAACTCGGACACGAACTCGGGTGAATAGGTCTCGAAAGCCTCAAGCCCCCAGCCGATGCGGCCTTTGTTCGCCGGAGCCTTCGGGTGGCCGTCGAGCAGACGCTGCAGGTCAAGATCCGGCAACCTGGCAAGGTCGAAGGCCGTGAATGCCTGGCGCTCGGCAAGGATGCGCACATCCGCCATCAGCGTGCTGTATAGTTCCCTGGCATAGGTGCTCAACGTGGGAGCGGAGATCTCAAGCGTGGCACGCGCGTCAACGAAGAACGCCACGGCATCTTCTGCCGACCGGCTATCGACGGCCGTGACACGCGTCAGCGTTTCCGGGGCGATCGACAACTGACCCCAGATGCGGCGCTCGGCTTCGAAACGATAGGCAACATCGTCGCCGAGCGGCACTTCCCAATAGCGGCCAGCCGCATTCAGCGGCCGGACTGGAAGCACCTCCTCATAGATCAGTTCCGAGATGGCGCGCGCCAGGATGGCCTGGTTGGCACGACGCCAGAGCTCGCCGGTGACGGCTCGCCCCTTGGGCAAAGGGCCGAGTGATGTGCTGTACCCGCTCACAGCGGCACCTCGCTGAAGAAGCGCTCACGCTGGCAGCAGACGAACATCGCACGCTTGTGCGGGAAGTCGAATTCCTTGACCTTGTCATAGGCGGCATCCGCGCAATAGCTCAGCATCTTGTGGTTCGATGCGCGGGGCTCGCCGACGATGCGGTGCGTGCGGGGATCATCGAGAAACAGGTAGTGAGTCACCGAGCGGAACAGCGCCAATGTCTTCGGCCTGCCGAGATGCCGCTTGTTGCCGATCAGCCCGTGCCAGCCACGGTCATAGTCGGTCGGCTCGTAGTAAGGCCCGAGGCGGTCTTCCTTGCCCCAGTAGAACTCGAGATAGCCGCTCGGCTCGCCGTCCAGGCTAGCGATGACACCGAAGATGTGTGGATCCTGTTCCTGCGCGGCGAGATAGCCGTCCAGCTCCTCCCGGCTCTGCGCCAGTTCCCAGAAGAAGGAGACGCGCCCGTCATTCATCCATTCATGGAAAAGATCGAGGTCGTTTCGCCGATCGATCGGCCGGAACGACAGCGTTAGATCGAGGTCGGGCAGCCACCGCTCGTACATGACGCCATTGGGACGCGGCGAACGCAGCGGCGGCAGCCGATCGGCCGGGCCGATCGAGGTCTCGATGGCAGGATAGGTCAGGTGCGACGCCTGCTTGCGCCAGAGCAGAGGCAGCTGCCGCAGCACGGAACGCTTGAGCACCGTGCGCGACTTGCCCGCCACAGGCTCCGCCGCACGCGCCGTCGCCAGCGCGATCACCGGCCAGGTCTCTTCTACCGGCGGCAGCAGGATCTGCCCGGCGTCCGGAAAACGGGTGAAGACCGCGTCGGCAAGTGCTGCAAGCATTTGCGGCTGGTCCTGCCTGCCGGCTTCGAAGACAACATCATCAAGCAACAGTTCCCCCTGGTGCCGGATCAGTGCCGCCTGCGCGACCCGGACACCAGTTGGAGACGCCAGGGTCAGCCTGCTGCCGTCATAGCGGACTTCGAACGTGCCATCGTCCGAGGCCAGGAAATGCTTGCTGACGGCAAGAATGCCATCGGCTCGGTCGGGTTTTTCTCTCAGCTGGATGTTCATGCGGGCTTCCTCGTGAAAAGCGGGTTTGACATCGGAACGTAGCCGGCGAGCGGGTCGGTCACCTCGGTGTTCTCGTTGGTGTTCCTCAGCGAAAACAGGAAATTGCCCTTGCTGCCGAGCGTGGGCGAATTGAGCAGATAGTCGAGGCAGGCCGGGTTGCCGGGTCCACGCGCAGCGAGCCGCTCCAGCAGCAGGCGAAAGCGGGCGAGCAAGGCGTCCTCACTCGATAGTCCGGCATCGGCGAGCGCCGAAACGACCGCAAACACTCCGTTGATGACGAGGTAGTAGCCGAACAGCCGGGCAGCGGCTTCCGCATCGAAGACGTGATCGCCCTTGCCGCCGGCGGCGGGCAGGTGCTCGCGCAGCATCGGCAGGAATTCCTGGACATAGCCAGTGCCCTGGCAGTCGCGGAAATAGAGATGGCTGGGCCAGCCATCGTTCAACCCGACGACGAGATTCTGCTGATGCGCGCCAAACAGCAGTCCGAATTCCGAGAAGGCAAGGAAGAAAGGTTCGATCGCCGTATCGAGAAACCGTTCGAACCAGCATTCCGCAACCACGGACGGCTCCAGACCTTCCTGCTTGGCAACAAACCGGACGAGATCGGAAAGATGGCTTTCCGCCTGTCCCGGGTGGCGCTCGCACAGGGCGCCCAGTACGGCTGCCTTGGGCGCATTGTCGCGCTGGAACGGGTTCTCGCGGAAGGACACGATGGTGCTGGTGAGCACGGTCCCACCCGGCCCATCGCGCAATGCCATCCATGCCGGTTCGCCGAGCACAGTCAGCGTCGGGCAGATGCCCCTCAGCCTGTCGCCCAATGTACCCTTGACCAGGCTGTGCACCGAAAGTCCGCGGTCGCATTCGTGCCGCTCGATGATCCGACGCGAATTGGTCAGCTTGAGGTCAAGCGAGAATTTCAGCATCCAGGTGCTGTCCGCAGAATGGATGGTGCGCAGCGACGTGGTCGCGCGCCATAAAGGTCCGCCCAGTCCGAGATCTCGCACGAGGCCGGCGGCGAAGAGACTCTGCACGGCCGGCACCAGCATCAGCCGCGAGGCCTGCCAGGGGTGCATGGGAAAAAGCCGCGAAGCTCCGGCCTTCTCCAAAAGGGATGCGACGTCGTCTCCGGCGAGGGCCGGCACCATTTCAACGACATCATGCGGTTCAACGCTGCCATAGGCGAAGACTTCCGGATGCACTGCCCACCAGCGCAATTGGAAAGCACAGCCATACTCGTGACCGAAGCGACGCGAATCTTCCTCGGAAAACTCATCGCGGCTCATCGGCGTGGGATGGACGGCGTGACCGAAACGCAATGCGCTCTCCGCCTCGATGAAGTCCGGCACGCCATCGGCAAACGGTCGCGTAGCCCCTCGTGTTGCGACAGTTTGGGCGACCGCCGCGACGCTGGCGGCCGACCGCCTCTGCAGGTTCAGCCTGCTGGCGCTGCTGGAACGGCCACGAATATCCGGCTCACGCAACAGCATGGCCAGAACATCGAAGAGTTCGATCTCTATGGTCCCGCCGTCGGTCAGCAGCCACATCCGGCCTTCGAAACCGTGATAGCCGACGCGAGACCGATGACGCAGCGGTGCGACAACAACCGCGCCTGTCGTTGGCAAATCAAGGACAAGAACGTCTTTGTCTCCTTGTGGAATACCAAAGCGTTCAGCGAGATCGAAACGGCATCCACTCCACTCCCGAACAAGAGCATTTAATAATCTATCGACAGATGGTGCAGTATTACTTCTGTCATCTACATAAGTAATGGCATCCATTGTTTTAACTCTCAGCAGTTGCAATTACATATTTATTGTGAAATTGAACGGTGGCGTCTTCCGAATAACCTTGCCACATCTGCGATGACCTCCATTCCTCCTCTCGAAGAAACAAAGCTGACGCGGCGCCTGGCGCTCGGCGTCATGTCGATCGGCTTCGGTCAATCGGCCTTTATCGTGCTGGTGCCATTGGTGATGGCTCGGCTCGGGCTGACCACACTCGACCTCGGCCTGGCCGTGGCCGCGGGCACGCTCGCCTTCCTGGTCGGCGCGCCGCTGTGGGGCAGTGCCAGCAGCCGGATCGGCCACGGCAGCATGATCCGCCTGCTTGGGCTGGCGATGCTGGCTGCGCAGGCACTGCTGGTGGTTCAGCTGTCGGCCGGGCCAACTGCTTATGCCATCGCGTTGGTCGGGCTGATCCTCTCGCGGCTGATCTACGGCTTTGCCGCCGCCGGCGTGATGCCCGCGGCCCAGGCATGGCTTGCAGGTACGGTCGAAGCAGGTCGACGGCAGGCGGCCTTCGGGTTTTTGAGTGCCGGTCTCAACTTCGGCCGGCTTGCGGGTTCGGTGGCTGGCGCGGCCGCCGCGATCGCTGCACCGCTCACCGTGGCGCTGTTCATGCTGGCGCCACTGATGCTGTGGCTGACGCCCAAGGGCACGGCGAAGGCCGAGGCCCTTGCAAAGGTCGGCACCACCAGGCTCTCGCCATTCGACAAGCGGATCCTGCCCTTCCTGCTGATCGGCGCCTGCATGACCGCCGGTTTTGGACAGGTGCAGATCATGCTCGGCCCACTGCTGCAGTCGAAGATCGGCCTCGACGCCGCCCAGGCGACGGCTGCGACCGGCGTTGCGCTCGCGCTGGTGGCCGTTGCCATGATCGTGGTGCAGACGCTTGTGCTGCCCAGGCTGCGCTGGAGTGAGCGCAGCGGCATCCTTGCCGGAACCGCACTGGTTGTGGCCGGTATGGCCGGCCTCGCGATTGCCAGCAACTATGGCGTCGGTGCCCTGGCACTGGCGGCAACGGGCTTCGGCACGGCGCTGGCGACGCCAGCGTACACTGCCTGGCTTGCACGACGTGTGGACACTCATGAACAGGGTGCCGCCGCCGGCTGGCTGTCGAGCGCCCATATCATTGGCCAGACGGCCGGCGCCCTGATGGGCGGTTTCGCTTTCCAGCTGGCAGCAGAGCTGCCGCTGTTGGGCTGCGCGGGCCTGGCGCTTGCCGCCGCCGCGATTGCTGCCGCACTCGACAGGCGCGGCGGCACGCAGGGATGACGACACCGACCCGCGCGCGTTCATGAAATAGCCTCCGCCGGACGTTCGGCCGCAGCGGCGCTGCGCAGCATGCCATAGGTCATGATCACGGCGATGCCGGAGATTGCCGTTGCCAGCGCGAACAGCGGACCGTAGCCCATCATGTCTGCGAGACGGCCGGCAACCATCGACCCCACCAGATAGACGATGAGCTGGGCACAGGAGAGGATGGTGAAATCGGTGCCAGGCTGCTGCGACGAGGTCACCGACATGAACAGGCTGTAGAGCGCGACGATCTCCATGTAGCGCACCATTGTCTGCAGGAAGGACGCGCCGAAGATCGGCGCGGCACCGGAGAACAGCGCGAAGGCATGCAGCATGAAGATGGCAAAGCAGACGGTGCGCAGGCCGCCAAGCAGCGCCAGCACGGATGCCGAGCCATATCTGCGCAGCAGCAGCGCCGCGACGAAGGAACCGCCGAGACCGACGGTGACGGCGGCGCCGCCTGAGAGATAGCCGATCCAGTCGAGCGGGACACCGGCATCGACGAGATAGGCGCCTTCCATCGATTTCACCAGGCCTTCACTGGCGCGGTAGACCAGCGCGATCCACAGGATCCGCCGCGCTTCCGGCCGCGCCAGGAAGTTGCGGATGGACGGTCTTGTCAGAGCCGCCTGATTTTCGGCCGCCGGATCGGTCTCGCGCATGGCGAGCGCGGCGACCAAAGGAATGAACGACAGCACCGCGATCGTGACAATCGTAACGTCCCAGCCGTAGCGATGATACAGGATCAGCCCCAGCGTCCCGCCGATGACGACGCCGAGCGCCACCGCACCGCCCTGGATGGCATTGCCGATCGGCCGGTCGGCCGGGTCGAGATATTTCGCGGCATAGCCGTCGGTGGCGATATCCTGTGTCGACAGGAGCATGGCGACGAAGAAGCCGACGGCAAAGATCGCCCAGACGTCTGTGGGTTCGACAGCCAGCATGCCGAACAGTGCCGCGATGATGCCGAGCTGGGTGATGATGACCCAGCTGGCGCGATGCGCGCGCGCGAAGGGACGATAGCGGTCGATCAACGGCGCCCACAGGAACTTGAGCACCAGCGGCAGCATCAGAAGCGACAGCATGCCGATGGCCGTTCGTGACACGCCCTGTTCGCGCAGGATCGGCGGTATTGCCGCCGCGAACAGGTAGGTCGGGATGCCTTGCGCCAGATAGAGGCCGCCGAGCACGGCGAAAAGCCTGAGCCGCGAGCGGTTTTCCTGGATTTTTGGGAATTCCGCTGCGCTCATGCCGCCACTCCCTAGAAGGTGACCTTGAAGGACGCCGCAATGGTGCGGCCAAGACCCGGCACGTCGGCACCACGCGTCGCGGACGCAGTCGGGTTGACGTAGTAGGTGTCGAAGATGTTGCGCACGGCGAAGTTGAGTTCCTGACCGCCGGCGAATTTCTTGGTCACGCCGATGTTGGCCAGAACCGCGCCATCCAGTTCCTGGCTCGCGATGCGATCGCGACCGGAGAACATCTCCAGTTCCGTGCGCAGCGTCAGGTTGTTGTCGAAATGCGTTACGACGTAGGCCAGACCCTTGTAGGTGGTGGGGATGCGATTGTTCGGCAGATATTCGTTCGAGCCAATCTTGCCGTCCCGATTGGCGTCGTACTTGCCTTCGACGTAACCGACCGAGCCGCCCAGCGTGAACATCTCGTTGATGTCGTATTCGGCGTTGGCCTCGAAGCCCCAGATGCGCTCCTTCTGCTGCGAAACGCGGTTGGCAGCGATGTCGTAGTTGACACCGTTGTCGGAGGTCGACAGGTAAGCGCTGGCACCACCCCGCACATTGCCCCAGTCACCGCGAAGACCGCCCTCCCAGGTGTTGACCACCTGTGGCTCCGGCGCGATGTCGGCATAGCTGATGCGATAGTCCGGCGCATTGGTGCAGGGCAGAAGCGGCCGGATGCTGGTGCCATAGGCATCACAGGTCTCGGCATTGGTGTTGAGACCGGCGCGGCGGGTGAAACCGCCGATATCGGTGAGACTGAAGCCCTGCGAGAAATTGCCGAAGGCCTGCAGTTCCTGGGTAATGTCGAAGACCGCGCCGGCATTGAACGTGGCGGCGTTGTAGTCGAAGGATCCGCCGATGACGTCGATCGCGGGCAGTCCGACGAGATTTGAGCCGACCAGAACCGCAGCGGCCGGCCGCTTGAAGTTATCGACATCGAGATAGAACTGGTCGAAGCGCACGCCGCCCTGCAGACGGAAGCGATCGGTGACCGGCACTTCCGCCTGGGCAAAGGCAGCGACGGAATTCTGCGACGACGGGGCAATGGCATCCTGGCCGTTCAGGAGGGTCTGGCCTGTTTGGTCATGGGTGAAGTCGAAGCCCCAGGTCAGCGTGCTGCCCTGAGTGATGAAGTCGACCGGTGTGTTGACGGTGACGTTGAGACCCGAGCGCTGCACATCCAAGGCCGTCTGGTTGAAGGACGCCGTTGGGTCGCGATTGATCGGCAAAAGGGTCGGTCGCGCCGGGTTGGTCGGAAGATAGACCTGCGAGTTGACCCGGGAGAATTTGGTGAAGGGCGACTGCTTGAAGATGTCGTTGTAGAACGCCTTCACTTCGAGCTTGCCGAACAGGAAATCGCTGTCGGTGAACTTGGCAGCGAGATATTTGGAATCCTCGATGAGTGGCTCGCCGGTGTAGGCGTCGGAGAAGTTCGGCTTGACCGGGTTGCTCAGATAATCCGTGAACCAGTCAGCTTTCTGCCGCGCATAGGTCCAGTCGGCGCTGAGTTCAATGCGCTTGGAGCCGTTCTCGTAGCCGATCACGCCGGAGAGATCGCCCCAGCCGGTGCGATCGCCACCGCCCTGCCCCAGCATGGCATCGGAGGCCATCTCGTTGCCGTGACCATCATAGGTGCGGCGGCTGAAATTGCCCGATGCAGATGCAAAATAGTCGAAGTCGCCGCTACGGCCTTCGACCTGGACGTTGCCGCTGGGCGCTGCCGACTTGCCGAAGTTCTCGGTGAAGGCGGTTACACCGGTGCGCACCGTGACTTTCGGTGTATCGCTGGTGCCACGCTTGGTGATGAAGTTGATGGTGCCGCCGGTGGCGCCGGCGCCGTAGAGGCTGGAGGCGCCATTGATGATTTCCACGCGCTCGACCGTGTCGAGGTCGATGGTGGCGAGGATGCGAGAGACATCGCGCAGCGGCGTGTTGCGCGGCACACCGTCGACCATGATCAACACGCTGCGACCACGGAAGGTTTCAGAGGCGCCCGAGATCGTTTCATTGCGCGGCGCGTAGCCCGGCACAAGGCGCGCGATCAGGTCCGAGGCATTTTCCCCCTGCCCCACCGCCGTTCCGATGGCATTCTGGTCGATGACCTGCACCGACTGCGCAACGCTCGAGATCGAGCGGTCGTCGCGCCCGGTGATGATGATCTTGTCGAGCGTCGTCGCGTTGTTGGAAGCCGGTTTTTGCGCATCCTGCGCAGTCTGCGCAAGGGCCGGTCCAGCCAGGATCGAGGAAGACAGCAACGACACCACGACAAGCTTCTGCATTTACACCCCCAGATTGCGGAGCCGGCATGCCCTCTCGCGGCCCTCTGAAGCGCGCCTAAATAACTTAACCAAACGAGTCAAGTTTGAAGGCTACAAAAACAGTCAAGTTTTCGCGATGAGATGTTGCAGTGCGGCATCAAGGGCACACAGCAGGATTTCCATACCGTTGGGGCAGGCAGCCGTCTGCGGCCGACGCGTGACCGCAAACGGTTGGAGTGCTCACGTAATGAGGAGAGCTTGCACGGCTGACAAAGCGACGCTGTCGCTTCAGCGGCGCTCCACCGGACGTCCGGTCGACTGGCGCACATGCAGCTCAGGCTTGATGAGTTCCTGCGAAGGGCGCACGGTTTGTCCGTTCAACTTGTCCAGCAGCGCGCTGGCGGCCCGGCGGCCGACTTCGCGCTGGCCGTTCCAGACCGTGGTCAGCGCCGGCGTAGCGATCTGCGCTTCCTCGAGATCGTCATAGCCAGTCACGGAAATATCAACGCCCGGCACGAGGCCGGCTCGCGCAATGCCGTTCATCAGGCCGATGGCAACGAGATCGTTCCAGCAGCAGGCGGCGGTCGGCTTGTCCTTCAGCGCCAGGAACTGCGCCGCGGCTTCGAAGCCGCCCTGCTTTGTGCGCGGTCCCGGAACGCGCCAGGACGGCATCACTTCAAGACCTGCAGCCTCCATGGCATTGACATAGCCCTGATAGCGGTCGCGGCCCGTGGAGGTCTGGTCGGTGCCGCCGACCATGGCGATACGCTTGTGGCCGAGCGAGATCAGGTGATTGGTGGCAAGCGCCGTGCCATAAGCATCATCCCCGCGGAACACCGGTACATGCGCGCCATCGACATCGCGCGCGATCAGTACCGCCGGCAAGCCGTTTTCTTCTGCCATGATGATGTCGGAAGCCGGCGTGTCGATGGCTGGCGACATGATCACGCCATCGGCGCCGAGCTGCAGCAGCGTGTCGATGAAAGTGCGCTGCTTGTCGAGCTGGTCGTAGTGATTGGAGAGCAGGAAGGTCTGCCGGCTGCGATCCAGTTCGTGTTCGATGGAGCGCAGGATCTCGGCATAGAACGGGTTCATGATGTCATGCACGACAACGCCGACAATGCCGGAACGCGAGGTTCGCAACGAGGCAGCACGGCGATTGTAGATGTAGCCGATCTCGCGGGCATGTTCCTTGATCTTCTCGCGGGTCGAGCCCGCCACCAGCGGGCTGTCGCGCAGCGCCAGGGAAACAGTGGCCGTGGAGACGCCGAGCGCATCGGCAATGGTCGAAAGCTTGATCTTCTGTGCCAGCGCTCTGGGCTCCCGCTCGCGATTTAAACTGTTTAAAAGCGGCTTATGCCATCGAACGACGGCAAATCAAAGCTTTTTTGCCAGCTCGCCGGTTTCGGCGTCCAGAGCGGCCTTGTGACGGACGCGCAGCCGGTGTTCGCGATGCAGGATGTAAAGCCCGCTGGCAACGATGATGGCAGCACCTGCAAGCGTCCAGCCGTCGGGAAACTGGCCGAAGATGAAGAAGCCGAAACCGATCATCCAGATCATCTGCGAATACGGATATGGCGCCAGCGCCGTCGCGGTCGCCAGCTTGTAGGCGCGGATCAGCAGCCAGTGACCGCAGCCACCAAAGACACCGAGCAGGAGCAGGATCGTCCAATGCCAGGCATCCGCTGGCAGGGTGATGGAAAAGAACAGCGTCGGCGAAAGGATGACAGCCGGCGCCAGCGCCGAATAGAAAATCAGGCTTTCCGGCGTCTCGGTCCCAGCCATGCGCCGCGTCATGATCACGTACAGCGAGTTGGAGAGCATCGAGCCGAGTGCGAACAGATGGCCGACGCCGAACACGCCGACACCCGGACGGGTGATCACCAGCACGCCGATGAAACCGGCCAGGATCGCCAGCCAGCGCCGCCAGCCGGCCCATTCGCCAAGCAATGGTCCTGCCAGGGCGGTAATCACCATCGGGCCAAAGAAATAGATCGATGTCGTCTCGGCCAGTTGCAGCGTGCGCAGCGCGACGATGTTGCAAAGGGTGGAACCCGCCAGAAGCATGCCGCGCAGGATGTGAGCCTTGAGGTTCACAGCCCGGAACCGCCCGATACCTTGCCACGCCCGGAACAGTCCCATCACCAGCACGACATGGACGCTGAAACGAACCCAGGCGATGAACAGTGGCGCCAGGCCGGCAAGCACCAGATACTTGATCGACGTGTCGAGGAAGGAGAACACCACATAGACGGACAGCATGTAGGCGATTGCCGCGGGCGGCGTCGCGCTCTCATCCTGTCTGTCTGGCTGGTTCACGGTGGCAGGCGTCTTGAAAATGATCTTGCCCGCTTGTGCGGGAAGAGGCGTAAAGCGGCAACACAAAAGATGTCATCCGCCTTGGAATTTTGCGCCTCGGAGACTGCCACGGGCGATTTCGTCGATCACGCGTGCATGCGCGCGCCCTTGGTGATCTTGTCCACGATCTTTTTGTCGGCACGCAATGCAATGCCGACGACCCTGGCATCGTCTGGTGCGAACTTGGCAAAGGTCTCGCGGTTGAGCGCATCGAAACCGGTCGAGAACATCTCCTCGACATAGAGCGACACCTGCACGTCCCTTTCCAATGAGCGGCGATGGATCGTGGACAAGGTCGCCTGATCCGCCGACAACACGATGACCGGCTGTATCGAAAGCGCGTTGTAGAGATTGCCAGTGCGGTCGCGATAAGGTTCACCGATCATGTCCGGAAACTGAGCAGCGATCCCGGTGCTGAGGAATGCGGTGACGTTGAGCTTCTGCCAGACGGCAAGATCTTCTCTCAGCACGATTGTAAATTTCGTATCGAACATGGCAGCTTCCTATATTGAGCACGATGGATGAGATGACGCCCACCGATCTAGTTGCCGAGGCCTTTCAGGGTCTTGGACGTTTGTGCGCAAACGACAGCGGTGACCGCATCGTGCAGGCACCGGGCGCCATGGGCATGGAGCGCATCGAGGCCTGGTTCCACGGTCCGGTTTTCGACCCGCATCGCCATGACACCTATGCGATCGGCGTCACGCTTGCCGGCGTGCAGAGCTTTCATTATCGCGGTACGATGCGACACAGCCTGCCCGGCCAGCTGATCGTATTGCATCCGGACGAAGTGCATGATGGCGGTGCCGGCACGGAAAGCGGCCTGCGCTATCGCATGCTCTACGTGGAGCCGTCGCTGCTTGCCGTGGCCATGGGCGGCGCGCCGCTTCCTTTCGTGCCCGAAGGCATCGTTGACGACGCCGGTTTTCGTGGCACGCTCGCCAGCGCACTCGGCGACCTCGACCGGCAACTGGATGAACTGTTCGTCGACGATTTCATCGCCCAGCTTGCGGGTTTCATGCAGCTACATGCCGGCCGCCCGGCCAAACCGCTAGGCAAGACAGCCTGGCGTACCGCGAACCTCGCACGAGACTATCTGACGGACAACGCACTCGATCCTGTGCGATCGGAAGAGCTGGAAGCGGTGACCGGTCTCGACCGCTACGCGCTGTCACGCCATTTCCGCGCGGCCTTCTCCACCAGCCCACATCGCTTCCTGGTGATGCGGCGGCTGGAACAGGCAAAGAAAATGATGGCGGCCGGGACACCGCTGGCCGAGATCGCCGCCGCTGCCGGTTTCAGCGACCAGAGCCACTTCAACCGTCAGTTCAAGAAGGCATACGGCATGACACCCGGGCGCTGGTCGGCGCTTGTCCGCGGCGAGAGGTCGATCGAAATCAGAACTGCCGCCTAGACCGCCGCGACAACCGGACGGATTTCCTGTTCGTCCTCGTCCTCGTCTGCGAGCACGATCTCTTCATCCGACAGGTTCGCCTCGATCCGGGCCAGCAGCTTGAACAGCGTCTTCTGGTCCTTCTTGTCGAGGCCGCGCAGCGCCTGCTTTTCGGTCTTCTTCACGGACTTCTCGATGGCGTGGATGGTCTCGCGGCCCGAATCGGTCAGGAAGATATGGGCCTGTCGGGCATCGGCATTGGAAGCGCGCTTTTCGAGAAAGCCCTGGGCCTGCAGCCTGTTGATCGTCTTGGTGATGGTGGGCGGACGAACACCCAGCCGGTCGGCCAGCGTACCCGGTGTCTGGCCATCCTCGCGGCTCAGAGCCAGCATGATCTGATCCTGCCCGGCATAAAACCCGTGCGTCAGCAGCCGGGCGGCAAGGGCAGTTCTTGCCAGTCTGGCCGCAGAATGCAGCCGGCTCATCGTTGCACTTTTGTCAGCCTTGGCCATGGTCAGTCTCCTGGACCGCGCCGAAATCGGCACAATAGCCGCGGCGCTCGGATTGGCAATGAGTGTTCAAAGAGGCCGGCCAATGAACCGCTTTGCCGGCAAGCCACGCAACATTCGCCGTGGCTAATGACAGATCATTATTTCAGTTAGATGACAAAGCATTATTGCATCGCAAAATGCTCACGCGGCACTGACGGCAGACCTGCCTGGATCAGCGGTTTGGCAGGTGCAAAAGCGGGAGCGACGTCCTATATGGAGGGAAATTTCCCTTCGAGGCCCCGACATGAGCGAAACACAGACTCAGATCCCCGTAACCGTGCTGACCGGCTATCTCGGCGCCGGCAAGACGACGCTGCTCAACCGTATCCTCTCCGAGAACCACGGCAAGCGTTATGCCGTGATCGTCAATGAGTTTGGCGAGATCGGCATCGACAACGACCTGATCGTGGAGTCCGACGAGGAAATCTACGAGATGAACAATGGCTGCGTCTGCTGCACGGTGCGCGGCGATCTCATCCGCACCGTGGAAGGCCTGATGCGCCGCCCGGGCCGCTTCGACGCCATCCTGGTCGAGACCACCGGCCTCGCCGATCCGGCGCCGGTTGCGCAGACCTTCTTCATGGACGAAGACGTCCGTTCCAAGACCAAGCTTGACGCAGTGGTGGCGCTGGTCGACGCCAAGCACCTGCCGCTTCGGCTAAAGGACTCCAAAGAGGCCGAAGACCAGATCGCCTTCGCCGACGTGGTGGTGCTGAACAAGACCGACCTGGTGACGCCGGAAGAGCTCTCCGCTGTCGAAGCGACCATTCG
>WPCJ01370629.1_pt1 | contig 13833 bp, 13 predicted proteins | sample 5399831 | NCBI WGS metagenome assembly WPCJ01 (sample SAMN12869470, study PRJNA574797) | sludge metagenome | isolation source: wastewater treatment of pH10 | place: China:Beijing | collected 2019-05-20 | reverse complement strand
TGATGCGGGCAAAGGCCGAGCGGACCATCACCGCCCTCTGGAACACCCTAGGCTCCATCATCGAACTCTTTACGCCCGCCGAATGCGCCAATTACTTCAAGGCCGCAGGATATGACCCAAATTAAACCGGACGCGCTCTAGCACGTTACGCCAGCCAAAATCTTGGTCCCGCCCTGCCGCATTCCTGCGGCAACGGGTGATACCATCTGGCTGCGCTATCCCGGTTTCCACCATCGATGATATCCGGCAGCAAAATCGCCGCTTGGCGAGCCATTGCCCGGCAATGCCGACGGCTGGAAAAAGATAAAATTTGAATCAAATTTGTATTTTATTTTATTCTTGTTTTATATTAAAACGATCTAGGTTTTACTCAATATCTTCTTCGCGATTTTGCGTCAAATAAATCCGGACCTGTCATTGTCTCCTCAAACGGGGAGACTTCATAATGACCACCAATTGGGGCGCACCGCTTTTCGCGGCTCTGACACTGCTGATCGCATCGCTGGGAAGCGCCAATGCCGGAGGCAGCTATATGCAGACCGGTGCCCGCACCACGCAACCGGTCGGCCACTACGAATTCTGCCAGGGCCAGCCGCAGGAATGCCGCCAGAAGACGAACCGGAAGTCGCCTGTCGAACTGACCCGCAAGCTGTGGGCCACCCTGATTGCCGTCAACAACGACGTCAACGCCAGCGTTCTGCCGCGCACCGACATGGAAATCTGGGGCCGTGAGGAAGTGTGGTCCTATCCGGTCAATGGCGAGGGCGATTGCGAGGACTATGTGCTGGAAAAGCGCCGCCGCCTGATGCAAGCCGGCGTGCCGGCCGGCAACCTGCTGATCACCGTGGTGCGCCAGCCCAACGGCGAAGGCCACGCGGTGCTGACCGTGCACACCAGCATGGGCGATTTCATCCTCGACAATCTGGAAGGCAAGGTCCTGCCGTGGTCGGACACCGACTATACCTACCTGAAGCGCCAGTCGGTGCAGAACTCGGGCGTGTGGATGTCGATCAATGACGGGCGCGCCGACGCCGTGGCCAGCGTGCGCTGAAGCAGGCATCCGGGCTCACAGGAAAACCCGGTCGAGTCCCCCCACTCCCCGTCCCAAGACCGGGTTTCAGGAGCCGGCCCCTCCCCGGGCCGGCTCCCACTTTTCAACGGAAGGCCGGTCAGTCCGCCAGAAGCTTGAGGCCGGCCTTGAAGCGCCTGGCGTTCTCCACATAGTGGGCTGCCGACTGCCGCAGTTTCTCCACCGCCGCCTCGTCCAGCGTGCGCACGACCTTGGCGGGGGAGCCGACGATCAGAGAATTGTCGGGAAATTCCTTGCCTTCGGTCACGAGGGCACCGGCGCCTACCAGCGAGTTCCTGCCGATCCTCGCGCCGTTGAGCACCACCGCGCCCATGCCGATCAGGCTGTTGTCGCCGACGGTGCAGCCATGCAAAAGCGCGCGATGACCGATGGTGCACCCCTTGCCGATAGTGACCGGAAAACCGGGATCGGTGTGCATGACCGTGTGTTCCTGCACGTTGGAATCCTCACCGATGGTGATCGGTTCGTTGTCGCCCCGGATAACCGTGGCGAACCAGATACCGACATTGCGGCCGAGCGAGACATTGCCGATCAGGGTTGCGTCGGGCGCCAGCCAGTTGGTGTCCCTGTCGTCGAAATGCGGCTCCACTCCGTCGATTGCATAGGTCGGCATCTTGTCTCCTGAAACTGTCCTTGCGGCGCGAGCGCCTTTTACGCTCCCTTTACCATAAATCTCCACAGTCGCATGCGGCAGGCAGAAAAATGCCTCGGCCATAACGGGACCTGTCACGAAGCATGATGAAAGAGGCTGCGGCTCCACGACAATTCAGGATGGCCGATCCGCGGCTGATGACCAGGGTCTTCAAGGGCCTCGTCGTGCTGGCGCTGCTTTCGCTCGCCGTCACCGTCGCCGGAAGATGGTTCGGCGAACGCATCGCCATGGGCGGCCACACGGACGACATCGCCATCCAGGCCGTGGTCATCGGCGACAACCTGCTGGCGGTTCCGGCCAACATGATCCGGTTCGAGCAGGCAAGGCGCAGCGGCGATGCCGACCGGCTCGATCTCTATGTCCGCTATCCGCAGATGGAAGGCTACACGAACGCCAGCCGCGATGCGTTCAACCACGCCACCGGCAGCTCACCCATCCTGTTCCTCGGTTTTTCCGAACAGATGATGTCACGCGACATGAGCGGCCGCTTCGGGCCGATCTACAGTTCGCTGATCGCAAGGCCCGGCCAGCCCGGCCCCGGCGGCATCACATTCTACGAGTTTTCCGAGAAGTCGGGCTATCTGGGCGAGAAGCTCGCCGTCGGAGAGCGGCCCGGCCGCGACCCGTTCGTGGCGCGCTGCCTGACCGGCGCGGCAGCCGAAAAATCGCTCGCCCCTTGCGAGCGCGACATCCTGGTGGGCCAGCGCCTCAGCCTCACCTATCGCTTCCCGCAGCGCCTTCTCGGTGACTGGCAGGCGCTCGAGGCGGCGGTCGAGGCGCTCGCCGCATCCATGCTCGGAGACACCCCCGCGCAGGCGCGGTGAGGTTCCCTTCTTTCGGCAGATCAGCCGAGATCGATGTCGAGGATCGCCATCGAGAAATTGTAGTCGCCGTCGTCCTCGTCCTTGAACACGATGCCGAGGAATTCGTCGCCGACATAGACTTCAGCCGAGTCGTCCTTGCGCGGACGGGCCTTCACTTCAAGGCGCGGATTCTGGAAGACGCGCTTGAAATAGGCGTCGAGCTTTCGGATTTCGTCGGGTTTCAAGGATTCTCTCCGCTGACGGATTGCATGTGAGACGCGCTTCTTGCACGCGCTCATGGCGCTGTAAAGGCAAGGTTTCCGGCAGGGACGGCGCATGCCGCCCCCGCAGGAAACCTTCGACGGCCAGCGCCGGCCTCAGATATCGAAGCTGATCACGTGGTCCATCGCCTGCGAAGGCAGAAGCTGGTCCATCTCATGCGACGGCTGGTCGTCGCAGCTCGTTTCGCCGACGATGCGGGCCGGCACGCCGGCCACCGTCTTGTTGTGCGGCACGGGCGACAGCACCACCGAGCCGGCCGCCACCTTGGAGCAATGGCCGACCTCGATATTGCCAAGGATCTTGGCCCCTGCCCCGATCAGCACGCCGCGCCGTATCTTGGGGTGGCGGTCGCCGCCGGCCTTGCCGGTGCCGCCCAGCGTCACATTGTGCAGGATCGAGACGTCGTCCTCGATCACCGCCGTCTGGCCGACCACGAGGCCGGTGGCGTGGTCGAGGAAGACGCCCCTGCCGATGCGTGCGGCCGGGTTGATATCGGTCTGGAACACCGAGGACGACCGGCTCTGGAGATAGAGCGCGAAATCCTTGCGGCCGCGGTTCCACAGCCAGTGCGCCAGCCGGTGCGTCTGGATGGCGTGGAAGCCCTTGAAATAAAGCACGGGTTCGAGGAAGCGCTCGCAGGCCGGATCGCGGTCGTAATAGGCCTGGATGTCGACACGCACCACCGTCGACCAGTTGGCGTCATCCTCGCGCATGGCATCGAAGGTCTGGCGGATCAGGTCGGCGCCGACATCCTGGTGGGCAAGCCGCTCGGCCAGCCGGTGGATGACGGCATCCTCGAGGCTCGCCTGGTTGAGGATGGTGGAATAGAGGAATGCCGCCAGCAACGGGTCGCGGTTGACCGCCGCCATCGCCTCGTCGCGGATGGAACGCCAGATCGGATCGACGGGCTGCAGCACATTCTGGCGCAATAGGGTGTTCATCGGTTTCTCTCCGCCGCCCTGGCCTGCCGGCACCGGGCGAGTGACTGATATGGCCGGCGCATGAAGCGCCGCCGCAAACCACGACAGGCCGGAACGCCGCCCAGCCTCGTTGGAAAAAGATATAAAGCAGTTCCGGCGAGCGGTGAACTCAATTTTCCTGACAGGAGATTCAATTGGATTGCCTTGCCCCAAAGCCGGCCCGGCGGCGAAAAACCGTGCCGCCTGGCGCCTTCGCCACTGGCAAGGGGTGACATCGCTTCTCCCCGATATCCACATTTGCGACATACAAGATGTTGGGGTTATAAAACTTGCAGAAACGAACTCTTGACGACCCCCTACGAGTCGCCTTTTATTGGCCATGCGCTCCTGTTGTGGGCGCGGCCGGAAAGTTTCGAGCCCGGTCTTTTTCCCGGATAAAGCGCGTTTCGCCTGCATGTCGCCGTTCAGAACGGAAGATTGCGGATCGCATTTTTGTGCCTTGGAAACAGACAAAAGGGTCGAAATTTTTGTCGTTTAATACTATATTTAGTGTTTGCGATCACTCTTTCGGCTAGATAGTGTGATGCACTCCTCAGGCGAGGAATTGCAGCGGTTTTGGTTCCGGCAGGCGGTCGGGCTTCGGCGATCCCGCCATTGCTGGTGAAGTCGGTTTCCGGTTGCGTCGGGAAAGCGGACACAGGCCGCGCCTTCTGCCGCCATGCCGGGACAGGACGCTGCTTTTCGGGAAGCAAGTTGGGCGGACGACCCGAAAAGCGCTATATATAGACAAAGGGACAAGCGAGATGCGCATCGAAAGGCACTTCACCAAGGCGGGCCAGTCTCCCTATGCGGAGATCGAGTTCCGCAAGGCGCTGTCGGAGATCAAGAACCCTGACGGGTCGATCGTGTTCCGGCTCGACAATATCGATGTGCCGGCGCAGTTCTCCCAGGTCGCGGCCGACATTCTCGCCCAGAAATATTTCCGCAAGGCCGGTGTGCCCGCGCGCCTGAAGAAGATCGAGGAAAACGACGTTCCTTCCTTCCTTTGGCGGTCCGTGCCCGACGAGGCGGCCCTTGCCGAACTGCCCGAGAACGAGCGCTACGGCTCCGAAACCGATGCGCGCCAGGTGTTCGACCGTCTCGCCGGCACCTGGACCTACTGGGGCTGGAAGGGCAAGTATTTCGACACGGAAGAAGACGCCCACGCCTTCAAGGACGAATTGTCCTACATGCTCGCCACCCAGCGCGTGGCGCCGAACTCGCCGCAATGGTTCAACACCGGCCTGCACTGGGCCTATGGCATCGACGGCCCCGGCCAGGGCCACTTCTATGTCGATCCCTTCACCGGCAAGATGACCCGCTCGAAGTCGGCCTACGAGCATCCGCAGCCGCATGCCTGCTTCATCCAGTCGGTCGGCGACGACCTCGTCAATGAAGGCGGCATCATGGACCTGTGGGTGCGCGAGGCGCGCCTGTTCAAATACGGCTCGGGCACCGGCTCCAACTTCTCGCATCTGCGCGGCGAAGGCGAAAAGCTTTCCGGCGGCGGCAAGTCGTCGGGCCTGATGAGCTTCCTCAAGATCGGCGACCGCGCCGCCGGCGCCATCAAGTCGGGCGGCACCACCCGCCGCGCGGCCAAGATGGTGATCGTCGATGCCGATCACCCCGACATCGAGGCATTCATCGACTGGAAGGTGAAGGAGGAGCAGAAGGTCGCCGCCCTCGTCACCGGCTCCAAGATCGTGCGCAAGCATCTCGACGCGATCATGAAGGCCTGCGTCAACTGCGAGGGCCAGGACGACGACTGCTTCGATCCCTCGATCAACACCGCGCTCAAGCGCGAGATCAAGGCGGCGAAGAAGAACGCCGTGCCGGAGAACTACATCCAGCGCGTCATCCAGTTCGCGCGGCAGGGCTATACCTCCATCGAGTTCAAGACCTACGACACCGACTGGGATTCGGAGGCCTACCTCACCGTTTCCGGCCAGAACTCGAACAACTCCGTCTCGCTGAAGGACGATTTCCTGCGCGCGGTCGAGAAGGACGGCGAGTGGAACCTGATCCGCCGCATCGACGGCAAAGTGGCGAAGACCCTCAAGGCCCGCGACCTGTGGGAGAAGATCGGCTACGCCGCCTGGGCCTCGGCGGATCCCGGCCTGCACTTCAACACCACCATGAACGACTGGCACACCTGCCCGGCCGCCGGCCCGATCCGGGCCTCCAACCCGTGCTCGGAATACATGTTCCTGGACGACACGGCCTGCAATCTCGCCTCGGTCAACCTGCTGCCCTACCGCAACGCCGATGGCACCATCGACATCGCCGCCTATGAGCATACCGTGCGGCTGTGGACCGTCGTGCTCGAAGTCTCCGTCATGATGGCGCAGTTCCCGTCGCGCGAGATCGCGGAACTGTCCTACAAGTACCGCACGCTCGGCCTCGGCTACGCCAATATCGGCGGCCTGCTGATGACTGCCGGCATTCCCTACGATTCCGACGAGGGCCGCGCGCTGTGCGGCGTGCTGACCGCGCTGATGACCGGCGTCTCCTACGCCACCTCGGCCGAGATGGCGGGCGAGCTGGGCGCCTTCGCGGATTATCCGCGCAACGCCGACAACATGCTGCGGGTGATGCGCAACCATCGCCGCGCCGCCTATGGGGAGAAGGACGGCTATGAGAAGCTGGCCGTCAACCCGGTTCCGCTCGAGGCCGAACATGTGTGGCAGAAGGAACTGGTCGAGCACGCCCGTGCCGCCTGGGACCGCGCCATCGAGCTTGGCGAGGAACATGGTTACCGCAACGCGCAGGCGACCGTGATCGCGCCGACCGGCACCATCGGCTTGGTGATGGATTGCGACACCACCGGCATCGAGCCCGACTTCGCGCTGGTGAAGTTCAAGAAGCTGGCCGGCGGCGGCTATTTCAAGATCATCAACCGCGCCGTGCCGGAAGCGTTGCGCACGCTGGGCTACTCCGAAAGCCAGATCGCCGAGATCGAGGCTTACGCGGTCGGCCACGGCAACCTGAACCAGGCACCGGGCATCAACCCGTCCACGCTCAAGGCGAAGGGCTTCACCGACGAGAAGATCGAGGCGCTGAACGGCGCGCTGAAGTCGGCCTTCGACATCAAGTTCGTCTTCAACCAGTGGACGCTGGGCGCCGACTGGCTGAAGGAAACCTTCGGCTTCACCGACGAGCAGATCAACGACTTCTCCTTCGAGATGCTGCCGGCCCTCGGCTTCTCGCGCAAGGAGATCGAAGCCGCCAACATCCATGTCTGCGGTGCGATGACGCTGGAAGGGGCACCCTTCCTCAAGGACGAGCACCTGCCGGTGTTCGACTGCGCCAATCCGTGCGGCAAGATCGGCAAGCGCTACCTGTCCGTCGAAAGCCACATCCGCATGATGGCGGCGGCGCAGCCCTTCATCTCGGGCGCCATTTCCAAGACCATCAACATGCCCAACGAGGCGACGGTCGAGGACGCCAAGAACGCCTACATGCTGTCGTGGAAGCTGGCGCTGAAGGCCAACGCGCTCTACCGCGACGGCTCCAAGCTCTCGCAGCCGCTCAACGCCTCGCTGATCTCCGACGAGGAGGATGACGAGGACGATGCGGTCGAGGCGCTGGTCGCCGCTCCCGCCGCCGCAAGGGCGGTCGAGGTGACGGAAAAGATCATCGAGCGCGTGGTGGAAAAGGTGGTGCGCGACCGCGAGAAGCTGCCGAACCGCCGCAAGGGCTACACGCAGAAGGCCGTGGTCGGTGGCCACAAGGTCTACCTGCGCACCGGCGAGTTCGACGACGGACGCCTCGGCGAGATCTTCATCGACATGCACAAGGAAGGTGCCGCCTTCCGGGCCATGATGAACAATTTCGCCATCGCCATCTCGCTCGGCCTGCAATATGGCGTGCCGCTGGAGGAATATGTCGAGGCCTTCACCTTCGTGAAGTTCGAGCCGGCCGGCATGGTGCAGGGCAACGACGCCATCAAGAGCGCCACGTCGATCATCGACTATGTGTTCCGCGAACTGGCGATCTCCTATCTCGGCCGCAACGACCTCGCCCATGTCGACACCGACTTCTCCAACACCTCGCTCGGCAAGGGCATCACCGAAGGCAAGGCCCTGCCCTTCTCCAAGGGCCTGACGCGCGGCGCCTCGCCGGTGAAGCTGGTCACCGCCACCGGCGAGCCCAAGGGCATGGCCGGCGGTTCTCCGGACAAGGCCGCGCCGCAGCGTTCCACGCCCACGGCCTATGCCTCCAACGTGCATCCGATCTCGGCCGGCGCCACGGCGCTGAAGACCGAGCCGGCAACCGAGGGCGCAATCGCCTTCAAGCGCGACTATGAGGAGCGGGCCAAGGAAGTGCCGGAAGAAGTTGCGGAAACCGCTGCCGAAGCGCTGTTCACCGACGCCGCGGCCAAGGAAGCGGCCGAGGCCAAGAAGCTTGCCGCCGCCCGGCGCCAGCAGTCCCTGATGCAGGGCTACACCGGCAACGAGTGCTCGGAGTGCCACAACTTCACCATGGTGCGGAACGGCACCTGCGAGAAGTGCGACACCTGCGGCGCGACCAGCGGCTGCAGCTGAGAAAACCTCAGATCAAAAAATGGCCCGGTCAAGTGACCGGGCCATTTGCATTTCCATAGGGCTGCAGCAGGATTTCCTAATCCGCCTCGGCGACCAGTTGCCTTCCGCCCACCCAGTTGCGCCATTGGGCTTCGGTGCCGTTGAAGACGTTGAGGTCGATATTGCCTTTCACGCCGTGCGACAGGCCCGAGCCCGAATATTGCCAGAACACCCATTTGCGGCCCGGATAGACCTTGGACGGATGCTGGGCCACGGCACGCAGCCAGAATGGATAGCCTTCAAAGGCACCCTTGAGGTTGTCGGCATAGAAATCGGGTGCGGTGTAGATGATCGGGCGCTGGCCGTAATGGCGCTCCAGTCGGTCCATGAAGACCTGCATCTTCTCGCGCACCTGTGCCGGCGACGGGCGCTTGCGGCAGCGCGATTCGCCGTTCCACTCCACGTCGATCACCGGCGGCAGCGCGCCGGCTACCCTCGGCACGTTGCGGATGAACCAGTCGGCCTGCTGGCTGGCCGGGCGGCACCAGTAGAAGAAATGATAGGCGCCGCGCCGGATGCCGGCCGCCGCCGCGCCGTTCCAGTTCTTCATGAACATCGGGTCGAGATGGTCGCCGCCGTCGGTGGCCTTGATGAAGGCGAAGTTGGCGCCCTGGCTGCGCAGTTTCATCCAGTCGATTTCGCCCTGCCAGCGCGAGACGTCCACGCCATGCACCGCATAATGCTTCGGCGCGACCTTGCCGAAATTGATCGGCTTGGCATCGCGGAAGCGCTGCGGATGGATGACCGCGTCGATCGCCTTGGCGGACCGCGTCGCCGGGCGCGGGGTCGGCACCAGCGCGACCGCTTCCAGCGATGGCATGCGGAAACCGGAATCGGTCTCGGTTTCGGTCAGCGCGGCGAGTTCCTCGGGCAGGTCCTGCTGTGCCGCTTCGGCGGCGACCGGCGCGCCGGCCCCCACCTTGGCCGGGGGCGTCACCGGCCGGGCAATCGAGCTGGTCATTTCCTGCGAGGGGCGCGGCACGATATCCTCGATGCCGACGCGGGAACAGCCGGACGCCGCGAAACCAAGGACGAAAAGAGCCATGAAAGCTGAAGAACGCATCCGGGACCTGTACGCAAAACACATCGGCCGGCCCGGCAATCTGACGCCACTCCGGAACCCGGGGGCAATTATGAAGGATGAATTACCAAGAAAGTTTGAATCGAATTTTTAACACTTGCCGCGAATCACCCCACCCGGCTGGGCCGGGCGGGGCGGAACCTACGGCATCAGGCGCAAATGCCCTTCTCACGGCACTCACGCGCCACCATATAGGCAGGAGGCAGCGAAGGATCGTCGATACGGGCACGGGCACGTTCGAGCATCCAGCGCAGACCTTTGGGATTCACCTGGTCGCGTTGCATGACGAGCTGGACCATCGGGTCTTCCAGCAATTCGTCTAGTCTGCTCTTTTCCTGGCTCATAGCGTGCCTCTTTCGTCGGCCCCCGCCGATGCACCCTAAGATAGGTACCCAATCTTGACGCGCCAATGGCACTGAGGCGACTAACCTATGGCAAATGCGTGAAATTTCGCATCACCTATCCGATGTGGTATTATGGCACCAATACCGGCGAGCGGGCCGATCAGTGCTTCCTTGCCTGCACCAGATAGGCGTCGATCGCCTGCTCGCCCAGCCATTTCGCGGCCTCCAGCCGGTGCAGCCCCTCGACCAGCACATAGCGCTTGCCGTCATGGCGCACCTGGATCGGCGTTTTCATGCCGTTGTCGACAATATCCTCTGCCAGATGACGCACCGTCTCGGGATGAAGCGTCTTGCGGCGGGCCGCCGGCACGTAGATGTCGTCGACAGGGACTCTCTGCACTTTCAGCATATCGGCCAGCCTTGTTCCCGAGCTGCGATACGCGGCCCTCCGCCACCTTAATGCGTTTTTCCGGCACAGTCCCCGGCAATCGCCCCGGCTTGCGTGTCAGCGCTTCTTTCTGGCGCGGCTGGCCTCGTCGATCAGCATGTTGGCGATCTGCATGCGGATCATGGCGCGCTTGCGCAGATGCGGCGGCATCCGGTCGGGGTGGTTCGACAGGGCGAAACGGCGGCGCACTTCGCGCGGATCGACGCCCGGCTGCCCGAGGCCAAGCTCGGCCGCGATCGCCTCGGCATCGATAGACGGCAATTCCTCCGGAAGGGGCTCCGGCGCAGCGTTGCCTTGGTTGAGGGCAACCCGTGCCTGGTCGAGCAAGGCGGAGAATTCCGCGCCGAGATCGGCGCCGCTGTCGCGATATTGCGCGGCCAGGGCCTCTTCCGAGACCTTGATGCGCCCCGAATGCAGCTCGTCCACCACGGAAAGATAGTCGAAGGGAATCGCCGGGGTTGCAGCGGCCGGCGTCTCCTCGCCGGAGGGAGCGAAGAGATCGTCCAGCAGGGACGCGAAATCCATTTTTGCGCCGCTGGCTATGTCAGCCTCCCCGCATCGAACCGGAAGCAAATGCTAGCGGCCGTTCGTTAAGATTGGATAGCCCAAACCCGGCGCACTTTAATTTCCCGAAGGCATGGCAGCCATGCGAATGTTGCACCGCACAATCGTCATGAAAGGTGTATAAATGGAAGTCGGGAGGACATTGCAGGAGCCCCGTCATGGGTTTTGTCACCGAACTGTTCGCCCGCCCCCGTCCGCAGGAAGAAGTGCACTATAGAGCCGCTCTGGCGCTGCTCAATGCCATGAGCAAGGCCGACCGTGCCGATATCGGCATCAAGCCGGCCGATTTCCCCCGCATCGCCCGCGAGATGTCGCTGCGCTAGAGTCTTCGGGCAGCGGTGGCGAATCGCCAGCCGATTGCATAGGCTCCTCCTCCACAGCGCCGCATTCATGCGCTACCCGGCCGGCATGGCAGGAGAGACAGCCCGATGAAAGATGTACGCGCACCCGTCCTCGCAACGATCCTCGCCGGTTGCCTGATCGCGCCGGCGCTTTCCCAGAACGCTCCGGCCGGCACGGACGCGGCCTATATCGACGATCGTTCCGACCCGGCGGCGCTGATCCGTTCGCTCTACAGCGCCATCAACCGCCACGAATTTGCGCGGGCCTGGGACTATTTCGGCGACACCAAGCCGGCCGCGGATTTCGAAAGCTTCGCCAAGGGCTATGAGGGCACGACCTCGGTCGATGTCGAAACCGGCGGCGTGTCCGAAGAAGGGGCCGCCGGCAGCATCTACTACACCATCCCGGTGGCGATCCGCGCAAAGCAGCAGGACGGCGGCGAGCAAGTGTTTGCCGGCTGCTACACGCTGCGCCAGCTCAGCGCCCAGACGCAGGAACCACCGTTCAAGCCGCTGCATATCGACAAAGGCAAGCTGGAGCCGAGCACATCGGCCTTCGAGCAGGCGTTGCCGGCAAGCTGCGGCGACGGGCCGATGCCGCCCCAGCGCGACACGGTTCTCGAAGCGGCCAGGGCGGTGTTTGCCGCGAGCCATGGCGAGCGCTGCGATGCCGCCGCTGCAGCCGAGGCCGACGACGCGGCGGAACCTGCCGACTATACGATCCGCTACCGCACCAAGGCGGACGACGCCGAGAAGGAGGCGCGGCTGTTCCGTTTCCTGTGCATGCGCGGTGCCTACAACACGACCTTCGCCTTCTTCATGACCGATGACGGGGGCGGCGTGCGGCCACTCCAGTTCGCCACGCCCGAACTCGACATCCACTACGTGAACAACGACCCGGAGGCCGGGGTCGAAGCCGTCAACGTCATCGGCTTCAACAGTGTCGATGAGCTGGTCGACGCCGACTATGACGAGGCCAACCACACGATCGTTTCCCACGCCAAATGGCGCGGGGTCGGCGATGCGTCCTCGACCGGCACATGGTTGTTCAGGAACGGGCTGTTCTCGCTGGTCCAGTATGACGTCGACGCCTCCTATGACGGCGAGGTCAATCCGGAAACGGTTCTGGACTACAACATCGCGCCGTGAGACGTGGTCTCAGGGGGCTGCCGAGAGCATCCAGTTGAGCGTCTCGCGCCAGTCGGTCATGCGGATCGGCGTGCCGTGCGTGCCGGTCTCGAAGCGCACGAAGCGCGCCGGATAGCCCTTCGACTTCGCCAATATGGCGCGGAAGAAGGCTTCCTGCTTCTCGACAGGGAACACCGGGTCCTTGCTGCCCTGCCCGAAAAAGACGGGAACGCGGCGCTTGAAGGCCGGGCTTGCCAGGAACCCCTCGTCCCACAGGGAGCCGAGCAGCAACAGGCCGTCGATCCCGGCGCTGGTGTCCTTGCGCGCGGCCAGCTTCCAGCACAGCGCGCCGCCCATCGAACCGCAGGCGACGAAGATGCTCGCTCCGGGCGAGCGCTGGACATAATGGTTTATCAGCGCCGCGATTTCGGATGCGCCCCTCTCGCCGAAATCGGAGAAGTCCGGCGACAAATAGAGCCCGCCATTGGATGCCATCAGGTTCTTGAGGCGGTTGAAGTTGCCGCCGAAGGTGAAATCGTCCATGCCCTGCCGGCGGCTGCCGCCCTGCCCGTGCAGATAGAGCACGATGATGCCGGCGCCTTCGGTGCGCCCGACGGCGAAATGCCGGACGGCACCGGCATCGGTGTTCAGCACCAGGTCCTTCTGCACCTTGCGCACGCCGGTGGACACATAGGCGCCGCGAACCCGGCGCTCGGGAATCTGGTCACGCTCGTTGATGTCGCGCATCTCGCGATAGTCCACGACGCGGTAAGCGCCGCCGGGCTCGCCGGACAGCAGACCGGGATAGGCGAACAGGTCGTCCTTGTAGGGCTTCAGCGTAAGGGATTGCGCACCGGCGGGCGCGGCCAGCAGCAGGATCGACAGGAACAGGGCGAGATGGCGCATCGCCTGGGCTTTCGCCGGAGCACGGGCGCTTGTCAACGTCATCTCGCCAGCCGGGTGCGCATTGTCACGTCCGCGGCACGCCGCCGGCATTGGCCAGCGCCTCGGGCGTATCGACATCGACGGCGGCACCGGGGCCTATGTCGACATCGATGACATCGACATCGCCTGCTTCGACCAGATGGCGCGCACCCGTGTCGCCGTGAAGGTCGGCGACCGCCGCGAACAGCGAGCGCGGCAGGATGACCGGATTGCCGCGCTTGCCGTCATAGGCGGCACGCACGATGGAAGCCCCGCCGCTGGCACGGAACACGCCGATCAGGCGGTCGATATCGTCGCTGGTGACGCCGGGCATGTCGCCCAGCACGACAAGGACGCCGTCGGCCGATGCGGGCACGGCGGCGATCCCCGCCTTGAGCGAGGTGGACAGTCCCTCGGCGAAGTCGGGGTTGTGAACCAGCACCACGTCGAGGCCTTGCAGGGCCTCCTCCACCAATTCGCGCTGATAGCCGGTGACGAGAACGGTGCCGGCCGTCTTGGCGGCCAGCACGCGCGCGGCGGTGCGACGCACCAGCGGCTCGCCGTCGAACAGGGCAAGCAGCTTGTTGGAGCCGCCCATGCGGCTGGAGCGGCCGGCGGCCAGCAGCACCGCCTG
>WPCJ01347276.1_pt1 | contig 13848 bp, 11 predicted proteins | sample 5399831 | NCBI WGS metagenome assembly WPCJ01 (sample SAMN12869470, study PRJNA574797) | sludge metagenome | isolation source: wastewater treatment of pH10 | place: China:Beijing | collected 2019-05-20 | reverse complement strand
ATGTTCCCGGCCCCTCGCTTGTCCCGTGTCGACCCCACGTGTTCCGGGAACGACAGAAGGCCCGCCTCGCGAGGAGACGGGCCTTCCGGATGATCAGATGCTCAGAGAGCGGCGACCTTCTTGGCGATGGCCGACTTGCGGTTGGCCGCCTGGTTCTTGTGGAGCACGCCCTTGCTGACGGCCTTGTCGAGCTTGACCGTGGCCTTCTTCAGGACCTTCTCGGCGGCGGCCTTGTCGCCGGCGGCGACGGCCTCGCGGGTCTGGCGGACGAGAGTCTTCAGCTCGCTCTTCACGGCCTTGTTGCGCTCGTGAGCCTTCTCGTTGGTCTTGTTGCGCTTGATCTGCGACTTGATGTTTGCCACGTGTGGACGCTTTCTGTACAGGAGTTGTTCGGAGTGCCGGCAGCAGAAGAGGGCTGCTGCACGGCGGTCGTGAGGGAAGAACCCACACGCAAGCCAAGAGTCGAGTCTACCAGCAGACGGGGCGCTCGCGCGAAACGGCGAGCAGAATGCGAAACTCGGTCGCGCAATCGATGGTACCGGGTGCAGAATCATCACTGTCCCGACATCGATGTCAAGGAGCCCCATGATCCCTGCACGTGATCGTCCGTCTGTGCCCGTCGGGCTCCGTTGGTCCGCAGCGACTTCGGCCTTCCAGATCGAGGGGTCCCGTCCCACGGGGCCGACCGGGCGCTCCATCTGGGACGACTTCCTCGAACGGCCGGGCGCGATCATCGACGGGTCGACGGCCGACCCTGCATGTGACAGCTACCGACGACCGGAGTCCGACGTGGCCCTCGCCGCGGGGCTGGGCCTCGACCGCTACCGATTCTCCATCCCGTGGGCACGCGTGCAACCCGGAGGTCGGGGCTCGGGGGACCGCGCGGCGCTCGACCATTACTCCCGGCTGGTCGACCGCTTGCTCGAGGCCGGGGTCGCACCGTTCCCGACCCTGTTCCACTGGGAGATGCCCAGCGAGGTCGAGGCCGACGGTGGCTGGCTCCAGCGAGACACGACCGAGCGCTTCGCTGACTACGCGGCCATCGTCACCGCCCGCCTCGGTGATCGCGTCGAGCAGTGGTACACGCTCAACGAGCCGGCGATGACGACGTTGCAGGGGTATGCGGTCGGCGCGCTCGCTCCCGGGAAGGAACTGCTCTTCGGCGCCCTGCCCACCGCCCACCATCAGCTCCTCGCGCACGCCCGTGCGGCTACGGTGCTGCACGGCCACGGCGCCGCCTCCGTCGGCCTCGTGAACAATCACACCTGGGTCCTCCCGCTCCGCGACACCGCCGAGGACCACCAGGCCGCCGCCGTGTACGACGTGATCCACAACCGCGTGTTCAGCGAACCGCTCCTCGCCGGCCACTATCCGGATCTCGAGGCACTCGGGCTGTCACCGCTGCCCGTGCGCGACGGCGATCTGGAGGAGATCGCACGGTCGATCGACTTCTACGGCATCAACTTCTACAACCCCACGACGGTCACCGCTGCGGCGGAGGGAAGCCCGATACCGTTCGCCATCGTGCCGACCCCCGGCGTCCCCGTCACCGGCTTCGGACCCGAGTGGCCCATCATGCCCGGTGCCCTGCGCGATCTGCTGATCGACCTGCACACGCGGCATCCGCATCTCCCGCCCGTGATCATCGGAGAGAACGGGGCGTCCTTCCCGGAGCCTGAGCGGGCAGCATTCGTGGACGACATCGATCGCATCGACTATCTCTCAGGTCACATTGCGGCGGTCGGCGAGGCGATCGACGCCGGCGTGTCCGTCGAGGAGTACACGGTGTGGTCGCTCCTGGACAACTGGGAGTGGGCCGACGGGTACACCCAACGGTTCGGATTGGTGCACGTGGACTTCGAGACGGGCGAGCGCACTCCCAAAGCGTCGTACGAGTGGTATCGCGACCTCATCGCGCGGTCGCGGGCAGCATCCGTCGCCGCGGAGGAGGCGCGGTGACCGGCGTCTCCGGCACCCGCACGGTCAAGGCGGGCGCACGATGGATGTCGGTGTTCACGCTGGCGTGGCTCGCGATCTGGACGGTGCAGCTGACTCCCGTGCAACTGCTGCTTCCTCTGCAGCTGGACACTCCCGAAGACGACTGGATCCGCGGCGTGGTGTCTTCGGGGCTCGTCCTCGGGATCGGGGGACTCGCCGGTATCGTCGCGGGCCCCGCCGCCGGGGCGCTCTCCGATCGTGCGGCCGCGGGACGCCACCGCCGACGCCCCTGGGCCCTCGCGGGCGTTCTGCTCACCGCCCTGTGTCTCATCCTCACCGGTTTCGCCGAGGGCCCCTGGGCCGTGGGCGCGGGCTGGGTCGGCGTGTCGATCGGCGTCGCCGTCTCCTCCGCGGCTTTCACGGCGCTCATCGCCGACCAGCTGCCCTCGACGCAGCGCGGTGCGGCGTCCGCGGCGGTGGGATCGAGTCAGGCGGTGGGCATCGTGCTCGGTGTCGGACTGGTGGTACTGCTCGGGCTCGACGTCCGCGCCGGCTATCTGCTGCTCGCCGCGGTGATCGCCGTCGTCGGCACCGGTGCGGCCCTGCTGCTGCCCGATCCGCCGAGTACCGAGGCGCTGCGGCCGAAACCTGGCGGACGCCGACCGCTCGCCTCCCTCCGCGACCGCGACTTCGCCTGGATGCTCTCGGGACGCCTCGTGACGAACGTCGGCAATGCTCTCGGCACCGCGCTGTTCCTCTTCTTCCTCTTGCATGGTCTCGGCCAGCCGACCGCTGCCGCTCAGGACAATCTCCTGCTCCTGATCGTGGTGTACACCGTGTTCGTCGTGCTCGCTTCCGTGGTCACCGGCATCGTGTCGGACCGGACAGGGAACAGGCGCACGCTCACCGTCGCCGCAACCGTCGTCCAGGCGGCATCGGGCGTGGCGATCGCCCTGGTGCCGACGTTCGAGATGACCATGGTGGCCGCGGCTCTCATGGGATTGGGGTACGGAGCCTTCTCGACGGTCGGTCTCGCGTTCGCGGCCGACCTGCTCCCTGACGCACAGGATCACGCCAGGGACCTCGGGATCGTCAACGTCACCGCAGCCCTGGGACAGCTGATCGGACCGGTGCTCGGTGCGGCACTGGTCGCTCTCGTCGGCGGCTTCTGGCTCGTCTTCGTCGCTGCTGCCGTGCTCTCGCTGGTGGGAGGACTGCTCACCGCGTTCGCGCGCCAGCCGTCGCGCTCATGAGCCGGGCTGCTCCTCTTCCACCGTCGCGATGGCCAGCCGCAGCACGGCATTGAAGACCCGTGGCCGCATCGCCGTGACCAGGTGCGTCGTGCGGGGCACGATGAGGAGCTCCGCATGGGGCGCGAGACGTCGGAACAAGGACTCGTTCAGACGCAGCTGGTCGTACTGCCCGTTCACGAACCAGAGCGGGACCGTGATCCGGGGGACGGCGGCGGCGATGTCCAGTGCGGCGAGGCTGCGCAGCGCCGTGTCCTGCATGTCCAGTGCATATCCACCGGCGGCGAAGTCGGATCTGGTCTCCGTGGGGATGGTGGCTTCGAGGACGCGACCGGTCAGCCACATACCGCGATCGGGCAGCGAGTCGACGGCCCGGGCGAAGAGGCGATAGGCGCGGAGTCCCGCACCGTGGGGGAGCGAGGTGCACGACGCCGCGACGAGCGCGGCCACCGGCGGTCGCTGCGCCCCGCCGACGTAGGCGAGACACAGCAGCCCACCCATCGAATGCCCCACGAGCACGACGGGGCCCTTCTCCGCTGCCGCACGTACGGCGGCATCGATCGTGTGGAGCGCTTCGTGCAGCGTGAAGTCCTCGTCCATGCGGCTTCCGTGCCCGGGAAGATCGACCGCGGTCGACGCGTACTCCTGCCCGTCGAGATACGTGGTCTGTGCGCGCCACATCGTCGCGGACGTGCGGATGCCGTGCACGAGGACGATCTGGGTGCTCACGCGAACAGCATAAGGAAAGCGGGGCCGGTGGATGAACCACCGGCCCCGCTTCGACGCGAACGTCAGAGGATGTTACTTCTCCCAGCCGACGTTCTCGACGGGCTGGATGCCGAACAGGTCGAGACCCACGTAGGGCTCCGGCGTCAGGTTGGCGAGGCCTTCCTGGACCGTGTAGATCTGCGGGCCGTTGTACAGCGGGATCAGGCCCCAGCGCTTGTAGATCTCGGGCTCGAGCTCCATCGCGGCAGCGGTCTGAGCCTCGGGGTCGGACTGCGACTCGACCTTGTCCTTGATCTCGGCGTCGAGTTCGGCGTCACCGACACCCGACAGGTTGAGACCCGAGTCCGAGCAGTACAGCTGGCAGAACCAGGCGGCACCGAACGGGTCGGACGAGGTGAAGCGGAGACCGGAGACATCCCAGTTCTTCGAGGTGTAGTCCTCAGAGAACTGGCTGGCGGGACGGACCTCGACCTGGACGTCGATGCCGACCTCCTTCTCCTGCGCCTGCAGCGACTGCGCGAGAGCCTTCTGCGTCGCCGTGTCGCTCCAGATGGGGTAGACCACCGAGAGCTTCACGCCGTCCTTCTCACGGATGCCGTCCGAACCCTCGGTCCAGCCGGCCTCGTCGAGCAGCTTCTTGGCGCCCTCGACATCGAACTCCCAGCCGGCCGCCTTCATCGAGTCGGTGTAGCCGGGCTGGAACGAGAACAGGGTCAGCGAGCCGGCCGGGTCCTCTTCATAGCCGAGGCCGTTCCATGCGATCTGCTTCTGCTGGTCGATGTTGATGGCCTTGAAGAACGCCTCGCGGACCTTGACGTCCTCGAACTGCGGCTTGGAGGAGTCGACCTGCAGGATCGTGTTGGCGGTCTGCTGCGCGCGGTAGACCTTGGCGCCGTCGACGTCCTTGACCTGGTCGATGAGCTCCTGGGAGCCCGTCTCCACCATGTCGACCTCGCCGTTCTTGAAGGCGTTGACGCCGGCCTGGCCGTCCATACCCGTCATGGTGACCTTGTCGAGCAGCGGAGCGTCGCCCCACCACTCGGGGTTCGGCTTGAACGAGATGTAGCCCTTGGTCGCGTCATACTCGTCGACCGTGTAGGGACCGGCGCCCCACTCCGGGTGCGGGTTCTCGATCATCGCTTCGTTGAAGGTGTCCGGGTCTGCGAGTGCCGGGTGGATGACGCCACCGTTGAAGGGCATCTGCGGCCAGGCGAACTCGCCCTTGAAGGTGACGATCGCCGTCTTGGCGGTGTCGCCCTGCTCGACGGACTCGATGTCCTTGTACCCGTCGGTGGCGTTCGGGTTGAAGCCCTCGTCGTAGGAGCGGTTGGCCTTCCACGTGGCGTCGATGGCGGTCCAGTCCATGTCCGTGCCATCGTTCCAGTGGGCCTCATCGGTGAACGTGAAGGTCAGGACCGTCTTGCCGTCCTTGACTTCGTGCTTCCACTCGTCGAGGTAGTTGTCGTTCTTGTACTGCGTGCCGTCCGGCTCCATCAGGATCAGCTGCGGCGTGTACCACGCGGCGATGCGTGCGGTGTCGGCGCTGCCGTCACTGTTGAAGGCGTTCAGCTGCGGCGGCACCTCACGGATCGCGAAGTTGACCTCGCCACCCTCCTGGAGGTTCTCGCGAGGCTGCGGGTTGTAGTCCGCCATCTCGACGTCGGTCTTCTCGCCGTTGTCGCCATTGTCGCCACTGCCGCTGTTGCCGGCAGCGCACCCGCTGAGCGCGAGTGCGAAAGCGCCGGTGAGTGCCAGCGCTCCCATCAGCTTGTACTGCTTCATGGTGCTCCTTTCGCCTTTCGGCGTGTCATAAGGGGAGAATAGTTCGCCCGGTACACGAATGCGGCCGAGCCAAGTGAATGCCGCCTAACCGTTATCGGACGGTGATCCGTCTCCGGTCAGGAGGCGTTCGACAGGCCCGAGGTGGTCTCCGGGTCGAAGACGATCCGCTGCCGCGTCCGCTCGATGTCGGGGTCGGGGACCGGGATCGCCGACAGCAGAGCCTTGGTGTAGGGATGCTGGGGGTTGTCGAAGACGTCGTCCACGTCGCCGTGCTCCACGAAGTCGCCCAGGTACATGACGGCGACGCGATCCGCGATGTGACGCACCACGGAGAGGTCGTGAGCCACGAAGAGGTACGACAGCCCGAGCTTGACCTTGAGATCGTCCAGGAGGTTGATGACGCCCGCCTGAATCGACACGTCGAGCGCCGACACCGGCTCGTCGAGCACCACGATCTTGGGGTTCGTCGACAGTGCACGGGCGATGCCGATGCGCTGCCTCTGCCCGCCGGAGAACGCCTGCGGGAACCGATCGCGATGCGCCGGGTTGAGGCCCACGAGATCCATCAACTCACCGACGCGTCGGTTCACCTCCGCCTTCGGGGTACCGATGGCGGTCAGCGGCTCGGAGATGATGTCCGCGACCGTCATGCGCGGGTCGAGCGCACCCATCGGGTCCTGGAACACGATCTGGATGTCGCGCCGCAACGCCCGCTCCACCTTGTGGCTGCGGATGTCGTTGACACTCGTCCCGGCGATGACGATGTCACCCTCGGACTGCTTGACCATGTCCATGATCTGCAGCAGCGTCGTGGTCTTCCCGCTCCCGGACTCGCCCACGATCGCCATGGTCTCGCCTTCGCGGACGTCGAAGCTGATGCCCTTGACAGCATGCACCTCGCCGACCTTGCGCTTGAGGAAGGCGCCCTTGAGCAGCGGGAAGGTCTTGGTGAGGTTCTTCACCTCGAGCGTGATCGGACGCTCCTCGCGGGGCAGGCGGGTGAGTTCGCTCTCCGGCGCCTCCCTGACCGGATACACCGGCAGTCCGCCGAGCATGCCGCCGTCCTCGATCTCGTTCGAACGGATGCAGGCGGCGCGATGTGCCTCGCCACCGCTGGTCAGGACGGGGAGGAGCTCCGGCTCACGCGTCCGGCACGCATCCATCACGATCGGGCAGCGGTCGGCGAAGGGGCAGGCGTCGGGGAGGTTGATCAGGAGGGGCGGGTTACCCACGATCGGGGTGAGCGGTTCCTTCTCGGCCTTGTCCACGCGGGGGATCGCGCCGAGGAGGCCGATGGAGTACGGCATCCTCGTCTGGTGGAACAGCTCGCGGACGGGGGCCTGCTCCACAGGCTTGCCGGCGTACATCACCATCACATCGTCGGCGGTGCGGGCCACCACGCCCATGTCGTGCGTGATCATCATGACAGCGGCGCCGGTCTCGGCCTGCGCCTTGTCGATCAGGTCGAGGATCTGCGCCTGGATCGTGACGTCGAGCGCGGTCGTCGGCTCGTCGGCGATGATCAGCTTCGGGTCGTTCGCCATCGCGATCGCGATCACCACGCGCTGACGCATTCCTCCGGAGAACTCGTGGGGGAACGCCTTCATCCGCTTCTCAGGTTCAGGGATGCCCACGAGCTTGAGAAGATCGATCGCCCGGGCGTTCGCCTCCTTGACGCTGAGATTGCGATGCACCGTGAGCGCCTCGATCAACTGGGACCCGATCGTGTACACGGGCGTCAGCGAGGTCAGCGGATCCTGGAAGATCATCGAGATGCCGTTGCCGCGGATCCGGGAGAGCTGTGCGTCGGTCTTTCCGAGGAGCTCCTGTCCATCGAACAGGATCGAGCCGGAGATCTTCGCGTTCTCGTCGAGCAGGCCCATGACGGCCAGTGAGGTGACGGACTTCCCGGAGCCGGACTCACCGACGATGCCGAGGGTCTTGCCGGCCTCCAGATCGAAGGAGACGCCGCGAACGGCATCGACGCGGCCGGCTTCGGACGCGAAGCTGACGGTGAGGTCGCGGACGGACAGTACGGGGCTCATGCGCGGCCTCCTGCAGCCGAAGTGGGGTCGAGCGCGTCACGCAGGCCGTCGGCGATCAACGCCATCGACACGGTCAGCAGCGTGAGCGCCAACGCCGGGAAGTAGAAGAGCCACGGGGAGCTCGTGATCGACGTGCTGCCCTCTCCGATCAGTGATCCGAGGGAGACGTCGGGGATCTTCACACCGAAGCCGATGAACGACAGGCCGGTCTCCGTCGTCACGGCTGCGACGATACCGAGCGTGAAGTTGATGACCAGCAGAGAACCGATGTTGGGGACGAGGTGTCGCAGCACGATGCGTGTGCCTCGGACGCCCATGTAGCGCGCCGCCTGCACGTACTCCCGCTCGCGAAGCGACAGTGCCATGGTCCAGATGATGCGCGCGGGGAAGAACCAGCTCACGAAGATCATCACGAGGGCGATGACCCACCAGACGCCTCCCGAGTCGTTCGAGATGACGGACAGCATCAGGAAGGTGGGGACCACCATCATGAAGTGGATGACCAGCAGGGCGATGCGTTCGAACCAACCGCGGAAATAGGCGGCGGCCGTGCCGACGAGGGCCGACAGAATGGTGGTTCCGACCGACACCGTGATCGCGATCATGAGCGAGCGCTGCAAGCCGACCGCGGTCTGGGTGTAGGTGTCGTTTCCGGCGCCGTTCGTGCCGAACCAGTGCGCTGCGGAGGGCGGCGTGCTCAGCGCGAGGAAGTCCATGTCGTTGACGGCGTACGGAGACAGCACCGGGCCGAGGGTCGCGAACAGGATCAGGGCGAGCAGGACGACGATGCCGCCGACGGCCGGTCTGTTGCGCATGTAACGGCGTGTGTAAAGCGTCCACTTCGAGAGGGACTTGCGGGGAGCTGCCTCGGTGGACGGCTCGACCAGCGGATCGATCATTTCGGTGGTCATATCAGCTCACCCTCACTCGCGGGTCGAGGACGACGACGACGATGTCCGCGAGGACCGCGCCGATCGCCGTCAGCACGGCGCCGAACGCGGCGACCGCCACCACGCCGTTGATGTCGTTCTGGTTGATGGTGTCGAGGAAGTAGCGGCCCATGCCCTGCCAGGCGAAGATCGATTCGGTCAGGATCGCGCCGGTGAAGATCGTCGGGATCGTGAAGGCGACCTGGGTCGCGACCGGGATGAGCGACGTGCGGAGGGCGTGCTTGCGGACCGCCTGCGCTTTGGTCAGTCCCTTGGCGCGTGCGGTGCGCACGTAGTCCGCGTTGATGTTGTCGAGCAGGAGCGAGCGCTGGAGGAAGTGGTACTGCGCGTAGCCGACGAGCACGAGCGCGATCGTGGGCAGCGTGACGTGCTGGAGCGCGTCGATGATGGTCGGGAAGAAGCCGGTCACGCCCGGGCTGGAGGAGCCGGTGACGTAGAAGATCCGCACCCCTGTCCACTCGTTGAGGGCGATGGCGAGGAGCACGACCGCGAGGCCGGCGACGATGATGTTGATGTTCATCGTGATGATCGAGGTCGCCTGGCCGATGCGGTCGGCGAGCTTGTACTGGCGGGACGCGGTGTAGACACCCAGCCAGATGCCGAGCACGGCGGCGATGATCGTCGCACCGAGCACGAGCTCCGCGCTGACCCACATGCGGTAGGCGACCTGCTCGTTGACCGACTGCCCGGTGGGACTCGTGCCCCAGTCCCAGCGGAACAGGATGCCGCTGAACCAGTTCCACCACCGCTCCATGAGCGGCACGGTGTCGCTGAGGTTACGCGGGATCAGGACGTTGTCGATCTGCTCCGGCGTCAGGGGCGGTCGTCGCCCCACGTAGTTGCTGCGCGGGTCGAGGAATCCCCACGCGAGGAAGAACGTGAGGTTCGTCGCGACCACGATCATGAGCAGCCAGCCGAGTGTTCGGCGCAGGAGGTACTTGATCAAGGGGTCAGTCTTTCTCTTCTACAGACGCGCTCGGGATCAGCCGACGCAACGCTGAGTCAGTTGGATTACGGAATCGCCATCCACCGAACTCTGCGATGCGACAACCGCCACGGGGTCTGTGATGGAGTCTTATCGCTTGCGGGATCCGGTGTCACGGAATTTCCCAGGCAACTTCGGGAGACTATCACCGGAATGCGGGAATCGGGGATTAGCGCCCCCTCACCGTAGAATCGAAGGGACATGTCCCCACGCGCTCTCACACCTCTCCAGCCTGCCTCGACGCCGGCTGCGCAGATCCGCAATTTCTGCATCATCGCCCACATCGACCACGGCAAGTCGACGCTCGCCGACCGGATGCTCCAGATCACCGGCGTCGTCTCGGACCGAGACATGCGGGCCCAGTACCTCGACCGCATGGACATCGAGCGCGAGCGCGGGATCACCATCAAGAGCCAGGCCGTTCGGATGCCGTGGGAGCTCGACGGTCAGACCGTGGCCCTGAACATGATCGACACACCCGGCCACGTGGACTTCACCTACGAGGTCTCGCGTTCGCTCGCGGCCTGCGAGGGAGCCATCCTGCTCGTCGACGCGGCGCAGGGAATCGAGGCGCAGACGCTCGCGAACCTGTACCTCGCGCTGGAGAACGACCTCCACATCATCCCGGTGCTGAACAAGATCGACCTGCCGGCCGCCGACCCCGAGAAATACGCGAAGGAGCTGGCCTCGCTCATCGGAGGCAAGCCCGAGGATGTGCTGCGTGTCTCGGGCAAGACCGGCGTCGGCGTCGAGGAGCTGCTCGACCGGCTGGTCCAGGACATCCCTGCTCCGGTCGGCGACGCGGATGCGCCCGCCCGCGCGATGATCTTCGACTCGGTGTACGACGCGTACCGCGGTGTCGTCACGTATGTGCGCATGGTGGACGGCAGTCTCTCGCCGCGCGAGCGCATCCAGATGATGTCGACCGGGGCCAACCATGAGGCGCTCGAGGTCGGCGTGTCGAGCCCGGAGCCGACCCCGACCAAGGGGCTCGGCGTCGGCGAGGTGGGCTACCTGATCACGGGTGTGAAGGACGTTCGCCAGTCGAAGGTCGGAGACACGATCACCACGTCTCGGAAGCCGGCATCGGAACCTCTGCCGGGGTACACCGACCCGAAGCCGATGGTCTTCTCCGGTATCTACCCGATCGACGGCAGTGACTACGCGGAGCTCCGCGAGGCTCTCGACAAGCTCAAGCTCTCGGACGCCTCGCTCCAGTACGAGCCCGAGACCTCGGTCGCGCTCGGTTTCGGTTTCCGCTGTGGTTTCCTCGGTCTGCTCCACCTGGAGATCGTCACGGAGCGCCTCGCCCGCGAGTTCGGACTCGACCTCATCACGACCGCGCCCAGCGTGATCTACGAGGTGCTCACCAGTGACACGGGCGAGACGGTCACCGTGACCAACCCGAGCGAGTACCCGGACGGGCGCATCGGATCGGTCTCGGAGCCCATGGTGAAGGCCGCGATCCTGCTGCCGAAGGACTACGTCGGCACCGTGATGGAGCTGTGCCAGTCGCGCCGCGGCACCCTGCTCGGAATGGAGTACTTCTCCGAGGAGCGTGTCGAGCTGCGCTACAACATGCCGCTCGGTGAGAGCGTGTTCGACTTCTTCGACCAGCTGAAGTCCAAGACGCAGGGCTACGCCTCTCTCGACTACGAACCCTCCGGACAGCAGGAAGCCGACCTCGTCAAGGTCGACATCCTCCTCCAGGGCGAGAAGGTCGACGCCTTCAGCTCGATCGTCCACCGGGACAAGGCCTACGCCTACGGCACGATGATGGCCGAGCGCCTGCGCAAGCTCATCCCTCGTCAGCAGTTCGAGGTCCCGATCCAGGCGGCGATCGGCGCGCGCATCATCGCCCGTGAGACCATCCGGGCGATCCGCAAGGACGTGCTGGCGAAGTGCTACGGCGGCGACATCACCCGTAAGCGCAAGCTCCTCGAGAAGCAGAAGGAGGGCAAGAAGCGCATGAAGATGGTCGGCCGCGTCGAGGTCCCCCAGGAGGCGTTCATCGCCGCGCTCTCGGGAGACGTCGAAGGCAAGGACAAGAAGTAGTCGTGCCGCTGCCCGCGTATCCGCGGGGGATGACACGTCATCCGCTCGTCGCCGTGCCCGACGGCATGCTCGGCGAGGAGAACTCGACCATCGTGGCGCCGTCGGTACGCGACGCGGTCGCGGCGCTGGTGAGCACGTGGGAGTTCAAGCGGCGCGCGGGCTTCGAGGCACCTGCGGGCGCACCGATTCCCGAACTCGAGGGCGTGCTCGCCAAGCGTGTCTTCGGCATCCGCTTCGCGGAGCCCGTGCGCGTCGTCTGGGCCGACGCGAGTGGTTTCGGCTACGAGACCCGTCCGGGGCATCCGATCTACGGCGAGGAGTCGTTCCGGATCGACGAGCGGGGCGTGTTCACCGCACGATCCGTCTCGCGCCCTTCGACCTGGTTCTGGCGGATGCTCGCGCCTGCTCTGCGGAGGATGCAGCGCTCGACCCACGCCGAGTACGTCCGGATCGTCCAGGAGGCGGCGAGGGCAGCGGAGGCGGAGACCCCGCGCTGAGCGGTTCGGGGCTGCCATGTGACCTCGTGCGGCGCGTGGGGGTGTTCGCTCAGGCAACGCGAAGTAGGGTGGAGGTCATGCGGCGCGGGACTTTCCGAGACGACACGGTGGACTATGCGGCCGTGGGTGCGACCCATGCGCCCGATCTGATGCACTACCCGCCGGAGCGCAGCATCCCGGCGGAGGAATCCTGGCGGATCGGCAGCGGCGTCGAGCGGTTCCAGACTGCCGGGGAAGCTCTCCTGTCCTGGACGGCGCAGCGCGCTGCCGGGCTCTCGGTCGAAGACGTGCGGCCGGCACCCGGACCCGCATACGCGGGCGTGAGCTTCGACGCCGAGGGGAATCCGATCGCCCCGAGCAAGCGCGATGTCGAGCCCCGCTACGACGCCGAGGGCATGCCGTTCGTCGGCGCAGGGATGACGTTGCACCTGCGCGGACGAGTCGCGGGGATGCGCGCCGACGCCGAGCTCCGCGTGATCTCGGTCACGGAAGAGACCCGGCGCATCGGATTCGTCCTCGGCACCGTCGGCGGGTCCGTCGTCAGCGGTGAGGAGTCGTTCGACGTCGACTGGCGTGAGGACAACGACGAGGTGTGGTTCACCGTACGAGCGTTCGACGCACCGAACGCCCTCATCTACCGGACGATTCCCGCCCTCATGAAGCGTCGTCGCCGCGAGCTGTTCGCGCGCTACCTGAGGGCGATCTCGCCGCTCTACGCGACCCCCGTCTGATGGCGGGACCGCTCCCTCTCGGAGATCCGGCGCCGACGGACGGGCATCTTCCCTCCGACATCGTGATCGACCCGAACGTCCCGTTCTCCGCCTACCTGCACATTCCGTTCTGCACCGTGCGCTGCGGTTACTGCGACTTCAACACGTACACCTCGACCGAGCTGCGCGGGGCGAAGCAGGAAGACTACGCATCGACGTTGATCTCCGAGATCGCGCTCGCCCGTCGGGTGCTGGCTGATGCCGGGGCACTGCGTCCGATGGACACGGTCTTCTTCGGGGGTGGCACTCCGACACTCCTCCCCGCGGGAGACCTCGCCCGCATGCTCGAGGCGGCGACCGGAGCCTTCGGCCTCGCAGACGGGGCGGAGGTGACCGTCGAGGCGAACCCCGACACCGTGACCCCCGCGGTCGCCCGCACACTCGCCGACGCCGGCGTCACGCGGATGTCGGTGGGCATGCAGTCCGCCGTCCCCCACGTGCTCGCGGCCCTCGATCGCACGCACCGCCCCGAGAACGTGCGCACCGCGGTGGCTGCGGCGAAGGAAGCCGGACTGGCGGTGAGCGTCGACCTGATCTACGGCGCACCGGGGGAGTCGCTCGCGGATTGGGAGGCCTCTCTCGATGCGGCACTCGCCCTCGAACCCGACCACATCTCGGCGTACGCGCTCATCATCGAGGACGGCACCAAGCTCGCGCGCCAGATTCGTCGGGGCGAGGTCCCGACGCCGGACGATGATCTGCAGGCCGACATGTACGAGCTCGCCGATGCCCGCCTCGGGGCAGGGGGTTTCGACTGGTACGAGGTGAGCAACTTTGCGCGCACTCCGGAGCGACGCTCGCGGCACAACCTGGCCTATTGGCGGGGGAGCGACTGGTGGGGGTTCGG
>WPCJ01333833.1_pt1 | contig 13859 bp, 12 predicted proteins | sample 5399831 | NCBI WGS metagenome assembly WPCJ01 (sample SAMN12869470, study PRJNA574797) | sludge metagenome | isolation source: wastewater treatment of pH10 | place: China:Beijing | collected 2019-05-20 | reverse complement strand
TGCTGGTGCCGATCGGCTTCACCTCGATCGCTATCGGCGTGGTGCTGCTGGTGCTCACCAGCGCGGCCTATTTCCTCGGCCGCAACCGAATGCGCACGGTCGCTCCGGCAATGCCGGTCCGTCAGTAACATTCAAGAAATCGTCGGCGAACATGATCAAGATCGGACCGCATTCGCGTCCGCGTCGTCTCGCAGCTATAGTGGGACTCGCATCCGCCCAATCAGGATATCGCCATGACCCTGCCTCCCGATTTCGCCGACCTGCAGTCCAAGATGAGCGACGCCGTGCGCAAGCACTGGAAGGCCTTCCTGATCGAAGGCATCGTGCTGGTGATTCTCGGCCTCGCCGCGATCATCGTGCCGCCGATCGCCAGCATCGCCGTGACCGTGATGCTCGGCTGGATGTTCTTCATCTCCGGCATCGCTGCCTTGCTGATGACCTTCTGGGCGCGTCAGGCGCCGGGCTTCATCTGGTCGTTGATTTCGGCCGTGCTCGGCATCGCCGCCGGCATCATCCTGCTGACGCGCCCGGCCGAAGGCACGCTGACGCTCACGGTCGTCGTCGGGATCTATTTCCTCGCCGAGGGTGTGGCGACCATCATGTATGCGCTTCAGCACCGCAAGGAATTGTCCGAGCGCTGGAGCTGGCTGGCGATTTCCGGCCTGATGGATATCCTGATCGCGTTCTTCATCATCTCCGGCCTGCCCGGCTCGGCCGCCTGGGCTATCGGCCTGCTGGTAGGCATCAACCTCCTGATCGGCGGCTCATCGCTGATCGGCATGGCACTGGCGGCACGCAACAAGGCGTGACGGCTTAGTTTGCTACTCCGCCCTCATCCTGAGGAGCCTGCGAAGCAGGCGTCTCGAAGGATGGCAACGCGTTCGGAGCACCACATCTCATGGTTCGAGACGGCGCTTCGCGCCTCCTCACCATGAGGGACTGGCGTGCAGCTCAGCAGCCCTTGCAGATATTCTTGATCATGCGATCGAGCTCGCGGTCCTGCGCATCGATCCGGCCGGGATCGTTCTTGCCGGTCTCCGGCGGCAGATCCGACGGGCGCGGCTGACGGTGGCCGATCGGCGCTTCCGGGACGCTTCCCGCACCGGTTTGCGTCGTCGGTTGCGACCGCAGGTTTTTCGGCGGCAGATTGCGCTGCGAGTCCTGCGCCAGCGCCAGCGAATGTCCGAGCACGAACAGGCTCGCCGTCATCACGAACAGTGTTTTCATTTTAATGTCTCCGACACCGATCTCGTGGAAGCCGCTTCTCACGACTTCGGTGGATAGATATGCACGTCACCGCAGTAGTCCACCACACGATAGCTTGATTCCGATGACGTGGCATCGGCCGGCTGAGGATTTGTCGTGCCGTCCCGCGACAAATAAGCCGGTCCGATCGGCGCCTTGCCGTAACCACCGGGAATGTCGAGCACATAATCGGGCTGGCAGAGGCCGGACACATTCCCGCGCAGCGCGCGCATCAGCGCCTGTCCCTCGGCGATGGTGGTGCGCAGATGCGCGGTGCCGGGGGCGAGATCGCCATGATGCAGGTAATAGGGTTTGATGCGGTTCTCGACAAAACTGCGCATCAGCGCGGTCAGCGTCGGCGCATCATCATTGACGCCGCGTAGCAGCACGGACTGGCTGACCATCGGGATGCCGCCGTCGATCATACGTGCACAAGCGTTACGCGCGGATTCGGTGAATTCGCGCGGATGATTGGCATGCAGCGCGACCCAGGTCGATGCCCCCTTCGCGCGCAGTGCGGCGACCATCTCGTCATTCACCCGCGCCGGATCGGCGACCGGCACGCGCGTATGCAGGCGAATGATTTTGACATGATCGATGGCGGCGAGATCCGCCATGATCTCCTTGAGCCGCCGCGGCGACAGCATAAGCGGATCGCCGCCGGTGAGTATTACTTCCCAGACTTCGTCATGGGCGCGAATGTAGTCCAGCGCCTTGGCATAGGCCTCGCGCGACAGCGTCGTTTCCTTGCCTGGCCCCACCATCTCGCGGCGGAAACAGAACCGGCAATAAACTGCGCAGACGTGAACGAGCTTCAAAAGCACGCGGTCCGGATAGCGATGCACGATTCCGTCGACCGGCGCATGCGCGTGATCGCCGATCGGATCATCGCGTTCGTTGGACCGCGCATCGAGTTCGCGCGCATCCGGAATATACTGCCGCGCAATCGGATCGTCCGGATCGTTCGTATCGATCAGCTCGGCGACCGCCGGTGTGACTGCGACGGCATAGCGCGCGGCCACGCGTTCGAGTTCAGCCAGCGCCTGTTCGGGCGCGAGGCCTTCGGCGACGAGTTCGCTCGCCTGCCGCAGCGTCGTTGGAATTTTCACGGGTCCGTTCATGCCGGCGGTGTCCACACGACCTGGTCGATCTTCGTCGCGCCGGCCGCCAGCATCACCAGCCGGTCGAAGCCAAGCGCAACGCCCGATGCCGGCGGCATCGCCGCGACCGCCGCGAGAAACGCCTCGTCGATCGGATAGCGCTCGCCATAGCGGCGATCTTTTTCCTCCATCGACTCGGCGAAGCGACGACGTTGTTCGTCCGCATCCGTGAGTTCGCCAAATCCGTTCGCCAGCTCGACGCCGCAGGCATAGACCTCGAAGCGCTCGGCCACATCGGGACTGGACGGCTTGGTCCGCGCCAGCGCGGCCTCCGGCGTCGGATATTCATAGAGCACGGTGAGACGCCCCTGCCCGAGATGCGGCTCGACATGTTCGACCAGGATCTTGCTGAAGATATCCGACCATGTGTCATCGTTGGCAACGCGGACCTTGCTCTGCGCAGCAGCCGCGAGCGCATCGCGGTCGCCCATGCTCTGCCGCACTGTTGCCGCAAGATTCACGCCCGAAAAGCGCGAAAAGGCATCGAAAACCGTGAGGAATTCCGGTGGCAAAGTTGCGTCGGCCGTGTGGCCACGGAAGCTGAATACCCGCGTCCCCGCCGTCTCGGCCGCGAGCTGGATGATCGCCACCGTATCCCGAATGACAGCCTCATAGTCCTCATTGGCGCGGTACCACTCCAGCATGGTGAATTCCGGCAAATGCCGGTCACCCCGCTCCCGGTCCCGAAACACCCGCGCCAGCTCGAAAATCCGCGTTTCCCCGGCCGCCAGCAGCTTCTTGCAGGCGAATTCCGGCGATGTCCGGAGATACCGCTCGCGCTTTTGGCCGTCATGGCCGGTCAGATCCGCCCGCGGCGCATGCAGATGGGTTTCGTTGCCGGGCGACACCACCAGCGCCCCGGTTTCCACTTCGGTGAACCCCTGCGCCTCGAACCAGGCCCTCACTGCGCGTGTGATCGTGCCGCGCGCAGCCAGGAAGCCGCGGCGGTCAGCATGCCGGTTTGGGCTCCACCAGGGCGAGATTTGGTCGGTTTCGGGGGTCAAAGTGCCGCCTTTTTCGGTTGCAAGACGCTGGCATTCCGACCGCAAATCAGTATGTTGCCCCCCGAAATCGCTTCGCAGGCCGCGTGGCAATCGTGCCCCATCCGGCCTCGGCCGACAAATTCAGGAAAATTCACTGTGAGAGTCATCGCCAGTTCTATTCGCAAGGGCAACGTCATCGAGCAAGAAGGTAAGCTCTATGTCGTTCTGTCCGCCGAAAACATCCATCCCGGCAAGGGCACCCCGGTCAGCCAGATCGAAATGCGCCGAATCAGCGACGGCGTGAAGATCTCGGAGCGCTACAAGACCACCGACCAGGTGGAAAAGGCGACCATCGAGGACCAGAACTTCTCCTATCTCTATCAGGATGCCGACGGCTACCACTTCATGAACCAGGAGACCTATGACCAGGTCCAGGTTCCGCCGGACGTCATCGGCAATTCGGCACCTTACCTGCAGGAAAACATGGTCGTGAAGTTGTCGCTGCACGACATGGTGCCCGTCGCCATCGTGCTGCCGCAGCGCGTCACCCTCGAAGTCGTCGAGACCGAGCCGGTCACCAAGGGCCAGACCGCCTCGTCGTCCTACAAGCCGGCGATCCTCTCGAACGGCATCCGTTCGGCGGTTCCCCCGCATGTCGGCACCGGCACCCGCATCGTGGTGCTGACCGAAGACGGCTCCTATGTCGAGCGCGCCAAGAACTGATCCTCAGATCCTCGCACGAACATCAAGCCCCGGACGCCAACCGCGTCTGGGGCTTTTGCTTTGCGTCTATCTTGTCTTCGCGGCCGGTGGCGTCCAGCGATACATCACGCCAAACCTGTTCCAGACGTTGATGCCGGCAATGGCGGAGGCCAGATAGGCCAGCTCCTTCGCATCGAACTCTGCGCTTGCTTCGGCATAGAGTGCGTCGCTCACGCCATGCTGCGGCGAAGTCAGCGCTTCCGCAAAGGCCAGCGCCACCCGCTCGCGCGGCGAAAACACCTGCGCCTCACGCCACACCGCGAGCTGGTGCAGCTTGTCCGACTGGACGCCAAGACCTTCCGCCTGATTGACGTGGAACTGAACGCAGAACGCGCAGCCATTGACTTGCGAGACCCGCAGCTTGACGAGCTCGATCAGTTCCTTATCGAGGCCTGCTTCAGCGGCGGCGCTGGCCAGCGCGCGCACCTTCGCTTCCAGATCCGGCACCAGCGCCCGGAAATCGGTGAATTCGGCGCGCGCCGTCACGGTTTTCGACATCATCATTCTCCTGTTCGGTTCCCCCACTGATGGCGAGCGCGCGCGAGACTGGCAAGCACCAATCCGCCTGCGCGAATGACCGCACCGCTGCGACAGCTTCGCCCTGCCGCCTCCGGCCTTCCCGCGCTAGACTACCAGTATGGCCCAGATCGATTCCCGCTTGACCCGCCGTGCCCTGCTGCGATCCGGCCTCGGCGCCGGCACGCTGCTCGCCATAGCTCACCCTGCCCTTGCGGCTCCCGCCGGCTTCGATGCCTGGCGCGATGGCTTCCGCGCCAAGGCGAGCGCCAAAGGCATTTCGGCCGCCACCTATGACCGCGTGATGGGGCGACTGGAGCCGGACACGTCCGTGTTCCAGAAGATGAAGAAGCAGCCAGAGTTTCACGAGCAGGTCTGGCAATATGTGAACCGCCGCGCATCCGACTGGCGCATCACCGCCGGCAAGGAAGCGCTGCGCAAGAACTCGGGGTTGTTCGATCGCATCGAGCGCGACTTCGGCGTCGAGCGCGGCACGCTGCTGGCGCTATGGGGTGTCGAGTCCGCCTATGGCGATCCGCTGGTGCAGACCAATCACATGCGGCCGGTGTTTCCGTCGCTTGCAGCCCTCGCATGGCAAGAGCCGCGGCGCCGGGCTTATTGGGAAACCGAACTCATCAACGCGCTGCGCGTCGTGCAAAATGGTTGGGGCACGCCCGAGGAGATGCGCGGCTCCTGGGCCGGCGCCATGGGCCACACACAATGGATGCCGGAAGTCTGGCTCAATGTCGGCATCGACTATGACAAGGACGGCCGCGTTTCGCCGTTTGGAAAACCTGACGACGCGCTCGGCTCAAGCGCGCGCTTCCTCGTCAATCGCGGCAGATATCCGCGCGGCGAGCACTGGGGCTATGAAGTGCGCGCGAATGGCGCTGCGTCCTCCGATGCAAAACGCTCCTACGCCTCATGGGCAGAGGCCGGCGTGACGCGCGCGGATGGACAAGCGTTCCCGCAACCGAATGCGACGGCAAAACTATGGACGCCGGTGGCGGGCGGACCGAGTTTCCTGCTCGGGCAAGGTTTCTACGCCGTGCGCAGCTACAATCCGTCGATGAGCTACGCGCTGGCGATCTGTCATCTCGGCGACCGCATTCTCGGCGCGCCGCCCTTTATCCAGCCATTCCCCGGCTCCGAGCGCATCCTGACGCTGGCCGAAGTGCAGGAGCTGCAGACGCGGCTGACGCGTGCCGGCTTCGACACCGGCGGCACGGATGGTCGTGTCGGCAACGATACGATGCAGGCCGTGCGTGATTTCCAGACCAAAGCGGGACTGCTGCCTGCGGATGGCTATGGCGGACTGAAGGTGCTTGCGCGGTTGCGCCAAGGCGGGTGATAGTTTCAGCCGAATGCGTATCTCTTCGCTCACCCCACTATGAGAGAACACGTCGTGCAGTTTTCATTGCGAAAACGAACGCTCGGCCTTCTGACGCTGATGATCGCCGCCGCTTGGACCCCCACAACTGTCAGCGCGATCACGCTTGAGGTCGCGCGGAAATGTAACGCCGCCGCAGCGAAGGCGTTTCCGCCACGCGTGCCCGGCAATCCAGCCGCCGGCAGTGCGGCCGGATCAGGCGCAGACCAGCGTACATATTACAGCAAGTGTGTCGCTGACGCGGAAGCCTCTCAAGGCGCGGGTAAGGCGGATGACGCCAACCGTCCAGCGACCTCTCCGAAGTGATCCACAGCCGAACCAGAACGCGGTCGGCAAAGTAAGCCGCATAGCAAGGTGGGTGACCTTCTCGGGTCCTCATGGTGAGGAGCGCGCACTTGCGCGCGTCTCGAACCATGCGTGACTGGGCTCGGAGCCGCCGCCATCCTTCGAGACGCCGCTGCGCGGCTCCTCAGGATGAGGGACGGAGTTGTGGGAGACCAACCATCTGCTTCGGATCGACATGCAGATCGTACTCATCGCCCGACAGCAGCCCCAGCGCAATCGCTGCCTCGCGCGGGGTGATCGCTTCATCCAGCGCCTTCGCCGTGATCATCGCCACCTTGTCATAGCCGATCACCGGATTGAGCGCTGTCGCTAGCAATGGCGCGTTGGCAACGTTGGCCGCGAGCTGGCGGCGGTCAACATCGAGATCACGGATCATGCGACTGGCGAAGACGCTGACGCCATCGGACAGGATGCGGATCGACTGCAGGATGTTGTAGATGATCACCGGCTTGGCGACGTTCAGTTCGAAATTGCCGGAGGCGCTCGCGGCGGTCACAACTGCATTGTTGCCGGTCACCTGAAAGCAGACCTGCGCCAGCATCTCGGCGATGGTCGGGTTGCGCTTGCCTGGCATGATCGACGAGGTCAGCCCGTCATGCGGGATGACGAGTTCGCCGAAGCCACAGCGCGGGCCAGAGCCGAGGAAGCGGATGTCGTTGGCAATCTTCAGCAGCGTCACCGCAAGGCCGTTCAGCGCGCCGGAGACTTCCACCAGCGCATCATGGGCGCCCATGCCCTCGAACTTGCTGGGGTTCGGGACGAAAGCTTCGCCGGTCAGAGTATTCAAGTGTTCGCAGAACGCCGCGTCAAAGCCCTTGGGCGCATTGAGGCCGGAGCCGACGGCGGTGCCGCCCTGCGGCAGCATCGAGAGGTGCGGAAAGACGGCCTCGATGCGATCGCACGCGTGATCGGTCTGGCGCGCAAAGGCATCGAACGCCTGCCCCATGGTCATGGGCACGGCGTCCATCAGATGCGTGCGGCCGATCTTCACGACATCGGCAAAGGCGTTCGCCTTGGTGCGGAGTTCATCGCGCAGAATCTGCAAGGCCGGCAGCAAGGCCCTGCGCAGTTGCAGCGCCGCCGCAATGTGCATCACGGTTGGGAAGCTGTCATTCGACGATTGCGAGCAATTGACGTGATCGTTGGGATGCACCGGCGCCTTGGTGCCGAGCGGCTGTCCCAGCAGCTCGTTGGCGCGGTTGGCGATCACCTCATTGGCGTTCATGTTGGTCTGGGTGCCGGAGCCGGTCTGCCAGATCGGCAACGGGAAATGATCGTCGAAACGGCCCTGCTGCAATTCGAGCGCGGCCGTCTCGATCGGCGCGGCGAGCTCGGGTGCGATTGCGCCTAGCTGCAGATTGGCGCGCAGCGCGGCGATCTTCTGCAGGGCGAAGGCGCGGATCAGCGCGACCGGGAAGCGCTCGTCGCTGACCTGAAAGACTTCCAGCGCACGCTGGGTCTGCGCGCCCCAATAGCGATCCTTCGGCACGGCGACGGTGCCGAAGGAGTCCTTCTCCAGACGCGTCTCGCTCACTGCGCGCCGACCACGCCGGCGGCCTTGATGATCGGCGTCCATTTGTCGATCTCGGCTTTGAGGTGCTTGGCCAGCGCATCGGGCGTCGCGCGTTCCGGCGCGACCGGCTGGGCGCCGAGTGCGCCGAGCCGGGTCTTCACGGTCTCGTCCTTCAGCGCCACGTTCAATGCGGCGTTGAGCTTGTCGAGCACCGGCTTCGGCGTGCCCTTGGGCGCGAACAGGCCGTACCAGACGGTGTACTGGAAATCCTTCAGGCCGGCTTCGGCGGTGGTCGGCAGTTTCGGCAGCGCCGGCGCGCGTTCGGTGCTGGTGACGGCGTAGCCCTTGATGGTGCCGCCATCGACATTGCCGACCACATTGACGATCTGGTCGCACATCACATCGACCTGCCCGCTCATCATGTCGTTCATGGCAGGACCCGCGCCGCGATAGGCGATCTGGGTCGGCTGCGTGCCGGTGGCTGCATTGAGAAGCAGGCCGCACAGATGCGATGCGGAGCCGATGCCGGCATGGGCATAGTTCACCTTCTCCTTGGTGGTCTTCATCCAGGCAATCAGCTCTTCGAGATTCTTCGCCGGCAAATCCTTTCGCGCGACGAAGACCGAGGGCAGATCGACGGCGAGGCCGATCGGCTCATAGTCCTTGATCGGATCGTATTTGAGCTTCGGATACAGCGCCGGATTGGTGGCGTGGCTGATATGGATCAGCAGCAGATTGTAGCCATCCGGCGCCGAAGCGGCGACCTTGGCGCTGCCGATGGAGCCGCCGGCGCCCGTGGTGTTCTCGACGATCACCTGCTGTTTCAAAGGCCCGCTCATGGCCTGCGCCAGGAGGCGCGCGATGGTGTCGCCGGGGCCGCCCGCCGAATACGGCATGTTCATGGTGATGGTGCGGGTCGGATAGTCCTGCGCCGAAGCCGGAGCGCTCAACAGCGCACCGGCGACAAATGCAGTTGCGAGTGTCGTTTTCATTGAAACCTCTCCCTGTTTCTTACTGCTAATTGACGGTCGTAGGATGGGTTGAGCGCAGGCGCGAAGCGCTGGAGCGACAACCCATCAGCGGAGCATGCAGCGACGACGGGCAGCATGGGTTTTCGCTACGCTCAACCCATCCTCCGAATTCGCGTTACTTGCTCAGGCTCAGCACGCGATCGACCATCGGACCGCACAGGCCGAGATAGTTCGCAGGATCGCAATGCTTACGGATCGCGTCCTTGCCACCGAGCGCTTCGGTAATCTCCGGCACCTCGACCAGAATGTCGGCAAGCGTCCCGCCGCCTTCGATGGCCTTGCGGCAGGCGTCGTAGACGACGTCATGGGCATGCTGGCGGCCGAGTTTTGGCGCCGCCGCCATCATCACGGCTTCGGCGACGATGAGGCCGCGGGTCATGCCGAGATTGTCCAGCATGCGCTTCTCATGCACGACGAGGCCGGCGAGCATGAACTTGGCGTTCGCCAGCGACGATGCCGTGAGCAGGAAGCTTTCCGGCAGCGACACCCATTCGAGATGCCACGGGCCGGTGGCGCGTTCGAGGTCGTGGATCATGCCGTCGAGCATGGTGGCGACGTGCTGGCGCACCGCCTTGGCAGCGGCAAGCATCAGCTCGCTCGAAATCGCATTGCGCTTTTGCGGCATCGTCGATGATGCGCCGCGTCCGGGCACGAACGGCTCCGACACTTCGCCGAATTCGGACGATGACAACAGCATCACGTCGGTGGCGATCTTGCCGAGAGTGCCGGTGATGAGGCCGAGCAACGTCACGGCTTCGGCGATGCCGTCGCGCGCCACGTGCCAGGTGATCGAGGCCTGATGCAGGCCGAGCTCCTCGCAGAACAGCTTCTGCATTTCGAGGCCGCCCTCGCCCACCGAGGCGAGCGTGCCGGCGGCGCCGGAGAACTCGCCAAGCAAAATGCGCGGCAGCGCCTGATCGACGCGCTCGATGTGGCGATCGATGGAGGACAGCCAGACCGCAGCCTTGTAACCGAAGGTGACCGGAAGCGCCTGCTGCAGATGCGTGCGGCCGGCCATCGGCGTGTCACGATACTTCTTCGCCATGGCCCTGAGGATGTCACGGACTTCTCGGAGATCACGCGCGACGATCTCGAGCGCAGCGCGGATCTGCAGGACATTTGCGGTGTCCATGATGTCCTGGGTGGTGGCGCCCCAATGGACGAAGCGCCCGGCCTCGCCTGCGGCTGCGGAGAGCTGATGCACCAGCGGCAGGATCGGATAGCCGACGATCTCGGTTTCGTGGCGGAGCTTGTCGAAATCGATCTGGATGGACTTGCCGGCGGCTTCGATGGCTTCGGCGGCGGCCTTGGGCACGACGCCCATGCGGGCCTGGGCGCGCGCCAGCGCCACCTCGGCCTCGATATAGCGGCCGACCAGGGCCTCGTCCGTGAACACGGCCCGCATTTCGGCGGTGCCAAACATGTCCCGGAATAGAACCGAGTCGAAAACCGTGCTGCCCATGGCGCTTCCTCAGTATTATGTTCGTACATATTAAATTGTACGAACATAAACTCTGTGTCAACCTCCTTCCTTGACGAGGTGGCCGCCAATCAGGCTTGCATGCTGGGTGAGAGGTTCGAGGACACCGGTGGAAAAGCGATACGCATTTGTGGCCCGCGCACTGACCGAGGCGATTGCCGACGGACGGCATCCCGTCGGCTCCGTGCTGCCAACGGAGTTCGAGCTGGCGGAACAGTTTGCGGTGAGCCGCTCGACCGTGCGCGCCGCGATGCAGGAGCTGCAGGCATCGGGGCTGGTAAGCCGCAAGCGCAATGCCGGGACGCGCGTGGAAGCCACGGCGCCCGCGCGTGACGGTGACGGGTTCACACAGGCGCTGAACACCATCGAGGCCGTGCAGCAATTCGGCACCGAGACCGAGCGGCATGTGCAGCGCGTGGCGGATGTGGTCGCGGATAGCGAACTTGCGGCGCAGCTAGGCTGCCGGCCCGGCCGGCGCTGGCTGTGCATTTCCAGCCTGCGCATGATCCCGGGCGATGCCACGCGTACGCCGATCTGCTGGACCGACGTCTATATCGACGGCGCTTTTGCCGACGAGGTGCGCGCAAAAATGGACGGGCACCACGAGATTTTTGGCACGCTGGTGGAGAAGATTTCAGGGCGGCGGTTCGTCGAGATCAGACAGGATATTTCAGCAGTTGGCGTCTCAGATGTCATGGCCGAGCCGCTGAAGGCCGAGGCCGGCGCACATGCGCTGTCGATCCGGCGGCAATATCTGTTCGCATCGAACGAACTGGCAGAAGTCTCGCTCAGCATTCATCCGGCGGACCGGTATCGCTATTCGACGCGGCTGCGGCGAAGCTAGCCGATGGGGGTTCACTGGTCAGTCTCCGTCAAGCTCCGGCTGCAACGCTTGACTGCGTTTGATTCCCACCAGTATCCGGCATGTTTGACACCATTATTCTTCTGACCGGCCGCGACGAATATTCGGTCTTCGCCCCGCGGCTACACGAATGCAATCCCCGCCTGAATGTACTGCCTGCATTCACCATCAGCGATCTCCAGGCAATCACGCCGCGGCAGTTGCGCCGGGCACGCCTGATCGCCTTCACCACCAGTGTGATCGTCCCCGCAGCGGTGCTCGATCAGCTGGGCTACGGCGCCTATAATTTCCATCCGGGACCACCGCAATATCCGGGCTGGGCGCCGGCGCATTTCGCGGCCTATGATAGGGCAACCGAATTCGGCTGCACCATTCATCGCATGGTGGAACGCGTCGATGCGGGGCCCATCGTCGCCCTCGACCTTTTTGCCGTCCCGCCAAGCCTGAATGTCGGCGGGCTGGAACAGGCGGTCTACAGAAAGTTGATTCAGATGTTCCTGCGCATGGAGCGGACGCTGGCAACACAGGCAGCGCCGCTGACCGAGATCGACGCCAGATGGGGCAACAACCGCAAGACGCGCGCTGACTTCGCCGAAATGTGCCGGATCCCGCTCACCATTTCGCCGGAAGAACTAACACACCGGCTGGAGGTGTTCGGCGACAGCGTGGACGTTCTGCCGACGCTCGACCTGCATGGCTATCGTTTCACCCTCGTGGCGTCCAAAGCCGAAAGTAAGCCTGCGATCGGCCAAACCAAAGCCGGCGCCCGCATTGCCGCCTGAGATGTGGCCGCGCGATCAACGCGCGGGGCCGCACTAGCGGATCATCCTTGGCTCCGACGACGGCACCGCGACGTCGATGACGCGCATCTGCACCCGCTCCTGCCCTTGCCAGCGATCGACGGTGAGCGAGCCGGCCACATGCACCTGCTGACCGCGGTTCTCGACCAGCGCGTTGCCGAGCTTCTGGCCGACCGAGCGAAACGCGATGCCGTTGACCATGGCGCCGTCGGACGCCCGCAGACGCACGCGCAGATGCGCCTGCCCGACTTCATCGACATAAGCGAGTTGATGCGCCGGCAATGCAATCACCGGCTCGGGATTGGCCTGCCCGAACGGGCCGGCACGGTTGAGCGTGTTGACGAGATCGGCGGTGACGCCGCGTGCAGTCACCGCGCCATCGATGAACAGCTCCTTCTCGTTGCGCGATTTCGCGACATCGGCTGCAAGCTTCTCCTCGATATAGGCGCGGAATTCGCCCAGCTTTTCCTTGCGCAGCGTAATGCCTGCAGCCATCGCATGACCGCCGCCCTTGATGAGCAGGCCATCGGCCACGGCCTGCCGCACGACCTTGCCGAGATCGACGCCGGAAATCGAGCGGCCGGAGCCGGTGCCGATGCCGCCGGGCTCCAGCGCGATGGCAAAGCTCGGCCGCGCGAATTTCTCCTTCAGGCGCGAGGCGACGAGACCGACGACACCGGGATGCCAGCCTTCGCTTGCGGTGACGATCACGCTGCCCTTGTCCTCGAGGCCGAGCGAGGCCAGCGCCTCGGCTTCGGCCTGCGCTTCCGCCGCCTGCTCGATGGCGCGGCGCTCGATGTTGAGGCGGTCGAGTTCGGCGGCGATCTTGGCGGCCTCGGAGACGTCGCCTTCGAGCAACAGGCGCACGCCGAGATCGGCGCGGCCGATGCGACCGCCAGCATTGATGCGCGGGCCCAGCATGAAGCCGAGATGCCAGGCTTCGGGCGGGCCATTGAGACGCGCGACATCCATCAGCGCGGTGTGGCCGACATGGTCGCGGCGGCGGAGCGCGATCAGGCCCTTGGCGACGAAAGCGCGGTTAAGGCCAATCAGCGGCGCGACGTCGGCGACAGTGCCGAGCGCCACGTGATGCAGCATGTCGAGCAGGTTCGGCTCGGGCTTTTGCGGGGTCCAGAAACCGCGCTGGCGCAGCTCGCGATTGACGGCAACCAGCGTGATCAGCACGAGGCCGACGGCGGCGAGATGGCCGAGACCGGAAATGTCGTCGAGGCGATTGGGATTTACGACGGCGTCGACGTCGGGCAGCTCCTCATTGGCCTGATGATGATCGATCACGACCACGGACATGCCGAGCTTCTTCGCTTCTGCCAGCGGCTCGAAACTGGTGGTGCCGCAATCGACGGTGACGAGCAGCGTATTGCCCTTCCCGGCCAGCGCGCGGATCGCATCGACGTTCGGGCCATAGCCCTCGAAGATGCGATCGGGAATGTGGATCTGCGGATCGAGGCCGCAATGGCGCAGATGCCAGGCCAGCAGTGCGGAGGACGTCGCGCCGTCCACGTCATAGTCGCCGAAAATCGCCACCTGCTCACCGCGCTCGGCGGCATCGGCGATGCGGTTCGCGGCGGCTTCCATCTGGGTGATGGTGAACGGGTCCGGCATCAGCTTGCGGATGGTGGGATCGAGGAAATCTTCCACCGCGTCGATCGCGATGCCCCGGCCGGCGATGACGCGGGCCAGCATCTCCGGCAGCTTGAACCGCTGCACGATCGCCATCGCCCGCGCAGCGCCCCGCGCATCCACCCGGTCGC
>WPCJ01242515.1_pt1 | contig 13875 bp, 8 predicted proteins | sample 5399831 | NCBI WGS metagenome assembly WPCJ01 (sample SAMN12869470, study PRJNA574797) | sludge metagenome | isolation source: wastewater treatment of pH10 | place: China:Beijing | collected 2019-05-20 | reverse complement strand
AGTGTCATTTCAACAATAAGAAACAAGGACTCAGCCTTTAGGCCGACTGGAAGGAGTCGTCCTTGTGCATTGTTGAATATGACAACGAAATCATAAAGAGGAGTGACGCCCAGGAGTTTGCGACACTTTGCGGTCAAAGTGGGAATACTTTGTTTCTTTGGAAAAGAAAGAGCTACTTTGTGACTCAAAGTGTTAATAAGGACTACATCTTGATTTCGGCGTCGCAGCCAGCAGGGAGGGAGAGGTTCATCAGACTATCAATTGTCTTTGGAGTCGGACTACTGATGTCAATCAGTCGCTTGTGAATTCGCATTTCGAACTGTTCACGACCTTTTTTATAGACGTGAGGACTCTTGATCACGGTGTAGGTACTACGCTTTGTAGGCAGTGGGATTGGGCCAGCAATAGTGGCACCTGTACGAATTGCAGTATCAATGATCTGTTTTGCACTTTGATCAATCACTTTGTGATCGTAAGCTTTAAGTCTAATGCGTATGCGTTGTTTTGGTGATGCTTCAGCCATTAAAGCAATCCTTCCAGTAGTTGCTTAGGATATTGAATATGGGATATTGGATTTAGAAAAGTCTGCAACATGTGGCTTCCTAATCCCAAATCCTTAATCCCAAATCCTAATAAAATGCTTGGCATTTTATTACTTATTAATCTTGGTTACAACACCAGCACCAACTGTTCGTCCACCTTCGCGGATAGCGAAGCGAAGACCTTGGTCCATAGCGATTGGAGCGAGTAGTTTTACTTTGAAGGTAACTGTATCACCAGGCATGACCATTTCTACGTCTGCTGGAAGTTCAACTTCGCCAGTAACATCAGTGGTTCGGAAGTAGAACTGTGGCTTGTAGCCCTTGAAGAATGGTGTATGTCGTCCACCTTCGTCTTTGCTCAAGATATAAACTTCAGCATCAAACTCTGTGTGTGGGTTAACAGTACCTGGCTTGGCGAGTACCTGACCACGCTCGATATCTTCACGCTCAACACCACGAAGTAGTACACCGACATTATCGCCAGCCTGACCTTGATCGAGGTTCTTTTTGAACATTTCGACACCTGTAACAGTGGTTTTAGTAGTATCTTTGATACCGAGGATTTCAACGGTTTCACCAACTTTAACAACACCTTGCTCAACACGGCCAGTAGCAACAGTGCCACGACCCTTAATCGAAAAGACGTCTTCGATTGGCATAAGGAATGGCTTATCAAGATCGCGCTTTGGCTCTGGGATGAAGTCATCAAGTGCCTTAACGAGTTCCATAATCTGATCTTGAGCTGCTTCATCACCTTCGACAGCCTTGAGAGCTGAGCCTTTGATGATTGGAGCATCTTCGTCGTAATCATTCTTAGCGAGTAGTTCACGAACATCCATTTCAACTAGTTCAACCAGTTCAGGATCTGCCATGTCCATTTTGTTAAGGAAGACAACGATTTTCGGTACGCCAACCTGACGAGCAAGCAGTACGTGTTCGCGAGTCTGAGGCATAGGGCCGTCAGCTGCGGATACAACTAGTATAGCGCCATCAACTTGTGCAGCACCGGTGATCATGTTCTTCACATAGTCAGCATGCCCTGGCATGTCAACGTGAGCGTAGTGACGCTTCTCTGATTCATATTCCTGGTGAGAAGTAGCAATGGTTATACCACGCTCTTTTTCCTCAGGTGCGTTATCGATTGAGTCATAAGAAACAGCTTTGTTAACATCATTTGGAAGTCGCTTTGCGAGAGTTACTGTAATTGCTGCAGTTAAAGTAGTCTTACCATGGTCAACATGACCCATTGTTCCTACGTTTACATGTGGCTTGCTTCGATCAAAATCTGCCATTTGGTTAAATACTCCTTTTCGCCTCTGTTGGGCTTTACTTATATCAATAGAGAAAGCTCATTAGCTAACTAGTGTTCCAGTCTACGTAATTCTGATCCGTTTGTAAAGGTTAATTTGGAATTTATCTTGGGTTAAGTGCACTATTTAGTCGAGTTAAACTTGCACCTTTATTTCTTTTTGACTTCGAGACTTTACCAATGAGGCTGTTAGCACACACGGCATCAGTTGCTCTTTTCACATTTTCTGATATTCAGCAGAAAGATATTCTGGTGGTTGTGGTTTGTATTTCTTGGCTAATTTCATGACAATTCCATAGGCAGCTAGAGCAACAATACCCGAGTAACCTATGCCATAGAGTGCGTCCAATACATCGCCACTGTTACCTCCAAACCCCGGACTTAGTTCAAACTTTTCCCCAATTGCTTGGATTGTAGAAGATACTGCGAGAGCACCTAACGCAGACTTGGCTATTGCTTTCTGAATACTTTCAACGGGGGTAGTATAGTTGTATTCTGATAACGGCCACCAAGACATCATTAGAAAGGAAGCAACTGTTACCATAGCCGCTTCTTTTGTATTGCCGATATGGTCAGCTACGTCGAACGGTTCTGCAACTACATCTCGAGTTAGCATCATCTCTGATGTTTTTTCGAGTATATCTCCACTTGCAAACAATAATACCCCTGCTGCGCCAATGGCTATTCGTCTCCTAAACCAACCCTTTGGGATATTTGTACTGCTATGTATAGAGTCAGAATAATCCGCCTCAACAGCGAGCAACAGCTCATCAACTGGTTCATTACGTTCAAAATCAAACTCAAGCTCAAGCTGTTCATAGATTTCATCTGTTGTTGAGTCTAGTGTTGTTGAGTCTAGTTGTACAGCTTCATCTGGTGAATCGATAATAGTATTATCCATACTAATATTATATCACGTTTTGTTATTATTATCAAGTGCTGTAGCTCGATCACACGCGTTTAGCATCTACTACGTAGTAGGCTGGATTGATAGATTCTAAGCAGCTTTTTTGGCGATGATGGCTTCGGCGACATTGTTTGGTACTTCACCGAAGTGGTCGAGCTCCATGGTTGAGCTGGCACGACCCTGGGTCATGCTACGGATATCATTGGTGTAGCCGAACATTTCACCCAGAGGCACGAATGCATGGATAACTTTGATTCCACCGATGCGATCTTCCATTTCTTCAATCTGACCTCGACGTGAGTTTATGTCGCCCATGACGTCACCCATGAAGTCCTCAGGAGTAGTTGCTTCAACCTTCATAACAGGTTCGAGCAGTACAGGACTGCTTGCTTTGACGGCTTTTTGTAATGCCATTGATCCGGCAATCTTAAAGGCCATTTCGTTTGAGTCAACATCGTGATAAGAACCATCATGAAGAGTTACCTTGAGGTCAACTACAGGATAGCCAGCTAATACTCCATTCGACATAGCCTCTTCGATTCCGTTCTGAACAGGTGTTATGTATTCCTTTGGAATCACGCCGCCGGTGATTTTGTTGATGAACTCAAAGCCTTTGCCGGGTTCCTGTGGTTCGATGTCGATAACGACATGACCGTACTGACCACGACCACCTGTCTGACGAATGAACTTGGCTTCGACATCTTTAGATTCTTTGCGAATGGTCTCTCGGTACGCTACCTGCGGTTGTCCAATGTTGGCTTCGACCTTAAATTCTCGCTTCATACGATCAACAATTATTTCAAGATGTAGCTCACCCATACCACTAATAATTGTTTGGCCAGTTTCGTGGTCGACACGGACTCGGAAAGTCGGATCTTCCTCAGCCAGACGCTGTAGGGCAGTTGACATCTTTTCCTGATCAGCCTTGGTCTTAGGCTCGATAGCAATGCTAACTGGTGGCTCTGGAAAAGTAATGCTCTCTAGTAGAATCGGATTAGCTGGATCGCAAAGAGTGTGGCCAGTTGTGGTTTTCTTGAGACCGACTGCTGCTGCGATATCGCCCGCTTGTACTGATTTGACCTCTTCACGGTCATTAGCATGCATTCGCAATATTCGCCCAATTCTCTCTTTGTCGCCAGTAGCGCTGTTCAAAATGTATGAACCAGCCTCAAGTGTTCCGCTATAAACACGGAAAAAAGCGAGTTTTCCAACGAATGGATCTGTTGCAATTTTGAAGGCAAGCGCAGAAAACGGTTCTTTTGGATCTGGTTTTCTTTCAAGCTCATCGTCAGTTTTGGGGTGATGACCGTGAGCCGGTGGAACATCTAGTGGACTTGGCAAATATGTATTGATAGCGTCAAGAAGCATTTGCACGCCTTTGTTCTTCAGGGCAGATCCACAAAAAATCGGATAAATCCTACTGCTCACCACTGCCGCGCGAAGAGCTTTCTTTAGTTCGTCAACAGAAATCTCTTCACCTTCGAGGAATTTCAGCGTCAAATCGTCATCAAGTTCAGCAATTTTCTCTACCATTTTGGCGCGCCATTCTTCGACAAGTTCTTTCATGTCATCTGGCACATCTGTCGTGCTGAATTCCATACCAGCGTCATCTTTGTCATAGACAAATGCTTTTCGCTCGAGCAGATCAACGACACCTTTTAGATTATTTTCTGCACCAATCGGTAATTGCATGACAACCCATGTTTTGGTCAAACGAGCGTTGATACTATCAATATCAGCGAAAAAATCAGCGCCAGTACGATCAAGTTTATTCACAAAACAAATTCGCGGAACTTTGTATTTGTCGGCTTGACGCCAAACTGTCTCGGTCTGACTCTCGACACCAGCAACGCCGTCAAATACGGTTACGCCACCATCGAGTACTCGCAAACTGCGCTCAACTTCGACAGTGAAGTCTACGTGGCCTGGAGTATCAATGATATTAATTCGGTGACCATCCCAGAAACAAGTAGTCGCGGCTGAGGTAATGGTGATACCACGTTCCTGCTCTTGCTCCATCCAGTCCATAGTCGCTTCACCTTCGTGAACTTCACCAATTTTATGAGTGATACCGGTGTAGAGCAACACACGCTCAGTCGTCGTGGTCTTACCAGCGTCAATATGAGCAATGATGCCAATATTACGTGTGTTTTCTAGCGGTATGTCTTTGGTATCAGCCATTTATGCTCCTTATAGTCGCTTCAAATTTCAGTGATCAGTAAACAGTGATCATCATTTCTTAGCTTTTTAATTGTTAACTTCTCTGTGTTCACTGTTATCTGCCTTAGAACCTTGCAAAGTGAGCGAAGGCACGGTTGGCTTCTGCCATTTTGTGTACATCATCACGCTTCTTAACAGAGCTGCCAGTTTCGTTGTAGGCATCGACAATCTCTGCAGCTAATGCTTCGTCAAATGGCTTGCCCATAACACCACGTCGAGCACGGGTAGCTGCAACAAACCACATTAATGTTAAGTGAGTCTGACGGTCGCCTTTTACTTCGTACGGAATCTGATAGTTGGCGCCACCAACACGTCGACTTTTGACTTCCATGTGCGGACGGATGTTTTTAATTGCATCTTCTAGTGTCTGAAGTGGATCTTCGCTCTTCAGCTTCTGTGCGGCAAGTTCCATTGCAGAGTAGACAAGTGCTTCACTCTTTAGTTTCTTGCCGTCTTTCATTAGCTTATTAATAAGCTTTTGCACTAGCACGGAGTTATACTTACGATCTGGTGTTATGTCTCTTTTGAGAGACTTAGTCTTTTTCCTAGGCATCAGCTTTACATCCATTTTCTAAAATCATACTCATGATTTTTTAGCTCCATACTTAGATCGCTCTGTCTTACGGCCTTCGACTCCTTGGAGGTCAAGTGCGCCACGAACAATGTGATAACGAACACCTGGAAGATCGGGTACCCGACCACCACGAATCAGGACAACAGCGTGTTCTTGTAGGTTATGACCTTCACCGCCAATGTAAGCCCAAACTTCCTGTCCATTCGTCAGTCGAACTCGAGCAACCTTACGAAGAGCAGAGTTAGGTTTCCTAGGGGTTTTGGTCGTAACCTTGACACATACGCCACGACGCAACGGATTGTTCGCTTGGTAGACTTTGTTGCCCAATTGGTTATTTACAATATGCAAAGCTGGAGACTTAGATTTACCTTTTGCAGCCTTTCGAGGCTTACGAATTAGCTGGTTAATAGTTGGCACTAGCTTGTACCTAATTTCTTACTAAACATAGCTTTATATGCTAACAGATGAATCATCAGCTTGCAACCTCTGTTGTCTCATTTCCTTCACTATCAACGGGGCGATTGCCACGGATTCCAGTACCGACAGGAATCTGACGACCGATGATAACGTTCTCTTTAAGACCATACAGTTCGTCTTGCTTACCTTGGACTGCGGCATTAATCAGAACTCTTGTAGTGTCCTGGAAACTGGCCGCACTTAGGAAGCTGTCACTCCAAGTTGAGACTTTTGTTATGCCGAGAAGTAACTGGGTATATTCAGCTTGTTTCTTGCTATTAGCTTTTAGCTTTGCGTTTTCTTCTAATGCAGTAGCACGGCTTACAATATCTCCGACAACGAACAGACTATCGCCCGGATCGTCAATCTGAACTCTACTAAACATCTGACGTACAACAATTTCTAAATGTTTATCAGCAATTGCTTGACCCTGACTACTAAAGATTCTCTGAACGTCACCCATGATGTAGCGCTGTGTGTGCTCTTCGCCCTTCAGCAAGAATAGTTCTTGTAGGTTGATAGAACCGGCAGTGATTCGATCACCTGCTTTTATCTGCTGACCATCTTTTACAACTAGCATTTTGAAGCGTGGAATCTTGTACTGCTTAACACTACTATCATTAGCTACAATTGCGATTTCGTTATCAAATATTTCGACAGTGCCTTCAATAGGACTAATCAGTGGTTTTTTGGCATTTTCATCGCTCGCCAAGACGTCACCCTTAGAAATCTTGTGACCTTGCTTGACTCGGATTACTTGATCCTTAGCTACCTTAATTATTTCTACAGCTTTTGCATCCGAAACTATAGTAACCGTATAGGTAGACTTCGTTTCGCTGAGAGAAACAATTCCATCAATCTCTGAGATGAAAGCTTGACCCTTAGGGTTTCGAGCTTCAAAAAGCTCTTCAATACGAGGCAGACCCTGACTGATGTCTTCACCAGCAACACCACCCGAGTGGAAAGTATCCAAAGTAAGCTGAGTGCCAGGTTCACCGATACTCTGTGCGGCGATTACCCCAATTGGTTCATTGGACAGAATTACGCCACCTCTGGAAAGATCAGTACCGTAACTCAGTGGACTAACACCACGAATACTCGAATCGGTCAATACACTTCGAATTCGTACTTCTGTGATGCCTGCCTTCACGATTTCGGCAGCTTGTTCTTTAGAAATCAGAGTATTTTTCTTCACAATTACTTTGTCTTTAGCTTTGATTTCTACGGCTGCAGCTCTACCGATTAAGCGACTTTCGAGGCTTACACCCCTGTCTTCGCTTTCTTCTTTTGTAATGAGCAAGCCTGGATCAACGGTACTATCAGTTGCTGTAAATACATCCTGACTGACATCGACTAGACGTCGGGTTAGATAACCAGAGTCGGCTGTTTTCAGTGCCGTACTAATCATACCTTTTCTGGTACCACGAGTTGATGTGAAGTACTCTAGCGGACTGAAACCACTCTTATAGTTACTTTTAATCGGTAGTTCAATTTCTTTTCCAGTGGCATCTACCATGACACCGACTGAACCAGTGATTTGTTTAATCTGACCTATGTTACCTCGAGCACCTGAGCGAACAGTAACAGATGTGGAATTGTCTTCATCCTTAAACTGTTCCTGCAAGGCATCAAGTATCTGACTGTCGATATCTTTCCAGTTCTTTACGGTCAAACGATATCGTTCATCGTCGGTTATAAGACCTTCTTCGAACTGACCACTGATCTCTGTGGCATTAGCCTCACCTTGATTAAGTAGCTTATCTAGAACCTTCAGGTCGGTGTAATCATCCATTCCTGTTGAAAGACCTGATACTGTAGCATATTCAAAACCAAGGTCCTTAAGATCGTCGGCGACTTCAGCAGTCTTTTCCTGACCGTATTTTTCAAACACAAGTGCCATAGTGTCTTGTAAGACCTGCTTACTTGTTGGCTCATTCTGGTACGGAAAGTCTATTGGGAATACTTCGTTGTAAAGTACTCGTCCAATTGTGGTTTCGCGACGCTGACCTTTTGCATTTATGATAATCGGACTTTGCAGTGAAATATCACCATTCTCATAGGCAAATGTACCTTCATCAAGCGTTGAGTAGATTTTTGGTTTAGCTTGTTCGCTCTTTTTGTCATAGGTTAAGTAATAACAACCAAGTACGATATCTTGTTCAATATGAAGGATTGGTGATCCGTCAGCTGGTTTCAGCAGGTTATGAACGGCGCTCATTAGTTGAGCGCTTTCAATCTGGGCAGCATCACTTAACGGAAGATGGACAGCCATCTGGTCACCATCAAAGTCGGCATTGAATCCCTTACATACTAGAGGATGTAACTGAATTGCTTTTCCTTCAATTAGTCTTGGTTGAAAAGCCTGAATACCAAGTCTATGGAGGGTTGGTGCACGGTTCAGAAGTACATATTTACCTTGAATTGCGTAGTCTAGGGCATCCCATACTTCAGTCTCGCTGCGCTCAATCATACGCGCTGCAGCTTTGATGTTGTGGGCTAGGTCTTGTTCAATCAATCGTCCGATTACAAATGGCTTGAACAATTCAAGTGCCATCATTTTCGGTAATCCACATTCTTTAAGCTTCAGTTCAGGACCGGCAACGATTACAGATCGTCCTGAATAATCAACTCGCTTTCCAAGCAAGTTCTGTCGGAATCGTCCTTGCTTGCCCTTAAGCATGTCGCTTAGGGACTTCAATCGTCTTCGGTTACCACCAGTACTAGCAACAGCACGACCACTACGAGCGTTATTGTTATCAATCAGTGCATCGACAGCTTCTTGAAGCATTCTCATTTCGTTTCGACAGATAACCTCTGGCGCTTTTAGGTTCATCAATTTCTTAAGACGATTATTACGATTTATGACCCTACGATATAGATCATTAAGGTCACTTGTCGCGAAACGCCCACCAGAAAGTTGAACCATTGGTCGCAGATCCGGAGGGATGACTGGCAGAATAGTGACCACAAGACTTGATGGTTCAATATTCGCTTTGTGCATACCTTCTAGTAATTTAAGACGCTTTACTAGCTTCTTATGTCTTTGACCCTTTGCACCTTCAGCTTCTTCGCTAAGCTCATCGATTAGTTCACCTAGGTTAACGTCAGAGAGCAAATTCTTCAGTGCAGTTGCTCCCATTCCAACTTTGATGATGTTCTGGTAACTATCTGGAAGTTCGCGATATTCTGTTTCGGTCATAAGCTTCATAGCTACTAGACTTTCAAGAGCAAGTTTCTTCTCCTCGAAGACTTCCTGTGCTTCCTGCAATTCTTTTGATTGTTGTTGGGCTAGTTCTTTGACTTTGGCTCCTTCAACATCAGCCTGTTTTTCATAACGCATTTTAATTGCAACTACAGAAGCTTCTAGTTCTGCTTCTGCATCTTTGAGAAACTGATCACGTTTTTCGGTATCTACTTCCATGACAATATAGCTTGCAAAGTAGACGATTTTTTCTAGACTTTTGACGGTCATATTTAAAATCAAACCAATTGCACTTGGAGTGCCACGTAGGAACCAAATATGGGCAACTGGTGCAGCCAAAGTTATATGTCCCATTCTTTCTCGACGAACCACCGAGCGAGTAACTACTTCGCCCTTGTCGTCTTTTGCCATTTCTCGAGACCTTGCTCCCTTGTACTTTGGATCATGTGGATTTATGTCTTTGACCGGGCCAAATATCCTTTCACAAAATAGTCCATCTCGTTCGGGTTTCTGGGTACGGTAATTTATAGTCTCTGGTTTTAGAACTTCACCATGTGACCATTCTAGAATTCTTTGTGGGCTCGCGACGAGAAGTCGTACCGCATCAAAATCTGTAATACTACGTCCTGAATCTTTACGAATCATTTCTCGCCTCCTTTCTCTTCAGCTGTGTCATTTTCCTTATCATCCTTTGAATTATCGTCAGAATCGTCATCTGAGTCATCGTCAGAATCGTCATCTGAGTCATCGTCAGATGCAGTTGCGCTTTTTACATTACCGTTAAGAATTTCAAACTCATCGGTAGCTCCATCAGTGGTTACATCGATGACACTGTCATCATCATCAACACTAACTGTTGGTGGGTGGGTAGCCGCGTCTTCGATGGCACTTTCCAAAATTTCTTCTGCATCAATTTCTGATTTATCGTGCCTCAAGTCAACTTCTAAACCTAAGCCTTGTAATTCTTTTACCAAGACATTAAAGCTTTCCGGTATTTTCGGACCTTGGATTACTTCTTGTTTGATAATGCTTTCATATGCCTTCGAACGACCGTAAACATCATCTGATTTGATGGTTAGCATTTCCTGAAGAGTGCTGGCAGCTCCATATGCTTCTAGAGCCCAAACTTCCATTTCTCCAAATCTCTGTCCACCGTTTTGCGCCTTACCGCCAAGTGGTTGCTGGGTGACCATAGTGTATGGACCTGTCGAACGAGCGTGAATCTTATCGGCAACCATGTGGTTGAGCTTAATCATGTACATCGGACCAACAGTTGTGCGTTCTTTTAAAGCTTCGCCACTTCGTCCATCGTACAACTGCGTCTTGCCATCTTCATCTAGTTTTGCTTCCTTCAAGAGGGATTTGATTTTCTCATTAGTTAGACCTTCGAAAGGAGGACTGGCTACTTTAATGCCGAGTGCTCTTGCGGCCATTCCAAGATGATTTTCGAACAGCTGACCGATGTTCATACGACTTGGTACACCAAGTGGGTTCAAGAGAATATCAACCGGTGTTCCGTCTTCCATGAATGGCATATCTGCTTCAGGTAGAACTCGAGCGATAACACCTTTGTTTCCGTAACGGCCACCTAGTTTGTCACCAACTGAGATTTTTCTCATTTGAGCCACAAATACTTGGACTTGCATCAATGTTCCGGCTTTAAGATCATGTCCGTTTTCTTTGCTAAAGATTTTCACTCCAACCACTTTTCCGTGCTTACCGTTTGGCATACGCAAGCTAGTATCGCGAACGTCTTTAGCTTTTTCACCAAATATTGCTCGAAGCAATCTTTCTTCTGAACTGAGCTCTTGCTCACCTTTAGGAGTAATCTTGCCGACGAGAATGTCTCCTGGTCGGACTTCGGCACCAATACGGACAATTCCCTCATCATCAAGGTGTCTTAGACTTTCTTCCGATACGTTCGGAATATCTCTTGTGACAATCTCTGGACCAAGCTTAGTCTCACGCACTTCCATCAGGTAATCGACAATATGAATCGATGTGAACGTATCGTCCTTAACTAGCTTTTCGCTAATAATTATCGCGTCTTCAAAGTTGTAACCCTTCCACGGCATAAAGGCAACCAGCACATCTTTTCCTAGAGCAAGCTCACCGTCCTGAATAGACATACCCTCAATTAGAATGTCGTCTTTCTTAACTTTATCTCCAGTACTGACCACTACTTTCTGGTTGATGCTCGTACCTTCGTTACTTCTGACAAAGTGGACAGGGAAGTAGCTCTTTATCCCATCCTTGTATTTAACTTGAACTTCATTAGCTTCGGCACGAATAACTTCACCAGCTTCTTCGGCCATGATAAGCTGTCCTGAATTTCGTGCAACAACTGATTCAACACCAGTTCCAACAATCGGGCTTTGAGGTTGAACTAGCGGTACAGCTTGTCTTTGCTGGTTAGCACCCATCAATGAGCGATATACATAATTTCTTTCTAGGAATGGAATCAGACCGGCACTACTTCCAACTATTTGTTGATGTGATGCGTCAAGATGAGTCACACGATCGGCTTCTGTTTCCTCGGCGACAGTTGCAACTCGAGCTGATACTCGATCAGCAATAAAGTAACCCTTATCGTCAACTTCATTACCAGCACCAGCGATAACTGTCTTCAACTCATCGGCTGCATCTAGATACTCAATCTTATTAGTTACTTGAGCTTTAACAGGGAAAGTTGCGCGATCAATTTTTTCCAATGATTTAGCATCTGTGGCGCTAATTGTCTTGCCTTTTGCCACGACAACCTTACCTTTATCGTCGGAAATATCAGCACTAGCATTATGTCCAACAGCATCCTTGGCGCTAACAGCACTTAGAACTTTTATGTATGGAGTTTCAATAAACCCGTAATCATTTATACGTGCATGTTGGGCTAGGTTTAGAACTAGCCCAATATTGGCACCTTCTGGCGTTTCAACAGTACAGATACGACCGTAATGAGTAGCGTGAGCATCTCTGACTTCAAATCCTGCTCGTTCGCGACTTAGACCACCTGGACCCATTGAGCTCAAGCGTCGTTTGTGAGCAAGCTCACTCAGAGGATTAATCTGGTCCATGAACTGAGAAAGCTGAGAGCTAGCGAAGAATTCGCGGACGGCAGCAACAATTGGACGAGCGTTGATTAGTTGTCCAGGAGTAACTGTTTCGATTTCACTCATACTCATTCGGTCTTTGGCGTTTCGCTCCATTCTGAGTAGACCAATTCTGAATTGACGTTGAACTAATTCGCCGACCAGCTTAACTCGACGATTGGCAAGAGAATCGATATCATCTGCGGGTTCTTGAGTAATATTTAGACGAACTATTTCAGCAATAATCGCCACGAGATCTTCTCGTCTCATAACTCTGTTTTCAATCGTGTTTGTAACATCAAGATCGAGGCGCTTATTTATCTTGTAGCGACCTACTCGACTAAAATCAAAACGTTTATAGTTAAAGAACATACTTTCAATAAGGGTTTTTGCGTTTTCTACTGTCGCTAGGTCACCAGGTCGCAAGCGACGGTAAACCTCAATTAACGCATCACTAGTACCTTTTGAAGGGTCTTTCTCTAAGGTTGCATCTATCTGACTAACTTCACCCTGATCAACATGTTCGAATAAGCTCTTAATTTCCTTGTTAGTCGGGTAGCCCATGGCACGGAGCAATGCTGTCACTGGAATTTTTCGTCTTCGATCAATTTTGACAAAGATTGCACCACTTGGCGCTGTCTCAAATTCGAGCCACGCACCGCGACCAGGAATAACTTTTGCTCCGTACAGGTTGCGTCCACCGGATTGTTCGGAAGTAAAGAAAACACCAGCACTTCTAATCAACTGGCTTACAACCACCCGTTCAGCACCATTAATAACAAATGTCCCGCGGTCAGTCATCCATGGGTAATCACCTAGGTAAATCTCCTGCTCTTTGACTTCACCGGTTACTTTGTTGGTCAATTCAATTTTTGCCTTCAGTGGCGCTTCGTAGCTGACGTTGTTCTCCCGAGCTTCGATATCGTTCATTTTTGGATCTTCGAAATGATAATCCTTGAATCTAATTTCTAATTTCTCGCCTGTGTAGTCTTCGACTGGATTAACTTCAGCAAAGATTTCGCCCAAACCCTCTTCCACAAACCATTTCCATGAGGCATGCTGATGCTCAATTAAATCTGGAATGTCAATTGCCTTTTTAGATTTTGTAAAGAACTTGCGAGCTTGAGTTGCAGCTGGCATATATTTGATTACTCCTTGTAAAAAGTTAGTAAGATTATTATTGATAACAGATGAATTCGGGCCCTAAACTCATCGGTCAATAATTCGCATTCTCGAGCATGTCTTTTGGAGCCATACATTAAAAGACCGCTCTACTGCTTATTAGCTAGTCAGTATGCGACATAGAATGTGATTCTGTCAAATACTTTTTTAATTTTAATTAAATACTCTTTTGCATCTGCATACCGGCAATAAGTCCTTTCTTTTCCAAAGAAACAAAGTAATACCACTTTTGCTTCAAAGTGGCGCAAACCACTGGGCTGTCATACTTCTTTATGACCTCATTGTCAGCTAAAACAACGATCAAGGACGACTCCCTTTGGTCGGCCCTTATGGGCTAGTCCTTGCTCCTAGAGTTGTTTGACTGACATTCACTCATCAGGAAGTATTCCTGAGGCCC
>WPCJ01090491.1_pt1 | contig 13877 bp, 14 predicted proteins | sample 5399831 | NCBI WGS metagenome assembly WPCJ01 (sample SAMN12869470, study PRJNA574797) | sludge metagenome | isolation source: wastewater treatment of pH10 | place: China:Beijing | collected 2019-05-20 | reverse complement strand
TTCAACGCCCTCCAAGGTGAGGATCGGTGCGAACACCAGCAGAATAATCATCTGCCCGAACGCCGCAGGACGCGCCATCTTCTTGGCTGAATCTGCCGCCACGCGGAGCCGTTCCATGGCATTCAGAGGCCGGCCAAGTTCTGCTCGGCGTTTGCCCAGCATCAGCAGGGTGGACTCGATCACGATCACCGCACCATCTACAAGAATGCCGAAATCCAGGGCGCCCAAGCTCATCAGGTTGCCGCTGATACCAAACTTGTTCATGCCGATAACGGCAAACAGGAACGAGAGCGGAATCACCAGCGCGGTAATGGCTGCTGCACGGAAGTTTCCCAGTAGCAGGAAGAGAACCACAACTACCAGCAGAGCACCTTCAGTCAGGTTCTTGGCGACCGTCTTGACGGTCGAGTTGACCAGCACGCTTCGGTCAAGCACCGGTTCTGCAAAGATATCGGCCGGCAGAGATTCGTTGACCTGCGCCAGACGCTCAGCGGCCGCCTGTGCCACGGTGCGGCTATTACCTCCGGCGATCATCAGAGCAGTGCCAAGCACGGCCTCATGTCCGTTACGGCTAGCCGCGCCCAGCCGCGGGGCACGACCCAGACCGACCTCTGCTACATCGGCTACGCGAATAACCACGCCGTCCTTGGTCGCTACCGGGGATTGGGCCAAGTCGTCGGTCGTCAACGCAAGGCCGTCGGCCCGTACTACCAGGCCCTCACCTGCACGTTGAACGAAGCCCGCACCTGCTTGAACGTTGGAACGCTCCAATGCCTGTACGAGATCGGCCAAGCCAAGTCGGTATGCCGCCAGCCGTGCGCTGTCGGGGTAGATACCGTATTCCTTGACGTAGCCACCTACCGTATCAACCCCCGCCAAGCCCGGGCTTGAGCGCATCTGGGGCGCGATAATCCAATCTTGGACGGTACGCAGATACGTTGCGCGCTCCTGCGCGGTAGCAAGGCGATCGCCTTCCGGGGTCAGGTAGACCTCGCCCTCGTGCCAACCGGCTTGGCCAGGTTTGGCCAGCTTCTTGGGGTCGAATGGCCTGAAGTCCACTGTCCACATCAGTACCTCACCCAAACCCGTAGTAACGGGCGAAAGCATGGGTGAGACATTGTCAGGCAGGTCCCCGGCCGCTTCCCGCATGCGCTCAGCGACCTGCTGGCGTGCGAAGTAGATGTCAGTCTTGTCGGTGAAGATTGCAGTGACCTGGGAGAAGCCATTGCGCGATAGCGAACGGGTGGTGTTCAGCCCCGGGATGCCAGCCAAGGCCGTCTCCAAGGGGTACGTAACCTGACGCTCGATTTGCTCAGGGGTCAGGGCTGGGGCGATGGTATTGATCTGGACCTGGCGGTTGGTGATATCTGGTACGGCATCGACTGGTAGCTTGCTTAGTTGGAACAAGCCAAAGCAGGCAATCAATGCGGCCAGAAACACCATGAGCCAGCGGAACCTGACCGCTGCTTCGATGATGATGTTGAACATGGTGAATGAGTTCCCTTAGTGGCCGTGTTCGGCTTCGCCCTTGGCCAGTTCGGCTTTGAGCAGGAAGGCGTTGGCGCCTACGACGCGCTCACTGCCCGTCAGACCGTTAAGGATCTCGATTCGATTGCCTGCACGGCGCCCGGCGAGTACCGGCGTTGCTTTGAAGCCGCCCTCGACGGCCACGAAGACAACGCTTCTGCCGTCAACGGTTTGGACCGCGTCAGCAGGCACGCTCATACCTTCGGCGGCACCACCGGCAATGATCAGTGCCGAAACGGGGGAGCCGGCCGGTGGAAGTTTCTCGGAGATTGGCTTGGCACGAATCGTGGCGGTGCCACCCTGCTGCATCACATTCGCAGCCGCAGCAATTACTTCAGCCTCGAAGCTACCTCGGGGGCCCGTGACCTCCAACTTCATCCCTGGCATGGCGACGGTGGCCAGCGCGGGGGGCGCGGTAAACACGAGTTCATTCATGTCGGGATTGGAAACCTCCGCCACCAAGGTTCCAGCCGAGACGACACCACCTGGTGTTACCTGGACGTTGCCTACCAACCCAGCGACCGGACTGGTGATGGTCACCCGGCCGGAACTGTCCGGAGAGCCGCTGGCAGCGACTTGAGCACGGGCAGCACTGGCCGCAGCATCGGCCGCCAAAGAGCGGGCCCGCGAGGCCTCCAGCTCCTGACGCGCCACCACACCTTGGTCCACCAGAGATTTATCGCGGCTGTAGGCCAAGCGAGTAGCTTCTGCCTCTGCCGCCGCCGCAGTAGCTGCGGCCTTGAACGTCGCAGCTTCGCCGCTAACCACAACTACTAGAGGTTGATTGCTTTTGACCGCTGTTCCTGGCGCAACGAGTACGCGCTCAACCCGGCCAGTGACCGTCGAGGCGATCGCTGCGCGCCCCCCGATGGCGGGCTCGACGCGACCTGCAAGCCTAGTTGAAGCGCCACCGCCCCGCCCTACTGCAACCACGCCGATGCCAGATGCCTTGATCTGATCGGACGTCAGCTTGACTAGCCCCTCCTCAGCCTCCTCCTCGCCGTGTTCACCGTCGCCGTCGCCATCATTGTGGGCTTCTGCACCATCAGGCGTGGCCTCATCTGCGTGACCACCCTTCCCTTCTTCTTTGCTGCCCTTACTCTTGGCCTCGGTGCCGGCGGCTTTTTCCGTTTCCTCCGCACCGCCACTGCATGCGGTAAGCCCCCCGGTGAGCAGGAAGGCAGCCACCAGCGTCGCTCCGATGAGCGTCTTGTTTCCGTACTTATTCATTTTGCCTCCACAAACGGTGCGCGCCCTTCAAGGCGAGCGAGGTCGATTTCTGCTGTCACCCGGCTAAGGCGGGCATCTACAGCGCTGCCACGCGCAGCAATCAAAGTTGATCGGGTGCTACGCAGCTCCAATTGCGATATACGACCTGCCTCGAATCCGATGCGGGCCAACCGATAGGCTTCGTCTGCGGCTTGTACGCTCTCATCCGCAGCTCGCGCGCGGCTGTTGGACGCTTTGAGACTCGCTACCGCTCCCAACCGAGCCGCCTCGCTGTCACGCTTCTGACCCTCTAGAACCGCCTCAGCTGCACGTTGCTCGGCATATGCAGCCCGAATCGCCCCGCGGTTGCGGTCAAACAGGGGAATGGAAAGGCTGATGCCAACGTTGTAGGCCTCGTCGCCTGCTTGGCGGAAGCGCGTTTGAGCCACAGATGCGCTCAGTTGTGGCAAAGCGCGCTTACGCTCGACATCGATGAGCCGACCTGACGCCTCCGCTTCGGCTTGGGCGATTCGAACAGCGAGCGGGGCGGCCTCGTTTGCGACCGGGTGAGATGGCACGCGATCCAGAAGGCTTTCACCGATCTCGGTAAGCCGGCCATCCAACAAAGACACCCCGGCTAGCCGCGCTAGAGCCGCGTCCCGGAAGGCCTCGGCCTCATCCAGGCTGGCCTTCGCGTTAGCAACCTCGCTACGCGCCTGGACGCCGCGCAAGTTGGGTTCCCGACCTTCGCTAACCATCGCACCTACGGCTTTCGCGTCTTGTTCAATCAACGCCAAAGCTTCGCTAGCCAACTCATAGCGGCGCAGAGCAGCCTCTGCCTCCGCATACGTGGCTGCCAGACGACCAGCCGCATCGCTGCGCATCAGATCGCCCCGCAGGCCCGCTGCGCCTGCCTCTGCACGCGCAGCGCGCACTCGCGCGCCCCGCTGACCCCAAATTTCGAGCGGCTGGGAAAGCGTCACAATGGTGTCAGCGTTGGAGAAACCCCGATAGGCACCAGTACCGTACGCGTTCTCTGCGTCGATGGAGACCGTCGGATTGGGTACAGCCCGGGCCTGTTGCACCCGAGCCTCTGCGGCCTCGGCCAGCGCGGCACCTTGGACGGACGCAGGCATCTGGTCCAAACGAGAAAGCAACGATTCGTAAGACGGTGCAGTTTGAGCACCTACATCCCCGCCAGGCACCAATGCCAGCAGAACAGCAACAGCCAACCCGGTCGCTGATAGCGACCGACCTGTCAAAATCGACATAAAAACTCCCGTAAATTATCTGAGCGAACTACCCGCTAGCGCGGGGCAGAGCGAGATCAGATACGGGGGGGGCGCATGGGCCCGTCGAGTCGAAGTGCGTAGACATCCCCGTGCTCGGTATTGCGCAGCAAGGTTCGACCATTGGCGAGCAGATCGTCGTGGCCGGCGGCGGGGAGACTAGCGGTTGAGTGGTGGCAATGCCCGTGACCGCAGGAGTCGGCGCCGGATGATTGCTTACTCTTGTCCTTGCCCGATTCCAGGTCTGAGTCACTGCTCAGGGCGTGAACATCTCCCTGGCTAGCCGGTGCTTCCTGCGCACACGCCAACGACTCGGCCACAGGCACGACCACAAATACCGCCAAAAGCAGCAGCATTAGGTACATACGAATGGCAGGAAGGGACCGGCGCATGGTGGGAAGGCTATCAACCTGATTGAGACGGATACAATTACATAGAAGGGTGGAAGCGACCGCTTTTGGCACGATTTAGGCTTCCGTTCAGGTTTGGAGCTAAGGTGGTCAGTCTAGGAGGAGGAATGCCCAGGTCAGTCCGACATTGCAAAGTGCTACGAACACAGCGGCTGAGCCCATGTCTTTGGCACGACCAGCGAGCTCATGGATCTCCGGCCCGTATCGTTCAATAACTGCTTCGATGGCCGAGTTCAGTAGTTCCAACGCAAGCACCAACAGCACACTCCCTACCAAGAGGGCTCGCTCTACCCCTGAGTCGCCTAACCAGACTGCGGCGGGTAGAGCCGCCAGGGCCATGACGACCTCTAGCCTAAAAGAAGACTCATGCAGCCAGGCCGATCGCAGCCCCTGAAGAGACCAGCGCAGCGCTTTCAACACACGGGCGATGCTCCGTGGACGATGACCATACATGTCTGCCATTGTGATGTTTCCTTCTTCTGCCGTTAGGAGGCGCTGCCGGGATCTCCCGGCAGCGCTGCTCCCGAGAAATGGTTATGGGGCGGCGACACTGCCAACGGAGCAGCCGGAGAACAGATTTAGGCTCTGGTCCAACGCTTTTGTCCGCACCTGCATGAGACCGAGCACAGAATGGAAGAGGTTGTCGTGAGTGGCTGGCAGCCTTGAACGTCCCTGGACGCATTCAATATCCAGCTTGTTGCTGCTCTTCATGCCCTCTGACATCCACATCACCATCGGCACTTTGATCTGAGTCTCCGGGGCAATGGCGTAGGGAAGACCATGCAGATAGACGTTCGCCTCGCCCAATGACTCCCCGTGGTCGGATACATAGATCAAGCCTGTATCGTGGCTCTTGTCCTGTTCGAGCATACGGATTGTCTTTGCCAGAAAGTCATCCGTCGCTAAGACTGCGTTGTCATAGGCATTGACTATCTCGGCGCGAGTACACTTGCCAAGGTCGGCGTTGCGGCAGTCAGGAGTAAACTTCCTCAGGCTCTCGGGGTATCGCTTGTAGTAGCTAGGTCCGTGGTTACCAAGCTGATGCAGAACCACGACGACGTCGCCGGGATTGTCGTCAATGGAGTCATGCAATCCCTGCAGCATGATTTCGTCGCGACAAGCCTGATCGTCACATAGACTATCTTTGGCGGGAACGCGGTAAGACTCAAATGCAAGATCAGAGCACACCCCCTTGCATCCCGTCTGGTTGTCGCGCCACAGGGTCTTGATTCCGGCGCGCTCCAATACGTGCAGAAGCGACTCGGATCTTTTGATCTTGTCTCGGTCGTAGTCTCGCCTTCCATACATAGAAAACATGCAAGGAACGGACACCTCGGTATTGGAACCACAGGCCGTCACGTCGGTGAAGTTCACGACGTCCAGGGCTTCAAGTTGCGGTGTCGTGTTCCTAGCGTATCCGTTCAGCCCCCAGTTCTGGGCGCGAACCGTCTCGCCTACAACAATGACAAGAAAGTGTGGCTTCGCGCCTGGTGGATGAGGATCCATCGTGGCGTCGGGACCGACTACTTTGATCGGTCCACGCTCTGCGCGCGTCTCCTCTTTGATGACCTTCCCTATCGAGGCAAGGTAGTTCCCGGGCGTCGCAAGGTATCTGACTGACTTGTGGTTGCGCATAAGCGAGGATAGGTTGTCGAATGAGGCCAGTGCCGCACCAACAACTACCACTATAGCCATGCCCAGCAAGAGAGCTCTGGAAAGTAGTCCGCGCGCCATGGTGCAGTGAGGTCGAATTCGTACCGCACATACCGCAACGGCGGGAAGCAGACCTTTGACCAGCACCGACAGGAACAATCCCCAGGTCAGCAGCTCTCCGGCCTCCGCGCTGTCAGTCTTCAGCACGTTTCGAATCATGCTCGAATCGAAGTACACGCCGTAATTGTCGGAGTTGTATGCCGCCGCTGCTGACACAATGAGGAGCAAAGCAACAATCGGTTTCAACGTCCATCGGACGCACAGAAGCCCAAGAATAAGTACGTTCATAGCCGTAAGAAGCGCGGCCGTAGACGCGACAAGCAGCGCTCGCGCCACACCCTCCACACCACTCTTTTCAACTACCTCTGCAAAGAAGGCGTTGTTGAGGAACAACGTGAAGTAGAGTGCGACGATCACGATTAGTGTGTTGATCCCGGCCTGAGGCCCACGAAGAGGCCGGCCGAGCCGTCCTAGTGGATTTGAGCCATTCCCACCAAGCTTCCAACTGTGGTTCAGGTATTTTTTCATGTAACGCATAGCTGCTTCCTTTTGATCGACCGCCAAATGCGCTCATGGCGCATGCGGAGGCACTTCGCAGACCGCGCCAACTCGTCGAAGGGCGTTCCTGCTCGCGGGTCTAATTCCAACGGGCGCTTAGAGATGCGATGCAGGTCTGGGAGAAGGTGCGTCTGCACTCGCAAGAGGCGATGCATAAGGCCGCTGTATTGAGTCCGCGCAAGCAGACGCATCGCCGCCAAGAGGCAGAGTCCTGAAGTAGCGATTGGTTGGGGTAGAGAGCTTGCGAGGTTTCGGATCTTCACCGGGACAGTCGCCGAGCGCTGATCCCTCGATAAGTAGTCGACGCCTGCGCAGTCGGTGGCGGTTACAGTTCATCACCAGTGCAGGCTGCCGCTGACTGGCTTGCGCGAATCCATAACCGGTCGCGACTGACTGCGTCGAAGCCGAATGCTCCCCGAGCCACTTGTAGCGTCTATGCGCTGCGGAGGGCCGGGTACGTCTGGCTACTCGCGCGGAAGTCCCTGGAAATAGCTTTGAAGCGCTGTGCCATTTGGAACTCGCAAGCGCCTGGACGACTCCTACGGCGCTCATGCCCGGGGAAGGCCTCTTCAACGCACCGCGTGAGACTGAAAGCACTGAGACACTACGTATCCACGCATACGCAGAGACTGATACCCGGGAGGCACCCAAGAAGGAAGTCCGCAAGGTTTCGGTTAGTTGCGCCAGCGTGGCTTGAATCCCGGTCAGTAGCGGAGGTCTGCCTACGACCAGGCCGTCCCTGTGCCACGGCAACCAGGTAGCGGTATCCACGAATTCAGGGGAGAAGACCGAGGCCAAACGTGCCTCACCGGCTGGAGATAGAGCACCGTCTCCAGGGCGTGCGGGAATGATCAGCACAGAAGCTGTCGTCAGCACGGCAGATTGACCGTACGAAACTCGGTTAGAGGTGGGAATCGGAAGAGGCATTTAGTCCACCTTTTTGAAGGCGGCACGATGCCGTTCGGCGGCTGCACCAGCAGCCACGCGTCGGCCGGGCGCGCCAAGCGCCCAGCAACAAAGTTTGATCATGGAGAGACCTGTTAAAGGTGATCGCAGAAGTACGAGCAGACGCGCTGCGCCTGTGTCGCGATCAAGCCCTGGGAGGTCTAATCAGCCTTTCGGGCGTGTGGGAAGTCACAGGCTGTTCGTAGAACGTATGCCCGTCTTCATTTAGTGCAGCGTCGGCACTGGTGAATCCGTTGGACGCGACGAAGGTGCTGCTGTGGTGGCAGTGCCCATGACCACACGCAGGGTGTGACTTGTCGGAATGGCCGTCGCCTGCCCCTGCTACGTCCTGATGGGCCTGCTCTTCAGAAGAGCAAATCGACGCATCCACGAAAGGCACGACCACCAGCACTGCAAGTAGCAGTGCCAGAGCGTAGCGCTTAGCGTGGATGACGAAGGAAGTCACGTGCGGCTCTGACCAATACGGTTGAGGTCGAGAAGATACCGTGGACGGCGCTCATCAGCAAGCCGGCACTTGTTCATCAACCGCGCGGTCGTGTATGAGTCGCATCCTGCGGCTTGCTCGGAAGAATGAACGGGTTGAGGACTAACCACATGCGATGCGGGCGGGACGACAAATTAACGCTTTGCCTTGACTTCTGTACGGACTAACTGGCTGAGCAGTGCGGGATCGAGTCGCGGGAGCGGAGTTCCGTTCACAAAAAAGGACGGAGTTCCGCCAATCTTTGCAGCCTTCGCGTCGGCGAGATCGACCGCAATCACTTTTTCCACTACGCCCGTAGCGATGTATGCGCGGGCTTTAGCCACGTCCAAGCCAGCTTTTCGCGCAAATTCCCAAGCAATCGCTGAGTCTTCCCGCCCGTGTGAAGCCCAGGCGGGCTGGGCATCCATTAGCGCTTCGAGAACGGCCGCAAACCGGTTCTGCTGGCGCGCAGCCTCAAGAATGTTTATGCCGAGGACAGATGTCTTCCCGTGGAAGGGCGTATAGCGAAGCACCAGCCGAGCATCCGCATTTTCTCTCAGGATCCTTTTGACCTCTGGATGCATGGCCCGGCAGGCCTCACAAGCTGGATCGAAGAACTCGATGATGGTGACGGGCGCATTGACCGGGCCTATGACAGGCGAATGAGGCCGTACTACCACACCGGCTTGAGGCGATTGGTCATTGGCCGGGCCCTCGGCACTCCGAGCGAATGAAGTGGGGGAAAATGCGGCGAGAGATAGTATCAACACCGCTATGATCGTGCGTGCTGCTTTCATTGAAATAGCTCCAGTGTGCCTTGTGGTGTTTGAAAGGACCGATGCGGCTCGGGTAGCTTGGTGTGACGCAGTACCAACTAACGCTGCTCGGCTCCCAAGCGCCATGCGGGCCACGCCTCAACGATCACGCTTACAGCAGATCGAAGAAAGAGCAGGGCGATGATTGATCCTGCGGCGATGTCCGGCCACCCGCTGCCGATGAGGGCCACCCCGCCCGCGGCTACGAGAACGCCCACGTTGGCAGCCACGTCATTACGTGAGCATTCGAACGTGCTCTTCATGTTGATGTTTAGGGCGCGGAATCGCCAAAGGAAAGCCAAGCAGGATAGGTTCGCCACAAGTGCAATTGATCCGAAGATGAGCATGATGCCGCTGGCCGGTGGAACCGCGGTGATCATCTTGTTCACGACCTCGACGACAATGAAAACGAAGAATCCAAGGATCAAGAAGCCCTTTACCAAGGCCGCGCCTGCCTCCCACCGACTACCACGCCCCACGGCCCAGAGACTGAGCGCGTACACGGCTGCATCGCCAAGCATGTCCACCGCATCGGCTTGGAGCGCACTTGAGTTGGCGACTATGCCGGCGCCAAACTCGACGAAAAACATCACCAAGTTGATAGCCATCACCCATAGCAGCACGCGGCGCTGAGCGCCCTGTTGTGCCATCCGCTCGAGTTCTTGGCGCTTGTTACCGCAGCAGTGGTCCATCGTGAGTCCTATAAAAGGCTTCTGGGGTTGAAATCAGCTCATCCTGCCTTTATCAACCCTGTAGCAACTAGAGGGTCAAGCTATGTCCACCGTCTTCACGATCGGCCAACTCTCACTCCGTACCGGAACCAAGGCTGAGACGATTCGCTACTACGAGAAAATTGGCCTCCTTGCGTCTCCGGCCCGTTCACAAGCCAACTACCGCCACTACACTGAAGTTGATCGGCGCAGGCTTGCCTTCGTTCGCCGTGCCAGAGAGCTTGGACTCCCCATCGCCCAGATCCGGGATCTCATTGAATTAGAGACCCATGGCGACCAGGAGTGCGGGGCTGTGGATGAGTTGGTCCGGAGTCAGATTCGCAGTATTGAGGAGAAGGTAAGAGACCTCCAGGCACTGAACAAAGAGCTAACTCGCATACTCTCCCACTGTCCAGGTGGTCTGGTTTCCGAGTGTCGAGTCCTCGGCGCTTTGCAGGCGCCAGTCGGGCCGGCTAAACATGGCGGGATTCAGCCCCCGAAACGGTGAAGGTCCCTGAGAGCGCTGACCTTTGCCGAGCACGTAGAGATCTTCCTGCTACCGGCAAGGATAGTCAAAGACGCTTCAAGAAACCCGGAACCAACACCGGGTCTGCACTCAAAACTAACCGCTAGAGGTCCGCAGTATGGAGCAGGCCTGACGCCGATAGACCAAGCGCATCGGCGAGCCTAATAACGGTAGAGAGCCTGCAGTCCTTCTTTCCCTGCTCAATATGCCCAAGTTGCGTACGGTGCATACCTAGTCGGGCTGCGAAATCTTCCTGAGAGACGCCCAGCGCCGTCCGTCTCGCCTTCACGGCGGCGCCAAGGGCCAACTGGTGCTTGGAAGTTTTCACCCCCTAAGCTTTGGTTTCGTAGTACTTTTGGTCTACAGTACTTACGGTAGCATATTTGACAATGGCCGCCCCCTCCCCACCTCCCATTCGGGGGCCTGCGCCGCTTACGGACCTTGGCAGGTAGGTATGAGCTTCTTCTTGGTAGATGCTGAATCAGAGTTCACCTTAGAACTGTCATTGAGCCAACAGTCGGAGCAGGATCTGCGGCGCCAACTCGCAAAGCTTCAGGAGGGCGGAGACGCCGGAACCCTCTCCAGACGCCTTGCCGCCGAGCTATCTAGACTGGTCCCAGAGATGCTTGACTGGGATGTCAAAAGGCCCACAAAAGCGCAGATCGCCTATGCCCGTTCAATCTGCTACCAACGAAAGATTGAACTTCCTGAGCAGGCTATGGAGTCCCGTCAGGCCATGCATCTCTTCATAGCCTCGCGCGGCCGGTGGCCTTGAATCCATTGCCGCACCTCTCTCTGCACCCGCCTTCTGGTTGGCCGAAGCGACGCGCAAGAGCGCAGAATGTCGATGGCACATTACTACTATGACAAGTCGAACTAGTCTCACCCATCCACTGGCTATTGCCGAGTTACCGGTGGGAACGAAGGATGGGGCAATTGGCGTGACATTTGCTCCCGGAAAGCATCAAGAGAGCGCAATGACTGGCGCTTGGGCTAGGGATTTAGACATGGACTTGGAGGCGATTCGTGCTTGGGGCGCAAGATTTTTGATCACGCTTATCGAGCCGTGGGAGTTCGAGGACCTCAGGATCTCCTCCCTACCTGATCATGCTGCTAAGCATGGCTTGGCTTGGCATGGACTGCCTATCACGGATGGTAGCGCGCCAGACGACCGCTTCCTGGCACGTTGGAAGGAGCTCGGACCATATCTGAGTCGCGCCCTGCTCGACGGAGGAAGAGTAGTCGTGCATTGCAAGGGAGGGTTGGGTCGTGCAGGACTAGTTGCCTCGCTGCTTCTATTGAGCACTAAGACGAACAGTGATGCTGAAAGCGCGATCCTCGCGGTACGAAGGGTTCGTCCCGGAGCTGTAGAGACACTCGAGCAAGAATGCTTCATCCACAAGTGGGCTGAAGAGCACAGAGTATAGCCGGCGCGAAATGGCTCGGACTCCGCCATTGACTCTCTGACTGATCGAAAGACGTCCTTTCGAGATTATCGGATAGGAAAGAACCGGCGGAGGACCATCGCCGATTGATGAGCCTTGCCAGACCACCCCGTAGCACTTTCGGGCGGCGAGTGTATTTGGTCCTCCTCAGATCCCGGAGCTCGATCAAGGAATTCTTGATTCCGCATGCGTACCAGCAGGGTCACGGTGCAGAACGAATCTCGACATCCGCCAAACAGCGACATCAGAATAAGGAGAAACGCCCATGAGTCTCCGAGAAAGGAAGCTTCTGGTACTAGACCTTGATGAAACGCTCGTCTTCTCAACTGAGCGCCCCTTGGATCGTCCAGCGGATCTGAGTGTCGTCGGGTATCACGTCTACAAGCGGCCCCATCTCGACACATTTCTGGACTTCGCCTTCTCAAGGTTTAGGGTCGGCGTTTGGACATCGTCTGGACGTCTCTACGCTGAGCCTCTTGTCGCACAGTTGATGCCAAAGCGTCCCCTAGAATTTGTATGGTCATCCGAGAGGTGCAGCTTAGTTAGGGATTGGGAGGAAGGCGGCTACTCAACACAGAAGCGGATAGCGAAGCTGAAGAAGCATGGGTTCACACTGGACCAGATCATCGGAATAGATGACACCGCTAGCAAGTACGCTCGGAACTATGGGAATTTAGTTCTGGCACGGGAATTCCTCGGCGACGTGTCAGATGATGAGTTGCTGCATCTGATCCATTATCTAAAAGTGCTTGAGGAGGTGCCGAATATCCGTGCAGTCGATAAACGAGGATGGCGCGATCTGCTATCGCAGCGAGGAAACGAGCATCCCGGCTTTTTGAAAGCGTAGAGTGAGAAACTATCAGTGTCAGCTAAGCGTGCTTTCATTGAGCCAAATCACCGTGTCAGTTCTTGAATGGCCACGACGGCTCGATTCCCAGTTGGTGCTATTCACTCAAACCGGATGGCGGGAGGGTGGATAAGGGCTGGCCGCCGTGAGTCCTAGCTTCGTCCTAGGGTGCGGATGGTATGGGCCACAGTAGGCGTCGTACCTGATTCTTTTCCTAGACTTTGACGCGCCAACCGAGTGTCTGCGGTCAACGAATTCGACCAGACTCTCGTCGCCCGGCCAGACAAGCGCAAAGCGGGTTGAGGGACACCAATGGGCGGTCAAACGCCACGACTGAAGAACCGGACGGTTGCAGGGTCCGGCATGGAAGGTGCTACTGGGATCATTTTTGCAGATAACGGGGTTGATAACCCTAGCGATGAATCCCTGCCCGTGCGGTTGGGCTGGCGACCGCAGCGGTCGCTGCCGCTGCAGCGGCGACGCCATCCAGCGCTATCGCGGCCGCATTTCCGGCCCGCTGCTGGACCGTATCGACCTGCATGTGGTGGTGCCGAGGCTGGAACCGAGCGAAGTGCGCAGCGATGCACCGTGCGGCGAAGACAGCGCCACGGTACGCGGCCGCGTGGTCACGGCACGCAGCGTTCAGCTTGAGCGAAGCGGAAAGGCCAACGCACAACTCCTGCCCTCCGAGCTGGATGCGCACTGCCGACTGGACACCGCCGATCAGCAGTTGCTGGAAGCGGCCGTGGAACAGCTGCAGCTCTCGGCGCGCTCGATGCACCGCATCCTGCGCGTCGCCCGCACCGTGGCGGACCTGGCCAATTGCGACCAGATCACCACCGCGCATCTGGCCGAGGCCATCGGCTACCGGCAGGTGGACCGAGGAGGGGTGGGCTGAGCCGGTGCTCCGGTATCAGTCCTTGATGACGAATCCTTCGTTGAGACCCGGCACTCTCCTGAAGCGCCTGCGCAACCACCGACACAGACCTGCCACGGACATGCTCATGGAGCATTTTTCCCGTTCCACTCACGATCCCATGCCTGGAACATCAGCACCGGCCAGAGGTGGGTGTGGTACTTCCGGTTGCCGTCGACGAACGATTTCCAGAGTGCCGATACAACGTGTTCGTCGAGGATGCCGCGGTTGCGCATGGCAATCGGGTCCAGCAGTTCCTCGGCCCAGTCCCGCAGTGGCCCGTTGAGCCATTGTGCAACCGGGGCGCCGAAGCCCTTCTTCGGGCGTCGGGTGTGGTGCTCGGGAAGGTAGCGCTCAAGCGCGCGCTTCAGCACCACCTTGGTCTCGCCGTTGTGCAGCTTGTGCTCGAACGGGGTGCTCCACGCCAGGGAAAGCACCTCAGGGTCCAGGAATGGACTCCTTGCCTGCACACCGAATGCGCCA
>WPCJ01250029.1_pt1 | contig 13885 bp, 13 predicted proteins | sample 5399831 | NCBI WGS metagenome assembly WPCJ01 (sample SAMN12869470, study PRJNA574797) | sludge metagenome | isolation source: wastewater treatment of pH10 | place: China:Beijing | collected 2019-05-20 | reverse complement strand
GGCACATAATATGGGGTATGAAGAATTAATGCGCATATTGCCCCCGCATATCATACCCGGATTTGATGATATTGTGATTAACTTATAATTTCTTCTATAAGTCTTCTATTTACTGTTTATTAACTATTCTTTGTCATATTTATATTATCACTTGAAAATAATATGGAATCAAAGCTATGGCAATAGAGTTAAGTGAAGTTAAGAAGTATATTGAAGAAAATAATTTTGAAGGTTTAAAAAGTTACTTTAATAAAAATTATGATGATATTGAGACCTTAATTCCTCCAGAAAACTATATTAATGCATTTTATAAATTTTTAGAGAGTGATATTAAAACCTTAACTAATACTTATAAAATTATAGAACTATTACAGGACCATTTTTATAGTGATAATCACATACTTCAATATAATAATTCTAATGAACACAAACATATTAATTCTTTATTTAATATATATGAAAAAACACTGCAGCACCAACCTTATACAATAGAAGATATAAGTGCTGCCACCGGTATTTTTGATTTCAATACAAATCATTACCGAAAGCAGTTTATGCTATATGAAGATCAGCAAAATTTAAGAAATATATATAAAAAAGTTGATAGCATTATTGAAAAAGATTTCATCTACTCAATAAAGTACCCGGAGAACACTAATTTCATAAGAAAACTTCTTAAGATACCACCTAAGCAAAGCTCAGAAGACATATTAAAATCCTTTACTGACAAGTTACCTAACCTTCTTGAAAATATAAAGAGAGAAATAGAATCAGATTTTAGGTTTAAAGATGCAAATGGTAATTTATTACTTACTCAGACTGAATTAAACCAAGCTATTTATGAAAGGTTATCTTTAAAAACTACAAAGCAATTGGGAATGGAAACATCAGTTGTAAATAAAATACTAGAAGATATAAATACACAAAAAATAAGTACAGAGCTAGAAAACTTAGCTTCACCCAGTGTAGTAAAAAGTGACTTATTATCATTTGCAGAAAGAATAAATAAATTGATAAAAAATAGTATACCACCTTATCTTATTGATTTTTCAAAATGTAAGTTCCCTATGTTTGAGGTAAATGAGCATGGTATTTTACCAGAAGCTATAGAAGTTTATAAAAATACTATTGAATTAACTTTCCAAGAATTAACATCGGATCTAAGATCCCAGATTAAAAAATATGAAGGAGCGCCTGGGAGAGAATCCATATCGGAAGGAATGCTTTTGAAAGCCGTTGAATTATCAAGGTATGTACATCAACATGTAGAACAAAAAAACTACTTTAATTTCCAAACACCAACAGAGCAGCAAGTGAAGGACCTAGAAGATAACTTAGCTAAAACACAAGCTACACTAAATCAGAAGTTATATGACTCACATACTAATAATAAAATAAAACCAAAAAGTGACCTTACAGGATTTGAAAAACGCGGTATTCAGTTAATAAACGATATGAATTCAAATCGATTTTTAACTAAAGAAAATAGTGAATTTTTATCCAAATTTTATGAGTATGCAACTGATAATAAAGAATTTAATACCCGACTAGGTAATATCCTTAAAAAAGATCAGCATGGAATTTTAAAGACTAATGATAACTTTATAGAGAAATATTATCAAGATATAACTTCAATCCATAAATTCACTTATAAAACTTCAAATTTAAAGAATATAATTAACACCGCAGATAAGCTTGAGAATATTTTAGATGATATTGAGCAAGGGCATCGGAGTATATTATCTCAAGAGGACAAGTTAGCATTGCACGATATAGGAAAGATAAATAAGTTTTTACAAAATTTTGAAACTATACAGAGACTATCCGATAATGGAATAATAGAGCGTTCAAAGAGTCTAATAACTCTTGAGGAGACTTTCAACCAGTGTTTTGAGCTATATAGTAGACTAAATAAGGTATTAGAACAAGAGGTGAATTATAAATCCGGTGATGTTGTAATGGAGATAGCAAAAAGTAGACGAAGCTTTGATTTAAACAAGCCAGATATGGAGGATAAGATAAGAGATTTTATGAGTCCGTACATGCATGCTGCAATAGGGCTTAAGACTCAAGAAGGTAAATTTGTTTCTCATGTGATGAAAAGATACTCAAAAGATAACTTTGAAGGTATAGATTCTTTATTAACGGAGAGTTTTAGGATATATCCTGATAAATTAATTGCAAATGAAGATGTTAAAAAGCAATTAATGCAAAGTTTACACGTAGAGGAGGAAAAAGATTTTCAAAAAGAGTTGCATAAGCAGTATAAAAACATATCTATTAACCTTCACTCTTCTATTAATGAGAGCGATGGCTTTATATTTAGTAAAGATAGAGGCAAAAAAGCTTTCTTAGCTGATCTTATTCCTTTTGGGTTGGGACATAAGAATGAAAAATCAGTAAGAGGTTGGGCGGAAAAGGTTATAGTTGAAAAGGAGAATATGGCACAAAAGATAAAAGACCCAAATGGAGATGGTTATATTATTTGTTCAGAATTTGCAGCAAAAATGACAGTATTGGCGTTAGTAGAACTAGAAAAGCAATTACTTGAGAAAATGAAAGAAAACAACCCAAGCTTCAAACCTTCTCAAGGTCAACTATTTGAAATGCCTTTTAATGAATATGAAGATTTAAGAAAAATACATCCTGCACGATTAATTAAAGAGCTAAGTAAGAGTGGGGCGATAGAAAAAGTGCCGGAGCCAGAAATTGTAAAGAATATCATAAGATCAAGGTAGTTGAAATTGATGATCAATTCTAATTAAGTTAGATCAAAATTATATCAGCACAAAAACCGTCGGGTTCAAACCGGAAATCCTGCAATATTCGGGTTAGGTTAACTTATCTGCAAGATCACAAAAATTTTTGATGCTTAAGTCTTCGGGCCTAGAGAGTGGACTTATTTGCAGCTCTTCAAGTAACACCTCCAAGCCTTCAACTTTATTTTTTAAGATAGATCTAATCATCTTACGACGTTGGTTAAATAAAATCTGAGTAATTTTCTCTATTTTTGCTATATCAGCGTTATATAAAGGCTCTTTTCTTGGCTTGAATGTTATAACGCTGGATGTTACCCGTGGAGGTGGATAAAAATGATGGGGAGCAATATCAAATCTTTTTTCCACATAACATAATAATTGACATATTATAGAAAGCCTACCGTAATAGGCAGTAGAAGGCAATGCAATCATTCTTTCTACCACTTCTTTTTGCAGCATCACGGTGATTGACTCAAACATATTGATTTTATGAAGCCATTTCAACACTAATTCAGTTCCAATGTTGTAAGGAAGATTAGCGATAATTTTAATAGGCTGCGGTATAGCATCTTCTTCTATAAAATGCAGTGCATCCCCATGAATTATATTAAGCCTATCTTGTTGATGAGTTGCAAGATCTTGTAGAGCAATAATACAATTTTTATCCATTTCTACTGCAAAAATCTTAGCGGCTTTACTTGCGATAAGGGATCTAGTCAGGCTTCCAACGCCCGGCCCAATTTCAAGCACATTAATGTTTTCTAGATTACCTGAAGCGAGAACTATCCTATCTGTGATATCCGTATCAAGGATAAAATTTTGCCCAAGTTTCTTGCTAGGTGTTAAATTATACTTTTTAATTGTCTCTGAAATCGAAGGTAAAGTGTTTAGGGCTTTATTCATATAGGGTCATTGCTTTGGGTTCGAAACTAATATATATCTTTCTTTATATAAAAGAACAGGAGTTTTTATGTCTATAATTCCTTTTGATCAAAGAAACGGCTATATTTGGGTTAACGGAGAGTTTGTCGAATGGGGCAACGCTAAGATACATATACTTACTCATGGTTTACACTACGGGTGTGCTGTTTTTGAAGGAATTAGAGTTTATAATTACAAGCCTTTTAAGTTGCATGAGCATCAACAGCGGTTAATTAATTCTGCAAAATTGCTAGATTATACTATACCATATTCTTTAAGGGAATTAGAAGTTGCTGCTTTAGAAGTAATCAAAAAACAAAATATAAAAAATGGCTATTTGAGGCCTGTTGCATGGCTAGGCAGTGAAACTATGTTAATTTCGGGAAATAATTGTAAGGTGCATACTGCAATCGCAGGTTGGGAAACTTTTGAGCAAAAGAGGGCAGCTATTAGGGAAGTAGGAGCAAAAGTTGAGATAAGCAATTGGAGGAAACCTCCGGTAGGCTGTGTGCAGCATGCAAGTAAGGCATCCGGAATATATATGATGGCAACTATGATAAAAAACGGAGCCTCTAACCGAGGATTTGATGATGCACTCATGCTTGACATTTATGATAATATCACAGAAGCAACTACTTCAAACTTTTTTATGATATCGGAAGGTAAACTTATTACCCCCCTACCTGATTGCTTCTTAAATGGGATTACAAGACAAACTATAATCATGCTAGCCAGAGAGCAAGGTATAAAAGTGATAGAAAAATACATCAAGCTTGAAGAGTTAAAATATGCCGATGCTGCATTTTTTACCGGCACAGCCATTGAGATAATGCCGATAAGAGCAATCGACGTTAATAATAAATTATATGAGTTTGATATAAAAAACCCAATACTCACATTGCTTACCGAGCTTTATAGTAAACTAACAAATACTTAATATTGATTAATTTCAGAGTTCGGTATTAGTTGTTAAAACTATAATTTTTTGCTAAAGATAACCATATTATCATATTTGAAATTGAAAATGAAGTCTTGCTTAGGTTTTTTTGTTAGTTTATTTTTTTTTACCGTCAATGTAAGTTATGCTACAGCTAGCATAAAACCTGAGTCAGAGCCGGTATATATAGAATACAATGACCTTTTCTATGACCAAACCAATAAGATAGTTGTTTTTAAAGGGGATGTGATAGTAGTACAAGGAAAGGAAATCCTTGCAGCTGACGAAATGCATTATCATAAAGAAGAGGATAAATATTATGCTAAAGGCAACATTGCCGTTTTGAAAGATGATGGGAGTGTTTATTTTGCCGATATAATGAACCTCGATCGATTTTTATATAAAGGCAGAGGGTTAAACTTTAAAGGTAGGCTCGGTAACCAGGGTTTAATTGCTGCTTCACAAGTTGAGATATATAATAAAAATATGATGCACATGGATAATGCGGTCTTCTCAACTTGCAAAGTATGTGAGAGTAACTTATTTCCTAATATTCCACTTTGGCAAATTAATGCTAAAGATGTTTTAATCGATCGCAAAAAAGAATCCATAATCTATAAACATGCTAAGTTAGAAGCTTTCGGAGTGCCTGTTGCATATACACCTTATCTTGTAACGCCTACACCGAATGCTAAACGCAAAAGCGGGTTTTTATCTCCGACTTTTAAATGGTCTAATGATTTAGGCTACAATATAAGAACACCTTACTATTGGAACATAGCACCTAATATGGATGCGACCACGTCGGTTAGACTTTATACCGGAGATAACCCATTGCTTGAGGGAGAATTTAGACATTTAGTTGATAACGGGGAATATGAAATTAGAGGAAGCATAATCAATACTAAGAGAGTTCTTAAAAATGGTACATTAGTACCGGGTAAAAACCAAATAAGAGGACATTATGACTTTAATTCTCTTTTTACAGTGGAGAATAGTATGTTCGATACTTATCTCGGCTTAAATTCAGTCAGGGTGTACGATGAGAGCAAAACCTATTTGAAAAAATATAAAATCAGTCAAGAAGATGTTTTAACCACTAACGGGTTTGTACGAAATTTTTGGGATAATAATTATGCTTTTATGGATACACTTTATTTTCAAAGCTTGAATACTGCCTTTACGGAGGCAAATTGGAAAAATGCACCAAGAATAGTGCCTTGGCTCAGAGCTTCCTTTGATAAAGATTTGGAACAAGATAATGCAAAAGTATATCTCGATGTAGATGCCTTAAATTTATACAGGAACACTGGTTCTCGCTATCAAAGATTCTCTTCCTCAATCGGATATAAGAAACCTTTCGTTTTACCATATGGTCAACTATTTCAGATTGGCGGTAGTTTGAGAGGAGATTACTATCAAGTAAATCAAAGTAAAAATAAGCAACCGATTATTGCAAATAAATCTAAGGGTAGCAGTTCAAGGGCTTATCCACAGCTTAACTTCGAATGGAGTTTGCCTTTAGTAAATTATACTAAATTTGGAACTTTTACTATTGAACCGGTAGCTAATGTGATTGTTGCTACGGATCACAAACCATCAGACATCATTCCAAACGAAGATAGCCAATACTTTGAACTTTCTGCATTAAATTTGATGAGTAATAATAGGTACTTAGGTCTTGACCGACTGGAAACCGGTTCACGTTTAAATTATGGGCTAAGAGGTAACTTAAAAAGTAAGTACGTTAATAATGTCGGATTTAAAGTAGGTGAGGTTATTAATTTGAAAAAACATGATAATTATGGAAAAGCTTCCGGGCTTACGGAAAAGAAATCCGATTATGTAAGTGAAGTTTATTTGCAACCGGTAAAAGAAGTTTATCTTGTGCATAAATTACGCCTAGATCATAAAGATTTATCAATTATGCGCAACGAAGTTTATACGTCTTTCAATAAACCGAATTGGAACCTTTCTATAAATTATATGCAAGTCGGTAAGAAAATATTGAGCGAGGAAAATCAACTTAATAAAATTTATAGTAAGGACCTTATGGGATCAGCTGCTTATAATGTATACGGCGCATGGTGGCTTGGGGGATTCGTAAAAAAGAAATTAGGCCATAAGATCCCGGGCAGCAGCAAAAATATTTCTGAAGGGGTAAATCTTAACTATCTTGGGGATTGCTTACATACATTTTTTGTTGTAGAAAGAGATCATACAAAACTTAATGATTTAAAACCAAGCACAACTTATGCATTAAATGTGCAATTTCTAGGCTTTTAACTTATAAAAAATTAGAGAAATGAAAAAAATATTACTTACTGTCTTTATCACTTTTTTCCAAGTGTCATATGCAGCTGAACAAGCAGTTATTGCTATTGTAAATCATATGCCTATCACAGACTTGGACTTAAAACATAGAATCGAGTTAGTTATAAAATCTAATAACTTACCTAATAATCCAAAAACCATAACAGCTCTAAAACCCCAAGTTCTACAAATGTTAATTGATGAGAAGTTATTTGAGCAAGAAGCAAAGAAGAAAAATGTTTCAGTTGATGAGATGGATATTAAACGTGCTTTCCATACAATCGCTGCTAATAACAATTTAAATCCTAACCAACTAGATGCATTTTTTAAGCAAGCCGGAGTATCTAAGGCTGAGCTTGAGAATCAAATTAAGCATCAATTGCTTTGGTCCAAACTTATCAAAACCCAAATTGAGCCGTTTATCGTTGTAACTGAGCAAGATGTTAAAGATATTGAGTCCCGGAAACCAACCCCTACGGCAAGTAATGAATATAGGGTTAAGCTGGCAGAAATCGCAATATTCCCAAATAAAGATAACTTTCAAGAAGCTAAGGTCTTAGTAGAAGAATTAACCCACCAAATCAATAAAGGAGCAGATTTCACTAAACTAGCTAAGAATTTTTCTCAAAGTTCCAGCGCAAAAAACGGAGGAGAGATAGGCTGGTTTAATGTTAATCAATTATCTAATGAATTTGCCGGTATTGTAAATCTAAAACCGGGGGAAATCTCCAAGCCTATTTTCACTGATGATAGCATTTATATTATTAAGATTTTGGAAAGAAAAATTTTATCCAAAGTTCAAGAAGATTCACCTAATCAAAATGTTACAAATGATGAGGAATTGAGAGAATCGTTAAGTCAGAAGAAGTTAGATATTCAAGTAAAAGGCTACCTATTAAAACTTAGGAATCAGGCATTTATAGACTTGATATAACGCTTGGAGATCTGTTTGCAGGGTTACCTAGCCATACCTAAGTGCATAAATTTAATTAATTATAAATAAAAAAACATGCCTATATTTTTAACTAATACGCTCAGTAAGAATAAAGAAGAATTTATTCCGCTCGATCCGCTTCATATTAAGATGTATGTTTGTGGACCAACGGTTTATGATCGCCCACATCTTGGCAATGCACGTTCAGCAGTAGTGTTTGATGTTTTATACCGTCTACTTAAAGAAGTATACCCAAAAGTTACTTATGTACGTAACATCACCGATGTTGATGATAAAATTATTGCCGCTGCAGAAGCAGGGAATGAAGATATAGGCACCTTAACAAAGCGTATTACTGATTATTATCATGAAGATATCGAAGCGATTTCATGCCTACCCCCAACCATAGAGCCGAAAGCTACTACACATATTGCAGAAATGATCTCAATGATTGAAAGCTTAATAGAACAAGGTTTTGCATATGCAGAAAAGGGGCATGTGCTTTTTAACATTGAAAGCTTTAAAGGATACGGAAAACTTTCTAATCGTAGCGTTGAAGAAATGATTGCAGGTGCAAGGGTAGAAATAGCACCATTCAAAAAACACCCAGCAGACTTTGTTCTATGGAAGCCAGCAAAGCAAAATGAATATCATACAAGCTTTGAAAGCCCTTGGGGGAGAGGTAGGCCTGGTTGGCATATCGAATGTTCAGCAATGAGTAGAAAACACTTAGGTAAAGTATTTGATATTCATGGCGGCGGCATAGATTTAACTTTTCCTCATCATGAAAATGAAATTGCACAAAGTGTGTGTGCAAATAATACTCAAGAGTTTGCTAGGTATTGGGTACATAATGGTTTTCTTACCATAAATGGTGAGAAGATGAGCAAAAGCCTTAATAATTTCAAAACGGTGAGAGAAGCATTAAGCGAAGGCGTGGAAGGTGCGGTACTAAGATACTTTTACCTTAGCACTCATTATCGTAAACCTTTAGATTTCACCCAAAAAGCAATAGATGATGCTAAAAAAGCGGTAGAAAGGTTTAGAAATACATTACATAAGCTAAGCAAGGAGAATCTTGAGCAAACCGCCCCACTTGAAGTGCTGAAAGATTTAAAAGATGACCTGAATACTCCGTTATCACTCGCAAGACTTCATAATTATGCCGATCAATATTTTAAGGGTGATGAAATCAAAGCTATATACCTTTTAAAAAATGCAGAGCTCCTTGGTTTGAATTGCTTAAAGAATAATGAAATAATAAACCAAGAAATTATAAAGCTTGCTGAGGAAAGAATGGAAGCAAAGAAGCAAAAAAATTGGACATTAGCTGATATGCTTCGAGTTGAAATTGAGAAGCAGGGTTACGCTATAAAAGATACTAAAGAAGGATATGAGATTAGCAAGATTTGATGCTAATAAAATAAGTCGTAGCTCTCCCCTAACTCCTAACTTCAGGCGCGAGCCTTACTTATATTTACTTATATAGCTTAAGTTCTAAGCTTTTCCTAATCCAAAAATTAATTGTATGGTAGAACTTAAGATGCGTTATAGTAACATTTCTTCAGCTTTTCCACAGAGGAAACCGTTTGTTTTAAAGATGGCACCAGCACTTCATTACAACAATCTAAAGCAATTTGAGAGTTAACTAGGCTTGCTTGTTTTAATATATTATTAAATGATTCTACAGCATCCATATTTGCTTTATACAAACCTTCAAAATCCTTAGCAGCAACCGCATTACTCGTATATTTCGCACATGCATCCCACATGTCATCCAAAATTAAATTCCAATTGGTAAGGTAATTATTTACGATTTGGGTGGTGAATTCCCTGTTTTGTGAAGCATTATCCAAACTTTTAATACACATGCTTACTATCTGTTCAGAGTGTTGGCTAACATCTTTTATTATCAACTTTTCTACTTTATTTATCGTTTTTTTATCCATAGCGCTTTCTTCTGTATTGTTTATATCTTTGTTTTCTTGTGCTTTATCGCTTACCTGGTGGGCAGGGTTATGATCGATAACTAATTTTTCTTTTTTGTTACCTTTTGGCTTAATCATATAGTATCCATAAAAATTCGTATAACATTATTGATACCGTAAGTTTAAAAATAAGTAAAGATCTTAAAAGATTTACTGTTTTTGTTTTTGCTTTAATTTCCATGGCCTCACAACCACAACAGTATTTGCCAACATATCGTGGAATCCTTGCTTCTTTTTAGTATAGGGTATTATGAAAAATCCTATACATAGAGGAATTGTGGATAATATATACCCAAAAAATCTTACCATTGATTGCTTAAATGTTGGTATATCGCCGTTATTTGCGTCTACTATTTCACACCTGGTAAGCATTTTACCCGGAGTAGCTCCTTTCCACTTCCAAAACACCATCATAAAGGCACCTAATGCAAAAAAAGCGATAAGTTGTGCAATGATATATCTAAACAGAAACCCATTCTTAGATAAATAGTTAACTAAATCTAAAGTATCCATAGGATCTAAGCCCTGGGTTGTAAAGTTTTCCAGAACTTGAGCTGCTGAGTTCCCCTTATATATAAAATAATTACCCAAATTCAAAATAGGCCCAAGCACCACCGTTATAATAAACATATCAATTGCAGAAGCAATAAGCCTTCTATTCATGGTTGCGAACTTGAATTGTCGGCCTTTTAATATGATTGTATTTTCATCATTTTGTGTCTCTCTAACTGAATCAGGTTCTACAAGAAGTTTACTTAAATCCTGCTGTTGTGGATTAGTATTTTCTAAAACTGGTGAACCTTCTTTCATAATAATTACCTCCCAATAATTTTAGCTCTGTTCATATATTTTTGTAAAGCTTCCGGCACACTGATACTGCCATCACTATTTTGATAATTCTCAATAATTGCAACTATCGTTCTACCTACTGCGAGAGCTGAGCCATTTAATGTATGCACAAAATAATTTTTTTTGCCAGTCAATTCTTTATACCTAGCTTTCATCCTTCTTGCTTGAAAATCACCACAAATTGAACAGCTAGAAATCTCCCTATATTTATCTTGCCCTGGCAACCACACCTCAAGATCATAAGTTTTTTGTGAAGAAAAACCGGTATCCTCACCGCATAAAAGCATAACCCTATAAGGTAACTCTAACCTCTTGAGGACTTCTTCCGCACAAGCAGTCATACGCTCATGCTCTACTTTCGAATCTTTGGGTCTTGTAATGCTGACTAGTTCAACTTTTGAAAATTGATGTACCCTTATCATACCTCTAGTATCTCTCCCTGCGCTCCCGGCTTCAGACCTAAATGATGGGGTAAAGGCAGTATATCTTAAAGGTAGCTCCTCTTCTTCTAAAATCATGTTTGCAACTAAATTAGTAAGCGAAACTTCCGAAGTAGGAATTAGCCTCAAGCCCTCTCTAGTTAAGAATGAATCTTGATCAAATTTAGGCAATTGTCCCACTCCGAACATGGCCTCATCTTTCACTAAAAACGGCGGCGCGATTTCAGTATAGCCAAATTCCAGCGTATGAATATCAAGCATAAAATTAGCCAATGCCCTTTCCATCCTTGCTAAGCCTTTTTTGAGCACTACAAATCTAGATCCGGACATCTTAGCCGCAGCTTCGAAGTCCATTTGTTGTAAAGCTTCGCCGATTTCATAATGTTGCTTAGGGATAAAGTTAAACTCTTTTATATTCCCCCATCTTCTAATTTCCTGATTAGAATCTTCATCCTTACCCTCCGGCACCTCTTCAAGCAGAGCATTCGGTATATTTATCATTATCTCCTCTAACTCACCTTCGAGAATTTTTATCTTCTCTTCATGAGATGGAATCTGTTCTTTCAGCTCTTCTGCTTGCTTAAATAAATGACTTACATCAAGGCTTTTAGCCTTACTTTGACCTATCTCTTTTGCAAGCTTGTTTCTCTTAGTTAGCTTTTCTTGTAAGGAAGTTTGCTCAATTCTCAGTTTCTCATCAACTTCCAATATTTGCTTTGCTATACCTTTCAATCCACGCTTGGCTAAACCTTTTTCAAACGCTTCAGGGTTCTCCCTAATAAATTTTATATCATGCATTTTTACTTTGCCTATATTTTTTCAATTGCTTTACATATTACGATAGAAATTTCGTAAAGCAATAACAGAGGTAGTGCAAGTAAAACTTGACTGATTACATCAGGTGGAGTTAGGATTGCCGCAATAATAAATATAATGACTACTGCATATTTCCTCTGCGCAGAAAGCCAAGAACCTTTCACTACCCCTACTTTTGCTAAAAGCAAAGCGATAATAGGTAGTTGAAATGCAAGCCCGAAACCGATAATCATTTCAAGAGTTATATCAAGATAATCACTAATTCTTGCCTCTAATACTATCGGCAAATGGCTCTCAGAATTAATACTTTCAAAACTTAAGAAAAATTTCCAAGCTAGCGGCATAACGAAATAATATACAATCGCTGCACCTGAAAAAAATAAAAGAGGGGAAAAGATAAAAATAGGAATTAACCATTTCTTTTCCCTTTTATAAAGCCCCGGTGCGACAAAAAAATAAAGCTGAAAAGCAACAAATGGGAAGGAAAAAATGACCCCTGCATAACATGAGATCTTAAAGTAGGTAAAAAATGCTTCGGTTAGGTTAGTGAAAATTAATCGCCTGCCCTCTTTCGGTGGATAGACTTCTACAAGCGGATTAGTAAGGAAGGCATAGATTTGTTCTGAATAATAATAACTAAGCAGTGTAAAGAATATAAAAGTAATTACGCATAAAAATACTCTCGTCCTGAGCTCTACCCAATGGTAGTTAATATCATGTTTATTAAAATTATCGCCGGCTTTTTGAAAATACTTAATCATCAGCATTCCGTTTTAGATCCGGTATGATTTTTGAAAGATCATAAGTTTTTTGCACTTTACCTTCTAAATCTATAATATAATTTACTATTTCTTTTTCTTCCTGCTCGATATCTTCCTCTATTTCCTTTATAGCTTGCTGAAAATAATTTGAATAAGATTTATACCACCCTTCTAATTGGGAAAACAACTTTTTGCATGATCTTACCACCTCTATCAGCTCTTTCGGGCCAAGAACCAATAAAGCTATCGTTAAAACTACAATTAATTCTCCTAAAGAAAAGCCGAACATAATATTTTTTTGATTATAGTTTATTATTTACCATAATATATGCTTGAATAAAAGTGCTCACTGCAATATTTTTAAATTAGTAATATAAGCGTTTAGGATCATGTCTAATTTAGAGCAAGTAAAGGAAAGATTAAAAGGTGCATTAAATAAAATCAATACTAAGCTTATTGATGCTCAAAATTCAATACAAAAACAACATAAATTAGAAGTTGAAAATAACGAATTAAGGGCTAGTGTTATACTCCTTAAAAAAGAAATTTCAGAACTCAAAAATAAAGTAAGAAGCATAAGCATAGAAGCAGAGCAGAAGTCTCTTGGTAAACAAGTTGAGATCAAGATTGATGATGAAGATATAAATCTGAAAACTGAGGAAGTGGAATCAAAGCCTAATGATTCTACAATTTCGCTTAATGAATTAAAGGATCTAGTAGGGAACAAAAAATGGGGATAGTAAATTTAAAATTTCGTAGCCATAACATACAAATTGAATGTGACGACGCAGAAAAAGTAACGAAATTATCAGATAGGCTAATAGAAAGAATTGAAAATTTCTCCCATCTGAAGGCTGCCACTGATACAAAATTAGTATTTTTAGTGGCCTTAATGCTTGAGGATGAGATAGAAAATCTGGCTAAAGAATTGCAAAAATGCAAAGCCGAGCTGGATGACGAATTTGAAACTAATAATCAAATTCTTTGCGACACATTAAATTATGTTGCCGAGTACTTAGAAAATATTGCAGATAGAATAGAAAAATAGTATAATACAAATAAGGGATAAGCTAGGTGGCTCGTCGATGGGGCTGATTCCTCCGGGGCCGATAAATTGCTACATTGGGAGCTGTCCCTAACATTTAACCCGGCGCGGTGATGTTAAAT
>WPCJ01312629.1_pt1 | contig 13900 bp, 14 predicted proteins | sample 5399831 | NCBI WGS metagenome assembly WPCJ01 (sample SAMN12869470, study PRJNA574797) | sludge metagenome | isolation source: wastewater treatment of pH10 | place: China:Beijing | collected 2019-05-20 | reverse complement strand
TACGCCTATACGATCCACTACAAGGACGGCAGATACAGCGTGACCTGCGAGAATGGCGACAGATGGACCCGTGGCAACGGCACCCAGCAGATCAGCCATGCCGATGCTGCCAACATCTGCGCCAGGCGCGGCAGCGCCATCATCGACAGTTCCGGCACCGGCGGCTCCGGACCCGTCAAGGGCGCGAAGAAGTCTGTTCAGGCCATTCACAAGGCAAACTGAAACCAACAAAACCCCGCCCCGGCGGGGCTTTGTTTTCAGGCGGCATGGAATGGTCGCTCGCCTCACGGGCGGGCCACAGGCGACAGAAACAGGAGAAAAATGCCAGCCGGCCTGTAAGCCGGGTTTTGTATGGCCTCCGCGCCTTGCGGCACGGAAACGTGGCGGCCATTCATCTTGGACGCCTGTTGCCAGACGCCTCACGCAACCTACCCGGACGGTGGGCCGGAAACAGCCCCCGGGGTTTCCCCCGCACCGCCCCTATTCGGTTTTGCTCCCGGTGGGGTTTACCGTGCCGCTTCCGTTGCCGGTCGCGCGGTGGGCTCTTACCCCACCCTTTCACCCTTACCGCGCACGAGGCGCGGCGGTTTGCTTTCTGTGGCACTTTCCCTGGGGTCGCCCCCGCCGGCTGTTAGCCGGCACCGTGTTTCCATGGAGCCCGGACTTTCCTCACCCGCAGCCTTTCGGCTCCTGCTGGTGCGGCCGCCCGGCCGGCTGGCAGTTGCGTATAAAGGTGTTCCGCCGCCAAAACGCAACAGAAAAGCAGCCTCTTCCCCGTTAACTCGAAGGCACCAGCGACGCCATGTGCACCTTCACCTTGCTGCAATAGGCCGAGGAAACGGGATTCATGCGCTTGGCGGCATGGCCGGCATTGTATTTGAGGATCGTGCCACAGGTGGTTCCGCCACCGAGGCTGTGCGCCATCGCCAGATATTTCATCCCATATTTGATGTTGGTTTCCGGGTTGAAAAGCCCCTTCGACGAGCCGCTGTAACCCATCATGCGCGCGGTTGAAGGCTTGATCTGCATCAGGCCGATCTCGCCGGAACTGCCCACCACATTGGGGCGATAATTGCTTTCCACCTTGATGACGGCATGTGCAAGCGAAACCGGCACGCCATAGCTGGCGGCATATTTGCTGATCAGCGTGGAATAGCTGGTTCCCGAGGCCGCCGCGGCCTTGCCTGCCTTGCGAGAGGAGCGCTTCTTTCCCGCGGAAGGTTTTGCCCTGGTGGAAGCAGCCTTTCGGGGCGTTTCGCTGTTCTCTGCTTTCTTTACGAGAAGTCCGCGTCCTCCCAGTTGCGGATCGAAACGGTCGGCCTTTACCGGACCAGAAGCAATAGCGAGCATAGCGGCAGCAACAGCCGCCGTGAAAACGGTTATTTTTGTCATTTTATCCTGTTCAGTATCGGCGCACGAAGAACAACGCGCGCACTGGATATGATGCGACCGGGAGTTATTTTCGGGGAGGACCGATCAGCTTGGGCATTCCTCTGAAGGGCGATGCCGGAGCAAAAATGGCAAAGTCGTTCAATTAAAATTACATTATATTACGAAGTGCAATTTATTATAATCTAATCAATATCTTGCGCGATGGAAGAGAGCAGCCGCTCAAGCGTCCTCAAAGTGGAACCATCGGCAATTCCGTCAACAATGCGGCGGCGGAAGTGGCGCTGGAAGGCCTCCACGACGATGCGCGTCTGCGCGTCGTAGACCCCGGTGATCTCCACGCCATAGCCGTAGAGCGCCAGCATGGATTGCAATTTCTCGACATCCGGTCCTGCATCGCCCTCGGCAAGCACCGGGCCGGCGCGCACCGGCGACGGCGGCACCAGATGGCCGACGCCTTCCCCGAACAGCCGCTTCCACGGAAACTTCTCGCCCGGATCGACCTTGCGGCCGGGCGCGATGTCGGAATGGGCGAGGACTCGTTCCGGCCGAACCTTGTGGCGCTGCATGATGCCCCCGCACAAGGCGATGACGGCATCGATCTGCGGTTTCGGAAAACGAGGATAGCCCAGCGCATGGCCCGGATTGACGATCTCGATCCCGATGGAGGTGGAATTGATGTCGCTCACGCCCCGCCACGAGCTTTTGCCGGCGTGCCAGGCGCGGTCGCTTTCGCGCACCATCTGCACGATGCGCCCATCCTCATGCACCAGATAATGCGATGAAACCTCGCTCTCGGCATCGCAAAGCCGCACCTCGGCCGCATGGCCGCTCTCCATGCCGGTATAGTGCAGAATGATCATGTCAGCCCGCATCCCTTCGCGCCGCGGGCCGAAATTGGGCGAAACCCTGATTTCGGCACCGGCATGATCGGGGGCGAAACCGCTCATGCCGCCTGCAGACTCCGCTCGATCAGCTCATAGGCGGCGTTGATCGCAGCCAGCCGTGTGGTGGCGATGGCTATGAACTCCTGCGGCAGCCCCCGGCCGATCAGCCTGTCGGGATGATTCTCCGCCACCAGCTTGCGGTAGTGCCGCTTCACCTCGGCCAGCGGCTGCCCGCGTTCGATGCCCAGCACGATATACGGATCGGCCGTGCCCAGTTCGACATGGCGCGACAGGATCGTCTGGTAATGATCCTCGGCGATGCTGAAAATCTCGGCAACCCGACGCAGAAAACCTTCCTCGCGCTCGTGCAGCACCCCGTCAGCGGTCGCGATGTGGAACAGCCCGTCGAGGATGTCTTCCAGCATCATGCAGTTGGGGCCGCCATTGCCGCACAGCCCCGCCATCTGCCGTGCATAGACCTCGAAGCCGGCGGTATCCTGCTTGGCCAGATCATAGAGACGCGCGACATTGCGCGCTTCCTGCGGCGGCACCTCGAAGATCGCCTGAAAGGCCCGCACCTCGTCCTGCGTCACCACGCCGTCCGCCTTGGCCATCTTGGCCGAGAGCGCAATCATGGCCACGGAAAACGCCACCTTGCGCCGCAGCTCGGGATCGCCTGCGAACAGGGTACGGACGGCCTCCACCATGTCGGCCACGCCGTGAGCCGTAGAGGAGGAAAGGCGCTGAATGAAATCGCCGATGCGGTTCCAGATGGACATGGTGGCTGTTTAGAGCCTTTCGCTCGCACAGGGAAGCATGCTGTTTCCCCTTTGGCTCCCATGACCATCAGGTGGGACGAAAAAGGGCCGGCAACGCCGACCCTTTGCAACATCAACGGTGTTGGAAAATTATTCGGCCGGCGCAGGCATCACAGGATCAACCTGCGAACCGCTGTCGCTCGGGGCCGGAGTAATGCTCTGCGTGGTGGAATCGTCCGTGGCGGGCGGCGGCGCGGCAGGCGCGGTCGCATCAGGCGCAACAGGCTGCTCGGCGGCCGGCGGCGTGGTGCTCTGGGTGGTGGTCGCATCGGAACCGCTGTCACTGCAGGCGGCAACGCCGAAAAGCGCCACGGCGGAAATCGATGCAAGAACGAGCTTCTTCATGTTTCAGTCTCCTTACAAACACCCCCGCCTTCCCTGGCGGTTGCGAATGTAATGCCGAAAGGCGCTATCTGTTTCATAACGTTGCGTTTCGTTCTGTAACAGCACTCCCGCTCTCCGCATTCTCTTCATCCATCGTCACGCGCCTGTCATTGCCCTGCGATACCCGCTGTGCCCACAACCACAGGGGAATCGCTTTTCATGACCGACGTTTCAGGCGAACTGGTTTTCCGGCGCGGCAAGGAAGTTGGCAAAGCCGTTTGCCGAAATGGTGCCCTCTCCCGCGACGGCCTGTCGGAGCGCCTGTTCGCCCTGCTGTTTTCCGGCCTGGTCTACCCCCAGATCTGGGAGGATCCCGAAACGGACATGGAGGCGATGCAGCTCGGTGAAGGCCATCGGGTCGTCACCATAGCCTCCGGCGGCTGCAACATCCTTGCCTATCTCACCCGCTCCCCGGCCAGCGTCGAGGCGGTGGACCTCAATGCGGCCCATGTCGCGCTGAACCGCATGAAATTCGCCGCGGTCCGCCACCTCCCCTCCCATGGCGACCTGTTCCGCTTCTTCGGCGAGCCGGGCAATGATCACAATGCTCATGCCTATGACGCCTTCATCGCCCCGCATCTCGATCCGGCCAGCCGCCAGTACTGGGAAAAGCGCAACTGGCGCGGCAGGCGGCGCATCGAACTGTTCAACGGCAATTTCTACAATGCCGGCCTGCTCGGCTTCTTCCTGTCGGCCGGCCATCGCATCGCCAGATGGCAGGGTGTCGATCCAGCCGAAATCATGCAGGCCAGAACGCCTGAAGAGCAGCGCCGCTTCTTCGAGGGGCGGCTCGCTCCCCTCTTCGACCGGCCGCTGCTGAAATGGATCACCTCGCGCAAGTCCTCCCTGTTCGCGCTCGGCATCCCGCCCGCCCAGTACGACGCGCTGCTCGCCTGCGGCGACGGCTCGATGGCCGGGGTGCTGCGCGCCCGGCTTGAAAAGCTCGCCTGCGACTTTCCGCTGAAGGATAACTATTTCGCCTGGCAGGCCTTCGCCCGCCGCTATCCCGCCGCTGGCGAAGGTGCGCTGCCCGATTATCTGGTGGCAGCCCGCCACGAGGTTGTGAAACGCAACATCGACCGTGCCAGCATCAACCATGTCAACATGACCGACTATCTGGGCGCAAAGCCGGATGGCTCAGTCGACCGCTTCGTGCTGCTCGACGCGCAGGACTGGATGACCGACGCGCAGCTCAACGCGCTGTGGGCGCAGATCACCCGCACCGCGGCACCGGGCACGCGCGTGATCTTCCGCACGGCCGCAGAACCCAGCGTCCTGCCCGGACGCGTGGCTGCGGAATTACTCGACCAGTGGTCCTATGAAGAAGAAGCGTCCCGCGCCTTCTGCAAGACCGACCGTTCGGCCATCTATGGCGGCTTCCACCTCTATGTGAAGGACGGGCAGTGAGCACCGGCAGCCATGCCGCGCTCATGGACGGCATCTACCGCCGTCAGCGGCACATCTATGACCTGACCCGCAAATACTACCTCCTCGGCCGCGACCGGCTGATCGAGGGGCTGGACGCGGTACCCGGCGACACCATTCTGGAACTTGGATGCGGTACGGGACGCAACCTTGCGGTCGCGGCCACACGCTATCCGCAGGCGCGCTTCTTCGGCCTCGACATCTCCGCCGAGATGCTGTCCACCGCCAGCACAGCCCTTGCGCAGAAGGGGCTGGCAAGCCGTGTCACGCTGGCCGTTGGCAATGCCACCGACTTCGATCCCGAAAGCCTTGTCGGCTCCGGCCGTTTCGACCGCATCTTCCTCTCCTATTCCCTCTCCATGATCCCCGGCTGGCAGCAAGCCATCTCGGCCGCGCTCTCGGCGCTGGCGCCGGGCGGCTCCCTGCACATCGTGGATTTCGGGCGTCAGGAGCGCCTGCCCCGCTGGTTTCGGGCCGTCTTGCGCAACTGGCTGGCCCGGTTCCACGTCACGCCGCGTGATTCTCTGCGCGAAGTTCTGGAATCGGAATCTGCGAAGCTGGGCGCAAGCCTCTGCTTTGAAAGCCTTTATCGCGGATATGCCGTGCGCGCGGTGGTCACTGCACGCCACCCGCCGTCGTAAGCGCGGTCGCAAGGGCGGCAACGAGCAGCTCGGAGCCATACCCGGCTGCCCTCGGCGTCAGCCCCATGCGCACCACCACCATGCGGCGCGACGGGATGACGGCAATTGTCTGCCCGTCATGCCCCTTCAGCCAGAATGTGTCGGCGGGAACCCCCATCCGCGAGCCATTGCCGCCCGGTGCCTCAAGCCACAGCTGCCCCCTGCCATAGACGCCGCTGGACGCGGGCGCGGGCTCTCGCATCCACGACACGAAGCCGGCGGGCAGGATCCGCTCGCCGCTCCACACGCCGTCGTCGAGCAGGAACTGGCCGAACCGCGCCCAGTCACGCGCCGTGGCATAGATGTAGGACGAGCCGACGAAGGTGCCCCTTGCATCCGCCTCGATCACCGCGCTCGACATGCCGAGCGGCCCGAACAGGGAGCGGCGCGGCCATTGCAGCGCCTGCTGCGGATCGTCCAGCGCCTGTTGCCACAGCCGCGACAACATAACCGATGTGCCGCTCGAATAGGAGAACACCTCTCCCACCGGCCCGCCCAGCTCCTTCGTGGCGGCGAAGCTGGCCATGTCCGGCTCCAGATAGAGCATGCGGGTCACGTCGGCGACCGCGCCATAGTCCTCGTTGAAGACGAGCCCGCTCGACATGGCCATCAGATCGGCGATCGTGACGTCCGCCCGCCCGTCGCCGTCCCAGCCGGGAAACAGACGGCTGGCGTCCACGCTCATCCGGCCCTCGCGGATCAGGGTGCCGATGATGGCGGCGTTCACCGTCTTGGACATCGACCAGCCAAGCAGCGGCGTCTTTTCGTAAAAACCCGCGCCGTAGCGCTCGGCGACGATCTTCCCGTCCTGCACCACGACAATGGCGCGCATTCCCGGCCCCGCCAGATCGTCGTCGCCCACAATGGCGGCGATTCCGGGCAAAACCGGCCCTGCCCGCTCCCCCGCAGGCCACGACGCTTCCGATGGCGACGACGCAACCGGCTCCTGCGACAATTGAACGGCGCGCGCCTGCTCCAGGTCGCCATCCGGCACGCTGGCGCAGCCCAGTCCGTCGCGCGCGACGGCGGTGCTTTGCCCCAGAACGCCGAGCAGACCGGCCTTCACGGTCTTTGCATCGCGATCGACCGACACCCGCATCAGCTTCAGCAGCGGATGGCCGGGGGCCTGCACGTCCACCTCCAGCACCTCGTCAGGATCGCGCCCGGCGATGAACACATTCGAGCAGACGATCTTGGCGGCATAGCCGGAGCCCACCCGGATCAGTTCGGGCGGCGCAAAATAGAGCCATGCGAACAGGCCGGCAACCGCAAGCACAGCGATCCCGACCACAGCTTTCAGGAGCCTGATGAACAACCGCATCGCCTTCCCCCTCGATTCGCCCTGAACATGCACGCATATTTGCGGTTCTGTACGACCCCATCAACCGAATATAAACCATGTCCGGGCGATGACCTGAGGAAGAGTTCATTCCGTCGGGACGGGGAAAGCGCTGCGGGACGCCACGGCGCCTGCACCTGCCATCGCAAACGGGTTTGGGGTTACAAATGCGCCGACTGGCATTCATTCTGGGACTGTCCCTGCTCGGCGCCTGCTCCACCACGCTGGAGGATATGGCCCCCACGAGCGTGCCGTCCACCACCGCCCCCTCATCTGTCTCCGGCAAAGCTCCGCGTTTCGGCGACAGCAATCCGCATGACTGGCAGGGAACCACGCCATGGCATTATGCCGTGCACGGAACCGACGTGTCCAAATACCAGACCTCGGTCGACTGGGCGCAGGCGAAGGCCGCCGGCATTTCCTTCGCCTTCATCAAGGCCACCGAAGGCGGCGACCGCGTGGACGACTATTTCCATGAGCACTGGCGCGGCGCAAAGGCTGCCGGCGTGCCGCGCGGGGCCTATCACTTCTACTATTTCTGCCGCCCGGCCATCGAGCAGGCGCGCTGGTTCATCCAGAACGTGCCGAAGGACCCGTCGGCAATGCCGCCCGTGCTCGACATGGAATGGAACCCGCAGTCTCCGACCTGCAAGCTGCGCCCGCCGCCTGAGACGGTGCGCACGGAAATGTCGATCTTCCTGAAGACCATCGAGAACCACTACGGCAAGAAGCCGATCATCTACACCTCGATCGACTTCTTCGACGACAACAGGCTCGCCACCTTCCATGGCTACCCCTACTGGCTGCGCTCCGTCGCCGGCCATCCGTCGAACCGTTACGGGCCGCACCCCTTCACCTTCTGGCAGTATACGGGCACCGGCATCGTCCCGGGCATCAGGGGCAAGGCCGACATAAACGTGTTCAACGGGACACAGGCCGCCTGGCAAAAATGGCTGAAGCAGAACACCCGTTGACAGCCCTGAGCCAATGACATTCATGGTTCCGGCCATGGCTCCTGCCCGCTTTTCGACATAAGCGGTTGCCATAGAGCACCCTTTAAGGATGCCTTTGAAAATCCCGTCGAGTCCGGAAGGAAACCCATGCGTACGCCTGTTCTTGCCTTTGCTACACTGATGACGGCCCTGTCCGGTGCGGCCATTGCCCAGGAATGCGGCACGGATTTCGATGCATGGAAGCAGGGTGTGGCTGAGGAAGCCCGGGCCGCCGGCGTTGGCGAAACGGGCCTGCGTGCTCTTGAGGGCGCCGACATCGACACCCGCGTTCTGGCCCGCGACCGCTCGCAGGGCGTGTTCTCGCAGACCTTCATCGAGTTCTCCGGCCGCATGATCTCCGATTATCGGCTGAAGCACGGCGCAACCAACATGCGCAAATACGCCTCCGTCTTCGACCGGGCCGAGCAGGACTATGGCGCGCCCGCCTCGGTGATCACCGCCTTCTGGGCGCTGGAAACCGATTTCGGTGCCGTGCAGGGTGATTTCCCCACACTCAACGCGCTGGTGACACTGGCGCATGACTGCCGCCGCCCGCAGCTCTTCCGCCCGCATCTGGTGCCGCTTCTCACCCTCATCGACCGCGGCGTGCTGCCCGCCGACGTTAAGGGCGCGTGGGCCGGCGAGATCGGCCAGACCCAGATCCTGCCGGCGGATTACCTCAACAACGGCGTCGACGGCGACAATGACGGCATTGTCGACCTGCGCAACAGCGCCCCTGACGCCATCATGACCACCGCCAAGAAGATCCAGTCGCGCGGCTGGATCCCGGGCCAGCCCTGGATCGAGGAAGTCCGCATCCCCGACGATCTGCCGTGGGAGCAGACCAGTCGCACCAACAAGCTGTCCGTGGCCCAGTGGAACCAGTGGGGCGTCACCCGCCGCGACGGCAGCCCGCTGGCCGACAATGGCCAGACCGCCGGGCTTGCCCTGCCGATGGGCCGCAAGGGGCCGGCCTTCCTCACCTACGACAATTTCGAGGTCTACCTGAAGTGGAACCAGTCCTTCACCTACGCCCTCACGGCGGCGGTGCTGGCCACCCGCCTCGACGGTGCCCAGCCCTATGATCCGCGCTCGCCCGAACAGGGGCTCAGCATGGAGCAGATGAAGGATCTGCAGCGCAAGCTTCAGGCCCTGAATTACGATGTCGGCAATGTCGACGGCATTCTCGGCACCAACACGCGCGAAGCGGTCAGGCAGGAGCAGATCCGCCTCGGCATCCCTGCCGACGGCTGGCCGACAATGGATCTTCTGTCCCGGCTTTGAGGCCCTTTCGCAAAAGCGCAGGGCCGGTTTCGCGAAGTCCACATGCGTCAAGGCAGCTATTGAGGGCGCAGGCACCGAATCCCTGCGCCGGTTTTCGTCATCGCAGGCAGCACAACCTGCATGGCGTCATCCGGGATTTCCCCTCGCCACAGGTTGCACCGTCATAATTTATGCACAAATGTTAAACCGGTTTTACCTTGCAAATTCAGCGACTAGGCAGAAACCTCTCCACAAATTCGCCGCAATGGCGAAAATTTTTTGCTTGTCTGCTAGCAAAATGCTTCTAGATTCCGTGAATAGCTTTTCAGAAGGAGGCTATTTATGGGACTTACGAGGCCTATCAACGCATTGATAATCTGCGCCGCTTTCGCGTTCGTCGGCGCTCTGATCATAGGCGTCCTTCCCTGACCTGAAGGTCACGGGGGCCAGTAATACAGAACCCACAACCTGAAAGCAGAGATCAAACAGAAAGGCCGGGCACAGAGCCCGGCCTTTTTTGTTTGTGGTGTTTGGCCTGTGGCCGTCTCGTCAGGCGGCCACGCTCGCTCCGTTTCCGTTGCGCGGGCGAATGCCGATCATATGGCACACCGCGAAGGCGAGATCGGAACGGTTCATCGTGTAGAAATGAAAATCGCTGACACCACGCTCGACGAGATCGTGCACCTGCTCGGCCGCCACGGCGGCGGCCACCAGCGCATGCGTCTGCGGATCGTTCTCCAGCCCGGCAAACCGCTCTCGAAGCCACAGGGGAACATGCGCGCCGGCGCGGGCCGAAAAATTCACGACCTGCCCGATGTTGTGAACCGGCAATATTCCCGGAACGATGGGGATATAGATGCCCGCACGGCGCACGCGCTCGACATAGCGCTCATACACGTCGTTGTCGAAGAAGAACTGGGTGATGGCGCGCGTCGCGCCGTTGTCCACCTTGCGCTTGAGCATATCGATATCCGTGGCGAAGTCCGGGCTTTCGGGATGCTTTTCGGGATAAGCCGAGACCGAAATGTCGAAATCGCCCTGACGGCGAAGCGCCGCCACCATCTCCGCGCCATTGGCATAGCCGTCGGGATGCGGCCGGTAGCCGGTGCCGGCACCCGCAGCGGGATCACCGCGCAGGGCCACGAAACGCGTGACGCCAAGCTCCACGAACTGCCGGATCACGGCGTCGACTTCCTCGCGCGAGGCATCGATGCAGGTGAGGTGCGCGGCAGGCGCAAGGCTGGTCTCACGGATGATGCGGGCAACGGTGCGCGCCGTGCGCTCGCGCGTCGAACCGCCCGCGCCATAGGTCACCGACACGAAATGTGGATGCAGCGGCTGCAGGCGCGTAACGGTTTCCCAGAGCCGCGTCTCCATATCGTCCGTCTTGGGCGGGAAGAACTCGAACGAGACACGGATGCTGTCTCCCAGATCGGCACGCCGGGAAAAACGATACTGGTTCATCAGGCGACTTCCCCGATTCGTACTGCATGGGAGGTTGGGATGGGATCGGCGATCAGCAGGCGACGGTCGCGACCGAGCCAGAGCTTGACGGTCAGCCTGCCGCCGCTGTTGCCCTGCGGCTCGAATTCCTGGCTGCTTTCCAGATCAAGCCCCGACTCCGCAAACCACTCGCCGATCTGGCGGTCGGAAAAGCCCAGTCTCTGATGCGCATGCTCCTCGCGCAGGAATTCCAGCGAATGCGGCGCGAAATCCACGATGATCAGCCGCCCGGACGGGCGCAGCAGCCGCGCGGCCTCGGAAATCGCGCGGGCCGGATCGTCGAGATAGTGCAGGACCTGATGAATGGTCACGAGGTCATAGGCATCGCGCTCGACCGGCGGCGCGAAGATATCGCCCTGCCGCACCTGCGCATTGGTGACGCCGGCGCGCTCAAGATTGGCGCGCGCGACGGCCAGCATCTCGCGCGACATGTCGATGCCGACGCCACGCCGGTAGAGCGGCGACAGGATCTCCAGCACGCGCCCGGTGCCGGTTCCAAGGTCGAGCATGGACTGGAACGGACGCTTTCCGACCAGTTCCAGAATAGCCGTCTCCACCGCCTTGTCGGGCACATGCAGCGAGCGAATCTCGTCCCAGCTCGCGGCATTTTGCGAAAAATATTCGGTCGCCCTCTCCTGCCGGCGCCGCTTGACCGTCTCCAGCCGTTCCATGTCGCGCTCGATCGGCGGATCGGCGGCATCGACGCCGGCGATCAGGCGCATCACGAAGGCACGCGCCATTTCCTGATCCGACAGCCGGAAAAAGGCCCACGACCCCTCCTGATAGCGGCCGATCAGGCCCGCTTCGAGCAACAGCTTGAGATGGCGCGAAACGCGTGGCTGCGACTGGCCGAGAATTTCCGTGAAATCGGATACCGTCAGGTCGCCCTGCGCCAGCAATATCAGGATGCGCAGCCGGCTGGATTCCGCAGCCGCCTTCAAGGTATCTACCATCGTATCGAGGGTGACGTTCATGCCCAGCCTTACCCAGGGTGACATTCAAGAAAGATATAAAGATATGTTTATGTCATTGTCGACAGATTTGCAACGGGTGATTTTTATCCTACCCGTTTTGTGAAAATCCGGAGTGCAAGAGCATGTTTGAACAACGTCACGACGAGCTGAAGCTGACTGAAGACCCCGCCGGGATGGATCCTGACGGGCATGTCGTCTTTATCGGCCGCATGTCCTCGCCATGGACCCTGCGCGAGGAATGCCCGAAGAACATGCGGCAGGCACGCGAGCGCAACGCACCGGCAAGGCTGGTGCTTGAACCCGCTTACCGCGAGGGGCTTTCCGGGCTCGAAGGCTACAGCCACATCCACATCCTGACATGGCTGCACCATTCGCCGCGGAATCTGATTGTGCAGAAACCGCGCCATGCGACTGAAGCCAAAGGCGTTTTCGCGATCCGCTCGCCGGCCCGCCCCAACCCCATCGGCCTGCACACCGCCACCATCCTCGACATCGACCGGAGTACCGGAACCATCGATCTGGATGCGATCGATGTGCTGGACGGCACGCCTGTCCTCGACATCAAGCCCTATTTCCCGTCCGTCGATGCCATCGCGGACGCGAAAATCCCGAACAAGGAGCGGACATGATCCGCTCCACCGGGCGCCAGAAGGCGATCGCGAAGGCAATCACCGCGCTTCTGCCGATGGCGCCCTACGCCGATATTGAGAAGATCAGGGCCGATGCCGGCGCGCCGCATCTGAAAGCCCTGCCCGCCTCCATCGCCGTCTGGCTGGCAACGGTCGCCCATATCCGCCATGCGCACACGGACTACGAAAAGCTGCTGGCCGAAGGCTACGACCGGGATTCGGCCCGGTTCTTCGTGGTCGACGAGATCAATGCATGGCTGACGAAATGGCGGGCCACGCGCATCCTCGACCCTGACGAGGACGACAGCTGAGCAGTTTCAGTCCTTGCGCACGGCCACGATGAACAGGCGCGGAAAGCGCAGCAGCACCTTGCCATCGGCAGCGGCCGGATAGGCAGCCGCGATCTTTTCCAGATAGCGCGCAAGGAACGCCTGCCGCTCATCCTCTTCCAGAGGATCGACGAACGGCTTAAGCCCGGTCGATTTCAGCCACTCGACGATGGCATCCGGCCCCGCCAGCGGGTGGTTGTAAAATGTGTGCCAGATGTCGAGGCGCGCGCTCAGCGGCGTCAGCAGGTCGTAATAATGCTGCACTGGCGGCAGCGGATCGCGCGCCGCGTCCGCGATCTTCGCCGCGAACGGCATTTCGGCGGCCGTCTCGCGCATCAGCCGATGCGAGGGCTCGCCCAGATTGTCGGGCATCTGCACGGCCAGCGTGCCCCCCGGCGCAAGCTGCTCCATCAGCCGCACCAGCACCTGCGAGTGATTGGGCAGCCACTGGAACACGGCGTTGGCGAACAGCACGTCCGCCTTCTCCGCAGGCGACCAGCTTTCGGCATCCGCCAATTCAAAACGAAGGCCCGGAAGGCGCTTGCGGGCTTTTTCCAGCATGTCCGGTGACGTATCGATGCCGGAAACCTCCGCATCCGGCCAGCGCCCGGCCAGCAGCTCGGTCGAATTTCCCGGCCCGCACCCGATGTCGACGACGCGACGGGGCGACACAGCCGGCACCTGCGCCAGCAGGTCACGCGAGGGGCGCGTGCGCTCGTCCTCGAACTTCAGATATTGTGTGGCCGACCAGTCTTTCATGGCTCCCCCAATGGCTTACTCGACAAAACAAAACGCCCCGTTTTTGGCGGGGCGTCGTTTGAAATATCAGCGGGTCAGGCGCTTGTAGGTCATGCGGTGCGGATTGACCGCATCCGGACCCAGCCGGCGGATCTTGTCCTGCTCATAATCCTCGAAGTTGCCCTCGAACCATTCGACGTGGCTGTCGCCCTCGAAGGCGAGGATATGCGTGGCCAGACGGTCGAGGAACATACGATCGTGAGAGATGATGACGGCGCAGCCGGCATAATTCTCAAGCGCGTCTTCAAGTGCCGCCAGCGTTTCGGTGTCGAGGTCGTTGGTCGGTTCGTCGAGCAGCAGAACGTTGCCGCCGTTGCGCAGCATCTTGGCCAGATGCACGCGGTTGCGCTGACCGCCCGAAAGGTTGCCCACCTTCTGCTGCTGGTCCTGCCCACGGAAGTTGAAGGACGAGCAGTAGGCGCGGGTGTTGGCTTCGAACTTGCCGAGCTTGACGACTTCAGCACCGCCCGACACCTCTTCCCACACGGTC
>WPCJ01050194.1_pt1 | contig 13902 bp, 13 predicted proteins | sample 5399831 | NCBI WGS metagenome assembly WPCJ01 (sample SAMN12869470, study PRJNA574797) | sludge metagenome | isolation source: wastewater treatment of pH10 | place: China:Beijing | collected 2019-05-20 | reverse complement strand
ACGAAGACAAGGATCGACACCCCCAGCATAACCAGGGGAAATGTCAGCAGCCGACGTGTCAGATAATTCATGTCAGATTACTCACGGCCTGCCGTCAAGGAAGGCACTGGAAAGCCACGCCTCCATATTGAAGACGTGGCGGATTTCATGACATCACTGCCCGATCTGCAGCTTGGTTACGCCGAACAGCGAACCGGTAGCGCGAGGCTCAAAACCTGTAACGTTCTTCTGGTGAGCAACATAGTTGTTGGCCGTATAGAGCCAAACCCATGGAGAAACTTCCGTTATGTGCTTTTCGAAATCGGCGAAGATCACCTTGCGTTTTTCAGGATCGGTCTCAACTCTTCCCTTTTGCATCAGATCATCGAGCGTATCGTCGATATACTGCGCGACCTTTTGAAGATTTCCCGCCTTGGTCCAGTAACGACCATACATCGTATAGGGATCAGCCGAACCGCCGTTCAAAGCCACGGCCATGTCGAAATCACCCTTCAGCCAGGTATCGACATAGACGTTAAGTTCCATCATCCGGATATCGAGCTTGATGCCGATTTCGGCGAGTTGCGACTGGAGGACCTGAGCTTCAGCCGCAGCGGTTGCTGGCTCTCCATTCGCAGCTATGATGGTTGCCGAAAAGCCATCCGCATAACCGGCATCCGCCATCAGCTTCTTTGCTTTTTCGACATCGCGTTTGTAGCAGAAAAGCGTGTTCGGATCGCTTGCATAGGCAGGCATGGTCAAGGGACCTGTCACCTTGCCTTCACCAAGCAATGCTGTGTCCAGCACATCCTGGCGATCAACGGCACAGGAAATGGCCTGACGCACGGCCAACTCTGTCATTGGTTTGCGCGAGGGATTTAGCTGCAACACGTGATAGGCTAGTGCCGGTGTGCGTACCAGTTCCAGCGCGCTCTCACGCGGCACCATCGTTGCAACCAGCGGGTCGTTTAGAAATGCAAAGTCGATCTGCTTGGCGCGAAGCGCCGCGAGAATTGCTGTTTCGTCCGGCAGGACGCTGATGTCGATCCCATCGATCGCTACTTTGCCGCCCGCCCAATCGGGATTGGCTTTCAGCACTTCCTTGGAGTTCGGTTCCCAACGCTCAAGGATGAATGGGCCTGACCCAACCGCTTTCGTCCCAATATTTCCAGCCTTGATCTCGCTTTCCGGAACGACCGCCGCATTGATGCTGGCAATGGCTGCCAATAGAGGAACGTCAGGCTGCGAGAGTTTGAAGACAACCGTTTCGGCGTCCGGGGTTTCAATAGTAGCAATGGAACCGAAATTGGCACGCGCCACTGCGCCTGTCTTTTCATCCAAAATGCGCTCGAAGGATGCTTTCACATCGGCTGGCGTCACCGACTGACCGTTCTGAAATTTCGCATTCTTGTCGAGCTTGAATGTGAGAACCTTTCCGCCCTCGGAAAATTCCCAGCTTTTTGCAATGGCAGGCGCAATCTGAAGGTTGGAATCAAGACGGACGAGCGGTTCATAGATGAGCTCAAGCAGGCGAATCGACGAAAATGCCGGCTGCTTATGTGGATCGAGACCAGTGGCATCCTGCGACCAGGCCATTCGGAGCGTCGCGGCAAAAGCCGTCGAAACACCCAATCCGCCAAAGCTCCCAATGCTCAACGCTATTGCGGCAGCGCCCGCAATAAGCCTTTTCTTGAAACTCGCTCCCATTTTCTTCCCTCGCAAATTACTACAATGCTATGTCCGATTGCTTCCCCGCTTCGGCTCACGCTTTATTGGCATTTATTGCCTGTCTAAGAAATCCCCCAGCATTCTTTAATGCCTTTCTTGCCTCATCCACTGGCATTCCGGTGATCGTGATGAGAATTGCAAGCTTCACGTCATTGTCGGTCAGAGCGAGAACGCGTTTCGCCTCCCCCGCCCCGCATCCGGTTGCCTGCATGACAATTCGCGATGCCCGCGCAACAAGCTTATTGTTGGTGGCACTGACGTCCACCATGAGGTTCTCGTATGTTTTCCCGATCCGGATCATGCTCGCCGTCGTCAGCATATTAAGAACTAGCTTCTGCGCCGTACCGGACTTAAGGCGTGTTGAGCCTGTCAGTATTTCAGGCCCGACAACCGGCGATATGGCGATTTCAGCCAAGGTCGCAATGGTCGAATCGGGATTGCAGGAGAGCGCCACGGTCGTGGCGCCAATAGATGCTGCGTAGGCCAGACCACCTATCACATAGGGCGTGCGCCCACTGACCGCGATTCCCACAACAACATCGTGCGAAGACAAACCTATGTTGCGCAAGTCAGATTCCCCAAGCAACGGATCATCTTCTGCCCCTTCGATTGCATGTTGCAGCGCATCCACGCCACCTGCAATCAGCCCTATCACCACGCCCTCCGGCACGCTGAAAGTCGGCGGACATTCCGATGCATCGAGAACGCCGAGACGTCCGCTTGTTCCTGCGCCCAAATAAATCAGTCGGCCGCCGACCCGAAATGCGTCGACAATCTTATCGACGGCCTGCGCGACCTGAGGCAGTACTTGCTCAACGGCGGTGGGAACCAGATGATCTTCATCGTTAATACGGCGCACAATAGCAAGGCTCGACAAGAGATCGATATCCATCGTGCGGGGGTTTCGTTCTTCTGAAACCAGCCTATCCAGTTCAGATAACAATGCCTGTTCAGTCATGCCTCTGCCTGCTTATAGAACAGCGTTCAGGATCCGCTGCCATATGGTTAATGAATGGTAAGATTATAAATTCCCATAGTCAATCGCATAATGGAATAAATTATTCCTATTCGATGAGTGCCATACGTTTGCGCTCAACTGGAGATCACCATATTTCGAGCAAGAATGATCGCACCTGAAACAGCATCGCCATCGGCAGGTTTCAGTCGCCGACGGACATCCGGCGCCAGCCACGGTTCGAGTGGAGTAGCAAGCCCGCCGAGCAGCGTAACGCGAGGTGCCCCTTTTTCGAAAAGTACGCGCACGATCGTATCTATATGGCCCGCAGCAGCTTGAACGATCTGGCGCGCGGCTGCATCGCCCTGATCCGCATGGCGCATGACCATAGGTGCCAGAGATGCATATTCCGTGGCAGTGGCCCGGTCCATCCACGCGACCGCCTCCATCGGGTTTTGATTAAAACGCACCATGACTTCGTTGAGAAGTGGCGTGCGTTCAATACGTCCGTCATAGGCCTGAAGCGCCCGCTGAATCGCAGTCAACCCCAGAAAAGCACCACTGCCTTCGTCTGAGATGGGAAAGCCATAGCCTCCAACACGAATGTCGGTGCCATTCACGAAGCCAAGGCCAATTGATCCGGTCCCAGCAATAACGATAGCTCCGTCATTACCCGAATGCGCACCAAGACAAGCGCCCTTGCCGTCGCTTATGAAATGAATACTCGAAAAGGGATGCTGTATAGCCTGAAGTGCTTCGAGCGCACCTTGCCTGCCTATGCCCGCCAGCCCAACACCTGCATGCGTTCGGGCCAGTTCTTCCGCACACAGACCTGCCTCGCTGATCGCTGCGTCAAACGCACGTGCAATGGATTCCCATGCCTTGTCTATCCCGAGCCGTGTAGTCGCCGGGCCGGACAATCCTTGTCCGAGTACGTTGCCGACCTCATCTTCCAACCGGGCTCGACAACCCGTACCGCCGCCATCTACGCCAAGATAGAACCGATTTTTCCCAACCCTGTCCGACATCATTCTGACAGCCGTTCTATATCTGCACCGCAAAGTTTCAGTTTGCGGTCAAGCTGTTCATACCCGCGATCAAGATGATAGATGCGATTAACGACAGTTTCTCCCTCGGCAACCAGCGCTGCGAGAACAAGCGACACGGACGCTCGTAGATCTGTTGCCATGACTTGTGCGCCGTGCAGCGGGCGCCCGCCGCGTACCAGAGCAGTTGTTCCCTGCAGTTTGATGTCAGCGCCAAGCCGCATCAGTTCCGGCACATGCATGAACCGGCTTTCGAACACTGTCTCGCGAATGAGCGATGCTCCTTTGGCACAAGCTGCCAACGCCATGAACTGGGCCTGCAAATCGGTAGGGAAGCCGGGATAGGGTTCGGTCGTCAAATCAGTGCCACGTAAGACGCCATTACGCGAAACAACCAGACCGCGGTCGCTCGGCCATACACTGACGCCCATAGTTTCAAGCATTTGCACAACAGAAGCGAGATGCTCAAGACGAGCATGTGTCAATTCGAGCGTGCCGCCGGTAATCGCCGCAGCAACTGCATAAGTTCCGGCTTCGATACGATCCGGTATGCTGTGATGGCGTGCAGAACGCCAAGATGTATCGCCCTGAATCAGAATGCGATGCGTACCCGCCCCTTCAATCTGCGCGCCCATGGCCCCAAGACATGCTGCAAGGTCAGCAATTTCCGGTTCACGGGCTGCGTTCAATATTTCCGTCTCGCCACGAGCGGCGGTTGCCGCCATCATTGCTGTTGCCGTCGCGCCAACGGAAGGTGCGGGCAAAACAATCCGGCTTCCGATCAGGCCGCTATCGGACGAAGCAACGATCCAGCCGCGATCAATGGAAACATGTGCGCCAAGTGTGGAGAGCGCTTTCAAGTGCATATCGACAGGCCGCGCGCCAATGGCGCATCCGCCCGGCAAGGAAACACGAACTTTACCCAGTCTCGCCAACAGAGGTGCCAGCACCAGAACCGTCGCACGCATTCGCCTTACAGTGTCATAAGGCGTTTCTCCTTCGACGAGTTCAGCGGCGGCAATTGTCGTCGAATGCGGCGTGCGGGAGACCTGTGCCCCGTGCGACTGCACGACATTGAGCATGTTTTCAACATCACTCACCGCTGGAAGGTTGGTAAGCTCAACAGGGTGGGGACTTAGCAGGGAAGCCGCGATCTGAGGCAGCGCAGCGTTTTTCGCACCGGAGATAGTGACCGCTCCCTGTAACGGTCGTCCACCGACAATTCGCAGTCGTTCCATGTCTCTCCACCATGTACCATCTTGTGGATAGTTAGCTCATTCCGTAAATTTTAAAAGATTGGAATTTTATATTCCAAATCAATTTCGGTTGTCTTATGAGGCAAGGCAATCGAATATCGAGCCTTCCGACGCCGGAGTGGGGATTAATCGCGCATGTCGATCCTGCAGAAGATCAACGCCAAGTTGAACGAGCTGACCATTGCAGACCGAAAGATCGGCCAGTTCATCGTCGATCATCCAGAACAGGTATTGAAGCTTTCCTCTTCCGCGCTCGCAGTCGCGACCGGCCGCAGTCAATCGAGCGTCGTCAAGTTCAGTCAAAAGTTCGGTTTTGACGGCTATCAGGAACTTAAACTCGCGGTCAGCGAAGCTCGAGCCAAAGAATGGCAGGTTCCGGCAGGCATGGTCCACGGCAGCATCGAGACCGGCGACAGTTATATTACGGTCCTGCGAAAGCTGATCGGCAGCAAGCTACAATCCATGCAGCAGACGATTTCCGTCAACAATGAACAAGGTATCGACGGCGCATTGCAAGCGCTGGTCAGCGCCCGGCGTATTCATCTCGCTGGCGTTGGCGCATCGTCACTCGTTGCGCGTGATTTTTCCTACAAGCTGATGAAGCTTGGGCGCAATGTAATGCACGACAGCGATAGCCATATCCAGATGGCCAATGTTTCCACATTGCATGAGGGTGACGTTCTGTTTGCCCTTTCCTATTCGGGAACGAGCATCGAGACCCTTCGCATCGCCGAGCAGGCCAAGAAGTGGGGAGCAACCGTGATCGCTGTTACAGGCCTCAACGAAAACCCGCTCAACAAGATCGCTGATATTCGCCTATATACAGTTGCCGATGAAGAACGGGTGCGCTCGTCGTCAATCACGGCACGCGATGCACAACTGGTTTTGACGGACTTACTCTTTATCCTGCTGTTCCAACGGCAACAGGATGCGAACGATTATGTGCATAAGAGCGAAGCCGCAGTGTCTTCGCTGAAAATATAAGCGGCAAGATCAATCAATAATGGCGGCGGCGGCCAGGCTAGCGAAGGCAGCAACGAACGCTACTGCGACAGCACCAACTTTCGTGAAGAGATTAAACATATCACCAGGCGTTTCACGGTTTGACATGTTGAGATAGACCAGCGCCGCAACGATGATAACAATCGAAAAACCGAAAGCGGAAACCCACTGCCACAACTCAGGCATGAAACCTCACAGACGCTAAAGTCATTTTTGAAACTGCAGCCTTTTACCGTAACTTTGTTACCGCAGTGTGACCTCACCTAATGTTTTCAATTCCGGCTCGCAATGTGCCACGGAAAAAACGGACTGATTATCATCACTTTGTGATCGTGCACTCACTCAGACATTCCAGGCAACAGTCTCGCCGTTATCCCACAAAAGTCCCCGTGAACGGCGTCTTGTGTCGTGTTTCGCTAATCAGCCTTGCCGTCCTGAACTTTTGAACGCAATAGCGGAGAGATGACTTTCAGATAGCCACAGCCGTGATATATCTGCCCGGAAGCAAGCTGCGTTCGGACGCAGGCTTTGCCAGAAACAAATCGCAAAGGTATGCATTATGACTTCACCGTCATCTCCTCCACGCATCGAACACGCAGAACGTCTTGAACGATTGGCATTGTTGCAAAGCAAGTTGAGAGAGCGCGGGATTGGCGGGCTTCTGCTCGGGCCAACAGCAAGTTTGCGTTATTATACCGGGCTTGTCTGGCATATCAGCGAACGTTTTCTGGGCGCCCTCGTCACACCGTCGGAAGTCGTTTATATCGTTCCCGGCTTTGAACGAAGCCGCGTCGAAAGCCTGCCGCATCTGCCGGGTGAAATCCGCGTGTGGCAGGAGGAAGAGAGCAGTGCTGAACTGATAGCGTCACTCATTCCGGCAAGCGCTACACTTGCCGTAGATGATGCTGTGCCGCTGTTCGTCTATAATGCTCTTAAACACGAAATCTCGCCGGAGCGCTTGCTTGACGGCAGTGAACTGATCCGTGAACAGCGCATCAGCAAGTCAGCCAATGAAATTGCGATCATTCAGTACGCGATGAATCTGACACTTGAAGTCCATCGCCGCGCACATGCATCGATAAAGCCCGGCATCGCCGCAAGCGATGTGGTGCGCTTTATCGATGAACAGCACCGTGCCCTTGGTGCTACTGGCGGTTCGACATTCTGCATTGTCTCTTTCGGAGCTGCGACCTCGTTGCCGCATGGTGCAGATGGAGAACAGTTCTATCAGCCCGGTGACGTTATCCTCGTCGATACCGGATGCCGTATCGATGGCTACCACTCCGATCTTACGCGCACCTACATGCTGGAAGAGCCAAGCGCAGAGTTTTCACGCGTTTGGGCAATCGAACGTGAAGCGCAACAGGCCGTTTTCGACGCGGCTAAGCTTGGTGCGGCCTGTTCAACCCTTGACGATGCGGCACGCGCTGCACTCGTGAAGCATGGATTGGGACCGGATTATGCGTTGCCCGGCCTTCCGCATCGCGCCGGTCATGGCCTTGGTCTGGAAATTCACGAGGCCCCATACATCGTTCGCGGGAATTCACTCCCCCTTGCTGAAGGCATGTGCTTCTCCAACGAGCCGATGATTGTGATTCCAGACCAATTCGGTATTCGTCTGGAAGATCATATCCATATGACGGCAACCGGGCCGAAATGGTTTACCCAGCCAGCGAAAGGCCCTACCGAACCTTTCGCATAAGGCTGTAACTGCTGTTATTGATTACCGGGTATTCCTGCCCAACTTTTCGATTGCTTTCCACCAATACTGATCAGATCGATGGCTCGCGCCGCGATCTGATCAGCCACTTCATCGACCGATTGCGGTTTGAAGTAAAAGGCTGGAACTGGCGGCATCACAATCGCGCCCATTTCTGTCACCGTGCACATATTGCGCAGATGGACCAGATGCAGCGGCGTTTCTCGTGCGATCAGGATCAGCCGGCGCCGTTCCTTCAAGTGAACGTCAGCGGCGCGGGTTAACAGACTATCGCTGTGCCCCGTTGCGATAGCCGCGAGCGTCCGCATGGAACACGGCGCAACGATCATACCGGCGGTGGCGACCGATCCACTCGCAATCAAAGCACCAATATCGCCGACAGAATAGCTTCTGTGCGCAAGCCTGTGCAGAAGCGCATAACCGTCGGGGCCTAACTCGTGACGCAAGGTCTGCTGTGCGGCATCCGACACGACCAAATGCGTCTCAACGTCGTTTAAAGTCGAAAGCTGCTCCAGCAGCTTGAGCGGGATGAGGGCGCCCGATGCACCGGAAATACCTACCACAACCCGTTTCATCACATGTTATCCTTATTCAACCCAAGCTCACCCCACATGGCATCTACACGGGCGACCACATCTTCGCTCATCTTCAGCACAGCGCCCCACTCCCGGTCAGTTTCTGAGCCGATCTTGTTGGTCGCATCAAGTCCAAGCTTTCCACCCAAGCCTGAGCGCGGCGATGCGAAATCGAGATAATCCACTGGTGTGTCGGCAAGTGTGATGATGTCGCGGCTCGCATCGAAACGCGTCGCGAGCGCCCACATGACATCATCCCAGCTGCGAACATTTATGTCGGGATCGACCGCGATTATGAGCTTCGTATAACTGAACTGCGGCAGCATCGACCAAAGCCCCATCATCACCCGCCGCGCTTGGCCGGGATAGCGCTTGTCGATCGAGACCACCATTGCACGATAAGAACACGCCGCCGGAGGCAGCCATAAGTCGGCAATTTCCGGGAACTGCTTTCGTACGATTGGCACGAACAGCTCGTTCATCACTTCACCCAGTCTGGAAGGCTCATCCGGTGGGCGACCAGTGTAGGTCGAGAGATAGACCGGGTTTTTCCGCATGGTGATCGCCGTCACCTGCATGACCGGGAATTCCTCGACGCTATTATAGTAACCGGTATGATCGCCATACGGCCCCTCTGGCGCTGTCACTGATGCGGAAACTCGCCCTTCCAGAATGATTTCAGCGTTAGCGGGCACGGAGAGCGGCACAGTGTGCGCATCAACGACAGAAGGCCTTCGCCCGGCAAGCAGTCCCGAGAAGGCAAGTTCGCTCATCCCTTCTGGCAAGGGCATAATGGCGGCAAGGATCGTCGCCGGATCTGCCCCGATAGCCACTGCAACGGGCATATCCTCCCCCAGCCTTTGCCACATTCGGTGATGACGCGCACCGCCGCGATGGGCGAGCCAGCGCATGATTAACCTGTCCCGGCCAAGCTTCTGCATCCGGTAAATTCCGACATTGATATCGGATGGATCGTCTGGTGCCCGAGTGATAATCAACGGCCAGGTAACAAGCGGCGCGGGCTCTCCCGGCCAACACCATTGAATCGGTAATAGATCGAGATTGACGGTTTCGCCTTCCAATATTTTCGCCTGCACCGGTGCGCGACTGACTAGCCGAGGGCGCATATTCAATGCAGCCTTTGCCAAGGGCAGCTTGGTCCATATTTCCCCTGCCGAGCGCGGCGGTTTAGGTGCCCGCAACTCTGCAAGCATCCAGGCAAGGTCAGGGATTTCCTCGACGGCACGCCCAAGCCCCAATGCAATACGTCGCTCAGAGCCAAAAAGGTTGGCCACGAGGGGGATTGAATGCAGACGCCCATCGGCATCGACCGGTTGCTCGAAGATCAATGCCGGGCCATCAGCCTCAAGCACACGCTTATGGATTTCCGTTATCTCCTGGACAAGAGATACCGGACGTTTGATCCGAACGAGATCATTACGCTGCTCAAGCTCCGACAAAAAACTTTGCAGGCAGTCGTAATGCAACGGAGAAGATTGGACCCTTTTCATGTCTCTAGTTTTGAATGTCGAAATCTTCCGCCGTCTTTGATCTGAATCAAACTGTCCTCGTATTGAATCGCCTAACTCTGAATTCACCTTGTAAAGCTCACTGGAGCTAAGTGATGATGAAGATACCTCCAGCTGTGGCTGTTCCAGCCCGGCTTGTTCCGCCTTTTCTGATCGCCCCTTTTGTCTCGCGCATTTTCTTTCAGGTAATGCGCTCCCATCCGGGTCTTTTCGAGCGTCTCGGAGACTACGCGACAAAGCGGTTCCGTTTTCGCCCGTCCGACATACCATTCGCTTTTGTGATCGAGCCGGATAAGCCGCGCATCACAATCGTGCGTGAAGACGAAGCGACGGAAATCGACGCAGGCATCGAGGGGCCATTGGTTATGCTGCTAGCGCTTCTCGAAGGTAAGCTTGACGGAGATGCGCTGTTCTTCTCCCGGGATATTACCGTGACAGGCGACATGGAAGCCATGCTGGCGCTTCGCAATGCGTTGGATGACTGCAACATAGACCTTCCATCCGATCTTGGCACAAATGCGGGACCATTTGCCCCGATGGTTCGCAGCATAGCAAATTACGTACGCAGCAAAGCGCTCGGAAAGGAAGCCACCGGATGGAACTGATTTGTCCTGCAGGTACGCCATCGGCTTTGCGTGAAGCAGTGGGTGCAGGAGCGGATGCCGTCTATTGCGGCTTTCGCGACGAAACGAACGCGCGCAACTTTCCAGGCCTCAACTTCAGCCGCGACGAATTACGCGATGCTATCCGGTTTGCCCATGCTCACAAAACGCAGGTTTTCGTGGCCATCAACACGTTCATGCGCGCAGGCGATGAGCACATCTGGTACCAAGCCGTAGACGATGCATCCGCTCTTGGTGCAGACGCGGTCATCCTCGCCGATTTCGGGCTGATGGCCTATACCACCGAGAAGCATCCAACACAGCGGCTCCACGTGTCCGTACAAGCTTCCGCCTCCAATGCAGATGCAATCCAGTTTCTCGTCGATGCGTTCAAGGCAAAGCGAGTCGTGTTGCCACGCGTTCTGACCATTGCCGATATTGCGAAACTCGGCCGCAAGATTGGCTGCGAAATGGAAGTATTCGTATTCGGCGGACTATGTGTGATGGCGGAAGGGCGATGCTCCCTGTCTTCCTACGCTACCGGCAGATCACCCAACATGAACGGTGTCTGTTCACCGGCAAGTCATGTGCGTTATCGTCAAGACGGAGAGCAACTCGTTTCCGAACTTGGTGATTATACGATCAATCGTTTTCCTTTGGGCGAACCTACCGGCTATCCAACACTCTGCAAAGGCCGCTTCAATATCGCAGACGATCAAGGTTATGCATTCGAAGATCCTGTTTCGCTCGATGTCATGAACCATATCGACGAGTTACGAGCGGCCGGTGTGTCGGCGCTCAAGATTGAGGGTCGCCAACGTGGTAAGGCTTATGTTGGTGAAGTCGTCTCGACACTTCGTCAGACACTTGTCGCAAGCCCAGAAAGCCGTGCAACCCTTTTGTCCCGCCTCCGTCTGCTGAGCGAAGGCCAGCAGACGACTTCGGGCGCTTACGACAAACGCTGGAGATAGATATGTTAGCACCTAGCCTCAGCCTCGGTCCTGTTCTCTTCCTATGGGACGGTCCGAAATGGCGGGATTTTTATTTCCGTATCGCCGATGAAGCCCCAATCGACCGTGTCACAGTCGGTGAAATCGTCTGCTCCAAACGGTTCCATTTCCTGACACCGTATATAGAGGCTGTAATCGAGCGGCTGCAACGCGCGGGAAAGACAGTAAGCCTCGGCTCCTTGGCACTCGTCATGCTTGAACGGGAAGCAAAACAGGTCCGTCAAACGATCAAGGAAGCGGCGCTACCAGTGGAGGCAAACGATCTGTCCGCATTGGGGCTCTTATCCGGTGTGCCGCATATAGTCGGTCCACTGGTCAATGTTTATAATGCTGCGACCGCCAAGGTTCTTGCGGCCCGTGGTGCACAGTCTATCTGCCTGCCGCCAGAGTTACCAATCAGTTCAATCCGGGAGATCGTCAAAGCCGCGCCTGAGATTGCGTTTGAAGTATTCACGTTCGGACGAGTACCGCTCGCCATTTCAGCTCGTTGTGCGCATGCGCGATCCAAGGGTCACATAAAAGATAATTGCCGATTTGTATGCGGCGAAGAACCCGACGGACTGCCGGTCAAAACCCTGGATAGCCAACCCTTCCTGGCACTGAACGGTGTACAGACACTCTCCCATACCTGTCAGTCGCTGATTGAGGACCTGCCTGACCTGCAAGAAGCGGGAATCAGGCGTTTCAGACTGTCACCGCAGGATTGCGATATGGTGGAAGTTGCCTGCATCCATAAAGAGGTGTTGAACCGATTTATCAGTCCAGACGAAGGGATCGCGCGCTTGCGAAAGGTTTATCCGGACGTACCGCTCTCGAATGGTTTTTTGCACGGTAGTATCGGCGCGGCTTGGATCAGCCGTCAACGTTCAGCCGCTGCAAACTAGATAACGCAATTCATACTTTCACTATATGTTTTCTAGCTTTCGCCATCGGCAATCGATTTCAAATGCCGAAGGTCGCGAACGAGTAATGACTGTCTGCCACCTTCCACCCAGCCTTTCGCCTGCCACTGGCTAATGATGCGCGAAACTGTATGCAGGGTTGTCCCGGTCAATTCAGCGATATCCTGCCTTGAAACCGGAAAATCGATACGTACACCGCCGCTTTCTTTTACCCCTGCTTCACGGACAAGTCTCAGCACCGCATGTGCCACACGCGGTTCGACTTCCTGTGTTGATATCTCTCTGATGCGATTGTGTGCGGCATCCAACCTGCGCCCGATCATCTGCATCGTATTGACCGCGAGTGCGGGACTGCGCGCCATGAAATCAGTCATCATCTCCATCGGCCAGGCAAGTACTGCGCTATCGACAGCAGCCAGAGGCGTACCCGGATAGTCCTTGCGTCCAAGCGCCACCGCAAAACCGAAAAGTTCTCCGGGATTGACCACCCGCACTATAATCTGCTGCCCGTCGACGGTGACTTGCATAACTTTCAATCGTCCGCTCAACAACACAAAGAAATGGCGCGCATCGTCACCTTGATTGAAGACAGCAGTACCTTTGGACACAACGCGCTGTGTAGCCTGTCCAAGAAACTGGTCAAAACTCGCATCATCCATACCGGCGAAGACCGACAGCGAACGGATATGCGTTTTATCAAAGGGGAATGCCATTACATCCTCATTGCCAAGCCGCCTTCCGGCAAAAAATGGCGTCAATATCAGCGAACTGGCTGGCATCGCTATCAGACCGGACCTGGAATGAAAACACTAATCGCGCTTCCTGAAGGCCGATGCATCAATAGCAAGCTTTTGCAGGCGGGCGTAGAGGCTTCGGCGCGGCAATTGCAACAACGCCGAGGCCGCTCCAACATCCCCGTTGCAACGATCCAGCGTTGCGCGAATGACACCGTCTTCAAAACGATCCATCTGTTCCGACAGAGAAAACGGGCTTGTCTCTGTGATCTGGTCGTGACGTAGGCCCAATACCATTTGCTTTGCATAATTGCGCAATTCGCGGACATTTCCCGACCATTCGTCGGAATTCAGTCGCGCTTCCATTACAGCGTCGATTGCAGGTCGCGTTTGGCCGAATTGGGCTGCTGCTTCATCAAGGAAATAGGTGAAAAGTAGACCTATATCCTGTCGCCGCTCGCGCAGAGGCGGAACACGTAACCTGACGGTTTCAAGGCGATAAAACAAATCGGAACGAAAGCGGCCGCTTGCCACAGCTTCCTCCAGATTGCCTTTCGCAGCCGCTATGATCCTTAGATTGACCGCGCGCGGTTCTCCTGAAAGCGAAGGCAACTCACGCTCTTCGACAACACGCAGCAGCTTGCCCTGAACGGACAGTGACATGCTATCGACTTCATCGAGAAACAATGTGCCGCGATCCGCGTCGGCTATTCTCCCGCGCTGGATGCGACTGCCGAACAGAACTTCATCGGCAATGACATCGGGCAAGGCGGCACAATCGATGGCAACAAAACTGCGGGCGTGACGCGCGCTCCAGCGGTGCAGAAGGCGAGCCACCAATTCTTTTCCAGTCCCGGTTTCGCC
>WPCJ01033668.1_pt1 | contig 13909 bp, 16 predicted proteins | sample 5399831 | NCBI WGS metagenome assembly WPCJ01 (sample SAMN12869470, study PRJNA574797) | sludge metagenome | isolation source: wastewater treatment of pH10 | place: China:Beijing | collected 2019-05-20 | reverse complement strand
GATGGTGTGATCTATCCGTCCTTCATGTCGCCCGGCGGCACCTGCGTGGCGCTGTGGCGCTGGAACGGAAACGGTGCGCCCGACCTCACCGTCATCGACCCCGACCACCGGCTGCCGAAATCGTCAGCCTCGTGGATGTAGGTTCGGGCTTACCTGCCCGCCTGCGCGGCGAGCGCGCTCCATTGCGCCAGCAATGCCTCCCGCGCGCGCAGGCCTGCGGAGCGCTTTTCGCGCTTATCATCCTGCACGAGACGCGCGAACACCAGTGTCACGTCGCCCTTGCTCGCCCAGCCGACATACCAGCCCCACATCCGCGCCCGATCGAAGGTGCCGTCGGCCTTCCGGGGATAGGCTGATCCCGTCTTTCCGGAAATCCGCCAGCCATCGGAGGTTTCGCTGCTTTCGACGATCGCCATGGTCTTTGCCGTGGCGTCGCGCGATATCGGCAATTGGCCGGTGATCAGCCTGCGCAGGAAAACGGTCTGCTCCACCGGAGAGATGGTCAGCGAGGACGAAATCCAGGCGCGCTCCAGTGCGTTGTTCTTCCCGGCGTCTCCTGAAAAATCGGCATTGCCATAGGCGAAGCTCCGTCCGTAGCCGCGCAGCTTCTCCACGCCGAGCTCCCGCGTGATCTGCTGCGAGTACCAGACGACCGAATGGCGCATCCATGCGGCAGGATCTGTTGGCCTGCGCCATGCATCGCCGCCCCAGTCCGGATAGCCTTGGCGGAAGGGCAGCACCGGATTGGCCGCGTCCCACAGAAATCCGGAATCATAGCCCATTGCCGCCAGCACGATCTTAAAGGTGGAAGCGGGCGTGACCCGATCTTCGCACCGCCCTTCGTTCACCAGCACGCTGCCTGTGTGGGCATCGGCGATCACCGTGCAGACAACTGCCGCTCGTGCCGGAAGAACGGAAAGGGCCGTCAACACGGCCCCAAGCGCGACTGCGAACGCCTTCAGGCCGGTCATCAGACCTGCGTGCCGCCGACCGTCATCTGGTTCATGCGCAGATGCGGCTGGCCGACGCCAACCGGCACCCACTGGCCGGCCTTGCCGCAATTGCCGATGCCGGTGTCGAGCTTGGTGTCGTTGCCGACCATGGAGACCCGATGCATGGCGTCCGGCCCGTTGCCGATGAGCATGGCGCCCTTGATCGGTCGCGTCACCTTGCCGTCCTCGATCATGTAGGCCTCGGTGCAGCCGAACACGAATTTGCCGGAGGTGATGTCGACCTGACCGCCACCGAAGGACACGGAGTAGACGCCCTTCTTCACCGAAGCGATGATTTCCTCGGGCGTCTTGTCGCCGGACATCATGAAGGTGTTGGTCATGCGCGGCATGGGACGGTGGGCATAGCCTTCGCGCCGCCCGTTGCCGGTCGCTTTCATGCCCATCAGGCGCGCGTTCTGCCGATCCTGCATGTAGCCGACGAGCTTGCCGTCCTCGATGAGCACATTATGGGCGCTGGGCGTGCCCTCATCATCGACGGTGATCGAGCCACGCCGTTCGGCGATGGTGCCGTCATCGACGACGGTGACGCCCCTGGCAGCGACCTGTTGCCCCATCAGCCCCGCGAATGCGGACGTCTTCTTGCGGTTGAAGTCGCCTTCGAGGCCGTGGCCCACCGCCTCATGCAGCATCACGCCCGGCCAGCCATTGGCCAGCACGATGTCGAACGTACCGGCGGGCGCCGGAACCGCTTCGAGATTGACGAGCGCCTGCCTGAGCGCCTCGCTTGCAGCATATTTCCAGTTGTCTTCCGTCAGGAACTCGCCGAAGGCCTTGCGCCCGCCTGCTCCATAGGAGCCGCTTTCCTGGCGGTCGCCGTCACCGACGACCACCGAGACGTTCATCCGCACCATCGGCCGGATGTCGCGCACCACCTGTCCGTCGCCGCGCAGGATCTCCACATGCTGCCACGAGGATGCGAGCGAGGCAGTGACCTGCCGCACGCGCGGATCCGCATTGCGCAGCCATGCGTCGATCTCCTGCAGTAGCTTCGCCTTGGCGTCGAAGCCGGGCGAGGGGATCGGGTTGTCATCGGAATAGAGGTGGCGGTTGGTGCGCGCAGGCGCGTCGGCCAGCGTTCCCGCATGTCCGCTTTTGACGGTCGCAACGGCATCGGAGGCGCGCAGCAGGGCGGCATGGGACAGTTCGCTCGAATGCGCGTAGCCGGTCGCCTCACCGGCCACCGCGCGCAGGCCGAAGCCGCGGTCGGTGTTGAAGCTGGCCGTCTTGAGCCGGCCATTGTCGAAGAGCAGGGCTTCGCTTTCGCTGCTTTCGAGGAAAAGCTCGCCATCGTCAGCGCCGTTGAGCGTATCGGCCACCAGAGTGCGGATGCGCTCTTCGGAAATGTCGAACTCGGAAAGCAGGCTGGTCATGGCGCATCCTCGGATCAGGGTCTGCACGCCATGTAGGCGCACACGACCCGTTCGGCAATGCGAAGCTGATGCGGGCTCGTCAGGGCAGGGCGGCGAAGCCGTCCGCGAAGCCCTTGAGGTCGACAGGAATGCCGATGCCCTCTTCCGGCGTCTGGAAGATGATGAAGGTGGCCGCCATGCCTGCCTTCAGCGTATCGAGCAACTGCTTTTCCAGAATCACCTCAGCGTAGCAGCCATCCTGGAAGCAGCGCACGAAATAGGCGCGGCCAATATCCTTGCCATCGACATTGAGGCCGAGGCCGTTTGGCAGCAGAACGCCCAGAGGCGCCAGCACGCGCAGGATCTCGGCCTTGTTGTCGGCGGTGCGCAGCACCACCACGGAAAGACCCATCTCCGGCCTGTCCTCGGCAACGACGTTCTGCATCATCACGCACTGCTCGGTCGTGGCACCCGCTGGCGTGTCGCAGATCACGGACCATGCGCCATGCGTGGAACGCACGCTGCCGCCTTGCTGCGCCAGGGCTGTGCCCGATGCGGATATCGCCCCCAGAGAGGCGGCGAGAAGGGTGACCTTCGCCAAGGTTCCCGAAACCCAAGACTTCATGACGGCTCCACTGCGAATCGCCTCACTTTAAGCCGCACATGGGCCAAGCGGAAGGATGCGAACGCGCCCAATCGCCTCCGACTGCGGCAATAATACGGTTTTTCACTTCTATTTTGCGCGTCGCGGCGGCTTTCAGCAATAATTGCCCGTTTCATGGCAGCGTCGCGGCTTTTGTGACGCGCGCAAAAATGCCGCATGGATGAGCCGGGTCCTTCCTTGCGGAGGGAAACAGAGTATGGTTTGAACCAGCATCGACTGTCCGGGATTCCCGTTCCGGCATCAATTGGATTATTCTCGCGGCACATGCGCGAGCAAGGGAGAAGAATAGGGCGATGAAAAGATCCATTGCAGGGGGATTGTGTGCTGCCGCCGCACTGCTTTCCGCAGCGTCCGCCTGGGCGGCGCAGCCGGTAGACTGGGAATACAGGTTCCAGCCAGCCGCGACCGACATCATGCACCAGATCACATGGTTCGAGGGTTACACGCTGGCCTTCATCATACCGGTCACGCTTCTCGTTCTGGTGCTGCTCGCCTATTGCATCCTGAAGTTCCGCGCCAGCAGGAACCCCGTGCCGTCACGCACCAGCCACAACACCGCCATCGAGGTGATCTGGACCGTCGGTCCGGTCGTGCTGCTGCTGATGCTGGCCGTTCCTTCCTTTCAGCTTCTGACCAACCAGTACTCTCCGCCGGAAGAAGCCAAGCTCACCATCAAGGCGACGGCCAACCAGTGGAACTGGGACTACGAGTATCAGGACAACGAAGGTCCTTCATTCAACTCGGCCATGTTGCACGAGGGGGATCGGGCTGCTGCCGGCAAGGAAGACAAGTCGGTCTATCCGCGCCTGCTTGCTGTCGATAACGAGATGGTGGTGCCGTCCAATACCGTGGTTCGCGTGCTTGTCACCGCGTCCGACGTCATCCACGCCTTCGCTGTGCCGTCCTTCGGCGTGAAGAGCGATGCCGTGCCCGGCCGTCTGAGCGAGGTCTGGTTCAAGGTCGAGAAGGAAGGCTTCTACTACGGCCAGTGTTCCGAGCTTTGCGGCAAGGACCACGCCTTCATGCCGATCGCCGTCCGTGTCGTTTCTCCGGACCAGTATGAAAGCTGGCTGGCGGCCGCCAAGAGCGACCTGCCCGCCGCGAACAAGGCGCTGACCGCGCAGATTGAGGCCGCCAGCAAGCTGGCCGCCGCGAATTGAGCCCGCAACCCAGGTATACAAGGTAACGGAGCCGGAAATGGCAGAAGCTGCAACACATGACGATCACCACGCGCCGCGTGGCTGGGTTCGCTGGGTCTACTCGACCAATCACAAGGACATCGGAACCCTCTACCTGATCTTCGCGATCATGTCGGGCATTCTCGGCGGCGTCATGTCGATCATGATGCGCTGGGAGCTGGCGGAGCCGGGTATCCAGATTTTCCATGGTCTTGCGTCCATGGTTTATGGGGTCGAGGGTGATGCGGCTCTTGATGCCGGCAAGCACATGTTCAATGTGTTCACCACCATGCATGCCCTGATCATGATCTTCTTCATGGTCATGCCTGCCCTGATCGGCGGTTTCGCCAACTGGATGATCCCGATCATGATCGGTGCGCCGGATATGGCGTTCCCGCGCATGAACAACATCTCCTTCTGGCTTCTGCCTCCGGCACTCATCCTGCTGCTGATCTCGTTCTTCGTGCCGAGCGCACCGGGTGCTCACGGCATCGGCGGCGGCTGGACCATGTATCCGCCGTTCTCGACGTCCGGTCAGCCGGGCCCGGCCATGGATTTCGCCATCCTGTCGGTTCACATCGCCGGTGTGTCGTCGATCCTCGGCGCCATCAACTTCATCACCACCATCTTCAACATGCGCGCACCTGGCATGACCATGCACAAGATGCCGCTGTTCGCGTGGTCGGTGCTGATCACGGCGTTCCTGCTGCTGCTGTCGCTCCCGGTTCTGGCCGGCGGCATCACCATGCTGCTGACCGACCGCAACTTCGACACGGCCTTCTTCTCGCCTGAAGGTGGTGGTGACCCGATCCTGTTCCAGCATCTGTTCTGGTTCTTCGGGCATCCGGAAGTGTACATTCTGATCCTGCCGGGCTTCGGCATCGTCAGCCACATCGTGTCGACCTTCTCGCGCAAGCCGGTGTTCGGTTATCTCGGCATGGCCTACGCCATGGTCGCGATCGGTGCCGTCGGCTTCGTCGTGTGGGCGCACCACATGTTCACCTCGGGCATCTCGCTGAACGCGCAGCGCTACTTCACCTTCGCCACGATGGTGATCGCGGTTCCGACCGGCATCAAGATCTTCTCGTGGATCGCGACGATGTGGGGTGGCTCGATCACCTTCCGCACGCCGATGCTGTGGGCGATCGGCTTCATCTTCCTGTTCACCGTTGGCGGTGTCACCGGCGTGCAGCTGGCAAATGCCGGTCTCGACCGCATGTATCACGACACCTACTACGTGGTGGCGCACTTCCATTACGTGCTGTCGCTGGGTGCCGTGTTCGCCATCTTCGCTGCCTGGTACTACTGGTTCCCGAAGATGACGGGGTACATGTACTCCGAGACGATCGCCAACACCCACTTCTGGGTCACCTTCGTGGGCGTGAACATCGTGTTCTTCCCGCAGCATTTCCTCGGACTGGCCGGCATGCCGCGCCGCTACATCGACTACCCCGATGCTTATGCCGGCTGGAACATGGTTTCCTCCTACGGCTCCTACATCGCCGGTATCGGTGTGCTGATTTTCCTCTACGGTATCTTCGATGCCTTCCAGAGGAAGCGCGTGGCCGGTGCAAATCCGTGGGGCGAGGGCGCCACGACGCTGGAATGGCAGCTGCCGTCGCCGCCGCCCTACCACCAGTGGGAACAGTTGCCCCGTATCCGCTGATACGGACTTTGATGCGAACCGCCGGCCCCGGCCGGCGGTTTGGCCACACGGAATGATCGGACGTTTGAGTACGCATGGCCCTGATCGACGACAGATGCATTGATGAAGCGCCGCTGCGCATGTCGGAAGCGACGCCGGGCGACTATATCGCGCTGCTGAAGCCGCGCGTTATGTCGCTGGTGGTGTTTACGGCTGTGGTGGGGCTTGTCGCCGCGCCGGGGACGATGAACCCGCTTCTCGCCCTCATAGCCATTCTGGCTATAGCCATTGGCGCAGGCGCGTCCGGCGCGCTCAACATGTGGTACGATGCCGACATCGACAAGGTGATGAGCCGCACGGCCAAGCGGCCGGTTCCGGCGGGCCGCGTCACGCCCGGCGAGGCGCTGGGCTTCGGTCTGGTGCTGTCGGTTCTGTCGGTGATGACGCTCGGCGTCCTCGTCAACTGGCTCTCGGCTTCGCTGCTGGCCTTCACCATTTTCTTCTATGCCGTCATCTACACGATGTGGCTGAAGCGCTGGACGCCGCAGAACATCGTCATTGGCGGTGCCGCCGGCTCCTTCCCGCCCATGATCGGCTGGGCAGCCGCCACCGGCAATATCAGCCTGGAAAGCGTTATCCTGTTCCTGATCATCTTCCTGTGGACGCCGCCGCATTTCTGGGCGCTGGCGCTCTTCAAGTCGGGCGATTACGAGCGCGCCGGCATCCCGATGATGCCGAACGTTGCCGGCCCGGCTTCGACCCGCCGCCAGATATTCGCCTATGCCCTGTTGCTGGCGCCTGTCGGCGTCGCACCGTGGCTGCTTGGCTACACGACCCTGTTCTATGGCGTCATATCGCTGGTGCTGGGCGCGGGCTTCGTATGGTATTCCTGGAAAGTTCTGGGCATGTCGGACGATGACAAGACCATGGTTCCGGCCAAGAAGCTGTTTGGTTTCTCGCTGGTCTACCTGTTCGTCATCTTCGCTGCCTATATGGGCGACCGCCTTGTCGCCTGGCTTGGCGGCATGGGAGCATGAGCACCATGGATAAGCTTGAAACCGTCGATCTGACCGAACAGCAGAAGAAGGCCCGGCGTCTGCGATCCGTCGCCATCGGGCTGGCTTTGGTGGCACTCGTCATCATATTCTATGTTGCGACGCTGGCGAAGTTTGGTCCGGCGGTCCTCAACCGGCCTATGTGAGACGAAGGATGAGCAATACCCCAGCCACGGATGAGGCCAGGCAGAAGAGCAACCGCAAGGTTGCTGCGCTCTGCGTCGCCTTCTTTTGCGGCATGGTCGGCATGGCTTATGCGGCCGTTCCGCTCTACACGCTGTTTTGTCAGGTCACCGGATATGGCGGAACCACGCAGCGCGTGACCCAGTATTCCGACCGGGTGCTCGATCGTGACATCACGATCCGCTTCGATGCCAATACGGCGGGCGGCGTTCCGTGGAAGTTCGCGCCTGTCGACCGCTCGATCACGGTCAAGATCGGTGAAACGGCGCAGGCCCATTATACCGCCACCAACATGGCGGCCCGGCCGACCGGCGGACGCGCTACCTTCAACGTGACACCTGAGACGGCAGGCGCCTATTTCAACAAGGTGGAATGCTTCTGCTTCACCGACACCACGCTTGCCGCTGGCGAGACGATGGACATGCCGGTGATCTTCTTCGTCGATCCGGACATCGTGGATGTGCCGGAGTTGAAGAATGTGAAGACCATTACCTTGTCCTACACCATGTTCCCGATCGACAAGGAGGCACCGGCGACAACCGGTTCGATCGATCGGAGCACTGTAACAACTACGAACACCGAAGCAGATGTCGGGGGCTGATATGGCTGAAGCGCACGCAAAACAACATGATTATCATATCCTCGATCCGAGCCCGTGGCCGGTTCTCGGTTCGCTCGGCGCACTGGTCATGTGCATCGGCGGCGTCTTCTGGATGCAGTATCTGAAGGGCAACGAGTTCCCCGTCTTCGGCATCAACATGGCTTCGCCGTGGCTTTTCTGGATTGGCGTGCTGATCGTTCTCTACACCATGTATGGCTGGTGGTCGGACACGGTTAAGGAGGCCCATGAGGGCCACCATACCCGCGTCGTCTCCCTTCATCTGCGGTACGGCATGATCATGTTCATCGCCTCCGAGGTGATGTTCTTCGTCGCATGGTTCTGGGCATTCTTCGATGCCAGCCTTTTCCCCGGCGAAGTGGCGCAATATACCCGCAACGAATATACCGGCGGTATCTGGCCGCCGAAGGGCATCGAGGTTCTCGACCCCTTCTATCTGCCGCTCTACAACACGATCATCCTGCTTCTGTCGGGTACGACGCTGACGTGGGCTCACCACGCCATGCTGCACAACGACCGCAAGGGGCTGATCAATGGTCTGGCGATCACTGTTGCTCTCGGCGTCCTGTTCAGCTTCGTGCAGGCCTACGAGTGTGTGCACGCTCCGTTCAACTTCAAGGACTCCATCTACGGCGCCACTTTCTTCATGGCGACCGGGTTCCATGGCTTCCACGTTTTTGTCGGAACGATCTTCCTGACCATCTGCCTGATCCGCGCCATTCGTGGCGACTTCACGCCCAAGCAGCACTTCGGTCTTGAGGCGGCTGCATGGTACTGGCACTTCGTGGACGTGGTGTGGCTGTTCCTCTACGCCACGATCTATGTCTGGGCTTCGGTCGGTGCCGACATCGCCGTGCATTGAGGCCAGGTGAATGCAATGAATTTCAGGGCGGCCGCGGCAACGTGGCCGCCCTGTCTCTTTTTGGAAGACGAGCACGGGCTGGCTCACAATAAAGCTGCCTGCATGGCTGGCGGGCAGATGCAGGACGTCGATGGCATGCGCCGGTAAAATGCTTTGAGCCGTGCCGAGATTTTCAGAAATGCTACCTGCGCTTTAAGTTCTTGTTTTCACGCATGTCGTGGTCCCGAAACGGTTCCCACTTTCGGGCCACATGCTGTAAGGTAGGCCGATGACACAGAATGAGAATCCCGCCGCTGAAGATCAGGCACTGTGGGCCCCGGTCGATCCGGTGCGCGCCGGCATTGCCGGCCGCTGCCCGCGCTGCGGCGAGGGTAAGCTGTTTTCCGGTTTTCTGGCCGTGGGCACGGAATGCACGAATTGCGGTCTCGACTATTCCTATGCGGATGCGGGAGACGGTCCGGCCGTCTTCGTCATCCTCATCATCGGCTTCGTGGTGCTTGGACTGGCGCTGTGGATGGAGGTCAACTACGGACCTGCACTGTGGGTGCATCTGGTCTTGTGGATACCGCTTGCGCTGATCCTCAGTCTCGTTTCCCTGCGCGTCATCAAGGGCATTCTGCTGACGCTGCAATACCGTAACAAGGCTTCTCAGGGCCGGCTGGACAACGGCGAATGACTTCAGACATGGAGACGGGGACAAAGCCATTGTCCGCCAGGCGCATGTGGCTCGCCGCCGTGCTGGGGGCCATTGCCATTGCCATTCTTCTGTCGCTTGGAACATGGCAGATGCAGCGCCTCTACTGGAAGGAGGATCTGCTCGCCACCATCGACCGGCGCATGCATGCCGAGCCTCTGGCCCTTGCGGAAGCGGAGCGTCTTTTCACCGAAACCTCCGATGTGGACTATGTGCCGATAACCGCCACCGGCAGCTTCGTGCATGAAGGCGAGCGGCATTTTCTGGCGACATGGAAGGGCCAGTCGGGTTTTTATGTCTACACGCCACTGAAGCTCGGGGACGGCCGTTTCCTGCTCGTCAACAGGGGGTTCGTCCCCTACTGGCTGAAGGAAGCGTCTTCCCGGTCGGCCGGGCAGGTCGACGGCGTGGTCACGGTCAGCGGGCTTGCCCGCAACCCGCTTTCCGAAAAACCGTCCAGCATGGTGCCGGACAATGATCTGGCAAAGAACATCTTCTACTGGAAGGACCGTGACGTCATGGCCGCATCGGCGGGCCTGCCTGACGGCTATGTCCTGCTGCCGTTCTTCCTCGATGCCGATTCGTCACCGAACCCGGGCGACTGGCCGGCCGGGGGCGTGACCATCATTTCCCTGCCCAACAATCACCTTCAATATGCCGTGACCTGGTACGGGCTTGCCGCGGCGCTGGCCGGCGTAATGCTGTTCTCTTTTGCGGGACGCAGGCGCAGGACGAAGCGCTGAACGTCGGGGTGCGGCCCGCTGACCCTTGACAGGACAGGGGTGCTCATCCCATGTCGGGCTGACACGCGAAGGACAAGATGCTGCAAACCTTACCGGCTGATGCCGCACCTGAGACGACCAAGCCGCCGCTGACGCTGCGGCTGTGCCAGCCGCGCGGCTTCTGCGCGGGTGTGGATCGCGCGATCCAGATCGTCGTTCTGGCGATCAAAAAATATGGCGCGCCGGTTTATGTGCGCCACGAGATCGTCCACAACCGCTATGTGGTTGAGGGCCTTCAGAATCTCGGCGCCGTCTTCATCGAGGAACTCGACGAGATTCCGCCGGAGCACAATCAGAGCCCTGTGGTGTTCTCCGCCCATGGCGTTCCGAAGTCCGTTCCGGCCGACGCCACCGAGCGCAATCTGTTCTATCTGGACGCGACCTGCCCGCTGGTCTCCAAGGTCCACAAGCAGGCGATCCGGCATTATCGCCATGGCCGTCATGTGCTGCTGATCGGCCATGCGGGGCATCCCGAGGTCATCGGCACGATGGGACAGTTGCCGGAGGGTGCGGTCACCCTGATCGAGACGGATGAGGATGTGCGCCGCTTCGTGCCGCAGGATCCGGAAGCCCTCGGCTTCGTGACACAGACGACCCTGTCCGTCGAGGACACCGCCCATATTCTCGAAGCCTTGCAGGAACGGTTTCCGGCCATGCAGGCGCCGGCTGCGGAATCCATCTGCTATGCCACGACCAATCGTCAGGAGGCAGTGAAGGAAACGGCCCCGGGCGTCGATCTCTATCTGGTGGTCGGCGCGCCGAATTCGTCGAACTCGCGCCGTCTGGTCGAGGTTGCGGAACGAGCCGGCGCGCGCATGTCGCTTCTGGTCCAGCGCGCCAGCGAGATTCCGTGGAACGACGTCGGCGACATTAAGACCCTTGGTCTGTCTGCGGGCGCGTCGGCACCCGAGATCATCGTCGATGAGATCATCGATGCCTTCAGGGCCCGCTTCGAGGTGACGGTGGATCTTGCCATCACTGCCACGGAGACCGAGGATTTTCCGGTCATGCGCGTTTTGCGCGATGTCGAACTCACCAAGGCCGACATGGCCTTCGTCAACGGCGAACGATAGCAGGCACGCATGGCCGTCTACACCGATGTCACCGAAGGTGAACTGGGCGCGTTCCTGCGCGATTATCCGGTCGGAGAGCTGCTCTCCTACAAGGGCATTGCCGAAGGCACGGAGAATTCGAACTTCCTGCTTCACACCACTGGCGGTTCCTTCATCCTGACCCTTTACGAGAAGCGGGTGGCGACGCACGATCTGCCGTTCTTTCTCGGGTTGATGGATCATCTGGCGGCAAAGGGCCTTTCCTGCCCGCTTCCCGTTCGTCGTGCCGATGGCGAGATGATCGGCACGCTTGCCGGCCGCTCGGCCGCCATCATCACTTTCCTGGAAGGCATGTGGCCGCGCCGCCCCACTGCCGCGCATTGCCGCGAGGTCGGAAAGGCGCTGGCGTCGATGCATCTGGCCGGCGCCGATTTCGACCTGTCGCGCGCGAATGCGCTGGGTCCCGACGGATGGCGTGAGCTTTGGGCGGCCTCGCGCGAGCGCGCCGATGAGGTCGAGCCCGGTCTCGCCGCCGAGGTCGATGCCGATTTCGAGACGTTCGGCCGCGAATGGCCGGCCGATTTGCCCACGGGCATCATTCATGCCGACCTGTTTCCCGACAATGTGTTCTTCCTCGGCAACGAGCTTTCGGGGCTGATCGACTTCTATTTTGCCTGCAACGACCTGCTGGCCTACGATCTCGCAACCTGCCTCAATGCATGGTGCTTCGAGAAGGATTGTTCCTACAACCTCACCAAGGGCACAGCCTTGCTTGCCGGATATGAGAGCGTGCGACCCCTGAGCGCTGCCGAGAAACAGGCCCTGCCGATGCTGGCGCGTGGATCGGCGCTGCGCTTCATGCTGACCCGGCTCTACGACTGGCTGCATGGGCCGGAAGGCGATCTCGTCGTCAAGCGCGACCCGGCCGAATATATCCGCAAGATGCGCTTTCACCGCGCCATCGTCTCGCCGCAGGAATACGGACTGTCATGAAGTGCATCGAAATCTTCACCGACGGCGCCTGCTCCGGCAATCCGGGTCCGGGGGGCTGGGGCGCTATCCTGCGCTTCAACGACGTCACGCGCGAACTGTGCGGCGGCGAGGCCCAGACCACCAACAATCGCATGGAACTGATGGCCGCCATCTCGGCGCTGAACGCGCTGAAGGAGCCGTGCGAAGTCGATCTCCATACCGATTCCAGCTATGTGAAGGACGGCATTTCGAGCTGGATGGAAAACTGGAAACGCCGCGGCTGGAAGACCGCCGACAACAAGCCGGTCAAGAATGTGGAGCTATGGCAGGCGCTGGACGAGGCGCGGCGGCGTCACAAGGTGACGTGGCACTGGGTCAAGGGCCATGCCGGCCATCCCGAGAACGAGCGCGCCGATGAACTGGCCCGCGAGGGCATGGCGCCGTTCAAGAAGGGAACTGCACGACCTTCTGCCGGTCCTCCCGCTTCGGACACCAAAAAACCGGCGCCCGTCAAAGCGCGCCGGTCTTCGCAAAGTTACTGAAAGCCGCTTCGGGAAACCCCGGGCAGGCTTTCAGCGCAAAGATCAAAGCTGTTCGAGAATTTTCGCAGCCGCCGTCTCGTCGGCCTGGCTCGGAACCGGCTCGATGTTGAGCGCCGTCACCTTGCCGTCGTCGACGATCATGGAAAAGCGCTTCGAGCGCAGGCCGAGGCCGGCACCGCTGAGGTCGATGTCGAGACCGAGCGCCTTGGCGAAATGGCCGCTGCCGTCTGCCAGATAGGTGATCTTGCCTTCGCCGCCGGTGAACTTTTCCCATGCGCCCATGACGAAGGGATCGTTGACGGCGACCACGGCGACGGTGTCCACGCCACGGGCGCGGATGGCGTCGTTGTTTTCCAGATAGCCGGGCAGATGATTGTTGTTGCAGGTGGGCGTGAAGGCGCCCGGAACGCCGAACAGCACGACCTTCTTGCCCGCGAAAATATCGGCGGTGGTCAGTTCCTTCACGCCGTCGGCGGTCATCGTCTTGAGGGTGGCTTCAGGCAGCTTGTCGCCAACGGAGATCGTCATTGCAATTCCTCATCATGAACAGGGGAGTGAAATCGATAGCGGACTATGCCGGCCGCCGCAATGACGCTGCGCCTAAGGGTAGGGCAGGAAGCCTGAAACAGCCCCCGTCGAGGAAGTCAGCGTGTAGGGCACACCTTCTCCGGACGGCTTTTCTGCGGGGCGGGAAAGCACGGGCACTTCGAACGTAAACTTGCCGTCACCGGGTTTCGCGACAGGCGTGCCGAAGGCATAGCCGTCTTCGCCGGCCACGAAAAGCTCGGCCGATTGCGCGGCTTGGGGCAGCGATGCCGTCACCGTCATTGCTGTGCCGTGCGAGCCGGCAAGGCTGGCGCCGAAAGCGGGCGTGGCAGGGCCGGGCAGGGCCGCCTGTGCATTGCGCACCAATGCTTCCTCGATCACCGCATGGGTCGGATTTGCGGCCTCGACAACCAGATCGGCATGGACCGGAACGCAGATCTTCTCGCAGATTCCAATGAGAACCGTTGCCGCAATGCCGCCCTCCGGCAATGCCCTGTCGGGGAGGGTAAAGCTGACGGGAAGCAGCACGGAGCGGTCGTAGCCCGCCCATTCCGAATAGCCATCATCGTGACGAACCGGGGCGGGAAAGGCCATTTTTGCTTCCCGGATCTGCTCGCCATCGACCGTGATCTGTGGGGGCACGCCGCTGTCGCCGGGGTCGCGCCAGTAGGTCTTCCAGCCGGGCTTCAACTCGATCTGCAGCACGCCGCGCAGGTTTCCGCCGGCATCCGGCTGGTTCGCGGTGACGATGCG
>WPCJ01189686.1_pt1 | contig 13922 bp, 11 predicted proteins | sample 5399831 | NCBI WGS metagenome assembly WPCJ01 (sample SAMN12869470, study PRJNA574797) | sludge metagenome | isolation source: wastewater treatment of pH10 | place: China:Beijing | collected 2019-05-20 | reverse complement strand
GAGGGTTGCGCCGATGACGGCGGGCCCGATGCCCGTGCCGAGCGCAACGGCGCCGGCGGTCGCCGCGACGAGTCTACCGCTGCGGTCGAGTCCAGCTGCGAGCGCGAGGATCTGCACGAGAAGCGCGAGGTAACACACCTGCCACAGGCTCGTCGCGATCGCGAACACGGTTCCGCTCTCGGTGGCGACGACGAGCGTGCGGGCTGCAAACTCGACCGCGGCGACCGCGACAAGGCCGGTGACCCTGCCGAGGCGCAGCGACGCGAGGGTGCCGAGCGGCACGCCAATGAGGGCGGCGAGCGCCGCGACGCTGAGTGTGAGCGAGGCGGCCCCGTCTGAGAGCTCCGCGTGCCGCATGCCGAAGACCGCGGCGTACGACCACGTGCCCTGTTCGACGACGCCGAACGCGAGCACGGCCCCGAGAAACAGGAGGGAGGGACGCGGGCCAGTCTGCGTGGCGTCGTCTCCTGGGCGTTCGGGGAGTCCACGCACGCCCCACAGCCCGAGCGCGCAGCACGCCGCGAGCACAGCGAAGCCAGCGGTGCCACCGCCCAGCTCGTTCGCGTACGAGACGGCGAGGATGAGCACCGCGGTCTCGAGGGTCGCGACGAGGACGGTTCGAAACGTCGCGCGGTCGACGTCAGCGGTGGAACCAAGGGCCGCGGTACCGGCGGCGAAGACCGCCCCGAGCCCGACTTCCGCAAGAATATTCGCGCTGACGAGCACCCCGACCGACGGACTCAGCCACGCGGCCACGAAGCCGATCGTGGCAAGCAGGAGCCCCACTTGGGCAAGCTGCACACGGCCGGAGCGGGACGCCCGTGCACTCAGGAGCAGCGTGACGACGGCAGTGGCGAGGAGCTGCGCCGCGGCGACCATGCCGGCCGCGGTGTCGGTCAGGCCGAAGCGCTCGCCAAAGCCGGCAAGTAGCGCCGGCATGACGTTGCCACCCACGTTGCCGAGGGTTGTTCCGCACGCGAGGGCGACGAGCGCGGCGGCGCCCAGTCCCCCGACTGGCGCCGCCCGCTTCGGGCTTCCCGCTGTTGCCATGATTGAGTGCTCCCTTGCGCTACGGCGTCCCCCGATGCCGTGTAACCATTGGTGACACCAATGCTCTCACATGATTCATCGTGCGCAAAGCTCGGGAGCCCGACCCTGTCCGCGGAGCCCTCTCCTGGCCGCTACACTCGATCCATGACTCGCACCACGGAAGAAACGGTTCGCGCGTTCCTCACCGAGGTGCGCAGCGGTAGGTCGCCCGAGCGGGCGGATCGCTACATGGCTTCGACCGTACTTGCTCACCAGGTGCGTGCGGGCGCGCGGGTGACGCTTGAGCGCGGCCCCTCAAACTACACCGAGCATGTCAAGGAAATGCTCGAAATGTTTGGGCCGTTCGAGTTCATCATTGACGAGTTGCTCGTCGATGGTGATCGCGCGTACGCCAGGTGGGTGCAGCAGGGCACCCACGTGGGCGTGATCGATGGCCATGCGCCCACAGGCCGGCCGGTGGAAACCATCGGGAGCGCCGTCTACCGCGTGGCAGAGGGCCGCATCGTCGAGTATTGGATCCAGCAAGACGCGGCAGGTCTCACTGCCCAGCTCGCCGCCTCCGAAAGCTAGAGGGCCATCCAGCAATACAGCGCCGCGCCCTCGTCGGGTGCTCGCCGAGCCAGGTCACGCCACTCGCGCAGCATCGGAAGTAGCTGTTCAGGATCGCCGCTCCCCCAGAATTCCTCGGTCTGCGACCAGGGACCAACGACTTCGGCAAGCTTTTCGTCGGATGCCGCGGCGAGCGCGCTCGTGAATGAGTCAGGCATGGAGACGACCCACGCGCTCTCGTCATCGGGGTTGCTGACCAGCCGCGCCCACGACCCGTCGGATACGATCTCGTCGTAGTCCCGCCCGGTCAGCAGTGCGAGCAGCGTCCCCGCCTGCACCGTGGCGTCGACGGCATCGACGGCGGGGAGCCCGGCGGGACCGTCGCCGACGGCCGCGGCCGCGGCCTCATGCGAGCTCGCGATGAAGTAGGTATTGATCACGCCCATAAGAATCCTCGTGTTAGATGCTGTCCGCGACGACGGCGCCGTCGGGTGATTCGACACGCCAGCTCACGTCGCTCGCCCCGGCCGGGATGAGGGGACGCAGCCAGGCAGCCACGGCCGCCACCACCGCGCCTTCGAGGTCGTCACGCGTCCACCCAGCAGGTCGGCCCGGCACCTCGGGTTCCCAGCCCTGCTCGCCCCAGACCACGCCAAAGAGCTCGCGCTCGTCGTCGAATCGACGATCGAGGGCGAACCCGTCGCGCCCTTCGAAGCGCGCCCACACGCCAAAGGGCCCTTCCCCGTCTTGATCGACGAAGACGTTAATGACGATAGCGTCGACGCCGCCACCGGCCCCTCCCGGGGCGGTGGCGGCATCGACGAAGCGTTCGAGTCGAGCTCTGGCGACGTCCGAGTGCTCCTCGAGCATCGGGCGCAGAGCCGTCTCGTAGTCGCGCTGATCCATGCTGTCAGCGTAGCGTGGCGGCTACCGACCCGCTACGAGCATGTCGGCGAAACTTGCCGCCTTCAAACGAAGCGTATCGATGCGCTGCACGCGGGCCGCGGCGACGTCAAACCCCTCGTAGGCGGGCGGCGGGTCGTTGCGCACGTTGCGGGAGCACTGGAATTCCCGGCAGAGCAGGATCCCGACCGTACTGCCCCGTCGCCCGGCGTCGCCAACGCGCTTCGCGGCCCAGAACACGACCTCGTTCGGCAGCCGTACGTCCTGGCACCAGTTGCACATGGCACGCGAGCGCGGCGTCGCTTCGGCCTGCGAGAAACTGACGCCGACCGGGTCACCATCAAGCAGCGGGAGCACGGCGTAGGCGCGGCGCACGAACTTCGGGTCCCGCCACCCGTAGAAGTCGAGCGCGGCCCAGTCCGCGTCGGTGAGGGTTTCGAAGCTCGCCGGCAGCGATAGCTCCTTCGTTTCCCTGCGCGATGCGTTGACGAACGAGGATCGGATGAATGATTCTGTGAGGGGTTGCATGAGTCAGCCTTTCGAGAGCCGGCCGCGAGACCGCGGCGCGGATCCTAGCGATGTGAGAAGTGGGTTCACCAAGCCCGCGGCGGGGAGGCGCTCAGCGCTCCCGCCGCGGGGGCAGTGCAGTCACTCACCGTCAGCAAGGGCTTCGCTGACGACCTCCTGACGCTGCGAGTACAGCTCTCGGTAACTCATGCGTACGAGTGTACTCGCGCTCGGCTACTCCGCGCTGTCAGCCTGTTGCGCGCCCGCCTTCGCCGCACGGACCCGCGCGAGCCGCCGCCGCACGGCCGGCCAGAACACGGCCAGCACGGCGACCGAAATGAGGCTCGTCCACACCTGCGTGCGGGTACCATCGCCACTCACGACCATGATGACGACGATGCCGATCACCGCGAGAATCACGAGGATCCCGAGCCACGGGTGGAGCCACATCTTGAGCTCGAGCCCTGCGACCTCCTCCGTCGTCATGCGCTGCCGCATGCGGATCTGGGTGGCCGCGATGAACGCGTAGACGAACAGCGCGACCAGGCCAGCGGAGTTCATGATGAAGTCGAAGATGCCTGACTCGGGTGCCGCGAAGTTCACGATCACCGCCGCGTACCCGCCGAGTGTCGACGCAATGACCGCGGCGATCGGCACCCCGTTGCGCGAGCGCTTGGCGACGATCGCTGGGGCGTAGCCCTGCTCGGCGAGCGCCGCGAACATGCGCGCGGCAGAGTAGAGACCAGAGTTCAGCACCGAGCAGACCGCGGTGAGTGTGACGGCGCTCATGATCGCGCCGGCCGCGGGGATGCCGTACAGGGTGAAAACGTGCACGAACGGCCCCTCGACCTGCGGGTCGGGCAGCTGATTCCACGGCACGATCACGACGATGAGGAAGACTGCACCGACGAAGAACAGCAGGATGCGCCATACGACCGTCGTCGTCGCCTGCCGCACACCCTTGGCCGGGTTCTCCGATTCCGCGGCGGCCATCACGGCGATCTCCGTCCCGAAGTACGAGAAGATCACGATCGCGACGCCGGCGATGACAGGCCAGACGCCGTTCGGGGCGAAGCCGCCGTGCTCCCACAGGTTCGGCAGCGAGAACGAGGCGCCGGGCCACAGCCCGAAGGCGAAGAGCACGCCTACGCCGAGGAATACCACGATCGCGACAACCTTGATGCTCGCGAGCCAGAACTCGACCTCACCAAACGAGCGCACCGAGACCACGTTCGTGATGGTAAAGATCAGCATCATTGCGATCGAGAACACCCACTCGGGAATCCCCGGCATCCAGCCGTGCAGGATCGCGCCGCTCACGACGGCCTCGAACGCGATGACACCCACCCAGAAGTACCAGTAGAGCCAGCCCACGAAGTACGCGGCCCAGTCGCCGAGGCCGACCCGCGCGTATTCCATGAACGAGCCCGTCGTCGGCCGGGCCGCCGCCATCTCTCCGAGCATGCGCATCGCGAGGAAGACCAGCACACCGCCGATGAGGTACGAGACGAGCGCGGCGGGCCCCACGGACCGGATCACGTTCCCCGAGCCAACGAACAGGCTCGCGCCGATGATCCCGCCGAGCGTGATCATCGTGATGTGGCGCGATGCCAGTTTCTTGGACTTCCCACCGCCCTTGCCAGGCACCACCTGTGCCACTGAGGTCGCTGGTGAAACCGGCTTATCGTAATTCGCTCGCATACCTGCCCTTGTCGTCGCGTCTCTGCGGATGCACATAGGCTACGCATGACGCCGAATCGCGTGAAACGCAGTTCTGCACATTGATCGGCGCTTCCCCGTGCAAAGCCATCTTTCCCGCGAATTCACTTGCCCGGAGGTGTCCGGATCACCGAAACCGCGGTGCAATGCCACTAAAACGCCGCTTTCCGCGTCCGCGATTTCCCCCTTTTTGGAGGGGGAAATCGCTCGATCGTTGGATCCCGAGCAACAACCCGGTCCCCGCGCAATCTCAGACGATCGCGCGGGGACCGGTCCACGGACTATTGCTCTATTCGGCCCGTCGCACACGGGAGAGCAGCACCGCCGCACCGGAGACGAACGCGAGTGCCGCGGCACCCCCGATCAGCGCCCAGACAAACGTACTTGCTCCGGAGTCAGCGAGAGGGCCAGCGGGCGGTTGCTCTGAACTTTCGCCTGCATCGCCGCCCGCATCGGGGGTGGTGCCGGGGCCTTCGCCATCACTGTCGCCGTCACCGTCCTCTTCCGGCTGGTCCGCAGACGCGTAGTGCACGGTACCCAATGCGGTGTCCCGGCTTCCAACCGCAGCGTGCACACTGGGGTCGGTGAGCGCAAGAGTGAAGGACCGCTCCTCGACATCCGAGGTGAACGTCGCGGTCGCAACCTCGACGGTCTTCTCCGCAGAATCACCCGCCGACCACGTCACGACCTCGTCAACCGCCGTGTAATGCTCACCAGCAACCGCAGTTCCATCGACCGTCCGCACGCGAACGCTCGCTTCACCCGACCACGGATCCGCGTCCGCGTCGGAACGCGACACCGTGAACGTCAGCACATCTCCAGCGGCCCCGCGTTGGTCATCACCCACCGCGAACACCGTCGCATTCGGCACCGCCGCCTCAAGCGTTACCGTTGCCGACCCGCGGTCAGCAATCGTGCTAAAGGCGCTGGGTTCCGCGTCCGAGAGCAGGACGTCGAATGCGCGGTCCGGGTCGCCGGCCGGCACCGCAAGCGATTCGACAGTCACGGTCTTGGTCGCAACATCCCCGGCAGCCCAGGTGAGGCGCTCGGAATGTGCAACGTAGTGCGTCCCCGCGACCGCCGACCTGTCCCTCGTCGTGACCAGCACGCTCGCCTCACCCGTCCACGGGTTTGCGGTCGCGTCGGCGCGACTGATTTCCAAGGAGAAGCTCGATCCCGCCGGCCCGCTCTGGTCCGAACTGATCGCGAACGACGTCGGTTCGGGTGTCGGGTAGGTGATCGTCAGGCCGCTCAGCGTGAGCGCGTCGGGCTTCGCGTACGGGTGAGGCGGGTCGGCAGCGATGACGCGTAACGCGAGCACACGCATCGGGTCGCCCGCGTCGCCTGGTTTGACGGTGATCGAGAACTCCTTCTCGGCGGCCTCGCCACGCTTCCAGGCAAGCGGAATGATCGCGGAGTAGTCGTCGCCGTCGGTTGCCCGCGGGTCGATGATTTGCACGGCGACACTCACGTCACCCGTCCACGGATGAGTGTCGCTGTCCACTCGTGTCACAGTGAACGGGACTTCCTGCTCGCCGTCACCTGGCTCGTGCCCGGGCTGCTTCGCGGCCGCAGCCACCAGCTGTGGCCCGCTGATCGAGAACTCAGAAGGCTCGGGCTGCGGGTACGAGATTGTCAGATCAGTAGTGAATCCGCCGCCGAGTTCGGCGAGACCCACGGGGACAGGATTGGAAAGTTGCAGCGCGAGCGCCACCTCGTCGCTCCCCGCGTCACCACCAAACACGTTGACGCGCACCGCCTTGGCAGTCTCGGGGTCATTGGCCCCCCCACGTCACTGTCGTATCGAGCGCCTCGAAGTGCTCGCCCGCTTTCGCGGTCCCGTCGACCGTCTGAACCCGAACGCTCGCCTCACCCGTGTACGGGTTCTCAATGGCGTCCGTGCGGGAAACCATGAACTCGACCTCCAAGTCACCGTCCGCAATGACCTGCTGGTCCGAGCTGATCTCGAAAAAGCTCGTGTTCGGTTGCGGGACGGAGATATCGAACCGCTGCGTCATCGCGTTGCCGAGGGCGTCGGCGGCTTTGATCTCAAAGGACCAGTCGCCAGCCACCTCAGGCGTCCCCGACAGCACGGCACCCTCCACGCGCAGCCAGGTGGGAGCCGTCTCCGAGAGTGTCACTTGGGCCAGAGGAAAACCATCGGTGAATGTTACCTCGTGGTTCCAGGATTCGCCGAGTGGGATCGTCGCGCTGTCGTCACTCGTAATCGAGCTCCATACGATCGGCATCGCGACGGTTCCCGTGAAGCGATCATTGGACTTTCCCTCCTCCGCAAACGTGTACTCGAGGTCTGGCCAGGCCTTAATCACCTCGATCTGCATCAGCGGCAGTTCGGGGTCCGGGATGGGCTTCAGGTTGCCGCCCGGCGCCGGGAACGAGCCGTCGCGATTTGCGAGCTGGCCAGTCGCATCGTGTCGGAAAAACTTCGCGCCCTTCGGGACGTACTTTTGCTCCCCGACGATGCGCTGCGCGGTCACCGCAAACGATCCCTTCGAGGCGGTCTCAGGCGCGGATTGAAGACCTTCGAGCGACGAGACCGCATTGCCCAGCGCTTGGAGGCTGGTCAGGCCTGTCAGCCCGAATAGCGGTTCGAGCGAAGTCGCCCCGATCGCGTTCATGTGTATCCGGGTGAGCTCAGGCTTGCTGCCAAGCGCCTGAAGATTGTCACCGATATCAGAGTTGTAGTTCACCTCGAGGGTGCGCAGATCAACCATGTCTTCAATGCCAGCAAGGCTGTGCAGCTTTGCGTAGTCGAAGCTAAGATTGCGCATCTTAGTGAGCTTCGCGAGAGGCTCGAGCGTCGTTACGTTCGTGTAGCCAGCGCTGATGTTGGTGATCGCCGTCAGCTCGGAGAGGGGCTCAAGAGTGTCGATGGCGGTCTTATAAACGCTCACTGACGTGAGCGATGTGAGTTCGCGCAGGGGCTCAAGGTCGGTGAGTAGCGGGTTCTGTGACGCAGTGAAGTCTCGCAGGGCCGTCAAACCGCCAAGCGGTGACAGGTCGCTGAGCTTCACATTTCGCGAGATATCGAGCCTGCTCAGCTTTGTGAGCGAGCCGAGCGGCGTCAGGTCAGTGAGCTCCGGGCTACCAGTGAGGCTCAGCGTCGTGAGCCCCGCGATGCCCGCAACCGCCGAAAAGGAGGCGTCGGAGACATTTGCATCAGTGAGGGTCAGGCTATTGAGCTTTGGCATCTTGGCCGCGGCAGCGAGTGCCCCTGCGGCGGAGAAGTCGTGCTTCCCACCCGCGAAGAACAGATTCGTGATTTTCTGAGCGTGCTCAATGCCGTCCAGCGTAGTCACGGCGAACTGGCCGCTGCACGACAGACCGAAGATCGTGTTCAGGTCGTCGTGCGTGACGGGCTCGTTCGCGGGCCTGCCACCAAGCTTGTCGTTGACGCATGCGAGCAACTGGGCGTCCGCGAACTGCACGACCTCACCGCCGCTGGGCGCGTCGTCCGCAAGCGCTGGCGACGCACCGGCAGCTGCCCCTCCAACCATCGCGAGTGCGGCGAGGACAGCAAACAGCCGCCTCGTCCACACCGGACGCTTCTTGAACCGCTGTTCTTCCCGTGCACGCAACTTTGCTCCCCCTCGCTGGCTGTTCACCCGTTGTGAATGCGTCGGCCCCGTCAACAGCTGAGTGTGGCTCGGTGAAGGTCGAGCTTCAGCAGCGCAAGAGGCCTGACACCGCCGTCAGCCTATCCAGGAAAAATGTAGCGGTCTAGTATTTCGCGTGTGAAGCACTAGCGGCTTCAAGGTAGTAGCTATGAGAGACCGACCCTAGCTCAGGCTGAAGCCACCGTCACTTGTGATGACCTGACCGGCGACCCACGCGCCCGCGGGAGATGCCAGCCAGCCGATGAGCTCGGCCGGATCGGTGGGGCTGCCGACGCGGCCGAATGGCAGCGAGGCAAACCTGTCGTCGAGGGCGTCGAGTGCCCGGTCTGTCGTGTCCGCATCGAGATAGCCGGTGTTGACCGGGCCCGGGTTGATCGTGTTGAGCACGATCCCGAGACGCAGGAGCTCCGCAGCCACCGTCTTCGTCACGCCTGCGAGCGCGGCCTTGCTCGTGGCGTACGCGACCTCGCCAGGCATCGGGCCCTCGCCCTGTCCGGATGTCATCCAGAAGACGTGCGCGGCCGGGCGCTCAAACGGCCCTTGGAACTCGACCGGGTCGCCGGGTCGCGCCGGATCGCCGCTGCCAAGACCCGAGACTCGCCGCGCGAACTCGGCGGTCAGGAGCACGGTGGAGCGCGTGTTCGTGTCCCAGAACGCGTCGAGGCGCTCGGCCGTCATATCCAGAATGCTGCCGTCGCCACCGCTGCGCGCATGGTTGCACACGAGAATGTCGAGGCTGCCGGTGAGCCCGTACGCGGCGTCGAGTACCGCGGACACCGCGGCTGGATCAGCCAGGTCTGCGTCAGCGTCGCCGAGCACTGCGTCCCCAACGAGCGCGGACTGCACGCCAGCGCGTACCGCTTCCAGGTCGTCCGCGCCCCACGGCAGGCGTTCGTCGTGCGGCCGATGGTGGTGGATGAACACGCTCGCGCCGAGCGAGGCGAGCTTCGTCGCGACGGCAAACCCGATACCGCGCCGCCGCGAGACGCCGGTGACGAGCGCAATTGTTCCAGACAGCGGCAGTGGTACCGACATGGCCGCTCCTTTCGAGCGTGTTGTTAGGCGAGAATGGCCTCGTATAAGGGTCGGAGCTCAGCCGGTGCCGCGGCGATCAGCGTCGCGCCGGCGCGCCCGTTAGCGTCCCTCGTCTCGGCAGACTCGCGCAGGGCGAGCAGTGCGCGCAGGCTGCGCTCGTTCGCGATCATCGCCGGATAGGTCTTGCGGTGCTGCACCTCTTGGATGTTCCCTGCGCAGGCGACAAGGTAGGCGAGCCCCGCATCGTCGAAGCCGTGCGCGTCGATATGCGCGGCAAGAACGTGCTCGTGCAGTGACTGGTGTTCACCGTCAACCTCGCGCAGGTAGTCGAGCACGAGGGTCACATGGTCGTTTCCGCCCGACGCGGCCTCCGCGATCCTGATCGTGGCGAGCGCGTCGTTCGCCTTCGCCGTCACGCCCTCGGCGTCGCCGGTTCCCCGGAATGCGGCGAGCTCCGAGGGAAGCTCGCCGGTGCCGTGCTTCTTCAGGCGCTCCGGGAGGTCACTGCCGAGCTTCGTCACCCAGTCGAAGATGCGGTTCGCGCTCACCGACGCGTAGCTCGGACCGTGCTTCAGCTCGCCGATCGCGACGTAGCAGGCGAACTCGAAGAACGACTCTGGGAGGTGACTCGCGTCGGCATCGGCGCGGAGTTGCCAATCCGGGTCCCAGTCGGTGCCGCGGTTCTCGAAGTAGGGCGCGCAGAGCCGCGTCTCGACCCACTGGGTGAGCGTGTAGGTGATGTCGTACCAGCCAAACAGCGCGCGCATGCGCTCCGAGAAGTCGCGGGCCGCCGCCGCGTCGAACTCGTCAGCCGGGACGAGCCCGAGGGCGTACTCGAGCACCGCCGAGCTGAGGAGCTTCTCGCCGGCGGTGTCGAACCCTTGGCCTCGGCTCAGTTTGACTCGACGCGCGGTGCCGTCGTTCACCGCCTGGACCGTGCGGTCGAACACCGCCCGCGTGCCCGTGTCGCGCAGGGCGTCGTCGAAAACCAGATACTCAATGTCGGCCAAGCGCGCCGCCCTCTCGGTTGGTGTGACGCTCGGAGTCTAGCGCGCCCTCCTCGCCCTACTCCCGAAGCTATCGAGCGCGGCAAGAATTTGCGGTGCGAACCAAACCCGGTTGCGGCGCTGCGCATGTACCGGCAGTAGCGCGCCCGCAGCGACGAAGCGATCGATCGCGTTTTGCGCGGCAGGGATCGAGACGCGCAAGCTCTCGGCAACGATCTGGGTCGTCACGACGGGTTGCGCGAGCAACACGTCGCTCAACCGGGCGACCGCGGAGCCGCGTCGGGCCGGGATGAGCTCGGCCCAGGCCGCCTCGCACTCCCGCAGATCTGTGACGAGCCGTGAACCGTTCTCGACCGCGTGAAAGGCCGCCTGCGCCACAGCACCAATAATCGCTTCAGGGTTACCAGACCGGAACTCCCCCAGAGCATCGAAGTATCGTTGGGTATTGGCCAAGAGCCCCGCAGACACGGGTACTGCGAGGTTTCGAGTGAGCCCACCCTGCTTGAGTATTGCGTGAATCAGCGCCCTTCCCGTGCGGCCATTCCCATCAGTGAAGGGGTGGATCGTCTCGAATTGTGCGTGCGCGAGGGCGGCTTGAAGCAGCACCGGGATGTCGGTCCTCCCGGCAAACTGCACCAGATCGCGCATCAGCGGTGGCACTCGGGAATGGTGTGGCGGGACAAAGGCGGCCTCGTGGGGCGAGATGCCGCCGCCACCGATCCACACTTGCTGGTCGCGGAATCGCCCAGTGTGCTCACGATCGCTCTCCTCAAGCAGCGCGGCGTGCATCGCGATGATCGATTCCTCGTTAATGCTCTCGGCAACCGCGAGCGCAACCTCCATCGCGCGCACATTGGCGGCGACGAGTCGCGCGTTTGCAGAGTCGGATGAGCCCAGCTCCGCGAGCGCAACCTGTTGTGCACTCGCCGTGAGATTCTCGATCTCAGAGTTCGATGCCAACTCCGTTCTCAGGAGTATCCCCGTGAACGGTGCCGCGATCGTCCCCACCTCAGCATCGAATCGAGCGAGTTCCCCGCTCGCGTCAGCCGCGAGCGCCTGAACTTCGCCCGACACGACCACCGCTACATCAGCGATCATTGGCGGCACCGCTGCCTCGTAGTCACCCGTCGCGCGCATGAGCGCCCGACGCGACGCCACTTCCTCCCCGGTACGAACCCAACTGTGAGGTTCGTACTCCACCGCTGGCCATGCGCCTGCCCCACTTGTTCCGCCCTTGTTCGCCATGGCAGCGAACTTACTAAAGGTTATGCAACTAATCTTTAGTAATGATTGCTGGGCCCAAGGTTAGCGCGACCGGGAGGCCGGCGAGCGCGACTGGGGACCGCTCAGCGCGCAGCGAGCGCCAGGTGGAGGATCGGGTACGGCTGCCAGTCACCATCGAGCTCGCTGCGTCCCACTTCTTCGAAGCCGCGGCTCACGTAGAAGCCGTGGGCACCCGGGTTCTGCTCGTTGACGTCAACCCTCGTCACGCCGAGCCGCTCGATCGCGTGAGCAAGCAGCGCGCTCCCCACCCCAGTGCCACGCGCGGAGTCGTCGACGAAGAGCATCTCGAGGCCGCCGCCGGCGACCCCCGCGAACCCGAGTGGCTTCCCGTCCCGCTCGGCGACGACGAGCGTCACGGCCGGAAAGTAGGCGTCGGCAAGCTGCCCCTCGATGCGCGCAAAGTCGCCCTCAGTGAGGAAGTCGTGGGTCGCACGCACCGCGCTCCGCCAGATCGCCACGAGCGCCGGATACTCATCGGGTCCGAGCGTAGGGCGGATCGTCAGATCTGTCTCGCGCGCGTGTTCGAGACTGCGCTCATGCACGGCGAGCTCATGCTGAATGAACGCCGAAATGAGGGCGCGGTAGGCGGCCTCGACGACCTCGGGCGATGCCCCGTGGTCGACCGCGAGCCCGCGGACCTTGGCGATCACCTGCTCGACCCGATCCGGCGCACGCACCGCCTGCGTATCGCTCTTCAGCGCTCCCGCGGCCTCGACCCACCGCTGCCGGGTCGCGATCAGCTCGACAATCTGACCGTCGAGCGCGTCGATGGCGGCTCGTACCTCGGGGAGCGTAGCGGTCTGCGCGTCATTCATCACCCCAGCGTATCGCGTGGGTTCGTCCCTTCCCGGCTCACGGTAGCGCCAGCGCTACTTCCGCGCTCGCGCCGGGGCCATCGCGCCGCCGCGCCGCTCGCGCGTGAATAGAGACGTGACGATTCCGCCGCTTCCAGCCAAGCCCACCGAACCGACCCCTGAGGTCAGCCAGGCGAGCCACGCCAGCCGGGCCAGCCCGACCATCTCGGTCGTGATCCCGATGCACAATGAGGCCAGGATCATCGCCCGTTGCCTCCGCGCGCTCGAGGCGCAGACGGAGCCGGCCGACGAGATCGTCGTCGTCGACAACTGCTGCACGGACAGGAGCGCCGCAATCGCGCGGCGATTCCCCGGGGTGCGGGTGCTGGACGAGCCCCGCCCTGGCGTCACGTTCGCGCGCACGACGGGCTTCGACGCGGCCCGCTGCGATGTCATCGCCCGCATCGACGCAGACACCATCGTGCCGCCGGACTGGATCGCACGCCTCCGATCCGACTTTCGCGATCCCACCCTCGACGGTCAGGGCGGGGGCGCCGCGATCGCGGAACTCTCCCCCGGTGAGCACCTCTGGTTCGCCTGGTGGTATCGCGGGTTTCGGGCGTGGCACCAGCGCAGCATTGGCGTGCGTCCCATGCTCTACGGCTTCAATAGTGCGTTCCGCAGGCACGCGTGGTTGGAGGCACGGCCCCTTGTCGGGCTCGGCGACGAGCAGGTGAGCGAGGACGTCGACGTGACGATCGCGCTGCTTCGCACCGGGCACCGACTGCGCTACGCTCCCGACCTCATCGTGCGGGCTCGGCTGTTTCGCTCCATGGACCGGAAGAAACTCAGCCGGTACTACGAGACCGACAGTTTGACGCTCGCCCGACACCGGTACGGCAATCGGAAGCGATGGGCGGGACGCATCACGTGAGCCCCCGCTGGGTGCGCTCTCCCCGGTTCTGGGTGAGCACCGTCACGCTGCTCCTCGTCGCGGGGATCGTCATCGCTGCCTGGCCGACAATGGTCGACGCGGCACGCAGTCTCCCGCTCGCGAATCCGTGGATCATGGCCCTTCTCGTTCCCGTCCAGCTCGCGAGCTTCGCGGTCACCGGCGAGGCGCTGTTCGCCCACCTGCGAGCTCGGGGCGAGCTGCGCGGAATGCGGCCGCTCACGGCGATGAGAATGTCGCTCGAGTTCAACTTCGTGAACCATATGCTGCCCTCGGGCGGCGCGGCGGGGATCACGTATGCGAGCTGGAAGCTCGCGGGCATGGGGGTCCCTCCAGCCCGCGGGACGCTCGCGCAGCTCGCCCGGTTCGCGGTGACGTTCGTGTCCTTCAGCATCATGCTGCTTGCCGCGGCAACCTGGCTGCTCGCGAGCGGTCAGGGAACCCCCGCGGTGCTCTGGTCGGCCGCGGGTGTCGGCGCGCTCGC
>WPCJ01302996.1_pt1 | contig 13929 bp, 13 predicted proteins | sample 5399831 | NCBI WGS metagenome assembly WPCJ01 (sample SAMN12869470, study PRJNA574797) | sludge metagenome | isolation source: wastewater treatment of pH10 | place: China:Beijing | collected 2019-05-20 | reverse complement strand
CAGCGAGCTTGCCGGCGACGGACAAGACCATCGAGACTTCGAGGAGCTCGCGGGGCGAAAGCGGCGGCAGGATCGAAGGCAGGCGGCTCGCCAGCATCGACTTGCCTGCCCCGGGCGGGCCGTTCATCAGGAGATTGTGGCCACCGGCCGCCGCGATCTCCAGAACGCGCCTGGCGCTTTCCTGACCCTTGACGTCGGCCAGGTCGGGCAATGGGCCAGCCTGGCGCGCTACGGCCGGCTCTGGCCGGGCCATCACCTGCGTGCCCTTGAAATGATTGGCGAGCTGGATCAGCGAGCGCGGCGCCAGGATGTCGATATCCGCCGCGGCCCAGGCTGCTTCCGGACCCGATGCCGCAGGGCAGATCAAGCCCTGCCCTCTGGAATAGGCTGCGATCGCCGCCGGCAGCACGCCCGCGACTGGTGCGATCGAACCGTCGAGCGCCAATTCGCCGAGGACCGCGTAGCCGGAAAGGGCATCGACGGGGATCGCCCCGATCGCAGCCATCACCGCGAGCGCGATCGGCAGGTCGTAATGGCTGCCCTCCTTGGGCAGATCGGCCGGGGCGAGATTGACTGTGACGCGCTTGGCGGGCAGCGCGAGCCCCGAAGCGAGAAGCGCGGCGCGAACACGCTCGCGGCTTTCGGCCACGGCCTTGTCGGGGAGGCCGACCAGCACGAAGGCGACGCCGCCCGGCGCGATCTGCACCTGAACGTCGACGGCGCGCGCCTCGATGCCCTCGAACGCCACCGTCGCGACCCGCGCCACCATCTCGGCCCCGCTCCCCTACCCCATGGGAAGGCTAGCGAAGCTTCAGCGGCAAGGCAAGAACATATAGGGAACTCAACAGGGCAAAAGAAGGGGAAGCTATGCCTCCCCTTTGCATCAGGCCTCGACGCCGAGGCCGATCTGGCAGGCGACACCGGTGCCGCCCAGGCCGCAATAACCGGCCGGGTTCTTCGCCAGATACTGCTGGTGATAGTCCTCGGCGAAATAGAAGGTCGGCGCCTCGCGGACCTCGGTCGTGATCGGGCCGTAGCCGCCGGCGGCCAGCGCCTTGCCGTACTCGGCGCGCGAGCGCTCGGCGGCTTCCTGCTGCCCGGCGTCAAAGGTGTAGATCGCCGAGCGGTATTGCGTGCCGACATCGCCGCCCTGCCTCATGCCCTGAGTCGGGTCGTGGTTCTCCCAGAAGATCTTGAGCAGGTCCTCATAGGTGATCCTGGCAGGGTCGAAGACCACGAGGACGACTTCGGTATGCCCGGTCAGGCCGCTGCAAACCTCCTCATAGGTCGGGTTGGGCGTCGCGCCGCCGGCATAGCCGACGGCCGTCACCCAGATGCCCTCACCGCTCTGCCAGAACTTGCGCTCCGCACCCCAGAAGCAGCCGAGGCCGAAGACGGCTTTGCGAAGCCCCTCCGGATAGGGGCCGGCCAGGGAGCGGCCGTTGACGAAATGTGTTTCGGCAGTGGGAATCGCCGCGGCACGGCCGGGAAGCGCCTCGGCGGCAGTCGGAATCTCGGTCTTCTTGCGCAGGGAGAACATCAGTGGCACCGTTTCGTTCGGGCTCAAAGCCAATGTAGGCGTCGGCGGGCCGTTCGGACAGTGGCTCGAACGCGGGCGTGCCATCACCGACGCGTGACGATGCCGATGGCCTCGTCCGGGCGCCGCCCCAGCCAGAGCAACATGAAGCCGAGCACAAGCGCAGCCCCGGCCGCCGGGGCACGCAGCACGGTCAGCAGGACCGGATCCCAGAGCCAGGGATGGATATTGCGTTCGATCGCCGGCTGGATGAGCTGATAGCGCCCCTGGACGACGGCGATCAGCACCTCGCCGACCGGCGTAAACCGCAAGCCGGCATTCGCGATCGACCTGGCACCGTCGATCACCAGCGCGACGAAGCCGGCCGCAACGGACAGATAACCGACAAACCGCAGAAGAAACCGCACCACCCTGCTCCCTGTCGCGCTCCATAGCGGCGGGCACGCCGCGCCCGGCCGATCAGGCGGCCAGGACCTCAAGATGTGACCCTGCCGGCTGCGGATCGCAACCGATCGCGCGCGATTTATCGAGATTGTGCAAAACCCTGCATCTCGGCCCTTGAAAGATGGCGAACCGGCAGTCATAAGCAGCGCGCCGGACAGGTGGCCGAGTGGTTGAAGGCGCACGCCTGGAAAGTGTGTATACGGGGAACCGTATCGCGGGTTCGAATCCCGCCCTGTCCGCCATTTTCGCGCTTCGTGCCGCCGCCGCACCGATCCTGCACGCGTATCCTGATCGACAAAGCAGGATATTCGACCGCGCCGCAGCGCACACGCCAATATTCGTGGTCGGTTCCCCAACATTGCGGATGACGAGGCCCTTCCGACCCGCGTCGAGGGGCCAGGCCGCTCTCGTGGCAGGAGCTGCGGCGGTGCGGCAGCCTCACGAATCGCGATGCAGAGGTGACCGCGCCATCCGAGAGCGAGGGTTTGACCTCAGTCGGGAGCCCTGACATCGCTTCGCAGTGCAGACGGATGCTGGAGGACATGACCATCCACCAGTTCGACGCATCCATGCGGCGTGGGTATGAGCGTCAGGTCCGCGAGTTCACGCAGTTCCCCGCTTGCCCCACGATCGGGCGAAGCCCGAGGATCGGCGATGATCCGCCATCCCCATCTCCACATCATCGCACGCGGAGGCGGCCTCGGCCCCGACGGCTCACCCTGGATGACGAGACATCGCCTTACCGCTGAAGAGCGATCGTCGGGAGCACCGCTCAGGGCGCTGTTCAGGCGGAGAGGGCCGCTTCTGGCGCGGCCCTCTCCGTTCATGCTGTGATCTGGCTTACTGCTTCAGGCTGGCGATGATCTCGGCGCAGTTCGAGATCGTCACCATCGAACCCAGCGAGGCGATCGTGGACTCATGCGCGCCGACGTCGAAGCCCGCGCAGCCGTCAGAGAGGACGATGGTCTTGAAGCCGCGCATATGCGAGTCGGAGGCAGTGAAGGACACGCCGCCATTGGTGACGATGCCGCCGAAGATGCAGGTCTTGATGCCGGCGCGCTGGAGCACGAACTCGAGGCGGCTCATGTAGAAGGCCGAGTAGGTGACCTTGTCGACCGAGAGGTCGGCCGGCTGGAGCTCGTCGATCATCGCATGCCCGCGGCTGCCCGGCGCGAAGTCGCCCTGCGAGATGAACGGGCGCAGCTTGCGGATATGATCCAGCATCAGCGGCTGACCATTCTTGCCCGGCACGACCGTGAAATGCGTCGAGACGATCCAGCCGCCCGCCGCGCGCATGGCGTCGCAGACCGGAACCAGCTTCGCCGGAAGGGCGGCGATTTCTGGAGACCCCAAGCCGTTGCGCGGATAGGCTCCATCCTTGTCGTAAAAGTCGTTCTGCATGTCCACAAGGACAAGCGCAGTGGTCTTGGGGTCGAATTCCATGGTTAGACTCCTGATGATAAAGTCGAAAACATGTCTGTCGCGGCTCAGCCGCGACCCGCCGGGTCGTATCCGGCTGCCGCATCGAGAAGCCTTGCGGTCCCGAGGCGCTCGTTGAGCTCGACGAAATCGAGCATCTGCTCGCGGAAGGGCCCGTTTGTCCCATGTGCGAGCAAGCTGCCGTAATAGCGCTCGGCCGTGTGGCAGAGCGCGCGGATAATTCCACCGGGAAAGATCACCAGCCTGAAGCCGATGCCCTCGAGGTCGGCCGCGGTCATCATCGGCGTCGAGCCGCCCTCGACCATGTTGGCGAGCAGCGGCACCGATCCCTCGAAGGCACGCGCGATCTCGCGCATCTGCACGATCGACTGCGGAGCCTCGATGAAGAGGATATCACAGCCCGCCGCGACATAGCGGCGACCGCGATCGAGCGCGGCGGCAAAGCCCTCCACCGCGATGGCATCGGTGCGTGCGATGACGAGGGTCGAAGCGTTCAGGCGTGCATCGACGGCCGCCCGCACCTTGCCGACCATCTCATCCACGGCGACGAGGCTCTTGCCGCGGAGGTGGCCGCAGCGCTTCGGCATCTCCTGGTCTTCGAGCTGGATCGCGGCAGCACCGGCCTTCTCGAAGGCCCGCACCGTGCGTGCCGCATTGAGCGCGTTGCCGAAGCCCGTGTCAGCGTCAACGATGATCGGCAGATCGACCCGCTCGGCGATCTGCGAGAGCGTCGCCTCGACTTCGCTCATCGTGACGAGCCCGACATCCGGCCGCCCGAGCCGTCCGTAAGCGATGTTCGCTCCCGAAAGATAGAGGGCCTCGGCGCCGGCACGCGCTGCGACGAGCGCAGTCAACGCATCCGATATCCCGGGAGCCAGCAGGATCCTCCCTTCCTCCAGACGACGTCCGAGTTCGATCTGCCGACGCCCCGCGCCGCCTTCGTCAAGCATTCTGGGACTCCTGGCGGGGCTCGCCGAGCCGCGCCTTGACATAGGGAACCAGCCCGCCTGCGCGGGCGATTTCGAGCAGGTTCGGCGGCACCGGCGCGCAGACACAGCCACGGCTCCGCGACAGATTGGTCAGACACCCCGTTCGCGGATCCAAGCTGACGCGGTCGCCGGTCTCGAACAGCTCGACCGCTTCCGCCGATTGCAGCGCCATCAGCCCGTTGTTGAAGGCGTTGCGGTAGAAGATGCCGCCGAAGCTGCGCGCGACGACAGCGCGGATGCCGAGATGCAGCAGCGCCTGCGCCGCCTGCTCCCGCGATGAACCGATCCCGAAACCGCGGCCGGCGATCACGACATCCCCCGGTTTCACGCTCGCCGCGAACTCTTCGTCGAGAGCCTCGAGGCAATGTTTGGCGAGCTCCGCCATCGGCGCCTTCATGTAGAGGCCCGGGGCCAGCATGTCGGTATCGACGGAGTCGCCGAAGCACCTGGCCGTTCCCTCGATCGTATCCATCGTCAGCCCTTCAGGAATTCGCGCGGGTCGGCGATCGTCCCGACGATCGCGCTTGCGGCCACGGTGTAGGGCGAGCCGAGATAGACGGCCGAGGTCTTGTCGCCCATCCGGCCGCGGAAATTCCGAGCCGTGCTCGACAGGCAGACCTCGCCCTCTGCCAGCACGCCCGCGCCATAGCCCGCGCACGCTCCGCAGCCGGAGGGAAGCAACGTGGCGCCGGCCGCCGTCAGGGTCGCCAATGTGCCGTCGGCGGCGGCCATTTCGATGGTGCGCTGGCTAGCCGGCGCCACCAGGAGCCTCACGGACGAGGCGACCGAGCGGCCTTTCAGGACGCTGGCGGCCATCTGCAGGTCGACCAGCTTGGCGCCCGTGCAGGCGCCGATATAGGCGACGTCGAAGGCCACGCCGGCGAAGGTGTCGACAGCCGAGGTGTTCTCGGGGCTGTGCGGCGCGGCGACCTGAGGTCCTATTTCGCTCGGGCCGAGCCTGACGATCTCGGCAATCTCGGCATCGGCATCGGAGCGGAGGCGGGCCAGGTCGTCCGGACGCGGATGGCCGAAGCGATCGAGATAGCGCCAGGTCGTCTCGTCGGCCGGAACGATGCCGGACAAACCGCCGAGTTCCGCCGCCATGTTGCACAGCGTCATCCGCTCCTGCATGTCCATGGCTTCGATCGCCGAGCCGCGATACTCGACGACGCGATAGCCGGCGCCATCCATGCCCAGACGCCGGCAGAGCGTCAGCATGACGTCTTTGGCGCAGACCCCGAGCGGCAACGCTCCGTCGATCTCGACCACCATCGTTTCCGGCGTTCGCAACCAGGTGTCGCCGGTCGCCAGCGCGCAGGCCATGTCGGTGGCGCCAACGCCGAACATCAGGCAGCCGAAGGCGCCGCCGGTCGGCGAATGGCTATCCCCGCCGATGGCGAACATGCCGGGGCGCAGATGGCCGTGCTCGGGCACCACGACATGGCAGATGCCGCGCATGTCGTAGAAGGCGGCGATGCCGTTGGCCTTGGCCCAGCGACGGCTGCCATGCAGGATCGCTGCGCTCTCAGCGTCGAAACCCGGCGCGAAATGGTCGTTGACCAGGACCACGCGGGCAGGATCCCAGACACCGGCTCCGAGCCTCTCGAGTATCGGCGCGACGCGGCGCGGCCCGCCCGAGTCATGAATCATCGCCAGATCGAGACGGCAGGTGACGACGTCACCGGCCCGGACGCCCTCTCTGCCGGAGGCGCGTGCGACGATCTTCTCGGCCAGGGTGAAACCGGGCATCGCTCAGCTCCCCGTCATGTCGGACGGAGCATCGTCGACATGCCAGTGGCCGCCCGTGCGGGGCGAATGAACACGGGAAAGGCTGAAGTGATACTGGAACCGGTCGGGACGATAGAGAGCGACCAGATGCTCGACCGGACGCCCGGTCGAATCGTAGACGACCCTCACGATTCGCATCAGGGGATTGCCCGGCTCGACCCCCAGCAGCGGCGCGACGGTAACGTCCGCCAGCGTCGCCGAAATGGTCTGCTCGGCACGGTCAATCTCGATGCCGAGCCCCTCGAGAAGCCCGATCAGCGGCCCGCTCGCCATCTCCTCCGCCGAGATGCGCTCGCCGAGATCGGCCGGCACATGCGTGGTCAGGTGCGAGAAAACCTCCCCCGAGATCTCCCGCAGGCGGACTGCCCTTTGCACAGGCGAGCCCGAAGGAATCCTGAGGTCGGCCGCGACGCGCGGAGGGGCCTGGACGAAGTCGCATCTCACCAGCCGGACCGAAGTCTCGGCTCCCATGCGCCGGATGCGCTCGACCAGTTGCTCGACTGACGAAACGATCGGCTCGGCACGGGCGACGCCGACAGGATTCACCCTGGTGCCCTTACCGCGCGCACGGACCACCAGACCGGCCGCGGCGAGCTCGTTCAGCGCACGACTGGCGGTGATGCGCGACACGCCATAGCTCTCGGCGATCTCGCTCTCCGTAGCCACACGCCCGTCCTCGGGAACATCGCCCGCGAGGATCTTCTCCCGCATCTGCAGATAGATCCGGTGATAGAGCGGGACGCGCATCCCGTCGCCGTCGTCGACCCCGTTTGCCATGGAGTTATCGCCTGCCAGGGGCGGCATCGCCGCTCGCCACAAATGTTCTATTGACATAGCAATAGGGTAATTCAATACTCCCGGCAAGCTAAAAAGGCGGGAATGGACTGGCCGGTGACGATGCTTCTCTTCGAGCAGGTCGATATGGATTTCAGCGCGAACGGCAGGGCGGTACCTGCCGTTCGCGGCGTCGATCTCGCCGTGGAGGCGGGCGAGATCGTCACGCTCGTAGGGCCGTCCGGCTGCGGCAAGTCGACCTTGCTCAACATCACGGCGGGCCTCTTCGCACCAAGCCGCGGGCGGGCGCTCTACAACGGCGCGCCGATCAGGGGCATCAATACGCGCGTCGGCTACATGACCCAGAACGATCACCTGCTGCCCTGGCGGGACGTGCTGGGCAACATCTCGGTGCCGATGGAGATCGCCGGCCTGTCACAGGCGCGCAAGCGCGAGCGTGCGGAAGAACTGCTGTCCCTCGTCGGGCTGTCGGGCTTCGAGAAGGCCTATCCCGCGCAACTCTCGGGCGGCATGCGCAAGCGCGCGGCGCTGGCGCGGCTGCTGGCGCAGGATCCAGAAACCCTGCTGATGGACGAACCCTTCGGCGCGCTCGACGCGCAATTGCGCCTGCTGCTGCAGGCCGAGTTGCGCCGCGTCGCCAAGCGCTTCGGAAAGACGGTGCTGTTCGTCACGCATGATCTCGACGAGGCGGTCGCCATCGCCGATCGCTGCGTGATCTTCGCCGGAAGGCCGGGTCGCATCGCCGAGGTGCTGCCTATTACGCTGCCGGTCGACCGGGACCTTTTCAAGCTCCGCTTCGATCCGGCCTACAACGAACTCTGCGCCAGGCTCTGGAGCATCATCGCACCGGAGCTCGCGTCCGGACTGGCGGCATCGCAATGATCATCGCTCTTCGCCTCGGCCTTGTCGCCGCGCTTCTCCTCGCCTGGGAACTCGCCTCCGGGAGGCTGGTGCCGGAGTTCTTCGTCTCACGGCCGAGCGCCATCGCGGTCGCCCTGGCCAACTACATCCAGGACGGGATGATTTTCTTCCATATGGGCGTGACGGCGACGGAGGCCATCGCCGGATTCCTGCTGGGCGGAGGCGCGGGCTTCGCGGCCGGCCTGCTCCTCGGCCGGCAGCCTGTCCTCGCCGATGTGCTGGACCCCTTCCTGACAGCGTTCTACAGCCTGCCCAAGGTCGCGCTGGCGCCGCTCTACGTGCTCTGGTTCGGTATCGGCATCGAAATGAAGATCGTCCTCGCGGCGACGATCGTTTTCTTCCTCGTCTTCCTGAACACATATTCCGGCGTGCGCCAAGTCAGCCGCGAGCAGCTCACCATCCTGCGGCTGATGGGCGCCTCGGAATGGCAGACGATGCGGATGGTGGTGGTCCCGTCCGCCGTGAGCTGGGTCTTCACCGGCCTCAGGCTGTCTGTCCCTTACGCCCTGATCGGGGCCATCGTGGGCGAAATGATCGCATCCAACCGCGGGCTGGGCTTCGTCCTGTCCGATGCCGCCGGCCAGTTCAGTACCGCCAACGTCTTCGCCGCGCTGCTGGTGATCACCGTCCTCGCCATCCTGCTCAACATGGCCGTCCGACTGGCCGAAAAGATGCTCATGCCCTGGCAGCATGCAGGAAACCGCCGCGAATTCAGCGTCTGAGACATCACAAACAAGGAGGGGACTTCCAATGGGTTCACAGATCACGAAGCGCAGCTTCCTGACAACAATGGCGGGCGCCTCGGCGCTCTCCTTGCCCTCGTTGTTCGGCGCGACGGGCGCGGCAGCGGCAGATGTCGTCCGCTTCGCGCAGCCGAGTGACGGCTTCCTCTACCTGCCGATCTACATCGCCCGGGCCAAAGGGTTCTTCGAGCAGGAAGGCATCAACGCCGACGTCGTGGTTTTCAAGGGCGGCGCAGCCGCGCTTTCGGCCGTGATCTCGAACGGCTCCGATGTCTATATCGGGGTACCGGCCATCGGCATGAACGCCATTGCCCAGGGGCAGCCCGTCAAGATGTTCGCATCGGTGATGACCGAGTATGCGAGCAATATCGTCATCCGCGGCGACGTCGCCAAGAAGCTCGGCCTCACCGATAAGAGCCCGGTCGAGCAGCGGCTCGCTGCGCTCAAGGGGCTGACGATCGGTATCACCGGCCCTGGCGCCGCGCCGGACCTTCTGCTGCGCCACATCGCCAAGACGCTGAAGTGGAATCCGGATCGCGACTTCGAGATGACGCCACTCGGCAGCGGCCCGAACATGCTGGCCGCCTTCTCGCAGAAGCGTATCGACGGCTATTGCCTGTCCTCGCCGACGAGCACGACCGGCGTCGTCAAGTACGACGGCTACCAGTTGCTCAACCTGTCGGCCGGCGAGTACGCGCCGCTCAAGGGCTTCCTGTACATCAGCCTGATCGCGAAGGATCCCTGGCTGGCCGCCAACCCGGATCGATCGGCGCGGATCGTCAGGGCGCTGTGGCGCGGGCAGAAGCTGCTGCGTGAAAATCCGGCTGCGGCGAAGGAAGCAGTCCGAGGCTTCTTCAAGGGAACCGAGCCGGCCATCTTCGACGCGGCCTGGGACGAGAATTTGCCGGCCTTCCCGGGTGCACCGCAGATCGCCGCGGACGCCATCAAGGCGAACCTCGATTTCATCGCCGAGATGGAAGGCAAAAAGCTCGCGCTCGATCCGATGCAGACCTTCACCAATGCCTATGCCGACGCTGCGGCGAAGGGACTGTCCTGAGCGAGATCGACGTTCTCGCCTGGAGTTGGGGTGGAACCGCCCCGGGTTTGCCGGCACCGTACTGCGACGCCCGGCAGCAATAGCCTGTGCGAAACCGGATCCGGCCTGCGGCGGGTCCGGTTCTCGCCTCTCCAGCTCATGACCGGGTGCAGGCGAGGCCTATTCGCGAGGCCTTGCCCAGTCCCATTGCCTTCTGCCTGCCGCCCCACCGGGACAGCACGAGCCGGAGCCCCGCACCGCAGGCGTCCACATGAAGATCGGCTCCCCTGCCATCGTCATGATACCTCCCTCGCAACCGTATCGACCTTCCGAGCAGAACGGTCGTCGCTTGCGCGCCATCCCTGCGCATGCCGTCCATGACCCTGGTTTTCATCCCATCCAGCGCAAGTCGAGGCTGGCCAGAGCGACCGACCGTGATCGATCAGTGCAGCCGGCAGTTACGTTCCAGATTGAAATCGGCCTCGTTCGACCCAGGGTGACGCGCAGTTCGGCGGGCGCCTGCCATGCAAGGCACCTGTTCGCCCGCGAGCGCTTCTCAAGCCGGGAGCTTGCTCCTAGGGTCACCAAGCGGATTGGCACGACGATCGGCGGCCGCCGCAGGATATCGACGCGAACCCGGCTCAGGAAGGCTTCCATGGCGCGCCATCACTTCGTTCCGACCCGTTATTCGAACGTGCTCGCCACCTTGCCGCCGGTGCTGGAAATCGCCAGCGGCGACAGCGTCGTCACCACCACGCTCGACGCTGCCGGCTTCGGCGGCGACGGCGAGCAGCACGCCCCGCGCGGCAACCCGATGACCGGCCCGTTCTTCGTCACCGGTGCCGAACCCGGCGACGCCCTGCTCGTCACCATCGAGCGGATGACGCCGAACCGGAAGACCGGCTGGACCTATTCGCCGCTGGCTCCCGGCGTGCTCGATCCTGCGATGCTGCACGAACTGCCGAAGCGCGAGCGCCATGAATGGGCGATCGACGCGCAGGCCGGCACAGTGAAGCTGCTGGAGCCTTCAGCCCGGATCAGGGACTGGAGTTTCCCGCTCGAGCCAATGCTCGGCTGCTTCGGCGTCGCGCCGGAACGCGCCCAGGCGATCTCGACCGCGACCAGCGGCGCCAATGGTGGCAACATGGATTACCGGCTGTTCGGGCCGGGCGCGACCATCGCCTTCCCGGTCTTCGTCGACGGCGCGCTGTTCTTCCTCGGCGACGGCCATGCCTGCCAGGGCGATGGCGAGATCGCCGGCACCGGCGTCGAGACCTCGTTCGAGGTCGAATTCTCGGTGAAGCTCGCCAAGAAGCAGAACCTGCGCTGGCCCCGCTGCGAGACCGAGACCGATCTGCTGGTCATCGCCAGTGGACGCCCGCTCGATCAGCCCCTGCAATTCGCCACCACCGAATTGCTGCGCTGGGTCGGCGATGCCCTCGGCGTCGATCCCATCGAGGCGAGCCACCTGCTCGGGCAGGCCGTGCGCTACGACATCGCCAATGTCTTCAACCCCGCCTATTGCGTCGCCGCCCGGCTCGAGAAGACGGAGCTGACGCGCGCCATGTCCTTCCGCTCGCGCGGCTAACCCCCTTCGAAACGCCGACCAAGAAGACCGATCATGTCCGAGAATACCGCCGCCCTGAAGGCCGAACTGCTTCAGGCGATCGACACGCGCCGCGACGAGATCATCGCGCTGCTGCAACGCTTCCTGCGCATCAAGAGCGTCAACCCGCCGGGTGACACGCGCGAGGCCGCGGCCTTCGTGCGCGAACTGCTCGACGCAGCTGGCGTGCCGCATCGCACCGAGGCCTTCGTGCCGGAGATGCCGAACATCATCAGCCGCTGGGAGGCTGGAAAGCCCGGCCGCCATCTCATGCTCAACGGCCATATGGACATCTTCCCGGTCACCAACGAGAAGCTCTGGGATGCCGAGATCGTCGACGACAGGATCATGGGCCGCGGCGCTTCCGACATGAAGACCGGCACGCTCGCCTCGATCCTCGCCTTCTGCCAGCTCTATCCCCACCGCGAGAAGCTCAACGGCGCGCTGTCGCTGACCGTGGTCTCGGACGAGCAGTCGGGCGGTCGCTACGGCACCAAATATCTGTTCGACGAGTTCGGCGACGAGATGGAGGCCGATTGCTGCCTCAACGGCGAGCCCAGCGGCCTCGCCAATCTGCGCTTCACCGAGAAGGGTACGCTGCGCTTCTCGCTCTCGGCGAAAAGTATCGGCGGCCATGGCGGCTATGCCCATCGCGCACGCAACCCGATCGCGGATGTGAGCCGGCTCGTGACCGCGATCTATGACCGCTACCATCTCAAGCTCGCGGAGTTGCCGCCGGAAATCGATACCGTCCTGACCTCGCCCGAGACGATCGCGGCGGCCGACCTCAATCTCGGCAAGGGCGCGGGTGACATCGCAAAGCGCATCACCGTCAATGTCGGCATCCTGCAGGGCGGACAAAAGGCGACGCAGATCCCGACGCATTGCATCGCCCATCTCGACATGCGCATCCCGATCGGCTCCGACCGCGACGCGATCCGCGCCGATCTCGAAGCCCTCGCCCACGAGGCCGATTGCGAGATGGTCGTCAACGAGGACCACAGCTATCCCGCGAGCCTGACCGATCCGTTCAGCGAGATGGCCAATATCCTGCGCGGCAATATCCGCGACCTGCTCGGGCATGACGCACCGCCGGTGTCGAGCCTGGGCGGCACCGATACGCGCTATTGGCGCTGGCGCGGCGTGCCCGCCCTGATCTGCGGGCCATCGCCGATCAGCATGGGCACCGACGAGGAGCACGTCACCATCGACGAGGCCATCGCGGTGATGAAGCTGCACGACGCCTCCCCAGACCACAAACACGCCTCGACGCAGCCCTCCAACTAACCAGCCGTCATCCCGGACAAGCCGTGTAGCGGCGCCGATCCGGGATCCATGCCTGCCCCCCTATCGGCAGCGCTCAGGAATGGATCCCGGGTCTCCGCTTCGCTCCGCCCGGGATGACGGCGCAGGTTGATCGATCAGCCATTCCGGCGGCGTTCAGTGCTCTGGAACCGGCGCCTCTTCGGCGAGCAGGCCCTGCGCCTTGAGATCGGACCAGAGCGCGGCCGGCACCGGCCGCGCAACGAGGTCGAGATTGCGCGTGACCTCTTGCGGCGTCACCGCGCCAAGCACGATCGTCGCCACAGCGGGATGGGCGGCGCAAAACGCGAGCGCCGCCTGCGGCAGGGCGACGCCATGGCTGGCGCAAACCGCCTCGATGCGGGCGACGCGGGCCAGCACCTCCGGCGGCGCCGGCTTGTAGTTGTAGAAGGCGCCGGGCTTGGCGCCGGTCGCGAGGATGCCGGAATTGAAGACACCGGCCAGCATCACCGCGATCTTCTTCTCCAGCGCCAGCGGCAGGAATTCCGGCAAGGCGCCCTGCTCCAGCAGCGAATAGCGGCCGGCCAGCATCATCACGTCGAAATCGCCGGAACGGGCGAAGCGCACGCACATCTCGGCCTCGTTGACGCCGACGCCGATCGCTTTGACCGCGCCGGAGGCACGCAGCTTCTCAAGAGCGCGATAGGCGCCGTCCATCGCCTCGGCGAAGCGCTGTTCCATCGCGTCGCCATGGGTCCAGACATCGACATCATGGATCAGCAGGATGTCGATATGGTCGGTGCCGAGCCGGAGCAGCGACTGCTCGAAGGAGCGCATCGCGCCATCATAGGAATAGTCGATCACCGCCGGATGCGGCAGGCCGCCGGCATAGCCCGAGCCATCGCGCTTCGGCTGACCGGCCTGCATCCAGCGGCCGACCTTGGTCGAGACGATGACGCTCTCGCGCGGCACGCTGCGCAAGGCGGCGCCGATGCGATGCTCGGAGAGGCCGTGGCCGTAGAGCGGCGAGGTGTCGACGAGATTGATGCCGGCCGTCAGCGCGGCGCGGACGGTATCCTGCGCCGTCGCCTCGTCGAGATGCCCGTAGAGATCGCCGAGCGGCGCGCCGCCGAAGCCGATCAGGCTGGGGGTGAGGCCCGCGAAGGGACGGCCCGGCGGAACGGGAGAGGACGGAGCGGCCGCGTTCGCCATGGAAGACCCGGTTCTGACAAGGGCCGGCAGAGTTGCGGATCGGCAGCAGGCACGCAAGTCCGCCGCCATCCACCTCTGCGATGACCGGAAGCTATTTGACGTAAGCTCGGGTCATCCCGGCCGGAGCGAAGCGAAGAGCCGGGATCAATTACTGA
>WPCJ01176213.1_pt1 | contig 13931 bp, 15 predicted proteins | sample 5399831 | NCBI WGS metagenome assembly WPCJ01 (sample SAMN12869470, study PRJNA574797) | sludge metagenome | isolation source: wastewater treatment of pH10 | place: China:Beijing | collected 2019-05-20 | reverse complement strand
GGCTGCGGCCGCTGCTGGTTCGCCAGGCCGCCGGGGTGTTCGGCATGGCGCCCGCCGCTGCGCTGACTGCCGGCCTCGCGGTCGAGATGATCCACTGCTACTCGCTGGTACACGACGACCTGCCGGCCATGGATGACGACGATCTGCGCCGCGGCCAGCCCACCGTGCACAAGGCCTATGACGACGCCACCGCCATCCTCGCCGGCGACGCGCTGCTGACCCACGCGTTCGCCCTGCTCGCCGACGAGGCCGCGCATCCCGACCCCACCGTGCGGATCCGCCTCGTCACCGAGCTTGCCACGGGCGCCGGCGCCGGCGGTATGGTGGGCGGCCAGATGCGCGATATCGAGGGCGAGACCAGCTTCCTCACCGAACGGGCCATCGCCCAGATGCAGGCGATGAAGACCGGCGCCCTGATCCGCGCCGCGGTGCGGATCGGCGCCATCCTGAGCGGCGCCTCCGATGGCGACCTCGCCCATCTCACCACCTATGCCGAAGCCGCCGGTCGCGCCTTCCAGCTCGCCGACGACATTCTCGATGTCACCGCCTCGGCCGAGGCCCTCGGCAAGGCCACCGGCAAGGACGCGGAAGCCGGCAAGCAGACCATCGTCGCCCGCATCGGCGTCGAAGCGGCGCAACGCCAGCTTGCCGAAGTGATCCACGACGCGCTGAGCGCACTCCTGCCGTTCGATCGACGCGCCGATGGGCTGCGGGCGACGGCGCGCTTCTTCGCCGAACGCAGCAACTAGCGCGACGGCCCCGACTGGCGCTCGAACCCATAGGCGCGCTGCACCAGCGCGATGCGGATATGGTAGCCGGCATACCATTCCGCCTGCCCACGCCGCTGCGCCTCGGCATGCTCCGCAACGGCCTTCCAGTTGCGGATCGCCTCCTCGTCGACCCAGAACGAGTTGAGAATGCCGAACCCCGAGGCATCGCGACAGCTTTCAAAGCCGAGAAATCCCGGTTGCCGGCTGGCCAGCTCCAGCATCGCGGCGCCCATATCGTGGTGCCCGTTATCCTCGGGCGTGCGCTGCGAGGCGAAGCTGACCATGTAAAAGGGTGGCTCGGGCAGGTTTGGGCTGCGCATGGGAGGCCTCCGGCGATTCTGGCCGCAGCAGCATAACAGGCTGCCTCCCTGTGTCTGACAGTTAACAGGATGGGAAAACCTTCCGACCTTGGCGGAAGACTTGATTAGCGAGCGTCTCCTATGGTCGAGATGAGGACGGGGGCAGCGAATGGTGAGCATCTTCAGTGAGGCCGGCAGTTACTTCAAGCTGGCATACGGCGATGCCTACCGCATGCTCCGCGATATGCGCCTCTCGGTTATGGTGGCAGCTGGCGCGACCATCGGTGCCCTGATAGTGGGGCAAGTTGCCGGTCGGTTGCTGGTCCGGACGGACCTGGGGCAGACGGTGACACAGTGGCTGGTTGCGCTGGTCGGGCTCTACATCGCGGCGCCTTACACCGTGGCGCTGTATCGCTACGTGATCCTCGAGCACATCGAGACGAAGCCGGAACAGCTCCGCGCTGACCCAGCCACGCTGACCTTCTTTGCCTGGTCGGCGGTCCTGAACCTTGCCGCCACCGTGCCCGAGATGCTCGGGGTTCTGACACAACCGAACGGACCTGCGCCGGGCGAGCCGGTCTTCGCCAGCTATGCCACCTCCATGCTCATCATGGGTGCGGCCGTGCTGGTGCTGGCGGTGCTGGCGATGCGCATCATTACCTTCTTGCCCAGTCTGGCGGTCGACGCCCCCAATGCTTCCTTGCAGCGCACCTGGATGATGACGCGAGGGCGCTTCTGGTTGATCTGGCTGACAGCAATGCTGGCCGGGCTCCCGATTGTGCTCGCCTCACCGGTCATTCTGACGCTGACCAGCGCGCTCCCCAACCAATTTGCCCGCCTCTTGACCATGTTCGTGGCAGGAGTCGGCTTCATGGTGGTGCTGATGCTTGTCGGGACGTCCGTTTCGGCTCGGCTCTATCAGCGCCTCGCCACAGAGCAGGCCGCAGCCTGACGCGACCTGTTCCGCCGCGGTTGTCCCGGTCGAAATGGCTCGAACAAGCCGTCGAGGCGCGCCCTACTGCTGGCGAAGATTCCCCGTCAGCCACAGCACCACGAGCAGCACGGCCAGCACGCCGAGCCACATCCAGCGCCGTCGCGCCGCTTCACCGGTGAACAGCCAGTCGCGCAGCCGGCTCATTCGGCCGCGGTCTTCTGAGCCGTGCCGAAACGCTTCTCGATATAGTCGGCGACCATCACCTTGAACTGCTCGGCGACGTCGGCGCCGCGCAGTGTCGCGACCTTCTGCCCGTCGACGAATACCGGCGCCGCCGGGGTTTCGCCGGTGCCGGGGAGCGAGATGCCGATATTGGCGTGCTTGCTCTCCCCCGGGCCGTTGACGATGCAGCCCATCACCGCCACCGACAGCGTCTCGACGCCCGGATAGCGTTCCTTCCACTCCGGCATCGAGGCGCTGAGGTGATCCTGGATTTCCTTGGCCAGGACCTGGAAGGTCTGGCTGGTGGTGCGCCCGCAGCCGGGGCAGGCCGCCACCACCGGCAGGAACTGCCGGAAGCCCATGGTCTGCAGCAGCTCCTGCGCCACCCGCACTTCCTGCGTCCGGTCGCCGCCCGGTTCGGGCGTCAGCGACACCCGGATGGTGTCGCCGATCCCCTGCTGCAGCAGGATGCCCATGGCCGCCGACGAGGCGACGATGCCCTTCGAACCCATGCCCGCTTCGGTCAGCCCCAGATGCAGCGCATAATCGCAGCGCGCCGCGAGGTCCTGGTACACCGCGATCAGGTGCTGGACGTCCGACACCTTGGTCGAGAGGATGATGTGGTCGCGGGCCAGCCCGAGCTCTTCGGCCCGCTGCGCCGAGAGCAGCGCCGACTGGATGATCGCCTCGCGCTGCACTGCGGCCGCCGACACCGGCGTCGCCGAGGCCGAGTTCTCGTCCATCAGCCGGGTCAGCAGCTCTTCGTCGAGCGAGCCCCAGTTGACCCCGATGCGCACCGGCTTGTCATACTTCATTGCCAGTTCGATCAGCGTCGCGAACTGCGTGTCGCGCTTCGCCTTGAAGCCGACATTGCCGGGGTTGATGCGGTACTTGGCCAGCGCTTCCGCCGCCGCCGGATGGTCGGTCAGCAGCTTGTGGCCGATATAGTGGAAATCGCCGACGATCGGCACGGTGATGCCACGCTGGGCCAGCCTGTCACGGATATGCGGGACCGCCGCTGCGGCCTCGTCGCGGTCGACGGTGATGCGGACGATCTCCGAGCCGGCGCGCCATAGCTGCGCCACCTGGCGCACCGTCGCTTCGATATCGGCGGTGTCGGTATTGGTCATCGACTGGACGACGATCGGCGCACCGCCGCCCACCATCACACCACCGACATTGACGCCGACCGACTGCCGGCGGGGAGAAATGCTCATCGAGAACCCCTGGAGCGCCGTCGGAAAGCTCGGCGAGCTTCGACCGCGCGACAATCATGGACTTGCCGCTCAGCAAATAGGCCTTTGAGGTTGAGGGCGCAATGTTACGATTGCGTGACCGATTGAAGCGAGCCTCCCATGACTTTCCAGGCCTATCTCGACAACATTGAGAAGCAGACCGGCGTCACCCCGGACGAGTGGATCCGCCTTGCCACTGCCAAGGGCTTAACCAAGGCGGGGACCAAGGCGACCCAGATCACCGACTGGCTGAAGGCCGACTACCAGCTCGGCCACGGCCACGCCATGGCGATCGTCAAGCTGCTGAAGGATCGTGCCGGACTGAAATAGCCGCGGCTGGCCCCGCGTCGAAGGGGCGATTTGACTTCGCCCCGGCTTTGGCCATGATGGCGGCCATGAACAGGTTCTTCGCCACAGCACGCCCAACAGGAAGTCGCCTCCGCCGGGCAGGCTGATTGCCTGATGTTGCCACCTGCCGAAGCGGCAAGGGCGACATCAGGATCGTTCATCACCCCACAAGATGACATACCGATCGCACGCTCGCCCCACGGCGTCGTCGATCGTCGACGCATGAGGCGACGACCATGACTTTCAAATATTCCGTGACCCTGCCGATCAGCGGCGGCAACAAGCTGCGCCGGTTTCGCACCTGGGTCGAGCAGCACCTCCCCGATCTCAGCTACAGCCTGCCGCAGCAAACGCCCATCAAGACCGAGGTGATGACCATCCGGCTGCTGTCCATCGATGATCGAGCGCGCCTGCTCAACACCTGGGCCAGCGTCCAGCCTCCTGCACCGGAGGGACCGTGAGTGCCCGCGCTTCGCTATTGCAGGTGCTGCAACGGAGTGCGCCCTCGCGCCGCGCTCAGATGTCCCTGGTGCCAGGACCGGCGGCCGCCGACACCGGTACCTGTCTCGCACCTCGCCTCGAAGGAGCCGAGAACTCCGAAGGGAACGCCATGACGACCATCTCCCTCGACTGGATGCAATCGCCCGAAATCGTGGTGGGCAAGACCGAGCATCATCGGCTGACGGTCGTGGCGCTCACCCATGTGGGGGAACGCGGCCATGCCGACCTGCTGCTCTACGAGCTCGACCGGGCCAGGATCATCCCCGACGCCATGGTGCCGGCCGATGTCGTCCGCATCGGCAGCATCGTGCGCTATGCTCCGGTTCCCGGGGTCGAGCGCATCGCCAAGCTGGTGATCCCTGACGATGCCGCCGGATCGGAGGGGTACAGCCTCGCCGTCACCTCCGAACATGGCGCCGCCCTGCTGGGCACAAGGCCCGGCCAGCAGATGTCGTGGCTCGACCGCCACGGCGAGATGCAGCGCCTGCGCATCATCGCCGTGGTCAACGACGACCCGGATGATGATCCCGGGCCGCTCGCCGCATGATGGCTTCAACGGGGTCCGGGTATCCCGGGCCCCTCCCCTTGCGGCGACCAGCCATCAGTCGACGGCAACCGCCTCGATCTCGACCAGCAGCGGCGGCGCCGCGAGCGCTTTCACCACCAGCAGGGTCGTCGCCGGCGGCGGCGACGGCAGGCCGGCCCCCGCGGCCTGCATGAAGCCGGGGATCAGGCTGTCGTCGGTCAGGTAGATCGTCACCTTGGCAAGATTGGCCGGCGTCATCCCGGCTTCCGCCAGCACGGCATTGAGGTTGGCCACGGCGATCTGCGCCTGCTCGCCGATATCGGCGCCCATCCGGCCCGCCGCGTCCACGCCCACCTGCCCCGATATGTAGAGCGTGCGCGTCGCATTGGTGGCGAGCGCGCCATGGCTGTAGGGGGCTTGCGGAGCGTTGCCGCCGGGGTTGAGCATGGTCAGCATCATGGATCCTCTCACTGCTTGTTGTTGTGGCGGCTGCGGGCGGCCCGCAATCGGTCGAACGTGGCGCCGACGGCGCTGCGCATCGCCTCGAGGCTGGTGCCGCTGCGCGACAGCGTCAGCACGCCGTGATAGAGCAGCACCAGTTGCATCGCCTCGAGTTCGGCGGCGGCCGGGCCCATCTCGCGCGCCAGCACGCTTGCGACCCCCTCACGCACCAGCGCCAGGGTTTCGTTGATGCCGTCCGACGCAATGCCTGGGGCATTGCCGAACTCGATGATCGAATTGTTGACGAGGCAGCCATAGCCATCCGACAGCGGCGGCTCCAGTACCGTCACAAAGAGCTGCTCCAGCTCTTCGAGCCCCGCATCGGCTCCGGCGAACGCCGTGATCCGCTGCCGCACGAAGCCGTGCACATAGTGCTCGAGCGCCGCCCGGAACAGTCCGGCTTTGTCGCCGAACGCATTGTAGATGCTGCCCGAGACCAGTCCGGTTGCCCGCTCCAGTTCGGCGATCGAGGCATCGCGATAGCCATGCTGCCGAAAGGCGTTGCCGGCAGCGGCAAGGACGGCGTCGCGATCGAAGGAGCGTGTTCTGGCCATGGAGGAATTATAGAATGTCTATTTTAGAATGCAAGTTCTAAAATGATCGCTCATCTGCGACCGACTGCAGCACCCCTTGAAGCTGCGGGCGATGACGACCATTTCTGCGTCATGAACAGGTTCTCGCTCCTCGCCCGCTTCCTCACCTTCCGCAAGGAACTCGCAACCCTCTGGCAGGCCTTCGTCTCGTCCGAGACGCCGGTGCACCTGAAGGCGCTGATGCTGCTGGTGCCGGCTTATCTCCTGAGCCCGATCGACCTGATCCCGGACGTGATCCCGGTTCTCGGCTGGGTCGACGATTTCATCGTCGTGCCGCTGCTGGTCAGCTGGATCGTCCGCATGCTGCCGCACAAGGCGCCGGTCTACCAGCGCGCCGCCGATGGCGCCAAGGTGATCGACGGCACTTACCGCCGGCGCTGAGGCCACTGCCGGTTTCTGACAGCCGGCCGAGCGATGGTCTCCGACACCAACGGAGACCAATCATGACGAAATACTGGATTGCAGTCGCTTCTGCCGAGCATGCCCGTCGCGGGCGCGCGGGCTTCATGCAGGTCAATCACGGCAAGAAGAGCCCACTGCAGCGCATTCGCGCCGGTGACGGCGTGGCGTACTACTCCCCGGCCGAAACCATTGGCGGCAAGGATCGCTTGCAGAGCTTCACCACCATCGGCAGGGTCCGCGACGAAGCGCTGTATCAGGGCGTGATGGGTGGCGACTTCACCCCCTGGCGGCGAAACGTCGACTACCTCACCGCCAATGAAGCGCCGATCGCGCCTTTGCTCGACCGGCTGGAGTTCACCCGCGGCAAGGCCAACTGGGGCTACCAGATGCGCTTCGGACTGTTCGAGATCAGCGAGCAGGACTTCCGCACCATCGCTACGGCGATGAACGCGGAAGTCTGAGGCTTACTCGAAGCGGACCAGGAGATCCTTGGCGTCGATCTGGTCGCCCGGCTTCACCGTGACTTCGGCGACGATGCCGTCGGCCTCGGCATGGATGGCGGTTTCCATCTTCATCGCCTCGATCGACAGCAGCACGTCGCCGGCCACCACCTTGTCGCCGACCTTGATGCCCAAGGACGAGATCACGCCCGGCATCGGCGCGCCGATCTGCTTGGCATCGCCCAGGGCCGCCTTGGCGCGAACCTTCACTTCGCCGACCTTCAGCCGGTCCGGCACGGTGATGGTGCGCGGCTGGCCGTTGAGGTCGAAGAAGACCCGCACTTCACCCTTCTCGTTGGTCTCGGTGCGGCCCTGGTAGGTCAGCACCAGGGTCTTGCCCTTCTCGAGGTCGAGGAACACTTCCTCGCCTTCCTTGAGACCGTAGAAGTAGATCGGCGTCGGCAGCACTTCGGTGGGGCCGTACTTGTCCTGCGTCTTGACGAAGTCCGAGTACACCTTGGGATACATCAGGTACGAGGCGAGCCGCTTGTCGTCGGTCTCGCTACCCGTGTCCTTGGCCACCTTCTGCCGCTCGGCCTCGAGGTCGATCGGCTTGAGGTATGAGCCGGGACGCTCGGTCAGCGGCGTCCGGCCCTTCAGCACCTTTTTCTGCAACGCCTTGGGGAAGCCGCCCGGCGGCTGGCCCAGGTCGCCGGCAAAGAACCCGACCACCGAATCCGGGAAGGCGATGTCGCGCGAGGGATCCTCGACATCGGCGCGGGTCAGCCCCGCCGACACCATGGCCAGCGCCATGTCGCCCACCACCTTGGACGACGGCGTCACCTTCACGATGTCGCCGAACATCTGGTTCACGTCGGCATAGGTCTGCGCCACCTGGTGCCAGCGGCTTTCAAGGCCGAGCGAACGGGCCTGCTCCTTGAGATTGGTGAACTGCCCGCCCGGCATTTCATGCAGGTAGACTTCCGAGGCGCCGCCCTTGAGGTCGCTCTCGAAGGCGCGGTACTGGTTGCGCACCGCCTCCCAGTAGAACGAGATCTCGCGGATCACCTTCTGGTCGAGCCCGGGCGCCCGCGGACCATCCTTCAGCGCCGCCACCAGCGAGCCGAGCGTCGGCTGCGACGTGGTGCCCGAAAGCGCGTCCATCGCCGCGTCGACCGCATCGACCCCCGCCTCGACCGCCGCCATGATCGTCGCCGAAGCGGCGCCCGACGTGTCATGGGTATGGAGGTGGATCGGCAGGCCGATTTCCTGCTTCAGCGTCTCGATCAGCTTTTTGGCCGCAGCGGGCTTCAGCAGCCCCGCCATGTCCTTGAGCCCCAGCACATGCGCACCGGCGGCTTCGAGCTCCTTGGCCAGCCCGACGTAATATTTGAGGTCATACTTGGCCCGCTCCGGGTCGAGCAGGTCGCCGGTATAGCAGATGGCGCCTTCGGCCACCTTGTCGGCCTCGATCACCGCGTCGATCGAGACGCGCATGTTCTCCACCCAGTTGAGGCAGTCGAACACACGGAAGATGTCGACCCCGCCTTTGGCCGCCTGCGAGACGAAGAACTTCACCACATTGTCGGGGTAGTTGGTGTAGCCGACCCCGTTCGAACCGCGCAGCAGCATCTGCGTCAGGATGTTGGGCGCGCCCTCGCGCACCGCGGCAAGCCGCTCCCACGGATCCTCGTTGAGGAAGCGCATCGACACATCGAACGTCGCGCCGCCCCAGCACTCGAGCGAGAACAGGTTGGGCAGCCCGCGGCTATAGGCCCGGGCGATGCGGGTGATGTCGAACGAGCGCATGCGCGTCGCCAGCAGCGACTGGTGCGCGTCGCGCATCGTCGTATCGGTGAACAGCACCTGGTCCTGCGCCTTCATCCAGCGCGCCAGCCCCTTGGGCCCGTCGCGATCGAGGATCTGTCGCGAGCCCTCGACCACGATCAGCGGCTCATACTCGGGCACCACCGGCGCTGCCGCATCGGCAGGCGGGCGCGGCCGGTCGCGCACCTCGGGGTGGCCGTTGACGGTGACGTCGGCGATATAGGTGAGCAGCTTGGTCGCCCGGTCCTGCCGCTGCTTGAAATCGAACAGCGCCGGCGTCGTGTCGATGAACCGCGTGGTGTAGCGGTTCTCGATGAAATCCGGATGGGTGATGATGTTCTCGAGGAACGCCAGGTTGGTCGCGACGCCGCGGATGCGGAACTCGCGCAGCGCCCGGTGCATGCGGGCGATCGCCTCGTCGGCGGTCGGCGCCCAGCAGGTGATCTTTTCGAGCAGCGGATCGTAGAAGCGGGTGACCACCGCGCCGGCATAGGCGGTGCCGCCATCGAGGCGCACGCCGAATCCGGTCGCCTCGCGGTAGGCGGTGATCCGGCCATAGTCCGGAATGAAGTTCTGTTCGGGATCCTCGGTCGTCACCCGGCACTGGATGGCGTTGCCGTTGAGGTGGATGTCCTCCTGCTTCGGCACGCCCGATTCCGGCGTCCCGATCACCGCGCCTTCCAGCAGGCGGATCTGCGCCTTGACGATATCAATGCCGGTGACCACTTCGGTCACCGTATGCTCGACCTGGATGCGCGGGTTCACTTCGATGAAGTAGAACTTGTTGGTGTCGGCATCGAGCAGGAACTCGACCGTGCCGGCCCCGCGATAATTGGCGGCATTGCCGAGGCGGATGGCCGAAGCGGTCAGCTCGTCGCGCACCGCCTGCGGCAGATAGGGCGCCGGTGCCCGCTCTACCACTTTCTGGTTGCGGCGCTGCACCGAGCAGTCGCGCTCGAACAGGTGCACCAGGTTGCCATGGTCGTCGCCGACCAGCTGCACTTCGACGTGGCGGGCCCGCTCGATCAGCTTTTCGAGATACATCTCGTCCTTGCCGAACGCCGCCTTGGCCTCGCGTTTGCCTTCCGAAACCTCCGAGACCAGCGTCGACTCGTCCATGATCCGGCGCATGCCGCGGCCGCCGCCGCCCCAGCTCGCCTTCAGCATCAGCGGATAGCCGATCTCGGCGGCCATGCGCTTCACTTCATTCATGTCGTCGGGCAGTGCGTCGGTCGCCGGCACCACCGGCACCTCCGAGGCGATCGCCATGTTGCGGGCGGCGACCTTGTTGCCCAGGTCGCGCATCGTCTGCGCCCGCGGGCCGATGAAGATGATCCCCGCATCCTCGCAGGCATCGGCGAACTCAGGGCTCTCCGAGAGCAGGCCATAACCGGGGTGGATCGCGTCGGCGCCCGAAATGCGGGCGATGCGGATATACTCGTCGATCTGCAGATAGGCTTCGACCGGGCCCTTGCCCTTGCCGATCAGGTACGCCTCGTCGGCCTTGAACCGATGCAGCGCCAGCTTGTCCTCTTCGGCATAGCAGGCGACGGTCTTGATGTTCAGTTCGTTGGCGGCGCGAAACACCCGGATGGCGATTTCGCTGCGGTTGGCGACAAGGATTTTCTTGATCGGCATCGATTTTAACCCGAGCAGAGGGGAACAAGGCGCCGCGAGGCACCGGCAAGGGATAGTGCGGCCTTCAGGCCTTTACTTCTGGCTCAGATGTCCCGCGAGATGGGACATGTCGTAACCCGCATTCGCCGCCGCCGAGATGATCTCGGAAGCCGGCGCCTTGCCGGCCTGGCTCAACGCCCACAGGGTCGTCGAACGCGTGCCCGAACGGCAATAGCAGAACACGGGGCCGGTGCTCCCCTCGAGCACCTGTTTGGTCTCCTCGACCATCTGGGCGCTGACGCCCTCGCGGCCGAGCGGAATGTAGTGATAGGCGAGGCCGGCGTCATGCGCCGCTTGCTCGATCGTCGCGCTGGTGGGCTGGTCCGGGGATTCCCCGTCCGGCCGGTTATTGATGATGGCGACGAAACCCTGGGCCTTGATGGCGGCCACATCCTCGGGGTTGATCTGCGGGGACACGCTCACGTGGTCGTTGATCCGCTTCACGTCCAAATCACATACTCCGATAGATATGCCTGGGTCTTCCCGGAAGCCTTTATAGACATCGGCACATCCGTGAGGCAAGGCGCGGCAGCGCCAACCCTAAGTCTCACGACTTTGGGTTAGGTCCCGTGGAACGACTTGCGCATGTAGACCGCCTTGCCGTTCATGAAATCCTCGATCCGGTCCACCACGAAACCAAGCCGCCCGTAGAGCGCGATATTGCTCTCGAACACCCCGTTGGTGACGAGCCGCAGCTCGGGAAAGCCGGCCGCGATGGCCCGGGCCTCGGTGAAGCCCAGCAGCATCCGCCCGATGCCTCGCCCCTGCGCCGCCGGCGCCACCGCGACATTGTCGATCCACAGATGGTCGGGGTGCGGCACCGTTTCGATCAACCCCAGAATGGTGCCGTCTTCCACCGCGAGGTCGAAGCGGTGCTCCAGCACTGCCTTGTCGTAGTCGACCCGCATCGGCATCGGCTCGCGCCCCAGCAGCGGCACCCACTTCGCATAGGCCGCCATCACGATGGCAGCGATCGCGCCCGCCTCGTGCGGTTCGGCCAGGCGGATCTCGATGGAAGTCTCGGTGCTCATGCCTAAGGCCTACGCCCTCAGGCGGCCGAAGCAAAGCGCGGCGAACGCAGCGGCTCCGGCCGCGCCAGCAGGTAGCCCTGCAGCGCCGTGACCCCGGCGCGCTGCAGGAACTGCAGCTGCTCGGTGGTTTCGACTCCCTCGGCGATCACCTCGACCTTCAGCGAGCGCGCAATCTTGGCGATCGAGGAAACGATCAGCCCGTCGATCCGGCTACCCGGCAGGTTGGCGACATAGGAGCGATCGATCTTGATGATGTCGAACGGAAAGCCGCGCAGGTATTCGAGGCTGGCAAAGCCGGTGCCGAAATCGTCGATCGCCACCCGAACGCCGAGCCCCCTCAACGCCTCGATATTGCGCAGTTCGACGGTGCCGGTCTTCAGCGGCAACGACTCGGTGATCTCGATGACGAGATGGCTGCCGCTGGTCGCGCTTTCCATCAGGATGTCGCTGAAGCGTTCCGCGAAGTCGGCGCGCCGCAACTGCACCACCGAGACATTGATCCCGACGGTGGGCGTGCCGAGCCGCTTGCGGTCGGCGCAGGCACGCCGCAGCACCCAGTCGCCGAGCTTGTCGATCAGGTCCGATTGCTCGGCAATGCCGATGAAATCGCCCGGCGGCACCTGCCCGCGCACCGGATGCTGCCAGCGCACCAGCGCCTCATGGCTGACCGGCGTGGTGGCATCGGCGGCAAAGATCGGCTGGTAATGCAGCTCGAGCTCATTGAGCAGGATGGCCGCCCTGAGGTCGCGCTCGACGAAGCGCTTGTGCCGCTCGTCCGCCATCAGTTCGCTCTCGAAGGCCACGGTCGAGGCGCGGCCCTCCTTCTTGCCCTTGTAGAGCGCCAGGTCGGCTTTCGAGATGAGTTCATCCGCCTCGGCGGCGTCCTGCGGCCACAGCGCCACCCCGATGGTGGCAGACAGCCGGATCGGCCGACCTTCGATGCTGATCGGTTGCCCCAGCGTCGCCAGCACGCGGTCGCCCAGACGGACCAGGGCGGGCTTGCTGTCCTGCCCCACCAGCACGATGCCGAACTCGTCGCCGCCCAGCCGGCCGACCAGCGCATCGGGCAGCAGCGCCTTGAGCGTCTTCACCAGGTGCACCAGCGCCGCATCGCCCGCCGCATGGCCGTGCGAGTCGTTGAGCACCTTGAGGTTGTCCATGTCGATCTGCAAGTAGGCCACCGGCCGATCGTCGGCCCTGAGGCTCTCTGTGAGCGCGCTGAAGAAATACGAGCGGGTATGCGCCCCGGTCAGCGCGTCGCGATAGGCGAGGTCGAGCAACTGCCGCTGTTCCGCGCCGGCGCTGTTCAGCTCCTGCTTCAGCCGCACATAGCCCCAGCGCAGCAGCAGCAACAGGCTGGCGCCGACCAAGACCCGCACCACCACCATCTCGATCGCGCGCGGATCGGTGAAGTAGCCGAGCAGCGCGATCACGCCGCTCACCAGCACCAGTCCCGCCACGCCGGCGAACACCAGCCGATAGGTGCCGATGATATGGTGCAGCGAGGCTTGGCGTTGCAACGAAGGGCCTCCTGGCGCCGGTACGGTGCGCAAAGGGGGCGCACGATCGCGCCGCAGCCTCCCCCCAGAAGCTTTCGGAAGCCCTAACAGGAGACAATTATGACAGCGAATACAAGAGACTAGGCCTCGCCCGAGGAGCGCGCGGCGCGACCCTAGGGCCGCATCGTGACAACGTCGTAACGACGGTGCGTCCGGGTTGGATCTTGGCTAACGGAAGGTTATTGCGGCGCCGGCTCGGCAGGTTGCGCCTCGGCCGGCAACCCGACCCAGGGCCGCCAGACTTCGCCGCGGTCGGCGACGAAACGGTCGGCGACGCTCTCCACCGTCTCCCCCGCCTCGCCCAGCTGTTGCAGCATCTTGTCCATCTCGGCGAACGGCATGCGCGCCCGGCCGAAATAGGCCGCGACCTGCGGCGCATCGAGATAGACCCATTCGGCCAGCGCCACCACCACCGGGTCGGGTGCGAAGCCGGTCGGCGCCGGCGCGGCGCAGGCGGTGCGACCGAGGCACAGGAACGCGTCGCGATCATAGGCCGCCAGCGTCACCGGCTTGAACGCAAACTGTGCCAGCACCGCGTTGGGCTGCCAGTAGTAGAACAGGATCGGCTGCTTGCGCCCCACGGCTTCGGCGATCAGCGTATCGAGTTCGAACCGGTTGGCCGGCTCGACGATATCGAAGCTCTGCTCCAGCCCATAGGCCTTGAGCATGTTGCGGTTCACCACCGCGCAGCCCCAGTCGACCGGGCAGGAGATGAACCGGCCGCGGCCATTGCCGTCGCCGAACGCGGCGGCATGCGCCTTGAGCCCGTCAATGGTGGTGACCTCCGGCCACTGTGCCGCTGCATAGTCTGGCACGAACCAGCCCTCGAAGGTCGTATCGGCATAGGGGGCCCCGGCCTGGCGCACCTTCTGGCCCTTCATCGCCGCGTTCCAGATGTCGGCGATGCGGCCGATCCAGAGTTCCGGCGCCACGGCGGGCTGGCCGGTGGCGCCCATCGAGGAGCCGGTCGCCGCCAGGTCCCCCTCCTGCACCATGACGTTGCAGAGGTAATTCGCGGTGAGCAGCCGCGAGTGCACTTCGGCCAGCAACGCTGCCGATGGCCAGC
>WPCJ01205244.1_pt1 | contig 13957 bp, 11 predicted proteins | sample 5399831 | NCBI WGS metagenome assembly WPCJ01 (sample SAMN12869470, study PRJNA574797) | sludge metagenome | isolation source: wastewater treatment of pH10 | place: China:Beijing | collected 2019-05-20 | reverse complement strand
GCCGAGCGCGCCCGCATGGACGTGGCCGACGGTCCAGTCGGTATAGTGCGACAGCGAGTTGACGGCGCGGATGGCCATGAACGAGCCCTCGAAGGTGGACAGGCCATAGAACACGGCCGCCACCATCATGAAGCGCAGCGTTGCGTCGGTGCGCACCTTGTCCCATGCGCCGTTCAGCGTCGCCAGCGCATTGCCGGCCGAGGCCCATGACGGCACCAGCAGCACCAGCGAGAAGGTCATGCCCAGCGTCTGCACCCATTGCGGCAGCGCCGTATAGTGCAGGTGGTGCGAGCCCGCCCACATATACATGAAGGTGATGCCCCAGAAGCTGATGATGGAAAGCCGGTAGGAGAAGATCGGCCGTTCGGCGCGCTTGGGCAGATAGTAATACATCATGCCGAGGAAGCCGGAGGTAAGGAAGAAGGCGACCGCGTTGTGGCCGTACCACCATTGCGTCATCGCATCCTGCACGCCGGAGAACAGCGAGTAGCTCTTGGCATGGCCGAAGGAGACCGGCACGGCGAGATTGTTGACGATGTGCAGCACCGCCACGACCAGGATGAAGGCCATGTAGTACCAGTTGGCGACGTAGATATGCGGTTCCTTCCGCCGCTGCAGGGTACGGATGTAGATGAGGAAATACACCACCCACACGATCACCAGCCAGATGTCGGCATACCATTCGGGCTCGGCATATTCCTTCGACTGGGTCAGCCCCATCAGATAGCCGCTGGCGGCCAGCACGCAGAAAAGATTGTAGCCGATCAGCACGAACCACGGGCTGAACTGGTCGGGCAGGCGCGCCCGCGACGTGCGCTGGAGAACGTGGAAGGAGGTGGCAATCAGCGCATTGCCGCCGAAGCCGAAGATCACGCCAGAGGTATGCACCGGCCGCAGGCGGCCGAAGCTCGCCCAGCCGGCATCGAAGGTCAGATCCGGCCACGCCAGCAGCGCGGCCACCCACACGCCGAAGAACATGCCGACCACGGCCCAGATCATGGTGAGCACGATGCCGACCCTCGTCGGGTCGTCGTAATAGTGCGCCAGCCGCTCCGCCGGCGGTTCGGGGTCGTTGTAGCGCGAGATCACCAGGAAGATCAGCCCAAGGCTGAAGGCAAGTACGATGAAGCCGTGAATGCCCAGCGCATCGGCCCGGCCGGCAGCGGCCATGGCAAGCCCGCACAGTGCCAGCAGCGTGAGAACGGCCAGCGAAAGCTGGCGTTCGGAAACCGTCAATCCTGAAACCATCTGGCTTTCCCCTCGCTTGTTTGCCGGCTATGCCGCGATGCCTTCGATGCCGAGCAGGATGCCGAGCTGCCTCCTGTTGCGCACGATATCGGCGAGCGTGTACTTATCGAGGACGGCCAGCCAGGCGGCGAGCGCCTCGGAAAACATGTTCCGGAGCTCACAGCAGGGCGAGATCACGCAGTGCCCGCCGCGCTTCTGCATGCATTCCACGAGCGAGAGATCTTCCTCGATCGTGCGCACCAGCGGGCCGATGCCGATGCTCGCGGGTTCCCGCTTCAGCCTTATGCCGCCGGAACGCCCCCGCACCGTCTCGATGAAGTCATGCTCGCGCAGTGTCTGCGCCACCTTCAGCAGGTGATTGCGCGACAACCCGTAGGCTTCGGCCACATCGCTCACCGTGCACGCCCGGTCGGGCCGTGTCGCGGCGTAGATCAGCATGCGCAGCGCATAGTCGGTATGCAGCGTCAGGCGCATGGCAGCGCCCATGCGATACGGAAACGGGAGACTGTGGTGAAAAAGGGCCTGACAAGGGCTGTCAGACGCAAATCGGAAACGGATGGCATCGGGCTCTCCTGCACGAAATTCGTGCTCCTCCTAAAAGAGGTATCTCAGATAATCTTTTTGCGCAAACTCCCCCGACAACAAATGTGCGATATGGTCGCAGCAGGCGCCGGCTCATTCTCCGACACCCCGGCAAGCGCCATTTCAGGGGCGCCCTTCATGAAATCCGTGCAGGAATGCATCCGAAGGTGACGGCAAACACCTCTGCCTATGCGCGCAAGCAGCAGTCACGGAAGGGTCGGCGTCACGCGGTCTCGGTCGGGGCCAAGGCCCATGTCTCCGCGATCAGTCGGTGACGATGACGTCCATCGGGATGTCGTGCGGCTGCGGATATATGGTTCTTACCCGGTTCAGGGCGTAACCGACGCCGATCGTCAGGGGCTTGCGCGGCATGGTGGCCAGCGTGCGGTCGAGGAAGCCGCCGCCGTAGCCCAGACGATACCCGGCGTCGTCAAACCCGACGAGGGGCGCGATGACGATGTGGGGCTGCACGGTCGGGCCGTTCACGGGCACCGGAATGTTCCATGCCCCGCGCTCAAGCGGGTCGCCCGGCGCCCAGAGGCGATACTCCAGCGGCCAGCCCTTCCGGATGACCACCGGCAGCGCCAGCCGGCCGCAGCGCCCGATGACGCCGACACCCCAGCTGCGCAGATCCGGTTCGCCCCGCAATGGCCAGTAAGTGCCCACAATGCGGCCCTGAAGCTCGCCAATGATTGCATCAAGCCTGCTGCCGATCCGTGACGCGCGTGCATGGCGCTCATCCCGTTCCAGCGCCATGCGCTCCCCGATCAGCCGCCCGCGCTCGGCCCTGCGCCAGCGCCGGACGTCGTTCCAGGCATCGGAATGATGCGGCATGGCATGGAACTCCGGGTCCAGCTCATGCATGAAGCAGGGTGGTGAAGCATATTCGCACGCTTCGCCCTCTGCTTCCTTGCTCCGGAATTTCCTGATCATCCTCGCCATCCCGGCTGGCCGTCACGCCCAAGCCTGCACCTCCGAAGACAGGAAGGCAAACGGAATTGAATGCGGTCAGCGATCCCTTTGCCCGTGCAGCGTCACGAAACCAGTCTGCATCGCAGCCACGCTCGGCCAGCAGCCATTTTGCTCAATAATGGCCGTCACTTAAGCACTCTGTCCCGACCCTAACGCATGTCGCACGAAAGTGGGAACCGGTTTCGGGATAACGACATGCGCAAAAACAAGAACTTAAAGCGTGAGGAGCGAATCTGGAAGATCGCGACACGCTTTAAAGCCGGTTGGCGAGGAGATGGCAGAAAAGACGCCATCTTGCCGAAAATGCAGTCTTGTCGTCGCCGGTGGCCTCCTGGCCGGGGCAATCGGCAGCACAGGCGAGCAAGGAGGGATCTTCGGCGGCGGCGACCAGAACGGCAACGGCGAAAGGGTCGATGCCGCCTGCGCTGCCGCCCTTGTCCGGATTGCATTGCGGGGTGTTTTCCCAGCCTGAATATCTGGCGAGCATCGCCTGGATCAGTTCAGCCTTGTTGGGAAAATAGTAGAGCAGGCCACCCTTGCTCAGCTTTGCCTGCCTTGCCACCGCATCCATGGTGACATGGCCAAACCCCTGATCGAGCGCAACCGCGACGACGGCACAGAAAACGCGGTCGCGCTGCCGCTTCTGCGCCGCGGGAATGACGGAAACGCCTTCCTTCGGGCGTTTCGGATTTTCCGTCTTGCTCATCGCTTCGGTGTCCCTTCCAACCGTTCCTGATGATCAGGAATGCGCAAGCCCTGCTTCAAAAAAGCCCTGCCGCCGGTTTTGACACGGGCGGCAGGGCCGTTACGCGGTACGAGTTTACTCAGCTACGCACGCAATCAGGCGGTGACCGCCCGATCTTCTGTCCGGCGGCGGGAAAACAGCCGGTTGATGACGACGAAGAACACCGGCACGAACACCAGAGCCAGAAGCGTTCCGGTGATGGTTCCGAAGAAGGTGGCGAAGCCGATGGCCTGGCGCGCGCCCGCACCGGCACCCGACGACACCACCAGCGGCAGAACGCCGAGGCCGAAGGCCAGCGAGGTCATCAGGATCGGGCGGAAGCGCAGTTTCGATGCCTCGCGCGCCGCTTCGACCGCGCTCTCGCCGAGCTTGGCCATGCGGTCGCGGGCGAATTCCACGATCATGATGCCGTTCTTGCCGGTCAGGCCGACGACGGTCAGCAGGCCCACCTGAAAGTAGACGCCGTTGGACTGGCCGCCGATCCAGGCGCCGATCAGCGCGCCCAGAATGCCAACCGGCATCGCCAGCAGCACGGCGATCGGAATGGTCCAGCTTTCGTAGAGGGCTGCAAGACACAGGAACATGGTGGCCAGCGCCAGACCATACAGGATCATGGCACCCGCACCGGCTTCCTTTTCTTCAAGCGACATGCCCGTCCAGCGCAGATTGTAGCCGGGGGGCAGTTTTTCGGCGAGCTGCTCCATGGCGGAAATTGCCTCGCCCGAGGTGAAGCCGTCGCGGGCCGAACCTTCAAGCTCCATGGCCGGCAGTGCGTTGTAGCGCGTCACCTGCTGCGGCCCGAACACCCATTGCTGTTCGGAGAAGGTCGTCAGGTCCACGAAATCGCCATTGACGTTGGGGATGCGCCACAGCGCCATGTCTTCAGGCTTGGTCCGTGCCGAAGGCTCGCCCTGCACGTAGACGCGCTTGACGCGGCCCTCATAGAGGAAGTCGTTGACATAGGCGCCCGACCAGATGGTGTTCAGGAAGGTGCCGACATCCGCCGCCGTCACCCCCACGGCGCCGGCCTTCTTCCAGTCGATGTTCAGGCGGAACTGGGTGGCGTCCTCCACCCCGTTCGGCCGCACCGTCGTCAGCATCGGATCGTCGGACGCCATGCCGATCAGCATGTTGCGGGCGTTCAGCAGTTCCTCATGGCTCTGGCCAGCCGAAGCCTGAAGGAAGGCGGTGAAACCGTTCGACGTGCCAAGCTCCATGACAGCAGGCGGCACGAAAGGCACCACCATGGCCTCGCGGATGCCGCCGAACAGCGGGCCGAAGGCGCGTCCGGCAATGGCCGATGCCGAGGCATCGGGAGAGGTGCGCTGTGACCAGTCCTTCAGCTTGACGAACATCATGCCCATGTTCTGGCCCTGACCGGAAAACGAGAAGCCGCGAACGGAAAACACCGACTCCACATTCTCCGGTTCGGCGCTGATGAAGTACTGTTCCACCTTGTGCAGCACCTCTTCCGTCTGTCCGGCGGTGGCCCCGGAAGGAAGCTGGACGATGGCCATCAGCACGCCCTGATCCTCATCGGGAAGGAAGGAGGGAGGCGTGCGCTGGTAGAGCATGACCATGCCGCCGACGATCAGGGCATAGACCACCAGCATGCGCAGCGGCCCGCGGGTCGCGAAGCGGACGATGCCGGAATAGCCCGACGTCACCTGCGAGAAGCGCCGCTCGAAACCATCGCTGAACGCGCCACCCATGCGGGCCAGCATTCCCTTGCGCGGCGCATGTGAATGCGGCTTGAGCATCGTGGCGCACAGAGCCGGCGTGAACACGATCGCCACCAGCACCGACAATCCCATGGCCGAAACGATGGTGACGGCGAACTGCTTGTACATCTCGCCGGTGGAACCGCCGAAGAATGCCATCGGCACGAACACCGCGGACACGACCATGGCGATACCGACCAGAGCGCCGGTGATTTCGTCCATGGATTTCCGCGTGGCTTCGACCGGCCCCAGATGTTCGGCGCGCATGATGCGCTCGACGTTCTCCACCCCCACGATGGCATCGTCCACCAGAAGGCCGATGGCAAGCACCATGGCCAGCATGGTCAGCGTGTTGATGGTGAAGCCCAGCGCCGCCATGATGCCGAAGGTTCCCAGCAGCACAACCGGAACGGCGAGCGTTGGAATGAGCGTGGCCCTGAAATTGTGCAGGAACAGCAGCATCACGAAGAAGACGAGAATGATCGCCTCACCCAGCGTGTGCAGCACCGCCTCGATCGAAATCAGAACGAATGGCGTCGTGTCGTAGGGAATGACGTAGCTGACGCCCGCCGGCAGCGAAGCGGCAAGCTCCTCCATCCTGGCCTTGACCAGTTCGGCCGTATCCAGCGCGTTCGCGCCGGAAGCGAGCTGGATCGCCATGCCGGAGGAAGGCTTGCCGTTATAGAAACCGGTGATCTCGTAATTCTCGGTGCCCAGTTCGGCGCGCGCCACGTCGCGCAGCAGCACGAGGCCGCCATCGGCATCGGCACGCAGCACGATGCCCTCGAAATCCTCGGGCGTTTTCAGGAGCGACTGGGCGGTGATGGTGGCGTTGAGAAGCTGGCCTTCCGGCGCCGGCATGGCGCCGAAGGAGCCCGCCGAAATCTGCGCGTTCTGGGCGTTGATGGCCGCAACCACCGTCGAAGGCGCCAGATTGTAATATTTGAGCTTCTGCGGATCGAGCCAGATGCGCATCGCATATTCGGAGCCGAACACCTGAACCTTGCCGACGCCGGTGAGACGGGCGATCGGCTCGACCATGTAGGAGTTCAGATAGTCGGCGAGATCGACGTCGCGGCGCGCGCCGTCGTCGGAGATCAGGGCAATCACCATCAGGAAGCCGGTCGCCGACTTCTCCACCGTAACACCCTGGCGCACCACGGCTTCAGGCAGGTTGGCTTGCGCCTGGGCGAGCTTGTTCTGCACCTGAACCTGCGCGATGTCGGGATCGGTGCCGATGTTGAAGGTCAGCGTGATCGAGGCGGTGCCGGTCGAGGTGGTGCTCGATTTGATGTAGCGCAGCCCGTCGAGGCCGGTCATTTCCTTTTCGACGATCTGGACGACCGTATCGGCGACAGTCTCCGCCGAGGCGCCGGGATAGACCGCGCTGATGACGATCGAGGGGCCGGCAATCGAGGGATATTGCGACACCGCAAGCCGCGATACCGACAGCAGGCCAAGGCCCATGATGATGATGGCTATGACCCATGCAAAGATGGGCCGGTCGATGAAGAAGCGGGCCATGGGTCAGTTTCCTTTGGCCGGCTGCACGGCAGCTTCAATCTTCTCGCGCACGATTTCCACGGGCGCGCCGGGGCCGATCTTCTGGAAGCCGGAAGTGATGATCTCATCGCCCTGCTTCAGGCCGCCGGTGATGACCCAGCGGTTTTCTGAAGCCGTCAGCACCGTGAGATTGCGCACGGCGACCTTTCCGTCCTCGACCACCCAGGCATGGGCGGCGCCGGTCGTGTCGCGCATCACGGCGTTCTGGGGCACCAGATAGGCACCTTCGGCGACAGCCTGCGGCAGCTCCACCTCCACATAGAGGCCGGGCAGCAGCGTGTGTTCGGGATTGTCGAAGGTGACGCGCAGGGTGATCATGCCCGTCATCGGCTCCACCTGCGGTTCGGCCGCCCTGAGCTTTCCCTTGTGCTGGAACGCGCCGCCGGTCGGCAGGATCAGGGTTGCGGCATCCGCGCCGGGCTCTTCAGACTTGCGCGACCCCTGCCAGCGCATGAGGTCGTTGGCGGACTGGGTGACGTCGACATAGATCGGGTCGAGCGTGCGGATGGTGGCCAGCGCAGTCGCCTGCTGGGCGCCGACAAGTGCGCCGGTGGTCGTCTGCGACAGCCCGATAACGCCGGAAACCGGCGCGCGCACATTGGTGCGTTCGAGTTCGATCTCGGCGCTCATCAGCTGCGCCTTCGCGAGCTGCAGCGCGGCGTCGGCGGCATCACGCGCGGCGTTGGCGCTGTCGCGGCGCTGTTCCGAGCCGGTCTTTGCCTGAAACAGTTCGTCGGCGCGGCGGGCTTCACGCACGGCCAGATCATAATTGGCCTGGGCCTGCGCGACAGTGGCCTTCGCCGCAGCTACGGCGGCGACATAGGTGTCGTCCTCGATCTTGTAGAGCTGCTGGCCGGCCTCGACCCGCGCACCTTCGTCGAACAGCCGCTCGCGGATGATGCCGGACACCTGCGGGCGCACCTCCGCGACCGTGGATGCCTTGACGCGGCCGGGCAGCCGCGCGGTCACCGTGAAATCCTGCGGTTCGGCTTTCATGACCGTTACCGTCGCCGGCGGTTGCTCCTGCGCCATGGATGCAAGTGGGGCAAGCCCGCTCAGAACCAAGGCGAAGACACCCGTTGCAGCGCTTCCTGTGAGCCTGTTTCGCATGGGAACTCTCTGATGAAGCCGTTTTTGGGAGAATATGTTTGCGCTGGCGACAGCGCCTTTTGTTCCGGCTAGCCGGGCAGATCCGGCGTCGGCGGAGGAGGCAGCGAAAAGATCAGCGGGATCATTCGGATGCCCTCAGCATGGCGAGCTGCCTGCGCAACAGCTTGGAGCCAAGCTCCTTCAGCGGGAAGACTTTCTTGGCCCGCAGCCATTCGCCCAGAAGCCCGTTCATGCTGGCCATGAGCACGCCTGCCGCCTCGTCCGGCGTGAAGTCGGGACCGAGCTTGCCCTGATCCGCAGCGATGCGCGTCAGGCGCGAAATCAGCCGGAACAGGCGGCAGTTGGCATCGTCCAGCCAGTCGGCGCTCTGCCCCCGGCCGGTATGGCTGGAGAGAATGCTGAACAGGCGCTGGCAGCTTTCATCTTCTTCGAAGACGGTCAGGGCCTTGATGCCGGCAGCTTCCAGAAACTCGAAAGGATCGTCGGTGCTGCTGGTCTCGTCATAAGCAAGCAGTTCTTCCTGCGGCAGCGAACTGCGCGCCTGCAACGCGCTCAGAAGATCGGTCTTGTCCTTGAAATGCCAGTAGAAGGCGCCGCGCGTGACGCCTGCAGCGCGCGAGATGCCATCCAGCGTCGCGGCATCTATGCCGCGCTCCATGAAGACGCGCTCGGCGGCATCGAGGATGGCCGTTCGGGTCTGTTCCGCGTCTTCCTTGGTCCTGCGCATGACGACACCTTTCGGGCGCTCTTATATACAAACACGAATGTATGTAAAGTTTCATTTTTTAAAAAGGCGTGATTTTGCTCCTGTTTCCGATGATCGGCGGCAACACGGATCACTGTGGCGCGATGCCCGCGCGGCGCTGGTGTCCCGCCCGTTGCGAGTGACGATCGCCAGCTCCGCCAGCCGCTGCATAGGCTGCACATCTCATGTGTGCTGGTCTTCATGCGGAGCCATCCGTCCCGGCCCACCCTTGCATCTGGCGGCGGGGTTGCGGCGCTGAGACAAAAAAGTGCTGCATAGAAAGCACCGCCTCCCGGCAACAGATGCCGGGCCCCTCAGCCATGAACGACATCCTCCGGAAACGGCCGTCCGGCACGCTGGCGATGAAGGTATCACCAATACAGGGGAGGCTCACTGCAACCGGACACCGGCGGCGTGTTGCCCGGAACGCGCGTGGCACAGTCGGGAACGGCCCGGCAGGATCACTGAAGGGTCAGACCCGCGGCCCTTTTCCTCCGGACCATCACCGGATCTCCCTGCCACGGCGCCGGCATTCCAAACGGTGCGACAGAGCCGGCTTCGACACCATTGCGTGTGGGCCACGGAAAGGCTGGTTCAAACCGGTCTTTCGCCAGGAAGTGGAGCGATGCTGCGTTCAGGGTCACGTCGGGAGCCTGAAGACAAGCGCGCTGGAGGCAGATGAAACCGGCTCGAAGCTGGCCAGAACCCTGTCGCCAATGGCTGCTGTTTCATCTTCGCCGAGCCTGATCTGCGTGTAGATGCAGATGCCTTCATCGAGTTGCACGATGGCTGTGGCCTCAGGCGGAGAAGCCCGGTGCATAACCGCGATGCTGTGAATGGTCCCATGGCCGGCGGACTGTTTCCAGCGCAAATTCTGCCCATGACAGTGCGGGCAGATGGCGCGGGGATACCAATGGTGCCGGCCGCAATCCTCGCAAAAGGGCAGGACCAGCCGGTTTTCGGCAGCCGCTTTCCAGAACGGCAGGGTTTCGGGCGTGCGCGCAATGAGCGCGGAATGTTCGGTCTCGCTCATCGGATCACCTCCGCTCCAGTATGGCAACGCTGCTGGCATGGCGCGAGCCGAGATAGCCGCCAATGCCGCTCACCAGCGCGAGTTTGCAGTCCGGCACCTGCACCTGCGGTGCCGCCTCTCCGCGCAATTGCCTGACGGCCTCGATCACCTTGGTCATGCCGCCCCGGAAAGCGGGGTGGTTGCTGCACAGCCCGCCGCCGTCGGTATTGACCGGCAGCCTGCCGGAGCCTGCTATCAGCCCGCCATCCGCAACCATGCGCCCACCCTGCCCTTTCGGGCAAAAGCCGAGGTCTTCCAGCTGCAGCAGCACGGTGATGGTGAAGCTGTCATAGATGGAGGCGTAATCGATGTCGGCGGGTGTGACGGCTGCCGTCGCGAACGCCCTCTGGCCCGCTTCCGCCGCAGCGGTGGAAGTGAGGTCATAGCCCAGCGGCGGGTGGTAGCGAATGGCCTCGCCATGCCCTCTCAGCGTGATGAGTGGCCGGGCAAGCGATCTGGCGATCTCGGGCCTGGTCAGGACGAGCGCGCCGCCGCCATCACTGATCACGCAGCAATCCAGCCGATGCAGCGGACCCGCCACCAGCGGCGAGTTGACGACATCTTCAACAGTGACCGGTTTGCGCAGCATGGCGTTCGGATTGTGCTGCGCGTGATGGGATGCGGCCACTTTCACCCAGGCCAGCTGTTCGCTGGTGGTCCCGAAGTCATGCATGTGCCGTGCGGCGGCAAGGCCATAGAACGACAGAACCGTGGGATTGAAAGGATGCTCGAACTGCAGGGCCGGCGCGGACAGATGTTCCGAGCGGCCATCGCTTTCCGAGCGCGGGCGCCCGGCCAGCGTCACCAGCGCGACGTTGCATTTTCCCGCGGCGATGGCTGCGGCTGCGTGGCCGAGATGGGCAATGTAGGAGGCGCCGCCACCCTCGCTGGAATCGGCATGGGAAAGCTTCAGGTTCATGTATTCGGCCATGGCGAGGGCGCCGCCCGGCGCATCGGAAGCGCAGAAATAGCCATCCACATCGGAGAAGCTCAGGCCCGCATCCTCAAGGGCTTTGGCGGCCACCTCCGCGTGCAGGCGGGCCACGGATATGTCGGGCGCGTGGCGGGTGGGGTGCTCATGGATGCCCACGATGCAGACAGTGTCACGAATGCCCATGGTCAGCTCTCCGGTCCGGACAGGTTGAGTTTGCGTTCGCTTGCACGTCTCAGCAGTTCGGCAGTGATGAGAACGGCGGACAATGTGACAAGGATGACGGTGGACGCAGCCCCCAGGATCGGGCTGGCGGCCAGATACATGCTCGACCACATCTGGTTCGGAAGGGTGTTCTGCAGGCCGCCGCTTACGAACAATGCGATGTTGAGATCGTCGAAAGAGGTGATGAAGGCGAACAGGCCGGCGGCGAAAAGGCCGGGGCGGATCAGCGGCAGCGTGATGTGCCGGTACACTCTTGCCGGACTGGCGCCGAGGCTGCTTGCGGCCTGATCGAGCCGTCGGTCGTAGCGTTTCAGAACTGCGGAAACGGCGACGACCACATAAGGAATTGCCAGAATGCTGTGGCCGATGACGAGCGCGAAAGGCGTCGAGGCAAGGCCCAGCCTTGCAAGGAAGAAGAACAGGGCGACAGCCACGGCCATGCGCGGCAGGATGAGCGGCGCCATGATGAAACCGATCAGCAAGCCCTTGCCCGGGACCTGTTCGCGCACGAGGACGAATGCAGCCGCAGTTCCCACCACCACCGCAATGATGGCCGTCGCCAGCGCCACCAGAAGCGACCGGACGGTCGCCGTCATCCAAATTTCGGATCCGAAGAATTCCGCATACCAGCGCGTGGAAAAGCTGGTCGGCGGGAATTGCAGGAACTGGCTGTCGTTGAAGGATACGGGAATGACGATGAGGGCCGGCGCCGCCAGAAACACGATGCCGGCAAGGCCGATGAACCGCAGGGTCATGCGGCTGCCCGGAAACCCGCGTGGAATGAGCTTCGCCACGGCGTCGGTGAGATTGGCTGCTCCCGCCAGCAGGCTTCTGCCGGCCCTCGACAGGAGGCCGTCGCCGGCCTTGTCACCGCGCGTGCCCTCGCCGCCCATCGCGACGGACCCGAAGACAAGCTGGAAGACGAGAAAGATCGCCAGCGCGGACAGGAACAGGATCACGGCCAGTGCGCCACCGACGCTCCAGTTCGACATTTCAAGCACCAGTCGCATGATGACCTGCGCGATCATGGTTTCGTTCGGGCTGCCGAGGATGGCGGGGGTGATGAAGAAGCCGAGCGAACTGATGAACACCAGTACGGCTGCGGCGAGAACACCATTGAGCGACAGCGGAAAATAGATGCGCCAGAACGTCTGCGCTGCGCTGCCGCCGAGCGTCGCGCCGGCCTGCACCAGCCGCCGGTCGATATTCTCCATCACCGCGAACATGGTCAGCACCGCGAGCGGCATCAGGGAATGGGTCATGCTGACGACAACGGCCGTCATGTTGTTGATCATCTCGACGGGGCGCTCCACCAGTCCAAGGCTGACCAGAAGCTGGTTTACCGGGCCCTGAAAGCCGAAAATGATGAGCGCGGCGAAGGTCTTGACCAGAAAGCCGCTCCAGAACGGCAGCAGCACCAGAAGCATCAGGATCTGGCGGCTGGAAACGCTCGTCGTGGCCATCAGATAGGCAATCGGATAGGCGAGGACGACGGAGAAGACCGAAACCAGGCCTGATATGACGAGCGTGGTCTTCAGAGCCTTCATGTAGACGGCGCTGGCCAGAACCTTCTCGTAATTTTCAAAGGTAAATGTGCCCTTCAGGTTGGTAAGGCTGACCGAAAGAAGCTCCAGGACAGGATAGCCGAAGAAGACGGCCAGAATGATCAGAGCCGGCCACAGGGGGTAGTGGTGGAGAAACCTTCTGAGATGGGTCATGATCCGGGCCTTCCCGCGGCAGGTTTCATTGCTGACGACACTTTGCTGCTTTTGGAAATCAGAGCGGAATGCAGGCGTCCGCCGGCCAGTGAATGGTGACGGAGCTGCCGGCTCCGACCGCGGCGTCATGCTGGCGGCGCAGCATCTTGGCCGTGAGCGTCTGGCCGTCCGCGAGGCGCAGGAAGTATTTCACCGCCTCTCCAAGGAAGACCACTTCGCTGACAATGGCCGGAAGACTGCCGACAGCCGCCTCCTTCTGATGGCCGACGATGACGTCTTCGGGCCGCAATGCCAGGGTCGCGGTTTCCTGCGCACTTGCCGCCGCCTGCGCCGGAAAGGACAAGCTCATGCCCAGAAGATCGACGGTCAGAGCAGAGGCATCGGATCTGGTCACCCTGGCCTTAAGGAAGTTCGATTCACCGATGAAGTCGGCGACGAACTCGCTGGAAGGGCGCGCATAGATTTCCTCCGGCGTGCCGATCTGGGCGATACGGCCCTCGCTCATCAGGCAGATGCGGTCGGACAGCAGCAGGGCCTCCTCCTGATCATGCGTGACCCAAAGCAGGGTGATCCCCGTTTCGCGATGGATGCGCTTGATTTCAAACTGCATCTGCTGGCGCAGTTTCTTGTCCAGCGCGCCCAGCGGCTCGTCCATCAGCACGATGGACGGTCGGTAGACGATCGCCCGCGCCAGCGCGATGCGCTGCTGCTGGCCGCCGGAGAGCTGGCCGGGCAACCGGTCGGCGACATGCGGAAGGCGTATCAGGTCGAGAACGCGGCTCACATCCTCGCGGATCTGTCTTTGCGACATCTTTCGCATGCGCAGCGGGAAAGCGATGTTCTCGAACACGCTCATATGAGGAAACAGAGCATAGCTCTGGAACATCATGCCGATATCACGCAGGTGCGGCGGCATCTGCGTGGCATTCTTACCGCCGATCCAGATCTGCCCGCCATCGGGCATGGAAAGCCCCGCCACCATCATCAGCAGCGTGGTCTTGCCCGAGCCGGAGGGGCCGAGAAGGGTGACGCACTCCCCTTCCCGGACTTCGAGACTGGTCGGGTGCAGCGCCACGAAGTTGCCGAACTTCCTGGTGACGGACTCGATTTTCAGCTTGGCTGTTTCAAGGGTCACGATGTCATCCCATCAGCCAGGCTTCAAACCGCTCGTGCGCCTCTTCCTTGTTTGCGGCCCACCATGCAGCGTCTCCCTTGTAGGTGAGATCGACGCGGCCGGGCTCGGTCGGCAGCTTCGCCGCGATCTCCGGCGAGATGAAATCATAGGATTTCGGGTTGGTCGGGCCATAAGGCAGATAGTCGGTATA
>WPCJ01075632.1_pt1 | contig 13960 bp, 13 predicted proteins | sample 5399831 | NCBI WGS metagenome assembly WPCJ01 (sample SAMN12869470, study PRJNA574797) | sludge metagenome | isolation source: wastewater treatment of pH10 | place: China:Beijing | collected 2019-05-20 | reverse complement strand
CAGCTACGCCTCCCCGGTCCTCGGCGACGCCACCGTGGCGCTCGTCGGCGGCAAGCTTGGCCTGACGCTGGAGAAGACCGAGGCGCAGCTCCTGCTCGAACCGAACAGGGACGATCCCTACCTGTTTCAGGCACGGCTGACCCCGGTCGGCGCCTTCGTCGCGCCAGCCGAAATGTCCGGCGGCGAGCCCTTCGTCCGCCTGCGCTTCGAGACCGACGCCGCCGGCAAGATCGCGCAAATGCGCTGGCTCAGCCCCGAGCTGCCGCATAGCTTCGCGCGCTCGGCCCCGTGACGAGGGGAAGCATCATCATGACGATCAGGCCGGTTCTCCTGTCGTTCGCTGCCGCTCTCACCATCAGCTCCAGCGCCTCGGCCGCGCCGGCCTTCGCGCCCCTGCCCGAAATCGCCTCCGCGCCGCCGGTCGAACCGGCACGCTCCGCTCTGCGCAAATTCTTCGACGCACTCGGCGACGACGACGTCCATGACGACCATTACGACTATCGCGACACGACCTCGCGCAAGGACCGCATCCGCGACTGGCAGCGCCTGCAGCTCGACGCACAGAAAGACTACTGGCGCCAGCAGAAGGACATGCAGAAGCAGGCGATCAAGGCGCAGCGCGGCTGGTAGAAGGCCATCGCGGCGGCCGCGTCAGACTTTGGCAGGAAACCGCCCCACCCCCCTTACCTTTCCCCCTCGGGCTGTTGCATAGTCGCCCAGACGTGGCGTCATGGCGCCACAGGATGGGGAATGGACATGAAGACCTTTGCTCTCGCCGCGGCGCTGCTCGCCGCCGGCACCCTCGCCGCTTCCGCGCAACAGCTCGCGCCCAGCCCGACGCTCGACGCCATCAAGGCGCGCGGCCATCTCGAATGCGGCGTGCATCTTGGCCTGCCCGGCTTCTCCTTCGCCAACGACAAGGGGGAATGGACCGGACTCGACGTCGATTATTGCCGCGCCCTCGCCGCCGCCGTGCTCGGCGACGCCACCAAGGTGAAGTACACCCCGACCTCGGTGCAGCAGCGCTGGCCGATCCTGCAATCGGGCCAGGTCGACGTGCTCTCGCGCAACTCGACCATCACCTTCTCGCGCAACGCCACGCTCGGCCTTAACTTCCAGGGCATCAACTTCTACGAGGGCCAGACCTTCATCGTCCGCAAGAAGGCCAATGTGAAGTCGGCCGAGGACCTCGACGGCGCCTCGGTCTGCGTCGCCGCCGGCTCGACCGAGGAGAAGAACGCCGCCGACTGGTTCCGCGAGCGCAACCTCAAGGTCACCATCACCAATTTCCAGAAGAACGACGACGCCATCACCGCCTATGACAGCGGCCGCTGCGACGCCTACACCGCCGGCGTCGGCGCGCTCGCCGGCCAGCGCGCCAAGCTCAAAGTCCCGGACGACCACGTCATCCTGACCAAGCCGATCTCGAACGACCCGCAGGGCCCGGTGACCCGCTATGGCGACGAGCGCTGGCAGCTGATCGTGCGCTGGGTGCTGAACGGCCTGATCGCCGCCGAGGCGCTCGGCGTCACCTCCAAGAACGTCGACGAGATGAAGGCGAACTCGAAGAACACCGAGGTCCGCCGCCTTCTCGGCGTCGAGGGCGGCTTCGGCGCGATGATGGGCCTGCCCGACGACTGGATGTACAAGGCGATCAAGCAGGTCGGGAACTATGGCGAGAGCTATGAGCGCACCGTCGGCCTGGACTCGCCGCTGAAGCTCGAGCGCGGCCAGAACCAGCTCTGGACCAAGGGCGGGCTGCTCTTCACCCCGCCCTTCCAGTGAGAGCCGCCACCGCTCTCGCCTGACACGGGTCGTCCCGGACAAGCCGCTTCGGCGGCGCCGATCCGGGACCCATGCCTGAACCGTTCCGGCATGGGTCCCGGGTCTCCCTTCGGTCGCCCGGGACGACCGATCTCCTCTTCTTCGAGCCAGAAGGGCGCTGCGACCGTGGCCAAAGCCCTCGCCTTCATCAACGACAAGCGCGTCCGCGACGTCTTCTATCAGGCGGCGTTGCTGATCGGCCTCGTGGCGCTGCTGGTCTATTTCATCCGGAACGCCTCGCAGAACATGGTCCAGGCCGGCATCGCCTCAGGCTTCGACTTCCTCTGGCGCACCTCCGGCATCGAGGTGCCCTTCGTCCTGACCAACTACACCCAGTCGGACAACATCCTCAGCCTGTTCTGGGCCGGCGTCGCCAATACGATGCTGGTCACGGTGATCGCGCTGGTGCTGTCGACCGCGCTCGGCTTCCTGATCGGCATCGCCCGGCTCTCCTCGATCTGGCTCGTCCAGGCGATCGCCGGCGCCTATGTCGAGTTCGTCCGCAACATCCCGCTGCTGTTCTTCGTGCTGTTCTGGTATTTCGGCGTCATCGCCGCCCTGCCCGCTCCGCGCGAGAGTCTTTCGGTCTTCGGCGTCGCCTTCCTCAACAATCGCGGCCTGACAATCCCGCTGCCCGACGCCGGCGGGAACTTCAAATACGCCTTTGTCGCGATCGCGATCTCCTGCCTGCTGCACTGGCTCTTCCTGCGCTGGGCGAAGCGGCGCAAGGAAGCGACGGGCCAGGACGCGCCGGTGCTGAGTGTCGGCCTCGTCCTGCTGCTGCTCGTGCCCGTGCTGGCGCTGGCCTGGGCGACGCTGGCGACGCGCTGGGACATTCCCGTGCTGCGCGGCTTCAACTATCGCGGCGGCTTCGTCGTCATCCCCGAATTCGTGGCACTGTTGGCGGCGCTGGTGACCTACACCGCCGGCTTCATCGCCGAGATCGTGCGCGGCGGCATCCAGTCGGTGCCGCATGGCCAGATCGAGGCGTCGAGCGCGCTGGGCCTGCGGCCCGGCCAGACGCTGCGCCTCGTCACCATCCCGCAGGCGCTGCGGGTGATGACGCCGCCGATGACCAACCAGTATCTCAACGTTCTCAAGAACTCGTCCTTCGGTGCCGCGATCGCCTATCCCGACGTGGTCAGCCTGTTCATGGGCTCCGCGCTCAACAACACCGGCCAGGCGATCGAGATCATCGCGATGACGCTCGCAGTCTATCTCGTCATCGGCCTCGCCGTCTCCGCCTTCATGAACTGGTACAATGCCCGCATCGCGCTGGTGACCCGATGAGCGCCGCCGCTTCCCTCCCGAACAGCTGGCGCGAGCGCCTGTTCGGCTCGCCGACCATCACCGTGGTGACCCTGCTGCTTGCGGCGCTGATCGCCTGGATCGCCATACCGATCATCCGATGGGCCCTGATCGACGCGACCTGGAGCGGCCAGACCCGCAACGACTGCACCGGCACCGGCGCCTGCTGGGTCTTCATCAAGGCGCGCTTCGGCCAGTTCATGTACGGCTTCTATCCGATCGAGGAGCGCTGGCGGCCGAACCTCGCCGGCATCCTGTTCGCGCTCTCCGGTGCCGCCATCATCTTCGCGCCGAAGCGGCTGAAGCTCAGCCTCGGCCTCGCCGCGCTCGTCCTCCTGCCGCCGCTCGGCGTCTGGCTGCTCGCCGGCGGCTTCGGCCTCAGGCCGATCGAAACGCGCGAATGGGGCGGGCTGATGCTGACCGTCTTCATCTCGATCTATGCCAGCCTGATCGCGATCCCGCTCGGCATCCTGCTCGCGCTCGGCCGGCAATCCGAGCTCAAGGTGGTCAAGCTGATCTCGGTGCTGTTCATCGAGTTCTGGCGCGGCGTGCCGATCATCGCGGTGATCTTCCTCGCCTCGCTGCTGCTGCCGCTGATCATGCCCACCGGCATCGGCGTCGACCGGCTGGCGCGCGCCGTGATCGGCCTCGGCTTCTGCATCGCCGCCTATATGGCCGAAGCCGTGCGCGGCGGCCTGCAGGCCCTGCCGAAGGGCCAGCGCGAGGCGGCGACGGCACTCGGCCTCAGCTACTGGAAGGCGACCTGGTTCATCATCCTGCCGCAGGCGCTGCGCATCTCGTTGCCGGCGATCACCAACGAGTTCATCGCGCTGGTCAAGAACACCACGCTCGTCCTCGTCGTCTCGATCCTCGACCTGCTCGGCATCGCTCAGGCCTCGCTCGCCGACCCCAACTGGGTCGGCATGAACATGGAGGCCTATGTCTTCTCCGGCGCCCTCTACTGGCTGATCTGCTTTGCGCTCTCGCGCTGGAGCCGGAGCCTGGAGACGAAGCGGGGGCGGTAGTGGCTCGCCGTCATGCTCGGGCTTGACCCGAGCATCTCAGGCCGGAGGAGGCTCCAATCGCCTTCTCGTCAGGAGATTCCCGGGTCTGCGCTCCGCTCCGCCCGAGAATGACGGCTTAAGAACCTTACCCCTTCATGTAATCGTGGATCTTCCGCCCGAACGGCAATGTCAGGTCGGCGATGAAGTGATGCGCGCCGAGCACCTTGCGCACCGGCAGATCGGCGACCGGCGCGTTGACATGCGGGATCAGGTGCAGCCGGCCGGGGCCGATCCAGGAGCCCTTCACCGCGATGTCGGTGAGGTTGAGCGCGACGAGCTGGCAGATCTCCGGCTCGCCGTCGACGCCGGGGATGATCTTCAGGTTGACCTGCGTCTTGGTCAGCATCGCCGTCGTCTTGACGCCGTTGCCGGCGAGGCTCTCGTGCTTGTAGCCCATCGTGCCCATGGCGACCTGCTGGCCGGCATATTCGAGCGTGCCGGTCAGCGTGTCCTTGACCACTTCGAGCTTGGGATGGGCGTATTTCTTCGGGAAGCCCCAGATCTCGCGGCCGGCCGAGATCGGCGGCTCGAGGTCGAGATACATCTGCGAGACGAAGCTGACCTCCTCCTCGCCGAACAGGCAGGGGATGACGATGCCGGTCTCGGTATAGGTGCCGAAGCCGGAGGAGTCCGGCATCTTGATCCATTCGTAGCTGACGATCGGCTGGGCGATCGGCATCAGCGGCTCGGGCAGATGGTGGCGGATCAGCTCGGGATCGGTCTCGTAGCTGATCACCATGTATTCGCGGTTGATGAACCGGTACGGTCCGGCCGGATAGCTCGGCCCGGCGAGCGGCATCGAGGGCAGGTCGAGGATCTGCTGGCGGTTCATGGTCATGCCCTCACTGCGCGGTCCAGCCGCCATCGACCGGCAGGATGACGCCGGTGATCGACTTTGCCGCATCGGAAGCCAGGAAGACAGCGAGCGCCGCCACCTCCTCGCCGGTGACGAACTGCTTGGTCGGCTGGGCGTGCAGGAGCACGTCGTTGATCACCTGCTCCTTGGTGAGATTGCGCGCCGCCATGGTCTCGGGGATCTGCTTCTCGACCAGCGGCGTCCAGACATAGCCGGGGCAGATCGCATTGGCGGTGATCCCGAAGGTCGCCACTTCCAGCGCGACCGTCTTGGTCAGCCCGGCGATGCCGTGCTTGGCCGCGACATAGGCGCTCTTGAACGGCGAGGCGACCAGCGCGTGAGCAGAGGCGGTGTTGATGATCCGGCCCCATTTGCGCTGCTTCATCCCCGGCAAAGCCGCTCGGATCGCATGGAAGGCGGCCGAAAGATTGATCGCGATGATCGCATCCCATTTCTCGACCGGGAACTCCTCGATCGGCGAGACGAACTGGATGCCGGCATTGTTGACCAGGATGTCGACGCCGCCGAACTCCGCTTCCGCCTCGGTGATCATCGCCGCGATGGCGCCGCCATGGGCCATGTCGGCCGGCGAGTAGTGCGCCTTCACCCCGAAATCCGCTTCGATGCCGGCGCGCTCGGTCTCAATCGCCTTCGGCTCGCCGAAACCGTTGATGACGATATTGGCGCCCTCGGCGGCATAAGCGCGGGCAATGGCGAGCCCGATGCCGGAGGTCGAGCCTGTGACGACGGCGGTTTTCCCCTTGAGCATGCTCTGATCTCCCAGCCGCGAGAACGCGACGCGCTGCTTGCGTCGCAAGGTCCGTGCCGCTGAGGTGGAAGAACAAGCTGACGGGGCGATGAAGCTTGTCTGACGGCGCAATGACACCGATATCTGTTGCCGCCCACGTCACATGCCTGTCACCGCCTGCCCCTCAGACATGGGCAAATCCAGCTCTCCCCACAGACCGAGCGAACGGAATCCGCGCCATGAACGCCCCTTTTGCGCCGTCTTCCACTGAACGCTATCTCGGCTGGCGGCCCGAGCGCTGCGACCGTGTCGCGCTCGTGCTCCAGGGCGGCGGCGCGCTCGGCGCCTATCAGGCCGGGGTCTACCAAGCTCTTCATGAGGCAGACATCGAGCCGGACTGGGTCTCGGGCGTCTCGATCGGCGCGATCAACTCGGCGATCATCGCCGGCAATCCGCGCGAGCGCCGGCTCGAGCGGCTGCAGCAGTTCTGGGAGCGCATCACTGACCGCAAGGTCTGGTGGTACACCCCGGAGGGTGACGTCTTCCGCCAGGCGCGCAACGCCCAGAGCTCGCTCTACACGATGCTGCTCGGCCAGCCCGGCTTCTTCGAGCCGCGCAAGGTCAATCCCTGGTTCGCCTTCGCCGGCGCGAGCGACGCGACCAGCTTCTACGACACCGCCCCGCTGCGCGAGACGCTGCTGGAGCTGGTCGATTTCGACCTGATCAACTCGAGGCGCATCCATTTCTCGGTCGGCGCCGTCAACGCGCTCTCCGGCAACTTCGTCTATTTCGACAACACGCTGGAGGAGATCACGCCCGAGCACGTCATGGCCTCGGGCGCACTGCCGCCGGCCTTCCCGACCGTGCAGATCGGCACCGACCATTACTGGGACGGCGGCATCGTCTCGAATACGCCCCTCGGCCATCTGCTTGCCCAGGACGACACGCTGAACTCGCTGATCTTCCAGGTCGACCTGTTCTCCTCGCGCGGCCCGCTGCCGCGCACGCTCCAGGACGTGATGGGGCGGCAGAAGGATATCATGTACTCCTCGCGCACCCGTCTGATGACCGACCTGTTCCAGAACCTGCAGGGCTGGAAGAAGAAGGCCCATGACGCGCTGAGCAAGATCCCCGACGCCGAATTGAGCGATGACGACCGCAAGCTGCGCGACGAGCTCGCGCTGCTGCCCGAGCACACCATCCTGCAATTGATCTATCAGCAGAAATCCTATGAGGGCCATGCCAAGGACTACGAGTTCTCGCGCACCTCGATGAAGGATCACTGGCACTCCGGCCACGAGGACACCAAGCTGACCCTGACCCGCAAGGACTGGCTCACGATCCCTCCGGATGGCGCCGGCATCGTCACCCACGACGTTCATCGCGATTTCGAGCGGCGCTGACCTCCGCGCGCGCGCTCAGCGCTCCTGCGGGGGCACGTTGCGCAGCAACTCGCTGCGCTCGCGCCGCTGCTTGGCGGTCCATTGCGAATGATGCCGCTTCGTGCCGGCGGGGCGATTGGCGAGGCCGAGACCGAGCCCGCCCCAGTCGCCGACCGGCCGGATCGGCCGCTGCACGAAGCCGCCGCCGCAGCTCGGGCAGACGTTGTCGAGCGTCTTCTCGGCGCACTCCGCGCAATAGGTGCATTCGTAGCTGCAGATTCGCGCCTCCAGCGAGGCCGGCGGCAAGTCGCAGTCGCAGAGTTCGCAATTCGGCCGCAGCTCCAGCATGGCGTCTTTCCTCTCGTTGCGGGGACTGTATGCCATGAGCCGGCGATGTCATAAATGACAAGATGACCTCGTTTTCTGCCATGGCCGCCACGACGCCGATCCGCGTCGTCATCGTGCTCTTTCCGCGCACCAAGCTGCTCGACGTCGCCGGCCCCTTGCAGGTCTTCAACGATGCGAAGCGAGCCGACGGCCGCCCCGTATACGAGATCGCTCTCGCCTCCGAGCAGGGCGGCCTTGTCGCGACCGATGCCGGCGTGCCGCTGCCGAGCATACCCCTTGCCCAGGCCGCCGCTCGGCCGATCGATACATTGCTCGTCTCAGGCGGGCGCTCGGCGCTGGAGGCTGCCGGCTCGGCTGCACTGCTCGCCTTCCTGCGTGAGCAGAGCGGCAAGACCCGCCGGCTCGGCTCGATCTGCCTCGGCGCCTTCATCCTCGCCGCGGCCGGCCTGCTCGACGGCTGCGAGGCGACGACGCATTGGGAATACACCGACACGCTCGGCGCAGCCCACCCCGCGACCATTGTCAGGCCGGACGCGATCTTCGTCAGCAATGGCCGGATCTGGACCTCCGCCGGCGTCTCCACCGGCATCGACATGGCTCTCGCCATGGTCGAGGAGGATCTGGGGCGCAAGGCGGCGCTCGATCTGGCGCGCGACCTCGTGCTCTACCTCAAGCGCCCTGGCGGCCAGGCGCAGTTCAGCGGCGAATTGCAGCGCCAGTCCCGCGATGCCGCCGGCCGCTTCGAAGCCCTGCATGCCCATATGCGCGAGCATGCCGCCGGCGATCTCTCCGTGCCCGAACTCGCCCGCGTCATGGCGATGAGCCCGCGCCATTTCGCCAGGCTCTATGCGCAGGAGACCGGCATCAGCCCGGCCAAGGCGGTCGAGGCGGTCCGGCTCGACCTCGTCCGCGACCTGCTCGAGGAAACGGATATCGGCATCCAGCAGGTCGCGGTGCGCACCGGCTTCGGAGACGACGAGCGCTTGCGCCGCGCCTTCCTGCGCCGCTATGGCGTCGCGCCGGGGGAATATCGCGCGCGGTTCGGAAACGGACGAGCCGGTTAACCTCGCCCCAGCTCCACCGGCACCGAATAGGAGCGCTTCACCCGCCCGAGCGCGAAGCTCGATTCGATCGAGGCGACATTGTCGAGCCGGGTCAGCTTGTCCTTGAGGAAGCGCTCATAGGCGGCAAGGTCGCTGACGATGATGCGCAGCAGATAGTCGCGCTGCCCGGTCATCAGATAGCAGTCGGCGACCTCGGGCCAGCGCGACACCGCCGCGGCGAAGCGATCGAGCTCCTCCTCGCGCTGGCGCTCCAGCTTGATCGAAGCGAAGACCGAGACGGGCAGGCCGAGCTTCTCCTGGTTCACGATGGCGACATAGCCCTCGATGATCCCCGCCTCCTCCAGCAGGCGCACCCGCCTTGCGCAGGGGCTGGGCGAGAGCCCCACCTTGCCGGCCAGTTCCTGCACGCTGATCCGCCCGTCCGCCTGCAAGGCCTGGACGATGCGGCGATCGATATCGTCGAGCTTGAACTCTGGCATTTTCCCTCACCTGACACCACGAGCTTAGCGGAAACCGCCAAGAGCGGAAGCGCCGGGCAATGATTGTGACATTCACGTCACGGTTGCAGTTTTGCTGGACCTTCAGCATTGGCGAGCGCTGGCGAACGCCCGCGACTCAGGTCAACTCGGGCTCTCGCCGTCTGGATCCCGACATGCTCAATCGCCTGCTTTCGCTCGGCCTCCTGGCAGCCGCTCTCTCCGGCTGCGTCAGCGTCCCGAACCCGCTTTCGCCGCCGCAGGTCGAAGCGCTTCATCTCACGACGGTGACCGTCGAGGTCGACCCGGCCGCGACCCTCTGGTGGGGCGATGGCGACCGTGCCTATGCCCGCAGCAAGGGTCTGCCGGAACAGGATTCGGAGGAACTGTCGAAGACGCCCGAAGCGCGCGCCTTCATCGCCAGGGCCGCCTCCGATAAGATTGGAGCCGCGCTTCAGCAGCAACTCAAGCCGGTGCTCGCCGGCCAGCGTCCGGTCAAGGTCGTCGTGACCCTGCGCGAGCTCCGTGTGACCTCGATCATTCAGCGCATCCTGGTCGGCGGGCCGCATGAAATGACCGCCAGCGTGGCGATCGTCGATGCGAAGACCGGCGCACCGATCCTGTCCCATCCCGGGCAGCGGTCGATCGCACGTGCCGGCGAAGGCATCGGCGGCACGCTCGTCGACGCGGCCTTCCTCGCTGCCCCGATCGATCGGCTGACCAACAATTTCGCCGAGGACTTCCGGAACTGGCTGCTGCCTCAGCAACCACCACTATAAATTTCTGGCGATCTTGGTGGTTTCCGCCAATTCCGGGGATCTCGGAGCCCATCTTTAGCTGCCTTCACCACGCGAACCATGCATGATGACCGCTGCTGGAGGCCATCATGTCCGATCCCCGTCTGCCCATCCTCGCCGAGCTCGAGAAGAAGATCCTCTGGTTGGCGTCGTGGACGATCCACAACGCCAACCATATCCGTGCCAACGAGGATGGCATGAAGGTCGGCGGCCATCAGGCCTCCTCGGCCTCCCTCGCCACCATCATGACCGCGCTCTACATGGCCGCGCTGAAGCCGCAGGACCGGGTGGCGGTGAAGCCGCACGCCTCGCCGATCTTCCACGCCATCAACTATCTGATGGGCCTGCAGACGCAGGAGAAGCTCGAGAACTTCCGCGGCTACAAGGGCGCGCAGAGCTATCCCTCGCGCACCAAGGATATCGACGACGTCGATTTCTCAACCGGCTCGGTCGGCCTCGGCGTCGCCCAGACGCTCTTCTCCTCGCTGGTCCAGGATTATGTGAAGGCGCATGGCTGGGGCGGGGATACGCCGGAAGGGCGCATGGTCGCCCTGATCGGCGATGCCGAGCTCGACGAGGGCAACATTTTCGAGGCCCTGATGGAGGGCTGGAAGCACGGCGTGCGCAACACCTGGTGGGTGATCGACTATAACCGCCAGTCGCTCGACGCCGTCGTCCGCGAAGGCCTTTACGACCGGATCGAGCAGATGTTCCGCGCTTTCGGCTGGGACGTCGTCACGCTGAAATACGGCTCGCTCCAGCAGGCCGCGTTCAAGGAGAAGGGCGGCGAGCGCCTGAAGGCCTGGATCGATTCCTGCCCGAACCAGCTCTATTCGGCCCTGACATTCCAGGGCGGCGGCGCGTGGCGCAAGCGCCTGATGGACGATCTCGGCGACCAGGGCCCGGTCACCAAGCTGATCGAGAAGCGCTCCGATGCCGAGCTCTCGGCGCTGATGTGCAATCTCGGCGGCCACGATCTGCCTTCGCTGCTCGAGGCCTTCGAGGGCATCAGGCACGACCGGCCGGTCTGCTTCCTGGCCTATACGGTCAAGGGCTTCGGCCTGCCGCTCGCCGGCCACAAGGACAACCATGCCGGCCTGATGACCAAGGAGCAGATGGCAGGCTTCAAGGCCGCCAACAAGGTCCGCCCCGGCCATGAATGGGATCTGTTCGAGGGGCTCAACCTGCCGGAGAAGGAGATCCGCGCCTTCCTCGACAAGGTGCCGTTCTTCGCGAAAGGCCGCCGGCGCCATTCGGCTCCTGCCCTGCCCGTCCCGGCCAAGCTGGAAGCCGGCATCCAGGCGACGATGTCGACGCAGATGGGCTTCGGCAAGGTGCTCGACGAGCTCGCCAAGCTCGGCGGCCCGCTCGCCGACCGCATCGTCACCACGGCCCCCGACGTCACCGTCTCGACCAATCTCGGACCCTGGGTGAACCGGCGCGGGCTGTTCGCGCGGGCCTCGATGGCCGACACCTTCAAGGACGAGCGCATCCCCTCGATGCAGAAATGGGAGTTCTCTCCCAAGGGCCAGCATATCGAGCTCGGCATCGCCGAGATGAACCTGTTCATCAATCTCTCGGCACTCGGCCTGTCGCATTCGATCTTCGGCGAGCGCCTGATTCCGATCGGTACGCTCTACGACCCGTTCATCTCGCGCGGGCTCGATGCGCTGAACTATGCCTGCTACCAGGATGCCCGCTTCATGGTCGTCGCGACGCCGTCCGGCGTGACGTTGGCGCCCGAGGGCGGCGCGCACCAGTCGATCGCTACGCCGCTGATCGGGATGAGCCAGGACGGGCTCTGCGCCTTCGAGCCGGCCTTCGTCGACGAGCTTGCCGTGATGATGCGCTGGTCCTTCGAATATCTGCAGAAGGATGGCGAGGGCGATCCGGACGAGCGCACCTGGCTGCGCGACGAGACCGGCGGCTCGGTTTACCTGCGCCTCTCCACCCGCCAGGTCGAACAGCCCAAGCGCACGATGACGCCGGAGCTGGAGCGCGACATCATCGACGGCGCCTATTGGCTGCGGAAGCCCGGCCCGAACGCCTCCGTCGTGATCGCCTATACCGGCGCCGTCGCGCCCGAAGCGATCGAGGCTGTCGGCCTGCTGGCTGAGGACCGGCGCGATGTCGGCCTGCTCGCCATCACCTCGGCCGACCGGCTCAATGCCGGCTGGCAGGCGGCCGAGCGGGCGCGCCAGCGCGGCAATCACGAGGCGACGAGCCATATCGAGCGCCTGCTCGGCGATCTCCAGCGCGATTGCGGCATCGTCTCGGTGCTGGACGGCCATCCGGCGACGCTCGCCTGGCTCGGCAGCGTCCACGGCCACAAGCAGAAGGCGCTCGGCGTCGAGCATTTCGGCCAGACCGGCACCGTCGCTGACCTCTATCGCCATTTCGGCATCGACGCGAACGCCATCGTCCACGCCGCGAACGCCGCCGCGCCGGGCCGGCCGGTGCGGTATCTGAAGGCGCTGCCTTAGGGTGCAACACGGAACCCCTCTCCTGAAAGGAGAGGGGCAGGGGTGAGGTGTTCGGAGTGAAATCGTTAGCTGCAACGTAGCCGCGGTGAGCGCTCGCGGAACTGGCCAAACCGCCCACACCTCACCCTGCGCTCTCCTTCCAGGAGAGGGTTCCCCGCGCTCAGGATCAGCCGCCCCGCTTCACCTTAACCCCCGCGATCAGCCAGGCCCCGGTCAGGAAGAAGCCGATCAGCACGGCAAGGCCGGCGCGCTGGCTGGCGAAAACGGTCGTCGCCAGCGCGACCAGCGTCGGCCCCATGAAGGACGTCACCTTGCCGGCCAGCGCGAACAGGCCGAAGAACTCGCCGATTCGGGCCGGCGGCGCGATGCGAGCGAGCAGGCTGCGCGAAGAGGCCTGCAACGGCCCGGCGACGAGGCCGATCAGCAGGCCCAGGCCGAGATAGACCTTCTCCGGCAGCGAGGCGAATAGGCCATCCCCCGGTGTCGCCGGCGCAGCCTCGATGACGAACGCAACCTGTCCCGGCCCGAGCGATAGGATGCCGATGCAGGCGAAGAGCAGGCAGGCGATGGCGCCAAGGATCACCTTCTTGCCGCCGATCGCGTCGTCGAGCTTGCCGCCGAGCCATGCGCCAAGCGTGCCGGTGATGGTCAGGAGGATGCCGAACACTCCGAGCTCGATCGTCTGCCAGCCGAAGACGCCGGCGCCGTAGATGCCGCCGAAGGCGAAGAGCGCGACCAGCCCGTCCTGATAGATCATGTTGGCGAGCAGGAAGCGACCGAGTCCGGGCAGCGACGGCAGTTCGGCGATCGTCGCCTTGAGATGTGAGAAGCCGCCGGCGGCCGCCGCCTTCAACGAAATGCCGGTCCGCGGCGAGTCCGGCGTCAGCAGGAACATCGGGGTGACGAAGATCACGAACCAGAGCGCCGTCAGCGTTCCCGAGAAGCGATCGCCCTCGCGGGCGGCGGCATCGAGCCCGAAGAGCGGCGACAGGCCGACCAGGGTCTTGCCGGTCTGCGGATCGGCCGCGAGGAAGCCGAGCGTCAGCGCCAGCGAGATCAGCCCGCCGAGATAGCCGACGGCCCAGCCGGTGCCGGAGAGCCGCCCGAGCCGCTCCGGCGGCACCAGCCGCGTCATCATCGCGTTGTTGAAGATCGTCGCGAACTCGGCACCGATCGTGCCGATGACGAAGCCGCAGAGTGCGATCGGCACCGCCCAGGGCGATCCCGGCTTGGCGTACCAGAGCATGCCTGAGCCCAGGACCAGCATCGCGCCGAACACCGCGATCCACGGCTTGCGCGGACCGGTCTTGTCGGCGATGCCGCCGAGCAATGGCGAGAGCAGCGCGATGGCGAGACCGGCAAGGCCGGTCGCATAGCCCCAGAGCGCCTGCCCCTCGGCCGGATCGCTCGCCAGCGCCGAGGCGAAGAACGGCGCGAAGACGAAGGTGGTCACCAGCGTGAAGAAGGGCTGCGCCGCCCAATCGAAGAAGATCCAGGCGACGACCGAGCGCCGCGGCGGATAGGTCGCGGGCGAGCTGCTCGCACCGCTGGACTGAGACATCGCCGCGCTCAAAGGACCGAACCTTGCTTCAAATAACGCTGGTCGTCCC
>WPCJ01385716.1_pt1 | contig 13965 bp, 11 predicted proteins | sample 5399831 | NCBI WGS metagenome assembly WPCJ01 (sample SAMN12869470, study PRJNA574797) | sludge metagenome | isolation source: wastewater treatment of pH10 | place: China:Beijing | collected 2019-05-20 | reverse complement strand
TCTTCATTCCCGGCGGGGCGGGCGGCGTCGGCACCTTCGCCATTCAACTGGCCAAACATCTGGGCGCCGAAGTCACCACCACGGCGTCGCCACGCGGCCGGGCGCTCGTCGAGCGGCTGGGCGCCGATGTCGTCATCGACTACACCACGCAGAAGTTCGAGGACCATGTGCGCGACATGGATGGCGCCTTCGATCTGCTCGGCGGTGAGACACTCAGGCAGACATTCAAGGTGGTGAAGCGCGGCGGCAAGGTGGTTTCGATCGCCGGCATGCCGGAGCCCCAGACCGCGCTGAAGGACCTTGGCCGGGGCATGGGGCTGGCCGCGCTGTTCTGGCTCGCATCTTTCAGCCTGCGTGCCGAAGCCAGGAAGCACGGCGTCTCCTACCGCTATCTGTTCATGCATCCGAGCGGCAGCGAGCTTGCCGAGCTTGGCGACTTGATCGAACGGAAGAAGCTTGAGCCGGTCATCGACCGGGTGTTCCCCTTCGCTGCGATCGGCGAGGCATTCGCCTATCTGGAGGCCGGGCGCGCCAAGGGCAAGGTCGTGGTGCGCATGTCGGACGCCTGAGAGAGGTGGCTCGGCTACGGCGGCTTTGCCGCCGGCGAAGCCGAGACGGAGAGGGGCTCTAGCAACCTATGTGGTTGTCTTGCTGCGGGGACGAGAGGCATTCGCCGAAAATGCTCCGCGCCCCAGCCCTCACAAAGCGCGGCCCGCGCGCGCCATGCCGTGCGCCACCAGCCGGTCGATGATCTCGGGGTAGCTGACCCCGCTGGCGCCCATCACCTTGGAATACATGCTGATGTCGGTGAAGCCGGGGATGGTGTTCAACTCGTTGATGAAGATGCGCCTGTCCGCCGTGACGAAGAAATCGGCGCGTGCCATGCCGTCGCAGCCGAGCGCACGAAACGCCGTCGCCGCATGGGCGCGGATCTCGTCCTCGACATCCCCGGGGATGTCTGCCGGAACCTTCAATGCCGCCCCGTCGGCGTCGATGTATTTGGCATCATAGGTATAGAAGCCATGGCTTTCGGCCGGGGTGATCTCTCCGGTTCGCGACACGAACAGCGTGCCGTCGGGGTTCTCCAGCACCGCGCATTCGATTTCGCGGCCGCGAATGAACTCCTCGGCCAAAAGCTTGTCGTCATGGCGGAAACCCTCGGACAGGGCTGCCTCATACTCCGCCTGTGTCGAGACCTTGTTGATGCCGACAGACGAACCCTGGCGGGCCGGCTTGATGAAGATCGGCAGCCCGAGCGCCTTTTCCAATCCATCGAAGGCCGGTGCGGCGCCGCGACGGATGGTGACCGAGCGCGCGGCAGGTACGCCCGCGGTGTTGAACAGTCGTTTGGCGAGGTCCTTGTCGAGCGCGTTGGCCGAGCCCGCTATGCCGCAACCGGCCAGCGGCACGCCGGCCACCTCGGCCAGTCCCTGCACCGCCCCGTCCTCGCCGGGAAGGCCATGCAGGACCGGAAACAATATGTCGATCTTGGGTGCTTCATAGGGCACGTCGTCCTTGGGCAGGGCGATCGCCCGTCCGTGTCTTCCTGCCAGCAGGCAGAGCTCGGTGCCGCTGGATGGCGTCGCCAGCGTGCCGTTTTCATAGGCGCTCAGCAGCCATTGGCCATCGCGGGTGACAAAGATCGGAACCGGATCGTATTTTTCCGGGGCCAGGGCTTTCATCACATTGGCAGCGGAAAGCAGCGAAACATCATGTTCGGCCGAGCGCCCGCCGAACAGCACCGCAATGCGCAATCTTCCCGATACGTCGACCATAGCCATCCCCCTGAAAGCACTGCGCGGTGACAGCCGCGAACCGAACTGTTCCGACCAGCGTGGTTTATCTCTGAGGCCCAATTTTGACGTTCGGCCAAAGCCTTGCCGCCAGTCGGCATGCGGCAGGTTTTTCGCTTCGAGCGCGTTTTGGCGTTGCGTCGCCGCGCCATCATGGGCAGGATACAGGGGCGGTTAGAGCAATTCCGGCAGAAGTGCGCAGCGGTCTGCGTTCGGAATTGCCTACAAACAAAGAGATGGGGCATTGAAGGCGATTTTCGCCGGAAATGTTCCAGACGAGGAAGAGACCACGGGCCGGGCTGGAAGCGGACAGCCAAGGGTTCTCGTTCCCCCATTCTCGACGGCGCTGGGTTCGTCTTGCGGAACAGCGTGCCTTGTCTTCGCCTGCGCTGGGATGCCAGCACTGGCGACGACAGCGTATTTTCAAAGGAGAATGAGTTCAGCAGTTGCCCGATGGGGCTTCGAGCAACGGCAAAGGCATCACCAAAGGCAAGATTTCGTGCTCGGAACAGAAACCGGCAAGGGGTAATCCAATGGCAGCCAAGCTATGTGAAATCTGTGGCGTTCGTCCGGCCGCAATCCGTGTCACCGTCGTCAGGGACGGAGCCCGTGAAGACCTGGATGTCTGCGAATACGACTACGGGCAGCTGACGCGTCACCAGAAATATCTTTCGCCCTTCGAATCCCTCTTCGGCAACAGCCCGTTCGGGGATTTCTTCAACCGCTCCGACGGATTGGCGGACAGTTCTCCCGGTGCCTTCAACACGCGCCGAGGCGGCTCTGCACCCGATACGACCGGCGAACGGCAATATATCGAGCAGTTCAGCGAGCAGGCCAAGGAGATGCTGCAGCGGGCTGCCGAGCGGGCAGCCCAGAGCGGCCGCCGCGAAGTCGATACCGAGCATCTGCTCTACGTGCTGCCCGAAAGCGATGTCGTCCAGACCATCCTGAAGCAGTTCAAAGTATCGCCCGCCGATCTCCAGGCGGAGATCGACAAATACAGTCCCGAACAGTCAGGCGACAAGGCCGACCCCAAGGGAGAAGTCGGCGTGTCGCCGAGGGTCAAGAGCGCGCTGGCGCGGGCCTACACCGCCGCGCGCGAACTCGGCCACAGCTATGTCGGCCCCGAACACCTGCTGATCGGGCTGGCCGAAGTGCCGGACAGCTATGCCGGAACGCTGCTCAAGCGATACGGCCTGACGGCCCAGGCACTGCGCCAGCAGTCCGTGAAAGTCGTCGGCAAGGGCGCTGAGGACGGCAAGGTCGACACGCCTACCAACACCCCCAACCTCGACAAGTTCAGCCGCGACCTCACCCGGATGGCGCGCGACGGCAAGCTCGACCCGGTGATCGGCCGCTCGAAGGAGATCGAGACCACGATCGAGGTGCTGGCACGCCGCAAGAAGAACAATCCGGTGCTGATCGGCGAGCCCGGCGTCGGCAAGACGGCGATCGTCGAAGGACTTGCGCAGCGCATCATCAACAACGAGGTGCCGGAGGTCCTGCGTGGCAAACGGCTCATCGAGCTCAACATCAATTCCCTCGTCGCCGGCTCCAAATACCGGGGCGAATTCGAGGAGCGCATCAAGCAGGTGATGGACGAGATCGCCGAGAAGCAGGATGAGCTGGTGCTGTTCATCGATGAGGTCCACACCATCGTCGGTGCCGGACAGGGCGGCGGCGAGGGCGGCCTCGACATTGCCAACACCTTCAAGCCGGCGATGGCGCGCGGCGAAATGAACCTGATCGGCGCCACCACGCTGAACGAATACCAGAAATACATCGAGAAGGACGCAGCCCTCGAACGCCGTTTCCAGCCCGTCATGGTGCCGGAGCCGACGGTCGACCAGACCATCAACATCCTGCGCGGCCTGCGCGACCGCATGGAGGCGCACCACAAGGTCATCATCCAGGATGAGGCGCTGGTCGCCGCGGCCGAACTGTCCGACCGCTACATCACCGGTCGTTTCCTGCCCGACAAGGCGATTGACCTGATCGACCAGGCGGCGGCACGCGTGCACCTGTCGACCACGTCGCGCCCGGCCGACCTGCAGGAGGCGGAGGCGGAACTCGCCCAGCTCAGGCGCGAGCAGGCCTATGCGACGTCGCGCAAGCAGTTCGACAAGGCCAAGGACATCGAGGCGAAGATCGCCAGGCAGGAAAAGGACCTCGAAGACAAGACCGACCAGTGGAAGCAGAAGATCGGGTCGAGCAGCGCCGACGTGCAGGTCAGCGACATCGCCGACATCGTCTCCAAGCTGACGGGCATCCCGGTCAACGAGCTGACGCAGGAGGAGAAGGAAAAGCTGCTCAAAATGGAGGAGCGGCTGCACCAGCGTGTCATCGGGCAGGACCAGGCAATCCAGGCGGTTTCCGACGCGGTCAGGCTGGCCAGGGCCGGCCTGAAGCAGGGCAACCGGCCGATCGCGACCTTCCTGTTCCTCGGACCGACGGGTGTCGGAAAGACAGAACTCGCCAAGGCGCTGGCCGAGGTCATCTTCGGTGACGAGGATGCCGTCATCCGCATCGACATGTCCGAATACATGGAGCGCCACGCCGTCGCCCGCCTGATCGGCGCGCCGCCGGGCTATGTCGGCTATGACGAGGGCGGCCAGCTGACGGAGCGTGTCCGCCGCCGTCCCTATAGCGTCGTCCTGTTCGACGAGATCGAAAAGGCGCATGCCGACGTCTACAACGTGCTGCTGCAGGTGCTGGACGATGGCCGGCTGACCGACGGCAAGGGCCGCGTCATCGACTTCAAGAACACCATGATCATCGCCACCAGCAATCTCGCTTCCGATGTCATCATGGGCCGTCCGAGCCTGGCAGGCTCGGTTCCGTCGGAGGCGGTGCGCGATGATGTCATGGCGGTGCTGCGCAAGCATTTCCGGCCGGAGTTCCTGAACCGGATAGACGAGATCATCATCTTCGATCCGCTCTCCAGGACGCAGATCGGCAGCATCGTGGAACTGCAGCTCAACCTCGTCCGCCAGGTCGCGCTCGGCCAGGGCATCACGCTGAGCTTCGACAAGAGCCTCGTTGGCCATCTGGCCGAAGAGGGATATCAGCCGCAGTTCGGCGCGCGTGAGTTGCGGCGCGAAATCCGCCGCGTCCTCGAAGCGCCGCTGGCCAAGGAGATGCTGTCGGGCCGGGTCCAGGAAGGCGATACGGTCGACTGCAGCTACGCGGAGGGAACAGGTGTCGCCTTCAAGGTGACGCGCCCGGCAGTACCGGATGCCGGCAAGTCTCCGTCGCCGGAGCCGAAGAAGGCGAAAGCCGGCGGCAACTCGAAACCGAAACAGGAAAATGCCGAAGCAGGATCGGAAGGGCCGTAGCAAGGCGAGCAGATGCCGTGGCCGAAATGATCAGGTGACTGAAAACCCGGAGCGGAAGACAAGGCCCGCCCCCTGGAGATCTTGAATGACGAAAAAACGTCCCGAAGGCATAACCGACTCCAAGGGGCCGGCCGGCGGCTGGGGTGCGCTGAAAGCGGTGGCTCTCGCCCTCAAGGACCAGCAGGTGGTCGCGCGCGGGGCACGCGCGCTGATGAGCCAGAACAAGCCTGACGGCTTCGATTGCCCAAGCTGTGCCTGGCCCGATCCCAAGCACACCGCGTCCTTCGAATTCTGCGAGAACGGCGCCAAGGCGGTCGCCTGGGAGGCGACCACCAAGACCATCGGCCCCGATTTCTTCAGGCAGCACAGCGTGCGCGAGCTGTGGAAGAAATCCGACTACTGGCTGGAGGACCAGGGCCGCATAACCGAGCCGCTGCGCTACAATCCCGATACGGATCACTACGAGCCGGTCGGCTGGGACGAGGCGATTGCCGGGATCGCCGCCGGCCTCAATGCGCTCGACCATCCCGATCAGGCCGAGTTCTATACGTCCGGACGCGCCTCCAACGAGGTCGCGTTCCTCTATCAGCTGTTCGTCCGGCTCTACGGCACCAACAATTTTCCCGACTGCTCCAACATGTGCCACGAGGCCACATCGGTGGGCCTGCCGAAGTCCATCGGTGTCGGCAAGGGCACGGTCAGCCTGGAGGATTTCGACCATGCCGACCTGATCCTGTCGATCGGTCACAATCCGGGCACCAACCACCCACGCATGATGGCCACCTTGCGGCAGGTGAAGAAGCGGGGCGGCAAGATCATCGTCCTCAATCCGCTGAAGGAAAGGGCGCTGGAGCGGTTCGAGTCGCCGCAGTCGGTCGTGGAGATGGTGACGCTGACCTCGACCCCCATCGCCAACACCTATTTCCAGGTCAAGGTCGGCGGCGACGCCGCGGCGATCAAGGGCATCTGCAAGGCGCTGCTGGCGATGGACCAGGTGACGCAGCCCGCCGGACTTGAGCCGATCCTCGACTACGGCTTCCTCGACGAACATACATTCGGCTTCAACGGCTTTGCCGACGATGTGGCGGCCACAGGCTGGGCCGACATCGAGAAGGCCAGCGGCCTCTCCAGGGCGGACCTGGAGAGCGTGGCGGAGGCCTACGCACGATCGAAGGCTACCATCATCTGCTACGGCATGGGCATCACCCAGCACAGGACCGGCACGAGCAACGTCCAGCAATTGGTCAACCTGCTGCTGCTGAAAGGCAATATCGGCAGGCCCGGCGCCGGGCTCTGCCCGCTGCGCGGACACAGCAATGTCCAGGGCGACCGCACCGTCGGTATCTGGGAACGTCCGGGCGAAGCCTTCCTTGACCGGCTCGGGCAGGTGTTCGGTTTCGAGCCGCCACGGGCGCACGGCCATTCCGTCATCGATGCCATCGCGGCGATGCGCGACGGTTCCTCCAGGGCGGTGATCTGCCTGGGCGGCAACCTCGCCATCGCCTCTTCGGACCCGCAGGCCTGTGCCGAGGCGTTCCGCAAGCTCGACCTTTCCGCCCACATCACCACCAAGCTCAACCGCACGCATCTGCTGGTTGGCCGCGAGAGCTTCATCCTGCCTTGCCTCGGCCGCACCGACATCGATGAACAGGCGAGCGGCCAGCAGTTCGTGACGGTCGAGGATTCCATGTCGATGGTTCATGCCTCGCGTGGTTTCATCAGGCCGCCGAGCGACAATGTCAGGTCGGAGCCCTGGATCGTCGCGCAGATCGCCAAGGCGACCCTGAAAGGGAAGGGCGCCGTGGACTGGGACGCAATGGCCGCCGACTACGACCTGATCAGGGACAAGATCGAAGCCGTCTTCCCGGATTTCCGCGACTATAATGCCAGGGTCGCGGTTCCCGGCGGGTTCAACCTGCCCAATGCGGCCGCACAGCGCGTGTGGAAGACTGAAACCGGCAAGGCCAATTTCCTGGTCGCACCCGGCCTGCAGGAAGATGTCTCGACAACCGACCCTGCGGTGTTGAACCTGACCACGCTGCGGTCCCACGATCAGTTCAACACCACGGTCTATGCGCTCGATGACCGCTACCGTGGCGTGTTCGGACGTCGTGACGTGCTGTTCATCAACAGGCGCGAACTGGAGCGTCTCGGCTTCGAGGAGGGCGACGTCGTCGACATCCTGACCGCGCTCGACCATGCCGGCGATCATCGCATCGTGCGCGGGCTGACACTTGTCGAATACAACCTGCCCGACGGATGCTGCGCTGCCTACTATCCCGAAGCGCAGCCGCTTGTCGCTCTCGAGCACCACGATCCGGAGAGCCGCACGCCGGCCTACAAGTCGATCCCCGTCCGCATCCGCGCGACGCAAAGCGTCGGCGAGGCTGATCTGGTCGTTGAAAAGGCAGGGGTTGTGGGAAGCCGGTTTCCGGGCGAGGCCCGCCGCCAACAGAGGAGGATGTCATGAGTGAGACGTATCACTGGTCCGACCCCGCGATGACGGCCGTCGGCCGCGCGCCGGACGATCCCAACCTGAAGTTCTCGATGGATGCGGCCGGCAACAAGCCGCCGAAGGACAGCCTCGCCAAGATGAAGCGCGCGGACCCGGGTGCTGACAGCACGCCAGAAGGCACCCTCTTCTACAACGGAGAGGGAGAGGAGAGCTGGCACCCGTGAAGTCACGGTTGCGGCTTGCAAGCCTGTTACCACTTCAGCTTGCGAAGCTGTGAAATCGCCTCGGCAACCGACGGGCCGGGGATCGGTGGCGGGTCTCTTCGTTCGCAGAACTCCCGCCAGACGAACAGGGTGAGTTCGGCGCCATCGGTGCCGGACTCCATCGACGGATCGGCAAAGGCTTCCAGGGCGCGGTATCTGGCATCGCCCCAGAACAGCTCCTCGACCCATGGATAGATGGGGATGACATGGAAATGCACCGGCCAGCCGGAATCATGGCCGTATCTGCCGATGTAGACCCGCCGGGCGGCCAACCCACGAAGGGCTGTCTGCGCCTTCGCAAGGAGTGGACCGAGATCGCACAGGGCTTCCGTCGACAATCCTGACAGATCGGGCGTCGCGGTCCTGGCTCCTACCATCAGATAGCCGGGCAATGCCGAGTTGAGCCTGTGCGTGATCAGCCAGTGCTCCGCCTCGAATATCAGGGCACTTGCGCTATCGAGAGGCTGCAACGCCAGATCCGGTCGCGGGAGAGGTTCCGGTTGCATTCAGGTCTCGTTCGTCGGCGTGCCCTGGTGGAACATCATCCGCCAGGCGCCGTCGGAAAATTTCCAGATCGAGCTTCGCAGTGTGTGCAAGGGACGATCGCCGTCGAGCCTGCGTGTCCTGTAGGTCAGCAGGACGACATCGTCGGCAAGGGATTTCAGTTCGAACCCGCTCGCCACCAGTTCCAGGGGAGGGTCGCCTGCCTCCGCGGCAAGGCTGAGCACGATCTCTTTCTTGTCGTAGACCCGCCCGGATCGGCCGAACTCCACGAAGTCGTCCGTCAGAAGCGCGCCGACCGCCGCCGGGGAGGCGCGAACACTCTGCCTGAACAGTTCCTCCTCCAGCCCGCGGATGAGGTCGGGATCATGCTGTATGGCCACATTTCCTCCTGTTGGAGCTGGGATCGGTTTCGACCCGAACGTCAGTCATGACCAGGCATAGTCCGGGCCGGTCCTGAAAAACGATACATTGTTGGTGAAGATACTCCCGGGGACCAGCCTGATCATCCGGTTCGCCGGGTCCTCGGTCTTGGCGATGGTGGCGATGAACCACTCATTCCAGTGTTCCTGCGGGCCGAGATATTTCAGGAGCAGGCGACGAAACCGGGCCGGCGACGAGGCCTCGATCGTGGCCGGTCCGCGCAGGCCGCAATGCAGCAGCACGCCGGCGGCATTGTCGAAATGCACGATCTCCACCGCACATCGGGGTTCCCTCTGCAGGCGGGCGACCGAGCTGCCGCCTTCGTCGCCGAGCATCCACAGCACGCCCTCTTCCCAGATGAACCAGACCGGCGCGTTGCGCGGCGCGCCGTCATCGGCAACCGTGGCCAGGTTCGCCATCAGCGGCAGGGAGAGAACCTTGTCGGGATCGAAAGCTCGCATCATTCGCGCAGTCTCCTGAAAACCAAGCTTCTTGCCATGCTATCAAACGACGCCGACGATTTCGGGTATTTTTCCTTGTTGCTGCCTTTCTTCATTCCTAGCTCAGACACTGTTGCTGGTTTCAAGCCAGCCAATGGCAAACCGAATGGAGACATGATGCCCGGCCTCAATCCGCATGAAGCCCTGATCCACCTGATGGTGATCACCTCGGCTTCCGACCGCGACATGACCGACGTGGAACTCGCGCGGATCGGCAGCGTGGTCAGCTCATGGCCGGTCTTCGAGGACTTCAGCCACAACAAGCTGGTTGCGATCGCGCAGAAGTGCCAGAAGCTGCTGCATGAAAAGGACGGCCTCGACGGCGTTCTCGCCAAGGCGGCCAAGGCCCTGCCGGAACGGCTGCATGACACCGCCTATGCGGCAGCCTTCGAAGTTGCCGCCGTCGATCTCGAAATGCGCATGGAAGAGGTGCGCGTGCTGCAGCTCATCCGCCGCGCGCTCGACCTCGACACGCTGACCGTCGCCGCCATCGAGCGCTCGGCCAAGGCCCGTCATCGCATGCTGACCTAGTCGGACGGGCGGTTTTCATGCGCGGGTGCTTTACGGCCTGTGCAATCATGCCGCGGGATCGCGGTGTGTGATGTGCCCGCCGCAGATCGTGGCGAGGCAGCGCATTCCGGCGATCGCCTCCGGCTCGACCGCCGTGATGTCCCTGTCGAGGACGGCGATGTCCGCGAGATAACCCACCGCCAGCCGGCCTTTGCGGTTCTCGGTGAACTCGGCATAGGCTGCGTCGCATGTGTAGGCCGCGAGTGCCTGATCCAATGTCTGGCGGTTGTCGGGCAGATCGTCCGCCAGTGGCGGACATGTCATGGCGCAATGGATCGACTGCAGCGGATCCACCGACACGACCGGCCAGTCCGACGAGAACACCATGCGGACGCCGGCGTCGCGGAAGCGCTTCCAGGCATAGGCGCGCCGCCAGTTGCTGCGGCCGAAACGGCTGAGGACGGGTTCACTCGGCAGGCCATGTCCCGGCGCATGCAGCGGCTGGAACGAGGCGATCGCTCCAAGACTGGCAAACCGATCGACATCGTCATCCAGCGCGATATCGACATGCTCGACACGGTGGCGGCTGTCGCGTGCACCGTTGCAGTGACGTGCCGCTTCGAAACCGTTCAGGACCCGGTGGACGGCTTCGTCGCCAATGGCATGCACGGCAATCTGCAGGCCGCGTCGGTCTGCTTCCCTGACAACGGCGTTGAAGCCATCTTCGGTAAAGCGCGGCTCGCCTCGCCATCCGGGTTTGTCAGCGTAGTCATCGTGCATCAGCGCGGTCCAGGATTCCGGGACGCCGTCCATGAACAGTTTGACCTGACCCGAGCGCAGCCAGTCCGACCTGTAGCGTTGGTGCATGCAGTCGGCCTTTTCCAGGCTTGCGACATCCATCGACTGCACGAAGCTGAAAGGCAGCCTGACCCGGCACGAAAGATGACCTTCCCTGTACAGTTCTTCGAGAAGTTCGGCCTGGTATAAATTGCCGTCCATGTTCTGGATGCTGGTGATGCCAAGCCGTGCGCAATGGTCGAGGCCGCGGCGCAGGATCGCCTTGTCGAGGGCCCGTTCGGAAGGTGAGGGGGATGGTTCGATGCCGTGCAGTGCCAGCGTTTCGCGACCGCCGCCAAGCGCTTCGACCGGCTTGATCGCATCATTCTCGCGCAATTCTCCCGACGCCGTGCCGCTCGGCTCCATCACGATCTCATTGCCCGGCGCCAGCCGTGCGCCGTGGAAGATGCCGGCCTGCTTCAATGCGGCGGAGTTGGCCCAGGCGGCATGGAAGTCCGGTGCCGCCAGCAGGATTGGCCGCTCCGGAAGAATACTGTCGAGGATATGGCGGTCGAGCTTTCTGCCGTCGCCAAGCACGTCGTAGGCGACCCCGACGCCGGAAATCAGCGGCAGATCCGGATGCACCGCCGCGAAGGCCTTTGTGGCTTTCGCCAGGGCTTCATAGCCCGTCACCTCGGACAGATTGAGATGGGAAAGCTTCGTCGCTCCGAAGAAGAGATGCATGTGGTTTTCGTTGAAGCCCGGCAGGAGGGAACCGCCGCCCGCGTCGACCAGTGTCGTTGTCGGCATGCGCATCGAAAACACATCGTCGTCCGTGCCAATGGCGCAGATTTTCCCGTCGGCAACCGCCACTGCCGTTTGAACCGGCGTGCACGCGCCGGTCATCGTCAATATGCGTCCGTTGAAGACGATCAGATCCGCCTTGCCGCTCACGTGCCTGACTCCTGCTCAGCTCTGCTGGGGAAGGGCGGTCGCCCGCATGCCCACGCGGCCACGCTGGAAGATGACCGCATAGACCATCGCAGCCACCAGCATGCCGGCCGGGATCGAGAGATCCAGTCCGCCCAATGCGTTGGCAAGCGGACCGGTGAAGATCGGCGTGTTCAGGAAGAGCAGCGCAGCCGTCGATCCGGCGAATTGGGCCGACAGGCCGGTCCAGTTGAAACCATTGCGATACCAGACAGGACCCGCCGGGGTGTCGTCGTTGAGCCCGGGCCCGTCGTAGCGGTTGCGGCGCAGCGCCATGTCGGTCAGGTAGATCGCCATCCCGGGTGCCAGGGGAACCACGATCATCTCCAGCACGCTGGTGATCGTGCTGGTCAGGTCCGAAACGAAAAGCGCGTAGCAGGTGATTGCGACGGCCACGAGACCGTCCACGACCACGCTTCTGGCCCGGCGGATCTTCACGCCCATGGCCTGCAAGGCCAGTCCCGAGGCATAGGCGACCAGCGCGCTGCCGCAGACTGTCCCCGTCAGGAAAAGCAGCAGGAAGACGGGGTAGAACCATGCCGGCAGGACTGCGGCAAGCGCCTGCTGGAAATTTGTCATGTCGATCGCGGAGCTTGCCAGCACGCCGAAAATCTGGAGCAGGACGGCCGGCACGGCACCGCCTAGCGCGGTCCAGAAGATGATGGCGGATCGCGACGTCTCGGCCGGCAGATAGCGTGCGTAGTCGGCGCTGTTGCACCACGATATGCCTTGAGACGCGATGAGCACCAGTGCCGTGGAAAAGGCGACGGGCGAAAACGGGGTCGACGCTGCCTCCAACGGCATGGTGATGTGTGGCGCCAGCGACGCCACGAGCGGCACCAGCCCCACCGCCAGGACCGTGGCGCACAGCCCGGACAGTCGCGCGATGGTGGCGTGGCCGTAGACGCTGATCGTCAGCGTCAGCAGTGCGATCGCGCACAGGATCAGGAACTGCGCCATCGGTGGAGTCGGCACGGAGAAGAGGGCGAAAAGCGCAAGAACCGTCTGCACCGCGAAGATGAGCCAGACCGCCTGCGCCGCCAGGCAGATCGCCCAGGACGTCCAGGCCACATTGATCTTGTTTCCATGCACGCCATACATCGAGCGCGTGATCATCGTCGATGGCGTACCGGCACTCGGACCGCTGCATGCCAGTATGCCGACGAGCAGCCAGGTAAGGTTCCCGAGCAATACCACCAGGATGGATTGCCAGAGGCTGAGGCCGAACATCGGCAGCAGGCCGCCGACAATGATGTTGCTGTAGCTGATGCTGGCCGTGGCGAAGATCGAGAACAGTTCGCGTGGATGCCCATGGCGCTCCGCCCTGGGCACATAGTCAATGCCGCGTGTCTCGATCATCCCAAAACGGTCGACGCCGCCGGTGTGTATCTCCTTCGCCCGTGTTCCCACCACGATCCCTCCCTTATTGGTCTTTTGACCAATAGCTACCGACTATTGTTCATGTGTTCAATAGGGGGCTCGCGGTTTTCGGGTTGGCAAGGATTGGCCAGCTTGTCACCTTGGCTTGCCATTGGGTTTTTCCCTTTGTTATTGATCGTCGGACCAATTGGTGCTGCTGTCCGGCACGGCGAGATGAAACCGCAGACAAGACAAAGAAAGATACCGAGCGAACGCAGAAGCGAGATCGTCGCGATTGCCAGCCGTTTGGCCGGCGAGACCGGATTTGGCGGTGTCACGCTCAGGCAGGTGGCGCGGGCCGCAGGTGTCACGCCGGGACTGGTCAGCCACTATTTCCCTACGGTCGAGCTGCTTCTGGCGGAGGCATTCGAGCAGGCGATGACAGCCCAGATGCGTGACATGTTCGAGACGGTCCGCGGGCAGGAAACATCGGTTGGCCGCATGCGCATGTTCCTGCGTCTGAACCTCGACGAAGAGCGCGACAGCCAATATCTGCTCTGGGCGCACGCCTGCCTGCTGGGGCGCGATCAGCCATTGCTGCGCGATGTCGTGGTACGTTTTCTGGACAGCTGGGACGACGAGCTGGAGAAGGTGATCAGGGAAGGCGTCGAGAAGGGCGATTTCCGCCCGCACGATCCCAGGACGGCCGCCATCCACATTTCCGCCCTGCTCGACAGTTTCGCCAGCCACGTCATCAGCTTCTCGCGATCCCGCCTGGGTATCCTGAGCGAGATGGTCATCGATGCGAGCGAACGCGAACTCGGCCTTGCATCCGGCACGCTGAAGCTCACCCAGACCCAGAGCAGTTCCCGGGAAAGTGCGTAGCGGTTTTCCGTCCGGAATTGCGCCCCAGACGCATGCCGTCGCCGAAGATGGTGTCTCGACGTGGGGTCTGGGACTTTCAGCCGCGTGACGTCATCCAGACGCCGACAAGCGTAACCCCCAGGCCAGCGAACATCGTGACCGTCAACGGTTCTGAAAACAGGGCCCATGACCACA
>WPCJ01162796.1_pt1 | contig 13965 bp, 13 predicted proteins | sample 5399831 | NCBI WGS metagenome assembly WPCJ01 (sample SAMN12869470, study PRJNA574797) | sludge metagenome | isolation source: wastewater treatment of pH10 | place: China:Beijing | collected 2019-05-20 | reverse complement strand
ACCCTAGCGAGCGCAGGTAGCGCAAGGTCCAGTGAATAACCGGACGCCCCGCCACCGGCACCATCGCCGGGCAGCCAATGTTGGACAGGGCCATGACGCCCTCGGCCACGCGGCCGGCTGCCGGGATCAGCACGACCGTGTCGGCCAGCCGCTTCCGATCGGCGGCGGACAGGGGCGTGGGGCGGGTCGAGTTGTGTTGCGACTCAGTCATGCGCAATGCGGTCAGTTCTTGATTTCAGCTGCTTCCTCGGCGGGCGCCGCCCCTGCCGGCGCTGCGGAAGACTGCCCACGCGATCGCTCGATCTGACCGCGCAGGTAGTTGATCATGTCCACCAGGTTCAGCGTGCCGTCGTGCGAGATCGGGTTGTGGCTGGTTTTTTGCAGCTTGCTCAGATCCTGGTCAGTGTCATAGATGACGCAGGGACTGTATTCACGCCCGCCGCCGTGGCCGTCGCGGTCCCAGGCGCCCCAGGACGGGGTGCCCCCTGGGTGGTGCCCGTCACGTCCGGCGCCGCGAAACCGCCAGTGCTCTCCGTGGCCAAACTCGCTGCCTTCCCCATGCTCTCCTCGGCGTCCAAGCCCATCGAATGCACCGTACGGGCCAGCTCCGCCGCGGTCGGCGGGGCCGCCATGTCCATCGAAGCCGCCGCGTTCACCGAACCCACCTGGCCCGCCGTGGCCGCCTGGCCCGCCATGACCACCGGGGCCGCGTCGACCTCTGCGCCCGCGCATCTTAGCGAGTGCCTCGATGAGTGCGTCTGCGTCGGCCGCAGTGGGCTGGCCGGGCTGTTGGTGTTGTGAGTTCGGCGAGGAAGTCATAAAAAAAGTTTACATGTCTCTTGACATGGAACGAAATGCATGTCACTATACATATGCATGCAAAGTGACATGGAAAGTTGCGGCTCACGAACGAGGCATGCGGAGCGGGTCAGATCCCGCACGAAAGGACTTCACCATGAGTAACACTCAAGACTTCAACAACACAGGCATCAACGTCACCGATGCACAGACCACCGCCACCGCCAACCAGACACCTTATGCTGGCCCGGTTCGCTCAATGCGCTACTGGCTGCGGGCGGTCGACATGCTCATCTCGCGCGAGCTCGACGCCAGGTTTGCCGAGGCGGGCGCCTCGCGCCGAGACCTTCGCGTACTGACCCTGCTTGCATCGGGTGAGCAGCTGTCCGAGAAGAAGCGCGCACGCCTCGAACGGCACAGCAAGCGCCTCTGGGCCCTCGCCGACCGCGGCTGGATCACCCGGGAGGCCCCGAACGAGGAGGCAGCTTCGTCCGCAGGTTTGGTTCTCACCGACGCCGGACAGGCAGCGCTTACGCGTCTTCAGCAGATCGCGCAGGACGTTCAGGATCGGGTCGACAGCTCCGTCTCCCATGCAGACCTCATGACCACGACCGACTCACTGCAGGCAATTGCGAAGGAACTCGGCTGGACCGAGGGGATGCGCATTCACCGCGGCGGACGCCGAGACGGTTGGGCCCACGGGCGAGGCCACAGGCGCGGTCACGGTCACGGTCACGGTCGCGGTCGCGGCTACGCCAACCGTGGTGGTTTCGGCGTTGACTGGCACAGCCGGCCAAACTCCCTGCGCGGGCGAGAGTTCCAGGGGTGCCGCGAGCACCTCGGCCGGGACGCACGCTACGACCGCAGCGCCGACGCTGAGCGCGGCTACGGCCGAGCACGCGACTACGGTCGCGGTCAGGATCGCGGCTTCGGCCACGGTCATGGCCACGGCCACGGCCACGGCACCGGCCATCGCGGTTACGGCCCAGCGTTCGGCCACGCCACCGGTTTCGACCACCGACACCGCGAGGGCGGCCAGCGCTCCGAGCGTCACCACGGGCGCGGGTTCGAGCGCGGGTTCGCCGCGGGCTTCACGGCTGCGCGTTCGCGCGGCTAACGGACACCCCGGTGGGGCGTCCCGACGGCCACACCGCATGATCACCCCTAACCGGGCCGGTCTCCCCGACAGGGGAGGCCGGCCCTTCGGCGTATCCGCGGGTAAGCTGCAGCTTTCACATCCGCCGCGCGCTGGGAGGGGGCGGCGAATACACTGAGGGTGTGGCAGTAAGCATCTATCTCACGTCCCCCGAAGGTCGCACGGGCAAGAGCGCGGTGGCGCTCGGCGTGCTGGATGCGCTGAAGGCTGACGTTCCGCGCGTGGGCGTCTTCCGCCCCGTCATCCGGTCTCGCGATGAGCGCGACCGCGTGCTTGAGTTGTTGCGCGGCAGGGCGACCGCCACGGCGTCGTACGACGACTGCATTGGCACCACGTATGAGGAGCTTTCGCGCGATTCCGAGGAGGCGATGGCGAGTATCGTGAGCGCCTACCGCGCGCTCCGCGAGCAGTGCGATGCGATCGTCGTCGTCGGGTCCGACTATACGGATGTTGCGGCCCCGACGGAGCTCGCGACGAACGCGAGGATTGCCGCGAACCTCGACTCTCCGGTGCTGCTGGTGGTTGGCGGGCGTGACATGGCCGATCAGGAAGTGCTTGGGCAGTCGAGCGCACGCTCGGCGATCGAGCTCGCGAAGGTTGTCGAGCTGAGCGTTGCGGAACTGCACGATGAGCATGCGAGCGTGCTCGCGACGCTCATCAACCGGGCCGACGGAGACGCGCTTGATGCGATTGTTGGCGCGGTCTCAGCTGTCGTGCCGGAGGGGAGCGCGGTGTGGGCGATCCCAGAGGAGCCGATGCTCGTCGCCCCGCCAGTCGCCGAGGTGATGCGTGCCGTTGACGGTCAGCTGGTCCGCGGCAGTGAAGAGCTCTTGAGCCGCGAAGTGAGCCAGATTGTGGTTGCGGGCATGTCGATGACGAACGTGCTGCCGCGATTGCTTGAGGGCGCCGTGGTGATCATTGCTGCGGACCGCGCTGAGACGCTCCTCGCGGTCTCCATCGCGCACGAGGCCGAAGGGTTCCCGACGCTCGGCGCCGTCGTGCTCAACGGCGACTTCGAGATGTCGGCAGACGTGGAGCGACTGCTCGACGGCGTGGGGGCGGTGCTCCCGGTGATCCGGACCCCGCACGGGACCTTCGAAACCGCCCAGCGCGTGGTGCACGCGCGCGGGCTCCTCACCGAGGAATCGCCGGTGAAGTTCGATACCGCGCTCGCGCTTTTCGACGCGCACGTTGATACCGCGGACCTCCGCGAGCGACTGCGGTTGCACCGTGGGAGCGTGCGCACGCCCGCGATGTTCGCGTACGACCTCTTCGCCAGGGCTGCGCAGGCCAATGCCCACATCGTGCTGCCTGAGGGGCACGATGACCGGATCCTGCGCGCGACGAGCACGCTCCTCGCCCGCGGTGTCGCCCGGCTCACGTTGCTCGGCGAAGAGAGTGCCATCCGCAAGCGCGGGGCGGAGCTCGGTCTCGCGATCGACGGCGCGACGGTCATTGATCCGGCGACGTCGCCGCTCCTCGAGGAGTTCGCTGCCGCGTACGCGAAGCTTCGCGCGCACAAGGGCGTCACGCTCGAGGACGCTCGGGATCGCATGGTCGACGTCAGCTACTTCGGCACCATGCTTGTGCACCTCGGCCTCGCCGACGGCATGGTCTCGGGTGCCGCGAACACGACTGCGCATACAATCCGCCCGAGCCTCGAATTCATCAAGACGAAGCCGGGCGTCTCCGTAGTGTCGAGCGTGTTCTTCATGGCGCTCGCGGATCGGGTCCTCGTGTACGGTGACTGCGCCGTGAACCCGGACCCGAACGCCGCGCAGCTCGCCGACATTGCCGCCTCATCGGCTGAGACCGCCGCGCAGTTCGGCGTGGATCCGCGAATTGCGATGCTGTCGTATTCGACGGGAGAATCAGGATCGGGCGCCGAGGTTGACAAGGTCCGCGAGGCAACCGCCCTGGTTCGGGCAGCCCACCCAGAACTGCTCGTCGAAGGGCCGCTCCAGTACGACGCGGCAATTGATCCCGAGACGGGCGCGTCGAAGCTCCCCGGTTCGCAGGTTGCTGGGCACGCGACGGTGTTCATATTCCCCGACCTGAATACGGGCAACAACACGTACAAGGCGGTGCAGCGCTCGGCGGGGGCCATTGCGGTCGGGCCCGTGCTGCAGGGGCTCAACAAGCCAGTCAACGACCTCTCACGTGGGGCGACAGTCCAGGACATTCTGAACACCGTTGCCATTACGGCCGTGCAGGCGGGTGAGCGATGAACGCGGTGCTCGTGGTGAACTCGGGTTCATCGTCAATTAAGTATCAGGTGATCGACGAGCAGAGCGGCGACCGGCTTGCGCAGGGGCTTGTCGAGCGCATCGGCGAGAGCGGGCGAGGCCGTGTCGTCTATAAGGGTGCGGCCGGAGAGTCGGCGACGGAGCAGGACATTCCCGATCACTCAGCAGGCTTTGCCGCGATCGTCGAAGAGTTTAGGGCTGCGGGGACGCCAATCGACGAGCTTGGCATCGTCGCGGTTGGGCACCGTGTCGTGCACGGTGGCAGCGACTTCATCGCCCCGACCCTCATTGACGACGCGGTGGCGGCGCGAATCCTCGAACTCGCCGAGCTTGCCCCGCTGCACAACCCGGGGCACTACGCCGCCATCGTTGCAGCGCGCGCCGTGTTCCCGGAGCTGCCACACGTCGCTGTCTTCGATACCGCGTTTCACCAGACCATGCCTGCCCGAGCATACACCTACGCGCTCGACAGGAAGCTCGCGGCTGACCACGGCATCAGGCGGTACGGGTTCCACGGGATCTCGCACCAGGTCGTCTCCCGGCGAGCGGCGACCCACGTCGACAGGCCGCTCGAGTCGCTGAAGCAGATCGTGCTGCACCTCGGAAACGGCGCATCCATCTGCGCCATCGACGGTGGCCGATCGGTCGACACCTCCATGGGGCTGACGCCGCTTGAGGGGCTCGTCATGGGAACGCGATCCGGAAACATCGACGCCGGGGCCATCTTCCACCTCCTGCGCCGCGGCGTCAGCGTCGACCAGGTCGACCAGGAGCTCAACAAGCGCGCAGGTTTTCTCGGCATGACAGGCTCGAACGATTTCCGTGACGTGCGCGCCGCGGCCGCGAGCGGCGATGAGGCGGCGATCCTCGCGATCGACGTGTACGTTCACCGCGCGCGGCACTACCTTGGCGCATACCTCGCGGTGCTCGGCGGAACCGATACCGTCGTGTTTACCGCAGGACTCGGGGAGAACGGCCCAGACCTGCGCGCGCTCATCTGCGCCGGGTTCGAATGGTGCGGGCTGAAACTCGACGCCTCCCGCAACGAGGCCGCGGGGAGTGGCGCCCGGGTCATTAGCGCCGATGACTCGGCGATCACTGTCCTCGTCGTTCCGACAGATGAGGAAGCGGAGATCGCGCAGCAGTCGATCGCGCTGGTAGCCGAGGGGATGCGTTAGCCACAGGGGGAGCTGTCCGGGTGGGGTCCGAATGCCCAGCGGACTTTCAATGACGGTACCCACGCTTGGGTGCTGTGTCCGTCTGCCCTAGCCGGCTCTCTTCACTCCTCAAACGCACACCCCTCTTCTGCCTCGCTACGTGGAGCATGTAGACGCACGCACGCACGCGCCGCTCGCACGATGGCGCCGCTCTGATCACGCCGCGTGAGAGCAGCGTGGTCGCTGAATGCTGCTTGCGCGAGCGGGCCCACCGCGATCTTCGAAAGCATTTCCGCGATCTTCCACGGAATCAGCAGCCCAACCGATCCTGTCAGCGCCGCTGACGGGCCACACTTGAAGGACACCAACGATGACTGGCAAGAGCAAAGGAGCGACGTGGCAACGACGACACGGATGATACATCTTGGTCGTAAGGAGCGCCCGAAACGCGGGTCGCTGTTACTTCTGATACCTGGAGTCGCCTCCGTCGTGCTCCTTGGCATTCTGCCCCTATTCATTGTGGCGCGGAATAGCTTCGCTGTCGCAGACGACTACGGCGGGATTGTCGGCGGGTTTACGCTCGAGCACTACGCGAAACTCCTCGACCCGGTCTACTCAAAGACCCTGTTTTTCTCGCTTGGTCTTGGACTACTCAATACCCTCGTTTGCGTCGTGATCGGCTACCTCACGTCGTATTACATCGTGTCGCGGCCTGAGGGAAAGCAAGGCTTCCTCCTCCTGCTCGTGATCATTCCGTTCTGGACCGACTTCCTCGTGCGCACGTTCGCGTGGATCACGATCCTTGGCTCCGGAGGTCCGATCGCAGGCGTGCTGGGGATATTTGGGCTTTCGGGGTTCTCGATGATCCCGAGCAACGCTGCGGTGATTCTTGGCCTGCTGTATTCCTTCCTCCCCACCGCGATCTTCCCGATCTACGCCTCGATGCGCTCCATCGACGGATCGTTGAAGGAAGCCGCGACCGACCTCGGCTGCAGTTGGTGGGGTGTACACCGTCGCGTCATCCTGCCGTTGAGCAGCCCCGGCATTCTCGGCGCTGCGCTGCTGACCTTCATTCCCACGATGGGTGTGTTTGTTATCCCGGTCCTACTCGGCGGCGGCAAAGACCCACTCGTCGGCAATCTGATCGTCACGCTCTACACCGAGTTTCGCAACCAGCCAATGGGCGCGGCGGTCTCGATGGTGCTGCTCGTGCTGATGGTGCTGTCAATGGCGCTCGTCGGTCTCCTCCTCAAACGGGCCTCAAACAAGAAGAAGGGGGCGTAACCCATGGATCGCATTGTGAACGGCATCGCCCGTGGCGTGTTTGTCTTCCTGTACATTCCGATCATCGCGGTGATTGTGTACTCGTTCAACGCGGCCGGTACAAACACCCGATTCGAGGGGCTCACGCTCCAGTGGTACGCCGACCTGTTCCAGGATGGTGCGCTCATGCAGACACTGCGCACGAGTGCAATCGTTGCTGTGCTCGCCGCCACAGTCGCGACCGCGATCGGCATCATGTTCGCGTTGGGGCTCGCGAGGTACCGCGGACGCGGCAAGGGCGGCTTCATGGCACTCATCGCGTTGCCACTGATCGTGCCTGAGATTGTGCTCGGCGTTGCCCTGCTGAGCGTGTTCAGCGCGACAAAGGTGCCGCTCGGTATCTCAACGCTCGTGCTCGGACACCTCATCGTGTCCCTGCCTCTTGCCACCCTCGTCCTTATGAGCTCCGCGGCGATGCTTGATCCGAGCTTGCCGGAGGCTGCAACCGATCTTGGCTGCACGCCTTGGCAGACGTTCACCCGCGTTTACTTCCCGCTCTTGCGGCCTGCGGTTGTCGCTGCCTGGCTGCTGAGTTTTACGACCTCTTTCTCGAACATTGTCATGTCCACCTTCCTCAGCGGCGTCGGATCAACCACATTGCCGCTGAAGATCTACTCGAGTTTGAAGACCGGGCTCACGCCAAGCATCAACGCCCTCGGTGCACTCCTCATCTTGCTTACCCTCGTCATTGTGCTCGCGGTCGGTGTCTCTCAGATGCGCCGCATTCTCGTCGACTCACGGTCCTAGCCGCATCGCCGCGGCCAGACCATACCCCTCTGTGAAAGGAACAAAATCATGAAGAAGAAGACTGTTGCAGCAGCAAGCATTGTCGCCGCGCTCGCACTCACCGGATGCTCGAGTGCGGGCGGAGATGCGGGCGCTGGATCGCTCAACGTGTACGCGTGGGCGGACGAGATTCCCCAGTCGGTGTTTGACGCGTTTACCGAAGAAACTGGCATCACGGTCAACGTCGACAACTTCGACAGTAACGAGACGATGATCTCGAAGCTTGCCGCTGGAAACTCCGGCTACGACATCGTCGAGCCGAGCCAGTACGCGGTGCAGCAGCTTGTTGGCCAGGAACTCCTCGAGCCGCTCGATAAGTCGAAGATCGAGGGGCTCGACCAGATCGCAGAAAAGTTCAAGGACCCGTCGTACGATCCAGGGCTCGAGTACTCGGTGCCTTGGGTATGGGGCACGACAGGCCTGCTCTACAACGCCGAGTGCACCGGCGGCGAAGAGATCACGAGCTGGGAATCGCTGTTCGACCCGAAGTGGAAGGGCAAGGTGAACATGCTCGACAACATGCTCGCCGCCTACATTGCTGGCCTGCAGGTGAATGGCTACCCCGCCAACAGTAAGGATGAGCAGGAGATCGCTGCGGCGACGGAGTCGCTCATCGAGCAGAAGGAAATCCTGTCGGGCTACAACTCGAGCAACTACGGCGACCTTGTCGCAAACGGCGACGTCTGCATATCGGAGGCGTGGGGCGGCACCCAGACCGCGAAGATCGTTGCCGCGAACGAGCAGGTCCACTACGTGCTCCCAGAAGAGGGCGGCAGCCTCTGGGTCGACGGCCTCTCGATCGCGAAGGGCGCCCCGAACCAGGAAGCCGCCTACGAGTTCATCAATTTCCTGCTGCGACCCGAAATCAGTGCAATGGCGACTAACGATGCAGGTCTTGCGAGCGCGAACACCGCGGCTGCGGAGCACGTGACCGACCAGAGCCTGCTCAGCAACGCGGCGGTGTACGCCTCCGAGGAGCAGGTCGCAGAGGCAGACTTCATCGTTGACCCTGGCCCCGCAATGAAGTTCTATCAGGACGGCTGGACCCGGGTGAAGGCCTCCTAACCGGGCACCCAGATTGAGTTCGAGCGAGAAGCGAAGAGTTTTATGACTACGCAGACCACCACATCCACACCCGCCGTCGAGATCTCCGGCATATCAAAGCAGTTCGGTGACCACCTCGCCGTCCAGCCGCTCGACCTCGAGATCGGCGACAATGAGTTCTTCTCAATCCTCGGTCCCTCGGGCTGCGGGAAGACGACGCTGATGCGTATGATCACCGGATTCGAGACCCCCAGCTCTGGCAGGGTGCGTCTTGGCGGAGTTGATGTCACGGATGTGCCGACGCGCAACCGCGACCTCAACATGCTGTTCCAGAGCTACGCGCTCTTCCCTCATCTCACAGTGTTTGAGAACGTTGCCTTCGAGCTGCGGGTGCGCAAGGTACCGAAAGCCGAGGCGAACGCCCGGGCGCAGGCCGCACTCGAACTCGTGAAGCTTGCACACCTTGGTGAGCGCAAACCTGACCAGCTTTCAGGCGGCCAGCGGCAGCGGGTCGCGCTCGCGAGAGCCGTCGTTTCGGGGCCAAAGGTGGTGCTGCTCGACGAGCCTCTCGGGGCGCTCGATCAGCAGTTGCGCAAGGAAATGCAGTTCGAGCTCAAGCGGATGCAGCGCGAGGTCGGCATCACCTTTATCTATGTCACACACGACCAAGAAGAAGCGCTGACGATGTCTGACCGCATCGCGGTCATGTCTGAGGGAGTTGTGCAGCAAGTCGCGAGCCCGGAGGAGATCTACGATCAGCCGCAGACCCGCTTCGTCGCCGGATTTATCGGCAGCTGCAACCTGATCGACGTGACTGTACCCGGCGGTGCGGCAGGGACACAGGTTGCCGCCACGGTCGCCAGGATCGGCACGCTCAACGGGGTCCTCGCCGAGGACGTCACCCGCGAACAGCAAGGCACGATGCTCATCCGCCCCGAGCGGATCGAGATGCGTCGTGGCGGGGAGGGACTTGTCGGACGAGTGGAGTCGCTGACATTCCTCGGTGAGGAGTGGCAAGTTCACGTCAATGTCTCGGGTACGACGCTGAAGGTGTCGCTGTCGAGCCTCGTTCGAGAGATTGAGCTTCCGGGCCTCGCGGTCGGAGAAGAACTCACGGTGAGCTGGCGCCCTGAGGACGCCCGAATCGTCATTAGATAACGCACCAGCCGCGCGGTGTCGCGGCGTGAAGAGAGAAGGTTCTGTATGAAAGTCGCAGTTGCGCAAACGTCTCCCGGCATCGACGTCGATGCAAACTTCGCTACGATTCGCGAGTTCACCGCCCAGGCGGCCGCAGCAGGCGCCGAGCTCATCGTGTTCCCGGAAGAAGCTGCGCTGCTCGCCGATGAATCGATCAAACCCCGTTTCACGGAGATCCTCGAGGGCATGTGGGGGCGATTCGAACAGTTGCTTCGGGAACTCGCGAGCGCTCATTCGATCGCGATCATTGCCGGCGGGTATGAGCCGCATCAGGGTGAGTTGCCATACAACACGATCCTCGCGGTGGACGCCACGGGGCTCGAGGTCGCGCGCTATCACAAGCTGCACACCTACGATGCGTTCGCCTACCAGGAGTCGGCATACGTGACGCGCGGGAGTGAACTCCCTCCCGTGATCGAGATTGCCGGGGTAACAATCGGCATCGCGAATTGCTATGACATCCGTTTCCCGGAGCTGTTCCGCAGCATTGCCGACCGCGGTGCCGATGTGATCTCGCTCTCTGCGGCTTGGGTATCTGGCAAGGGTAAGGAGATGCACTGGGAAGTGCTCACACAAGCACGTGCCATCGAGAACGTCGCCTGGCTCGTCGCCTCCGGCACCGTCGGCGACGAATCGGTCGGGCTCAGCCGGGTGATTGACCCACTCGGCATGGTCGTTGCAAGCGCAAACGCGCATTCCGAAGGCCTTATCTTCGCGACCATTGACAGTGAACGCACCCGCAGCGCACGCGCGATGCTTCCCGCGCTCGACAATCGTCGTATCGAACTCAGCTACCGCGTAGCGTAACGCTGCGCCCAGAAAGGAACTGCGATGTTCTTCCACACCGGTCAAGCGCCCGCCCCCCTGCCTGCGACGCTCCGCGACAAGCTCGAGAAGCTCAGCTTTCCGACGCTCGGACACTACCTTGAAGAGGGATTTGCTGACACCGAGGTTCGCCGGATCGTCGCTGCGGGCGGCCGCGTCATCGGTTCCGCGTTCACCGTGCGCACGACAGCGACAGACTCCACCGCGTTGCATCATGCGGCAGGGCTGATTGGCGAGGGCGACGTGTTGGTCATCGACACTGGCGGCGACCGCAGGCATGCTCCGCTCGGCGAGGTCGTTGCGGCGCAGCTTGTCGCCCGGGGCGCCGCCGGTGCGATCGTCGATGGCGTAGTGACCGATACCGACGAGATCACCGAACTCGGTCTCAGCGTGCACGCCCGCGGCACGAGCATGCTCACCACTAAACTTCACGGCATCGATGCGGGGGGAGTGAACATCCCGGTCACCTGCGGCGGTGCCGTGGTGAACCCGGGCGACGTCGTCCTCGCCGACGCCAACGGTGTGCTCTTCGTCGCACCCGACGTGCTCGCGCGCATCGTCGACATCGCGCTCGCCGATGACGCCGAGGAACCCGAGCTTGTCGAAGAACTGCGAACAGGCGCCCCACTGGGGAGCCTGACAGGCGCAAGCGACACGGTCGCAGAACTACTCGCGCTCGACACCCCGCAGTAGCGAACCGAGGCGCTTCGGCGTCGTCCGAACTCAACCCCACCCTGGCGGCGGAGCACCGGCACCATGCCGGTGCTCCGCCGTGCCCAAAATTTGTGAAAGGACCATACACACATGCTTCTCAAGGCAGCAATCAATGGAGGCCGTTCGACGGACGAGCACCCCGCAGTGCCTCGTACCACCGACGAGATTGTCGCCGCGAGTCGCGCCGCGATCGCCGCGGGCGCCGATGTCGTGCACGCGCACGTGCTCACCGAATCGGGAGAACAAACGATTCACCCGGACGACATTGGCACCTGGGTTCGTGCGATGCGCGCTGCAGACCCCACTGTTGTGATCGGTACCACCACAGGCCTGTGGACTGTGACCGGTCACGAACAGAGAATGTCCTACCTTGCAGAGTGGCCAGCTGACGCGCTGCCCGACTTCGCCTCCGTCGCGTTCTGCGAGGAAGGCGCCGCTGAGGCCGCCCAGCTCGTGCTTGAGCGAGGAATGGTGCTCGAGTCGGCAGTCTGGTCGATGGCTGATGTCCCCGCACTACTCGCCTCGCCGACACTGCACCAGAACGTGCGCGTGCTCATCGAGCCCGAGACGGAAAACTCAGACGAGGCAGTCGAGCAGTGTCGCGAGATTGCTGCCGTGATCCGTAAAGCCGGCGTGACGGCGCCGATTCTCTACCACGGCTACGACACGACAGTTTGGCCTGTCATCGAGGCAGCTATCGCCGATGGGTGCGAGACTCGTATCGGGTTTGAGGACGGCGTTACGATGCCCGACGGGAGCGCGCCGGTCGACAACGCGGACCTCATTCGTGCAGTGCGCGAACTCGAGGGGCGCTGATCGAGCGAGCGGCCGCTGAACGGCCCCTCTCTGCCGGCAAGGTACCCTGGTACTCCGCGCGGAGAGGGGCGTTCGACGTGTTAGATGAGGTGGATCGGGAGCTGATACAGCTGCTCGCGAGAGATGGCCGACGCAGTTTTGCGGCGCTATCGGAGGAGCTGGGCGTTTCGCAGTCGACCGTGCGCACCCGGCTCGCGAAACTGCGTGAAGACGACACCCTGCAAATCGTCGCACTGTGCAACGCGCTCCTGCTGGGGCACCAGGTCGTCCGATTGCTCCTGCGCGTGCGAAACCTGACGCCACGCTCGGTCGCAGATAGCCTCCTCGGGATCCACCTAATCAATCATGTCGCGCTGGTCACTGGCTCCCACGACCTCTACCTCGAGGCAACATGTCGTGACCAGAATCAGCTCATCGACCTCATGGACGAAATCCGTCGGCAGCCTGGCGTGGCATCCATCCAACCAATCATCGTGACGTCGCTGGCCAAGGACTACACGTGGGAGGGGTTGCGTGGCACTGCTGGTCAGAGCATCAGCGACCCGGGGAAGTAGCCGCGGCTAACGCGACGGACTCGCGATGAGTCTGCCTGCCCGATTTGCCGGGATGGGATCGCGGAACCCCTGCCATAGGTACGTATCCTTCATGACCTCAAGTACCGTGAGCGTCTCGAGGTCAGAGATACCACGAATCCTGCGGAGATCCTGCAACACGATTTGGCCGAGTTCCTGGGCATCTTGGGCCACGATGTCAAGGATGATGTCGTAGTAGCCAAGCGCGCAAGCCACGTACTTGATGTTCGGATGGTCAGCAATCTCAGCGGCGACTTTCGCGACGGGGACCCCGGCAACGCGGATCCCCACGTGTGCTGCGATCCCTCCGATTTTTGTCTCGTCGTACATTCCCGCGACGTAGATAATCCCGAGCGACACGAGGCGGTTGTAGCGCTGACGAACAGTGGGCTCAGAGAACCCGATCCTGCGAGCGATTTCGCCGAATGAGAGTCGGCCGTCGACGCGTAGCTGGTCGATGATGTCGCGGTCGACATCGTCGAGCAGGTGCTCCTCGGTGCGTGGGGGTGCATCCATGACGCCAGTGTACCGTCGGCGGGACTACGCAGACCGCCGAGCGGCGCTCGGGGAACGCGATGAGGCGGAGTGGCCCCGCACCGCTCACCTGATTTCAGCCCCGTGGCACTCGCGGTTCCCTCCGAGCTCAGGCAGAATCGGTGCTATGAAGATCGCAGCCATTCAGATGACGCCGTCGGTCGAGCCGAGCGAGAACTTCGCGACGATGCGGGCGCGCGCGGCGGAGGCGGCAGCCGCCGGTGCGCGGGTGATCGTGTTTCCCGAACAGGCGATGGTGCTCCTACAGTCAGTGACCGTTGACGCGCTCACGGGCATTGCCGCCGAGTGGTGGGACGCGTTCGCGGCGCTGACAGCGGAGCTCGCAATGGAGCATCGTGCCGTGGTGATCTCGGCGGGCTTCGAGCCTTCGGCTGATGGACTGCCGTTGAACACGGTCATCGCCGTCGGGCCCGACGGCACGGAGCTCGCCCGCTACCGGAAGCTGCACCTCTATAAGGCGTTTGCGCAGAGCGAGTTCGAGCACACGCGGCCCGGCGACGAGCTGCCTCCGGTGTTCGACGTGAATCTCGACGGCGAGAGTCTGCGACTTGGCCTCGCGAACTGCTACGACCTGCGATTCCCGGAACTCTTCCGCTCACTCGTGGACCGCGGAGCCGACACACTCGTGGTGGTTGCGGCGTGGGCATCGGGGCCGGGCAAGGAAGAGCACTGGTCGATCCTGACCCGCGCACGCGCGCTCGAGAACGTGAGCTGGCTCGTCGCGAGCGCGGCCGTCGGCGGTGGCCCGCGCGACGCGGCGACCACGGGGCTCAGTA
>WPCJ01069547.1_pt1 | contig 13985 bp, 12 predicted proteins | sample 5399831 | NCBI WGS metagenome assembly WPCJ01 (sample SAMN12869470, study PRJNA574797) | sludge metagenome | isolation source: wastewater treatment of pH10 | place: China:Beijing | collected 2019-05-20 | reverse complement strand
GGGGCGCGGAGCGCTGGGCGCGGGCGACGTGAAGCTCGCCCCGCTCGTCGGCGCGGTCTCTGCCTGGGTCGATCCATGGGCAGCGATGCTCTCGACGCCCCTCTTGATCGCCGTGATCGGAACCGTCGCGGGTGCGGTGGCCCGGCGCCGTCGCCGCGTCGAACTCGCCTTCGGGCCGGCGATGCTCGCGGGATGCTGGCTGGGTCTCGGGCTCGGGGCGATGCCCGGTTAGGAGGGCGCGCCAGCGGGCGGGATCTCGCGGCGGGTAACGATCGGATATCACCCACCTCAAGGACGGCTCAAGGGGGTTGCCAGGCCGGGGAGGGCCGTGGGTAGCGTGAGGGTTGAGAAGCGGTGCTGCTTCGCACCATCGAAGCAGGTCGCCTCGCCCGGGCCCGGTTGGTGCGAGCCGTCCAGGCCGGGAACCTGACAAAGATGAACGGCTGAATGGACGGAGTGCTCTCATGAGTACCATCGGATTCTCGAAGAGCCGGGGCGCCCGCCGCCCCGGCAAGATCCTCCTCGCCGGGGCGGCGACCGCGGCGCTGGCACTGACGGCTTGCGCCTCGGGCGGCGGTGGATCCGGGGGAGGAGATGCGCCGGAAGGCGACTTCGCCGGACAGCGGCTGAACGTCGCAGCCGCCTGGTCGGGCGCCGAGCAGCAGAACTTCGAAGCGGTGCTGGCCGAGTTCGAGACCCGCACCGGAGCGGAGGTGAACTACACGAGCTTCGGCGACAACGGCCCGACGTACATCCAGGGGCAGCTCGAGGGCGGCACCCCGCCGAACGTCGCGATCCTCGGCCAGCCCGCGCTCATGCAGTCGCTGGCGCAGAACGGAGACATCCTCCCCGTCAACGACGCCGTGCGCGGCGCGGTCGAGGAGAACTACACCGACTCGTGGATCGACCTCGGCAGCGTCGACGGCGAGCTCTACGGCGTCTGGTTCAAGGCCGCGAACAAGTCGACGGTCTGGTACAACGCGGACATCTACGACGAAGCGGGAGCCGAGGCCCCCGAAGACTGGGACGGCTTCCTCACCCAGCTCGGTCTCGTGCGCGATGCGGGCTACGCCGGCATCTCGATCGGCGCCGACGTCGGCTGGCCGCTGACCGACTGGTTCGAGAACGTGTACCTCCGCACCGCCGGCCCTGAGAAGTACGACCAGCTGACGGCGCACGAGATCGCCTGGACGGACGAATCGGTGAAGGAGGCGCTCGACGTGCTGGCCACGCTGTGGGGCACCGACCTCGTGCAGCCCGGCGGCGACCAGCGCGACTTCCCGACCAGCGTGACCGAGGTCTTCGGCTCCGATCCGCAGGCCGGCACGGTCTACGAGGGCGACTTCGTGGCGGGCAACATCGCCGCCGACGGCAACTCGACCGTCGGCGAGAACGCGCTGTTCTACGACTTCCCGTCGATCGGCGGCTCCGGCCCCGCGGTGGTCGGCGGCGGCGATGTCGCCGTGCAGTTCACGGACGACGAGGCGACCAATGCTCTGATGGAGTTCCTCGCCTCGCCCGCCTCGGCCGAGATCTGGGTGCCGAACGGCGGCCTGACCTCGCCGAACGGCGGCGTGGACGTCTCGCTCTACCCCGACGACATCTCCCGCCAGATCGCGAGCGCGCTCACGGGCGCCGAGGCCTTCCGCTTCGACATGTCCGATCTGACCCCGAGCGCCTTCGGCGGCACTCCGGGCCAGGGCTTCTGGCAGGAGATGATCGCCTTCTACCAGAACCCCGACGACGTCGACGGCGCGGCCCAGCGGCTGGAGGACGCGGCAGCGGCTGCGTACTGACACGGGGCGCGAGATGACCCGTACCGCAACGGTTCCGGTGCACATCCGTGGCCGCGGACGCAGTGTCCGCGGCCACGGCTCGCTGCGCCGATGGCTCCTCCTCGCCGGCTTCCTCGGGCCTGCGCTCGTGGTGCTCGGCGCACTCGTGGTCTATCCGATCGTCTACACCGTCGTGCGCTCGTTCTTCGACAAGAGCGGCTCGGCGTTCGTCGGCTGGCAGAACTACGTGACGATGTTCACGAACGAGACCACGTTCACCGCGATCCGCAACAATCTCATGTGGGTCGTCGTCGCACCGGTGACCGTGACGATCATCGGTCTGATCCTCGCGGTGCTCGTCGAGAAGGTCGGCTGGAAGACGGCCTTCCGCCTCATCGTCTTCATGCCGATGGCGATCTCGATGCTCGCCGCGGGCGTGATCTTCCGCGGCATGTTCCAGGAGAGCCCGCAGCTCGGCGTGGTGAACGCCGCCATCGTCGGCGTGCAGAGCGTCTTCAGCGAGCAGGCCAGCTACCCGGGCGCGAAGCCCCGCGAGGGCACCGGCATCGAAGCCGACAGCGGCCTGATCGTCTCGAGTGAACAGGTGCAGGCGGGCCAGACCCGGAACTTCGCGCTCACCGGCATCCGACAGAGCGCGCTCCCGGAGGACGCCGCGGACGCTCGAGCCGCGAGCGCGCCCGGGGACACCGAGATCTCGGGCACCGTCTTCCTCGACGTGATCCGCGGCGGCGGCGGCGCGAACGGCGAGATCGAGGCGGGCAAGAAGGGGCTCGAAGGCGTGCGGGTCGACGCCGTGGCCGCCGACGGCTCGATCCGCGGCTACGCGATCACCGGAGCCGGCGGCGGTTTCGTCATCGAGGGGCTCGAGCCCGGAGCGGCCTATCGCGTCGCGCTGCCCGCTGCGAACTTCGACGCGGGGGCGCAGGGCGTCTCGTGGCTGAGCGCATCGTTCATCAACATCGTGGTGATCCTCGCCTACATCTGGATCTGGGCCGGCTTCGCAATGGTGATGATCGCTTCGGGCCTCTCGGCCATGGATCGCTCTCTGCACGAGGCGGCCCGCACGGACGGGGCGAACGAGTGGCAGATCTTCACGAGGATCACCGCGCCCCTGCTCGCCCCGGTGCTCATCGTGGTGTTCGTCACGCTCATCATCAACGTGCTGAAGATCTTCGACCTCGTGTACGTGATCCCGCCCGGGGCGTCCAAACCGGCGGCGAACGTCATCGCCGTCGAGATGTGGACGGTGTCCTTCGGCGGAGGCAGCAATCAGGGACTCGGTTCGGCGCTCGCCATCCTGCTGCTGATCCTCGTGCTGCCCTCGATGATCGTCAACGTCCGCAGGTTTAAGGAGGAACGAAGCAGATGAGTACCGCCACCTCCGTTCCCGCTCCGCCGACTCCTCCGGCGACTCCGCCCCAACCGTCCACGCGCAAGCGCGGCGTCGCGCAGCGCATCGTCGGCTTCGCGACCCGAGGCGTCGTGCACGCGGTTCTGCTGCTCGTCGCGGTGTTCTGGCTGATGCCGACGATCGGTCTCCTGCTCACCTCCTTCCGCACCGCGGGCGACAACGCGGCGAGCGGCTGGTGGACGGTGCTCGCGAAGCCCGCAGAGCTGACGATCCAGAACTATGCGAACCTGCTGTCCAACCCGACGATCACGGGGTCGTTCTGGAACACCATCGTGATCGCCGTGCCCACGACGCTGCTGGTGGTCGGCATCGGCGCGCTCGCGGCCTACGCCTTCGCGTGGCTGCACTTCCCGGGCAGGGACTGGCTGTTCATCGCCGTCATCGTGCTGCTCGCGGTTCCGCTGCAGGTGGCCCTGATCCCGCTCGCGAGGCTCTTCGGAGCGCTCGGCATCTTCGGCAGCGTGGTGGGGGTGATCCTCTTCCACACCGCCTTCGGCCTGCCGTTCGCGATCTACCTGCTGCGCAACTTCTTCATACAGATCCCGGAGGAGATGCTCGAGGCGGCACGCATCGACGGAGCGAAGGACTGGCGCATCTTCTTCCGCATCATGCTGCCTCTCGCGCTGCCTGCCATCGCCTCGCTCGCCATCTTCCAGTTCCTGTGGACGTGGAACGACATGCTGGTCGCCCTGATCTTCACGAACAGCGACTCCCAGCCCCTCACCGTGGCGATCCAGTCGCAGCTGCGGCAATTCGGGGCGAACATCGACGTGCTGTCGGCGGGGGCGTTCCTCTCGATGATCGTTCCGCTGATAGTGTTTTTCGCGTTTCAGCGTTACTTCGTGCAGGCGCTGCTGGCGGGCTCGCAGAAGTAGCAGAACCACCCGGAAGGAACGCGTGATCGACAGCTACGACGCCTACCTCTTCGATCTGGACGGGGTCATCACCCCGACCGTCGAACTCCACCGCCGCGCCTGGCAGGAGACGTTCGACCGGCTCTTCGAGCGTCTCGGCGAATCGCCGTATCGGCAGAGCGACTACTTCGAGTCGCTCGACGGCAGACCCCGTTTCGAAGGGGTCTCGACCCTGCTGGCCGCTCGCGGCATCGACCTTCCCATGGGCGAACCGGGGGATGACGGCTTCGACACGGTGGCCGGCATCGGCAATCGCAAGAACGGCGCGTTCACGGAGGTGCTCGAGCGGGACGGCATCGATCCGTACCCGGGCACGGTGCGGCTGCTCGACCGGCTCGCCGCCCTCGGCAAGCCGCTCGCCGTGGTCTCGAGCTCGCGCAACGCTGAGGCGGTGCTCGCCGCCGCCGGCATCAGGGATCGCTTCGCCGCGGTGGTCGACGGCACGGTTGCGCAGCGGGAGGGGCTGCCCGGCAAGCCCGCGCCCGACACCTTTCTACGTGCCTCGGAGCTGCTCGACGCCCGGCCCGAGCGCGGAGCCGTGTTCGAGGACGCGGAGTCGGGGGTGGCCGCCGGACGGGCGGGCGGCTTCGGTCTCGTCGTGGGAGTCGACCGGGGCGCCGGTGCCGAGGCGCTGCTGCGCGAGGGCGCCGACCTGGTCGTGACGGATCTGGAGGAGCTGCTGTGACGCTGCGTTCGCTCGAGGGGCAGACCGAGCCCCTGCGCCGCCACTTCGGCGACGACCCCTGGAAGCTCGTGGTGCGGGGCATCGAGCCGAGGCTCGCAGCACAGGAGGAGACGCTTTTCGCGCTCGGCAACGGCTACCTGGGGCTGCGCGGCAACCACGAGGAGGGGCTGCCGCTCGGCAGCTACGGCACCTTCGTGAACGGCCTGCACGAGACCTGGCGCATCCGTCACGCCGAGAACGCGTACGGCTTCGCCGAGCACGGCCAGACGATGGTCAACGCCCCCGATGCGAAGACGATCCGCATCTACGTCGACGACGAGCGGTTGAACCTGGAGTCCTCGGACATCCTCGATGTGCGGCGCGAGCTCGACCTCCGGAGCGGCGCGCTCAGCCGCACCCTGCTCTGGCTCACCCCCACCGGCAAGCGGGTGCGGGTCGAGACCCGGCGCATGGTCTCCTTCGCCTCCCGGCATATGGCGACGCTCGAGATGCGCATCACCGTGCTCGACGACGACGCCGACCTCACGGTGAGCAGTCTGCTCATCAACCGGCAGGATGTGCGGAGGACTCCCGCCGAGGAGGCCGCGCTCGCCGGCCTGGCCGATCCTCGCAAGAGCGACGACCTCGGCGAGCGGGTGCTTCAGGCCGGCCCGGCGCTGCACGACGCCCACCGCAGCGTGCTCAGCTATCGCGTCGCCGCATCGCGCATGACCCTCGGAGTCGGAGCCGACCATCGCTTCGATCCCGGCGCCCCCGTGATCTTCGACGGCGTGGACGTGGAGTCGAGCGACGTCGCATCGTTCGTGCCCGGCGCCTGGCACAGCAGGGTGGAGACGAGCGACGACCGCACGCGCCGGCTCTTCCAGGGCACCGCGCTCGCGGGCCGCACAGTGAAACTCGTGAAGACCGTCGCCTACCACGCGTCGGCGACCGCCTCGCTGCCCGAGGTCATGGATCGCTGCGTGCACACGCTCGAGAAGACCGCGGCCGAGCCCCCGCAGGCCCGCTGGGAGGCGCAGCGGGAGTTCCTCGCCGACTTCTGGCGGCGCAGCGACGTGCAGGTCGACGCCGAGCCGGGCCTGCAGCAGGCGATCCGATGGAACCTGTTCCAGCTCGCCCAGGCGTCCGCCCGCGCGGACGGGCGCGGCATCCCCGCGAAGGGGGTGACGGGTTCGGGCTACAGCGGGCACTACTTCTGGGACACCGAGATCTACGTGCTGCCCTTCCTCAGCTATACGACTCCGCTCTGGGCGCGCAACGCCCTGCGCGCGAGGGAGCGCATGCTGCCGCTCGCCCGCAAGCGGGCCGAGGTTCTCAGCGAGCAGGGCGCCCTCTTCCCCTGGCGCACCATCAACGGCGAGGAGGCGAGCGCCTACTACGCCGCCGGCACCGCCGCGTACCATATCAACGCCGACATCAGCTATGCGCTCGAGCGCTACGTCTCCGCCAGCGGCGACACCGAGTTCGTGCGCTTCGGCGCGGGCGACATCGCCGTCGAGACCGCGCGGCTCTGGGCGAGTCTCGGCTTCTGGCGGCAGGATCCCGACGGCTCCGAGCATTTCCACATCCACGGTGTTACCGGCCCCGACGAGTACACGACCGTCGTCAACGACAACCTGTTCACCAACGTCATGGCCGCGCGCAACCTCCGCTTCGCCGCCGAGGTCGTGCGACGGCTCGAGCGAGATGCCCCCGACGCCTACGCCGCCCTCGTCGAACGGCTCGGTCTCGGGCCCGAGGAGGCGCCCGAATGGGAGCGAGCGGCCGAGCGCATGTTCGTCCCGTACTCCGAAGAGCTCGGCGTGCACCCCCAGGACGCGCACTTCCTCGAACGCGAGGTATGGGATCTGGCGGCCACTCCGCCCGAGCAGAAGCCGTTGCTGCTGCACTTCCATCCCCTCGTGATCTACCGCTTCCAGGTGCTCAAGCAGGCCGACGTGGTGCTCGCCCTGCTGCTCGCCGGCGACAGCTTCAGCACCGAGCAGAAGCGTCGCGACTTCGAGTACTACGACGCGCTCACGACGGGCGATTCGACCCTCTCCGCCGTCGTGCAGTCGGTGATCGCGGCCGAGGTGGGATATCGGGAGCTCTCCTACCGATACTTCGATCACGCCCTGCGCGTCGATCTCGACGATCTGCACCGGAACTCCGCCGACGGCGTGCACGTCGCCTCGACGGGCGGCGTGTGGATGACGCTCGTGCAGGGCTTCGCGGGCATGCGCGACACCGGCAGGCGGCTGAGCTTCGATCCGCGTCTGCCCGCCCACTGGGGCGCGCTGCGGTTCTCGCTCGCCTGGCGGGGCAGCCGCATCTCGGTCGAGCTCACGCGCGACGGGATCGCCTTCGAGATCGTAGAGGGCGAGGCGACCTGCTCCGTCTGGGTGCGGGGTGCCGAGCACAGACTCGAACCGGGGTCGCGATGCGCCGTGCGGCTCGAGGATCAGGGCCCCGACCTCGGCCCGTTCCGGGGCCTCTCGGCGGGAATCCTGCCGCGCGAGGGAGACACCGGGGTGCTGCCGCAGGAGCTGGCCGAGATCTCGCGCGTCACGGGTCAGGTGCCCACTCTGCCGCCGGGGGAGTGAACGGGCCGCCGGGATCCACGGGAGTAGGATGGATCGGTAGACGCAAACGAGAAAGGTCGCCATCGTGACGTATGTGATCGCACTTCCCTGCGTCGACGTGAAAGATCGCGCCTGCGTCGACGAATGCCCGGTCGACTGCATCTACGAGGGCGAGCGCTCCCTCTACATCCACCCCGACGAGTGCGTGGACTGCGGCGCCTGCGAGCCGGTGTGCCCGGTCGAGGCGATCTACTACGAAGACGACCTGCCCGAGGAGTGGGCGGACTACTACCGCGCCAATGTCGAGTTCTTCGACGAGATCGGCTCGCCCGGCGGGGCCGCGAAGATCGGCGCCTACGATTTCGACCACCCGATCATCGCGGCGCTGCCGCCGCAGGGCGAGTAGGCGCATGCGCGAGCCGCTGCCCGAGTACCCCTGGGACTCGATGGCGCCCTACTCGACGCGCGCCGCGGAGCATCCCGGCGGGGCGGTGAACCTCTCGATCGGCTCGCCGGTCGACCCCACGCCGCCGTTCATCCGCGAGGCCCTCGCGGCCGCCACCGATGCCCGCTCCTATCCCGCGACCGCGGGCACGGCGAGGCTGCGCGAGGCGATCGCCGAGTGGTACGCGCGTCGTCGCGGCGTGACGGTGTCGCCCGATGCCGTGCTGCCCACGATCGGTTCCAAGGAGCTCGTGGCGCTGCTGCCGTTCCTGCTCGGCATCGGGAAGGGGGAGGCGGTCGCGTTCCCTCGTGTCGCCTACCCGAGCTACGCCATGGGCGCCGCGCTCGTTGGCGCCGATGCCGTGTCCGCCGACGATCCGGCCGAATGGCCCGAGCACACGCGGCTCGTCTGGATCAACTCGCCCGGCAACCCCGACGGCCGGGTGCTCGGCATCGAGACCATGCGCGCTGCGGTCGAGCGGGCCCGCGAGCTCGGAGCGGTCATCGTCGGCGACGAGTGCTATGCCGAATTGGGCTGGGACGCCCCCTACGATGCGGAGCCGATCCCATCGATCCTCGATCCTCGCGTCGTCGGCGACGACCACCGCGGCGTGCTCGGCATCTACTCGCTGAGCAAGCAGTCGAATCTCGCGGGGTATCGCGCGGCGTTCCTCGCCGGCGATCCTCGTCTCGTCGAGCAGCTGCTCACCGTGCGCAAGCACGCCGGACTGATGCTCCCGGCTCCCATGCAGGCCGCGATGATCGCGGCGCTCGGCGACGAGGCGCACGTCGAGGCGCAGCGCGCGGTCTACCGGGCTCGACGTGAGGTGCTGCGCCCCGCGCTCGAAGCTGCGGGCTACCGCATCGATGGCAGCGAGGCCGGGCTCTACCTCTGGGCGACGAAGGGCGTCGACGCGTGGCAGAGCATCGCGGAGCTGGCCGAGCTCGGCATCATCGCCGGCCCGGGGCCGTTCTACGGGGAGCACTCGCCCGAGCATGTGCGCCTCGCGCTGACCGCGAGCGACGCCGATATCGAGATGGCGGCAAGCCGCTTGGTGCAAAGCAGCGCTTGAGCGCTTGTCGGGCCTCGGGGCGAACGCGATGCGTCGCTTCCGGCGCCCTGGTTCCCGCCGAAAAACCACGATTGTTTCGATATCGAGATATTTTTTGTTTCTATGCCGGGTGTCCGAGGATGAATCGCTCGCTTACTACGGGATAAGCTGAAGAGTGCCGTCTCTACCCGAGACGCACCGACTGCACCGACTCACGAGGAGGCAACGTGACCGAATCGACGCAGGGCCAGGCCGCAACAGCGAGACTGACCGTGGCCGGACGCGAGGCCGAGTTCCCCCTCGTAGCGGCCACCGATGGGCATCCCGCCATCGACGTCAGCACGTTGACCAAGCAGACCGGCTACACGGCGCTCGACTACGGTTACGTGAACACCGCGTCGACCAAGTCGTCGATCACCTATATCGACGGCGACGAGGGCATTCTGCGCTATCGCGGGTATCCGATCGAAGAGCTCGCCTCGACCTCAACCTTCCTCGAGGTCGCCTACCTGCTGATCTACGGCGAGCTCCCCACCGCCGATCAGCTTGCGGCCTTCGACAACGAGATCCGCCGCCACACGCTGCTGCACGAGGACATGCGGCACTACTTCGACGCGGTGCCGCACACCGCGCACCCCATGTCGGTGCTCTCGGGCGGCTTGCAGACCATGTCGACCTATTACGAGGACTCGCTCGACACCGCCGTGCCCGAGTTCGTGCACGTCAACACGATCCGCCTGCTCGCGAAGCTTCCCGTGCTCGCGGCGTACTCGCACAAGAAGTCGATCGGCCAGGCCTTCCTCTACCCGAGGAACGACCTGAGCTTCGTCGAGAACTTCCTCCGCCTCAACTTCGGCAACAAGGCCGAGGGCTACGAGATGAACCCGGTGCTCGTCGAGGCCCTCGACAAACTGCTGATCCTGCACGCCGATCACGAGCAGAATGCATCGACCTCGACCGTGCGCCTCGTCGGCTCGACAGGCGCCAACATGTTCGCCTCGATCTCGGCCGGCATCAGCGCGCTCTCGGGCCCGCTGCACGGCGGCGCGAACGAGGCGGTGCTCGACATGCTCGGTCAGATCCAGGAGAGCGGCCAGGGGGTGCAGGCCTTCGTCGAGCGCGTCAAGAACAAGGAGGCCGGCGTCAAGCTCATGGGCTTCGGCCACCGCGTCTACAAGAACTACGACCCGCGCGCTCGCATCGTCAAGGAGAGCGCCGGCAAGGTGCTGGAGGAGCTCGGCGTGAACGACCCGCTGCTCTCCCTCGCGCAGGAGCTCGAACAGATCGCCCTGGAGGACGACTACTTCAAGGAGCGCAAGCTCTATCCGAACGTCGACTTCTACACCGGCGTCATCTACAAGGCCATGGGCTTCCCGACCCGCATGTTCACCGTGCTCTTCGCGATCGGCCGCCTGCCGGGCTGGATCGCCCAGTGGCGCGAGGCGCACGAGGACGCGCAGACGAAGATCGGCCGCCCGCAGCAGCTCTACATCGGCAGCGGCGAGCGTCACCTCGAGCGCTAGTCGCTTCGTCCGCTGCGAGGATCGGCAGAGGGGCCCGGGTCGTTCGACCCAGGCCCCTCTGCTCCCGCTCCGGTTGCGCCGCTCAGGCGTGCAGCGCGGCGTTGAGCGTGATGCCCGCGCCGCTGCGTGGCAGCGCCTCCACCGTACCCGTCGTCGAGTTGCGGCGGAACAGCAGACCCGGCAGGCCCGAGAGCTCCACGGCCTTGACCGAGACCGGCTCGTCGGACTCGGCGGTGCCCTTCGGCAGCAGCACCTTGGTGCCCGCGGTGACGTAGAGGCCGGCCTCGACCACGCAGTCGTCACCGATCGAGATGCCGATGCCCGAGTTCGCGCCGAGCAGGGCGCGCTCGCCGATCGAGATGCGCTGCGTACCGCCACCCGAGAGCGTGCCCATGATCGAGGCGCCGCCGCCGACATCGCTGCCGTCCCCGACCACGACGCCCTGCGAGATGCGGCCTTCGACCATCGAGGCGCCGAGCGTGCCGGCGTTGAAGTTCACGAAGCCCTCGTGCATCACCGTGGTGCCGGGTGCGAGGTGAGCGCCCAGGCGCACGCGCGAAGCGTCCGCGATTCGCACGCCCTGCGGCACGACGTAGTCGGTGAGGCGGGGGAACTTGTCGAGGCCTACCGCGGTGATGCCGGCTCGCTTGAGCGCGGGCAGCAGGCGAGCGTAGCCCGCGGGCAGCATCGGGCCGGCCGAGGTCCAGGCGATGTTCGGCAGCGCGCCGAAGACCCCGTCGAGGTTGATGCTGTTGGGACGCACCAGGCAGTGCGAGAGCAGGTGCAGGCGCAGATAGGCGTCCTCGGTGCCGGCGGGAGCGGCGTCGAGATCGATCTCGACCGTGACCGCGCGCAGCTCCACCTCTCGGCGGTCGTCGCGCCCCTGCAGAGCGACGAGTTCGGGGGACAGGCTCCGATCCTCGCCCCTCGAACCGAGCGCGGGAGCGGGGAACCAGGCGTCGAGCGTGGTTCCGTCGGAAGCGATCGTGGCGAGCCCATCGGCCCAAGCTGTGCGCGAATCAGTCATACCCCTAGGGTAGTAGTGTGAGCAACTCGATAGGCGCCATTCCCCTCGACACGAGCGATCCGGTGCAGCTGACCCGGCAGCTCTGCGATATCTACTCCGTATCCGGGGAGGAGGCGGCGATCGCCGATGCGATCGAGGCCGTCGTTCGCGCGGTGCCCCATCTCTCGGTCACCCGCGACGGCGACACGGTCATCGCCCGCACCGAACTCGGGCGCGACCGACGGGTGGTCATCGCCGGCCACATCGACACCGTGCCCGTGAACGAGAACCTGCCGGTGCGCGACATGGTCGAGCCCACGGGCGAGGCCATGATCTGGGGCCGGGGCACCGTCGACATGAAGGCCGGCGTCGCCGTGCAGCTCGTGCTCGCCGTCGAACTCGCCGAGCCCTCGGTCGACGTGACCTGGGTCTGGTACGACCACGAAGAAGTCGCGGCCGAGCTGAACGGCCTCGGCCGCGCGCTCCGCAACGCCCCCGAACTGTTCGAGGCCGACTTCGCTATTCTCGGAGAACCGACGAACGGCGAGATCGAGGGCGGCTGCAACGGCACCCTGCGGGCACGCGTGACCCTGCTCGGGCGTCGCGCCCATTCGGCGCGTGCGTGGATGGGCGTGAACGCCATCCACCGTGCCGGCGTGCTGCTGGAACGTCTCGCCGCCTACGAGCCCGAGACGGTGACCGTCGATGGACTCGACTACCGGGAGGGCCTCAACGCGGTCTCGGTGAGCGGCGGTGTCGCAGGCAACGTGATCCCGGATCGCTGCGACTTCGACGTGAACTACCGCTTCGCACCCAGTCGCAGCATGGAGGAGGCGATCGGCGTGGTCGAAGCGCTGTTCTCCGACGCCGATCAGGTCGAGATCGTCGACTTCGCCCCTGGTGCCCGCCCCGGACTCGACGCCGAACTCGCCCAGAGCTTCGTGAACGCCGTCGGCACGGAGCCGCGGCCCAAGTTCGGCTGGACGGACGTCTCGCGCTTCTCGGCGCTCGGCGTTCCCGCGATCAACTTCGGCCCGGGCGACCCCTCGCTCGCGCACACCGATGACGAGCGCGTGCCCGTCGAGCAGATCGTGCAGTCGACGGCTGCTCTGCGCGAGTGGCTGAAATAAACGGCGCTGAAGTATGTGCCATAGTGCACGCCCGATACAATGGGATGTGTACGCTCACGTAGAGGAGAAGCAATGGCTGCAATGAAACCCCGGACCGGCGATGGACCGATGGAGGCGGTGCGCGAGACTCGCGTGATCGTGGTTCGTGTGCCGCTCGAGGGCGGCGGCCGCCTGGTCGTTTCGGTGAACGACGCGGAGGCGACCGAGCTTCGAGATGTCTTGAACGCGGTGCTCGAGGGCTGAGCCCGGCACTTCGATGGAACCCCCGTGAGGCGATGCCCGCGGGGGTTCTCTCATCCGGGGGCTGCGCTGGCGGCGACGAGGATCGGGCTCAGTCCCTCAGACTCTTAATCCTTCAGGCGTGTCAGCGTGAGCAGGCCGTCGCCCGCGGGCGAGAGCACGGGCGCGATCGCGGGGGAGTCCGCCACGGTCGCGAGCAGGTCGCGCATGTTCTGCGTCGTCTCGTCCCGGGCGGCCGGGTCGGTGACCTTGCCGCGTGCGAACGCATTCGGCAGCACGATGGTGCCGCCGGGGCGTGCGATCTGCAGCGCGAGCTCCACGTAGTCGAGCAGCCGTGCCGCGTCGGCGTCGATCAGCACGAGGTCGTAGGCCTCGAGATTGAGGCGGGGGAGCACCTGCGAGGCGTCGCCCTCGATGAGGCGCAGCTGGGCGTTGGGCACGCCCGCTTCGGCGAAGACCCTGCGGGCCTGCCGCATGTGCTCGGGATCGCTCTCGATCGAGGTGAGCGTAGCCCCGGGTGCGTAGCGCATCAGGGCGAGGCCGCTGACGCCGACGCCGGTGCCGATCTCGCAGATCGCCGTCGCAGAGGTCGCCGCGACGAGGCCCGAGAGCTGCGCGGCGACGGCGCGGCTGACCGGTTCGATGCCGAGCTCCAGGGACAGCCTGCGGGCGCGAACCTGCGCGTCGGTCTCGTTCGGGTACTGCTCGGCGTACTGCCAGTTGCGTTCGAGCCGGCTCACGTTTCCTCCGAAGTCCAGTGCGAGATGCGTGCGGGATGACTGAGATCAGCGTACAAGCTGCCGTCGCGGCCGGTGCTCCGGCGCGCGGCGCACCGCCGTATGCACAGCCGTCGCCTCGACTCCGAGGGACTACGATTGGTGTATGGGATTCGGCGGGCTCACCTTCGACAAGATCTTCATCGTCTTGTTGATCGCGCTGTTCATCCTCGGCCCGGACAAGCTTCCCGGCTATGCGCAGAAGCTCGGCGAGTTCGTGCGTTCGGCGAAGAGAATGGCGAACGGCGCGAAGGATCGCCTGCGCGACGAGATGGGCCCCGAGTTCGACGATGTCGACTGGCGTCAGCTCGATCCGCGGCAGTACGATCCTCGCCGGATCATCCGCGACGCCTTGCTCGAGGACGAACGCGAAGCGCAGGCCGAAGCTCAGGCCGAGGCGCGCAAGACCCGGGCGATGGAGGCGGCGCAGGCGCGTCGCGAGCGACT
>WPCJ01055027.1_pt1 | contig 13990 bp, 14 predicted proteins | sample 5399831 | NCBI WGS metagenome assembly WPCJ01 (sample SAMN12869470, study PRJNA574797) | sludge metagenome | isolation source: wastewater treatment of pH10 | place: China:Beijing | collected 2019-05-20 | reverse complement strand
ACGCCGCCGCCGGCCTCGATGCCGAAGGCGGAGCCGCCGGAGAGCGCGAGGCCGTGGACGACGTCTACCGTGTTGACGGGAGCGAGCAGACTGCTGTCGCGCGTGCCGGGGCCGCCGCCGCGGATATCGGCGGAGGCGACCGCCGGCTTGTCGAACAGGATCGCGGTCACGCCGGAGGCGAGCTTGGCATCGTCGGCATGACCGACGCGGACGCCGGCGATATCGGTGAGCAAGTTCTTCATCTGGTTCCTCCCGGCAAATTTTATGCTGCAATGGCGATCACGTCCGATCACAACCGCATCAACTGCACAGTCCTTGATCTAACACGCTTGCATGTCGGCACGCGCGCGGTGCATCTAGCCGCATGATTACGGATGTCACGATCCCCGCTGCGCTGGTTGCCGGCATTGTCAGCTTCCTGTCACCTTGCGTACTGCCGCTGGTGCCGCCCTATCTTATCTATCTCACGGGCGCGACCATCGAGCATGTCGCCAATGATGAGCAGGAGGCGGTGTCCCGGCGCGCGGTGATGATCTCGGCGCTGATGTTCGTGCTCGGCTTTTCCACGGTGTTCACCATGCTCGGCGCCAGCGCCAGCCTGATCGGCAGCGTGATCCGCGCCTATACGGCGCAGCTCTCCATCGTCGCCGGTGTGTTGATCATTCTGATGGGCTTGCATTTCCTCGGCCTCACGCGGATCGGTCTCCTGATGCGGGAGGGGCGCCTTGCGATGCCCAAGCCGGTGGGCCTGTGGGGCGCCTATGTGATGGGTCTCGCATTCGCGTTCGGGTGGACGCCATGCATCGGTCCGATCCTGGCGGCGATCCTGTCGGTGGCGGCGGCGGAGGCGACGGTGACCAAGGGAGCCGGACTGCTCGCGGTCTATTCGCTCGGCCTCGGCATTCCGTTCCTGCTCGCGGCCTTCATGGTGGAGCGCTTCTCCAGCGTGTTCGCGCGGATGAAGAAGCATCTCGTTCATGTGGAGCGCGTGATGGGCGCGCTGATGATCCTCACCGGCATCGCGTTCCTCACGGGGGCGATCACCAATATGAGCATCTGGCTGCTGGAGACGTTTCCCGCATTGCAGAATTTCGGGTGAGGTGGCCAAAGCCTTGAGCCACCGCCCTCATGGTGAGGAGGCGCCGCTTCGGCGCCGTCTCGAACCATGATTGGTGATCGCATCCATCCTTCGAGACGCGCGCCAAGGGGCGCGCTCCTCAGGATGAGGGACGGAGTGGAGGCGCGAAAGGGCGCAGAGCGTTAGCCCTTCAGCTCCCTTTACCCAGCTCGGAGTAATTGCCCTTGGCGTCCCACTTGTAGACGACATAGTCGATCGCCTTGATGTCGCCCTTGGCGTCGAAGGCCATCTTGCCGAGCACGGTGTCCCATTCGCCGGCCTTGATGGTGTCCATCACCTTCTTCAGGTCGGTGGAGCCGGCCTTGGCGACGGCCTGCGACCACACCTGGAAGGCGGCATAGGTGTAGAGCGTGTAGCCTTCCGGATCGATGTTCTTGGCCTTGAACTTCTCGACGATGGCCTTGGCGGTCGGCTTGTTGCGCGGGTCGGGGCCGAAGGTGAACAGCGTGCCTTCCGCGGCCGGCCCGGTGATGGAGGCGAATTCCTTGTCGTTCATGGCGTCACCGGCCATCAGCACGGTCTTGAGGCCCTGGTCGCGCATCTGGCGCAGGATCAGGCCAGCTTCCTGATGATAGCCGCCGACATAGACGAGATCGATATTGTCGCGCTTCAGGCGCGAGACGATGGAGTTAAAATCCTTGTCGCCCTTGTTGTAGCTCTCGAACATCTTCTCGGTGAAGCCGGCCTTGTTCAGCGCCTTCTTCGTCTCGTCGGCGAGACCCTTGCCGTAGGTGGTCTTGTCGTTGAGGATCGCGACGTTCTTGCCCTTGAAGTTCTTGGCGATGTAGTCGGCGGCGACGAGGCCCTGCTGGTCGTCACGGCCGCAGACGCGCAGCACGTTGTTAAGCTTGCGCTCGGTGAACAGCGGATTGGTCGAGGCCGGGGTGATCTGCAGCACATTGCTGTCGGCATAGGCTTCCGAAGCCGGGATCGACGACGACGAGCAGAAATGTCCGGCCACAAACGGAACCTTGGAGCCGGAGAGTTTCTCGGCGATGGAGCGCGCCTGCTTGGGATCGCAGGCATCGTCGCCGACCTGCAGCGCCAGCTTCTTGCCGAGCACGCCGCCGGCGGCATTGATGTCGGCGACAGCCTGATCGGCGCCGTTCTTCATCTGCCGGCCGAAGGCCGATTCGCCGCCCGTCATGGGGCCGGCCACCGCGACATTGATGTCCTGCGCGAAGGCTGCGGACGACAGCAGCGATGCTGCCAAAGCCAGACCGGTTACCTTGCCGATGAGCTTGAAGGGTTTCATATGATCCTCGCGATGATCCGAAACAGGGCCGTGCGGCCGGGTGGATGACACGAGAGTGTCCGATGATTTTCGCGTGAAGTCATCGGCAATTTTAGGGTGCCAACAGGGGCGGCTGCGTCACTTCGCCGCCGGGATTTGTTGGATTCGCAGGGCGGATGAGCGAAGCGTAATCCGCCGTTCTTCGCCACACGCGTTCGGCCGGCGGATTACGGCTACGATCTCACCCGTGCCGGCCGCCTTCGAGATAGGCCGAGCGGATTTCGGGCGCCTTCAGCAACTCTGCGCCGGTGCCGGACAGCGTGATCAGTCCGTTGACCATCACATAGCCACGATGGGCGAGGCGCAGCGCGTGGTTGGCGTTCTGCTCGACGATCAGCACGGTGAGGCCGTCCTGCTTGTTGAGCACGCGGATGGCGTCGAAGATCTGCTTGGCGATCAGCGGCGCGAGGCCGAGCGAAGGCTCGTCCAGCAGCAAGAGGCGCGGGCGGCTCATCAGCGCGCGGCCGATGGCTAGCATCTGCTGCTCGCCGCCGGACAGCGTGCCGCCGCGCTGGAGCATGCGCTCCTTCAGGCGTGGAAACAGCGTCAGCACCTTGTCGAGGCTTTCACTGCGTTCGGCCGGCGTCATCTCGTTGACGTCGGCGCCCATCTGCAGGTTTTCCGCGACGCTCATGCGCGGGAAGATGCGGCGGCCTTCCGGCGACTGGGCGATGCGCATACGCGCGATCTCATGGGTCGGCAGGGCGGTGATATCGGTGCCGTCATAGACCACGGTGCCGGCGCGGGCGCGCGGCTGGCCGAAGATGGTCATCATCAATGTCGATTTGCCCGCGCCATTGGCGCCGATCAGCGCGACGATCTCGCCATGCTGGATGGACAGATCGACGCCCCTCAGCGCTTCGATCTTGCCATAGGAAGCGCGCAGGCCGGTGACGGCGAGCATGGGGGCGGCGCTCACGTCTCGCCCTCCATCACCGCAATGGCTTCTTCCTCATCGGCGCCGAGATAGGCCGCGATCACCTTCGGATCGTCGCGGATCTGCCGCGGCGTGCCGTTGGCGATCTTGACGCCGTAATCGAGTACATTGATGTGGTCGGAGATTTCCATCACCACCGACATGTCGTGCTCGATGAGCAGGATCGAGGTGCCGTGCTCGCCGCGGATGCGCAGCAGCAGCTCGTTGAGTTCGCCGCTCTCCTTGGCATTGAGGCCGGCAGCGGGCTCGTCGAGGCAAAGCAGCGCCGGCTCCGTACACATCGCGCGCACGATTTCGAGGCGGCGCTGGTCGCCGTAAGGCAGGTTGCCTGCCGCATCGTCGGCGCGGGGGAGCAGGCCGATCCGGTCCAGCCAGTAACGCGCGAGATCGATGGCTTCACGCTCGGCCGCCCGGTAGGACGGCACGCCGAACAGGCCGAGAAACGTGTAGCCGGAGGCGCGCATCAGCGCGTTGTGCTGCGCCACCATCAGGTTCTCGAGTGCGGTCATGCCGGGAAACAGGCGGATGTTCTGGAAGGTGCGCGCGACTTTCGCCACCTTGGAAATGCGGAAATCGTTCAGCGTCTCGAGCCGCCATTCCATATCGGTGTGGCGCAGGCGGATGGTGCCGGAGGTCGGCTTGTAGAAGCCGGTGATGCAGTTGAACACCGTGGTCTTGCCGGCGCCGTTGGGGCCGATCAGTGCGGTGATCTTGCCGCGCTCCGCCGTGAAGGACAGGTCGTTGACGGCAACGATGCCGCCGAAGCGCATGGTCAGGTTCTCGACGCTGAGAATGTCGTTGATCATCCCGCGCCCTCCTTCACGAATTCGGAGGAGATCGCCTGATTGCGTTCGAGGAATACGGTGGGCGCGCGGTGGCCGATCAGGCCGCGCGGGCGCCAGATCATCAGCAGCACCATGGCCATGCCGAACACCAGCATGCGGAATTGTTCGAGGCCGCGGAACAGTTCGAAGCCACCGATCAGCGCGACAGCGGCGAGCGCGACGCCAAGTTGCGAGCCCATGCCGCCGAGCACGACGATGGCGAGGACCAGAGCGGACTCGTGGAACGTGAAGGACTCGGGGCTGATGAAGCCCTGGCGTGTGGCGAAGAAGGCGCCGGCAAAACCGCCGAACATGGCGCCGATGGCGAAGGCGGTGAGCTTTGTCGTCGTGGTGTTGATGCCGAGCGCGCGGCAGGCGACCTCGTCCTCGCGCAGCGCCTCCCAGGCGCGGCCGATAGGCAGGCGGCGCAGGCGGATGGTGGCCCAGTTGGTGATCAGCGCGAGCGCGAGGATGAGATAGAACAGGAAGACGATGCGGTGCGTCGGCGAGAATTCGATGCCGAGCATTGCGGCAAGGCCGTCATCGCCGGGCGTCAGCGGAATGCCGAACATGGTCGGGCGTGGAATGCCGGAAACGCCGTTGGGCCCGCCCGTGAGCGATTGCCAGTTCAGCAGCACGAGGCGGATGATCTCGCCGAAAGCCAGCGTGACGATAGCGAGATAGTCGCCGCGCAGGCGCAGCACCGGGAAGCCGAGCAGGATGCCGAAGAACGCCGCGAGGATGCCGGCGAGCGGCAGGCAGATCCAGAACGACCAGCCGAAGGTGGTCGCCAGCAGCGCGTAGGAATAGGCGCCGACCGCATAGAACGCGACATAGCCGAGGTCGAGCAGGCCGGCGAGGCCGACCACGATATTGAGGCCCCAGCCGAGCATCACATAAGTGAGCACGAGGATGCCGAGATCGAGGATGTAGCGCTCGTTGTAGAAAATGACCGGGACGAGGAAGGCGAAGATCAGCAGCACCGGCACCAGCGCGCGGCCGGCGAGCGACAGCGCCCTGGTGGCGGAGGGCGGCATGACCCGCGCCGTCTCGACGGGGCCCCACCAGTGACGCAGCAACTCGAACAGAATGCTGCCGCCGAACACGGTGGCGACCATGGCGGCGAGATCACCGAAGCGGGTCCAGTAGATGAGTTGCCCGGTCGGGCCGGCCTCGGTGCGCACGCCGATCATCAGCGAGAACAGCACCAGCGCCACCAGCGCGGAGATGACGGCCTTCTTCAGGATGAATGCGACGTCCAGGCCGCGGGCAGTTTTGCTTGATGTCGATGCCACTGCCACGCCGGATCCCGTCTCAGACTTTTTCGACTTCGGGACGGCCGAGCAGGCCGGTCGGCAGGAAGATCAGCACCACGATCAGGATCGAGAAGGCGGCGACGTCTTTGTACTCGGTCGAGAAATAGGCCGACCACAGCGTCTCGATCAGGCCGATCAGCAGACCGCCGAGCATGGCACCGGGCAGCGAGCCGATGCCGCCGAGCACGGCGGCGGTGAAGGCCTTGATGCCGGCGACGAAGCCCATGAAGAAATCGACCAGGCCGTAATAGAGCAGGTACATCATGCCGGCGACGGCGGCGAGGGCGGCGCCGATGACGAAGGTCATGGAGATGGTGCGATCGACATCGACGCCGAGTAGCGAGGCCATCTTCTGGTCCTGCTCGCAGGCGCGCATGTCGCGGCCGAGCCGCGTGCGCGCCACGAGATAGGTGAACAGCGCCAGCAGCACCACGGTGGTGATCACCACGATGATCTGGATGTTGGAGACGCGAATGGCGAAACCGTCGGCGCCTTCATGCAGCGTGTAGCCGCCGGTGATGATCGGCGGCACCGGTTTCACGCGCGCGCCCTGCGAGACCTGCGAGAAGTTCGTCAGCACGAAGGACATGCCGATCGCCGACAGCATCGGGGCGAGACGGAAGGAGTGGCGCAGCGGCCGATAGGCGATGCGCTCGATGGTCCAGCCATAGAGCGAGGTGATCGCCATGGAAACCAGCAGCACCAGCAGCAGGATTACCGGTACGGCGGTGAGGCCGATGGAGACGAGGATGAGAAAGGTGATCAGCGCGATGAAGCCGCCGATCATGAAGATATCGCCATGGGCGAAATTGATCATGCCGACGATGCCATAGACCATCGTATATCCGATGGCGATCAGGCCGTAGATCGAGCCGAGCACGAGACCGTTAATCAGTTGCTGGGCGAAATAATCCATGGACCCCGTAGTGTGCTGTCGTGTTCGTCCGCGCCGATGCCAAAACCCCGACAGCCGGAATCTCGCGATCGCTGTTTCATTTTCTAACAGCGCTCTTGCGGGGACAGCAACAGGGGCGGGTGCGGCTAAGTTGAGCTGTCCCTGCCGTTTTTCGCTGCAGCGCAAACGGTTCCGCTGTCACATTTGCTCCGCGTAACTGCCTTGCAATCACCATGGGGGAACCGAAACGACTTTTGTGGATCGGCGTTGACGACGCGTTGGATGGTTCAATCAAGGAGAACGACAAGTGTCGAAAAATCAGAACCAGAACGAGCAGGACCAGCGTAAGCCAAGTCAGCAGACCCAGAACCCCGGTCAGGGTCATCAGGGCCAGCAGGGCGGGCAGCATCGTCCGGATCAGCAGAATCCCGGTCAGGGTAAGCCGGGCCAGCAGCGTTAGTAGAGAATGGTGTTCTCAGCACCATTGAAGAAGGCCCCGCCGCAAGGCGGGGCTTTTCTTTTGGCAAGCGGAAATGCCGCCGTGCAGCAGCTTTCCCACGCCCTTTGGAAATTAAGGTTACCAATTGGTTTACGTTGTCGCATAGGCGGGCTCGGCGTTAGCTCTCTGTCAACCATTCGGCTCGCGCGCGAGTCGCAGACGAGGCGTTGGCGGCATGTCCGAGCACAGCATTTCCCAGCACGGCCTTTCCCGAGGCGGTATTTCGCAGGACAACTGGACCGCAAAGGGCACGATCCAGACCTGGCGGATCAGCACCGTCACCGGCGCGCTGCTCGCGTGCTATTTCATCCCGACCTGGACCATCTTCGCCTTTCGGATCATGGTCTCGCCGATCCAGGGATTTTACGAGCGTCCGAACATCTCGCTGGCGCTGTTCCTGAGCGATGTCCTGCAACTGTCGAGCTTCGGCACAGTGCGCTATGCGTGGCTGCTGGCGCTCGCCAAGCTGACAGTGGTTGCCTTCTTCGCCGTCTTTCTCGTCTTCATCACACAGCCGAAAATCCGCAAGACCGGCGGCTGCGACGAGGCGCTTGCACTGGCGCTCGGCATCGGCGGCGCGATTTCCTTTGCCGGCATGGCGATGGCGTGGCGGGTCGGCGAACTCGCCGCCATGCGGCTGCACATCACCGAGCTCCTGTTGATGCTCGGCGTCGCCGTCGTGATGGTCTTCGAGCCGCAGATGCGCCGCGAGGCGGTTCAACTTCCGGAATGGTCGGGCGAAGATCCGGGCGAGGCGCCGTCGCTGCACAAGGCGAATGCAGCCTAGATCTTCAGCCCCAGTTCCTTGATCACCGCGGCGGCTTCCTTGGTGGCGTGATTGGCCGCGGGAACGCCGCAATAGATCGCCTGCTGCAGCAGGATTTCCTTGATGTCGTCCGGTGTGAAACCGCCTTCGGTGAGGGCGGCACGCACATGCATGCGGAATTCGTCCCACTGGCCGAGCGCCAGCATGGTGCCGATCACCAGCACGCGCCGGGTGCGATCGTCGAAATGCGGGCGCGTCCAGATCTCGCCCCAGGCATAGCGCGAGATCAGATCGAGGAAGTCGGCATTGAAGCTGTTCTTTCCGGCGGCGGATTTGTCGACCCACGCATCGCCGAGAACCTTGCGGCGCTTGGCGGTGCCCTGTTCGGCGCGTTGCTGTTCGTCCATGGCGATGCCTCAACGCTGCGTCAGGAAGCCGACCACGGCTTCGGTGAAAGCGTGGCTCTGTTCCACGTTGGAAATATGCGCTGCATCCAGCAGCGTCATGCTGGCGCCGGGGATGTTGGCGCGGATGAATTCGCCCGCTGCCACCGGCGTTGCGTTGTCCTGCTTGCCGGCGATCACCAGCACCGGGCTCTTGATCTCAGGCAGCAGCGCGCGCTGGTCGAGCGTGCTGAGCGCTTCGCAGGCGGCAAGATAGCCTTCGACGGGGGAGGCCAGCAGCATCGCCTTCATCTTTGCCGTCGCCTCCGGCTCGCGCTCGCGGAAATCTGCGGTGAGCCAACCACCAATGACGGCATCGGCGACCGCTGCGAGGCCGCCTTCGCGCACGGCCTTGATGCGGTTGTGCCAGTTGGTCGGGTCCGGATAGTAGCAGCTCGTATTGGCCAGGATCATCTTGTTGAAGCGATCCGGGGCGTTGGCGCCGAGCCATTGCCCGACCATGCCGCCCATGGACAGGCCGCACCAATGCACCCGATCGATATTGAGATCGTCGAGGATCGCCAGCACGTCCTTGCCGTAGCGCTCCATCGACACCGGGCCGTTCATGCCGGACTTGCCATGGCCGCGGCGGTCGTAGCGGACCACGCGGAACAGCTTTGTGAGGGCCGGCATCTGCGGTTCCCACATGGCCATGGTGCAGCCGAGCGAATTGGAGAGCATCAGCGTCGGCCCGCCGTCGCGGCCTTCGACGGATACATTGAGCAGACAGCCGTCGGCGTCGATCATGGGCATGGAAAAACTCCCGTCGTTCTTAGTGCTTGAGTGAGGCGAGCAGGCGGTCGATCAGGGCCTGCGAAGCGCCCTGATAGTCCATCGGCTCGAACAGTTTTGCGATGGCGTCTGTAGAGAGCTGCGCCGTAACCTTCGGATCGGCGGTCAGCACGTCGCGCAGATGCGTCTTCTCGGCGACGGCCTTCTTGCTGGCCGCTTCAACCAGATGATGAGCGTCGCTCTTGCCGAGCTTTTCGGCGAGCGCAAAGGTCACGGCTTCGGCCATGATCAGGCCGTGCGCCAAGTCGAGATTGCTGCGCATCCTGTCTGCATCGACCTCGAGCCCTTCGGCGATATCGACGATCGCGGCGAGGGCGCCGGAAGTCACCAGCAGCAGCGATGGTAGCGTGGGCCATTCCGCATGCCACGGTCCGGCGCTGCGTTCGTGATCCTGCACCTGCGCGGCGAAGATCGTGGCGGCGAGATTGGGGGCCATGGTGGCGGCGCCAAGTGCGGAGGCGGAGGCCACCGGATTGCGCTTGTGCGGCATGGTGGATGATCCGCCGCGGCCGGCGCCCGATGGCTCGAAGGCTTCACCCACATCGGTCTGCATCATCAGCGAGACGTCGCGGGCGATCTTGCCGCAGGTGCCGGTGAGGATGGCGAGAACCGAGGCGACCTCGGCGATGCGGTCGCGATGCGTGTGCCAGGGCGCATCCGGCAGCGGCAGGTTCAATTCCTTCGCGAGCTGCTCGGCAACGACGAGCCCCTTGTCGCCGAGCGCGGCCAGCGTGCCGGCAGCGCCGCCGAATTGCAGTGCAAGTCCTTCGGCGCGCAGGCGCGCCAGTCGCAGGCGTGAGCGGTGCAGGGCCGCGGCATATTCGGCAAGCTTGAGCCCGAACGGCATCGGCAGCGCATGTTGCAGCCAGGTGCGGGCGACCACCGCCGTATGGCGATGGTGTTCGGCGAGCTTCGCCAAGCCGGCAATGGCGCGGCCGCAATCGGCGAGCAGCGCGTCGATGGCAGCGCGCAGGCTCAGCATGGTCGCGCTGTCGATGACGTCCTGGCTGGTGGCGCCCCAATGCACATAGCGCGCGGCGTCCGGATCGGCCTTCGCCACATCGGCGGTCAGCGCCTTGACCAGCGGGATCGCGAGGTTGCCGGAACGCGTTGCGGCATCGGCGAGCGCAGCCAGATCGAATCGCTCGGCGCGGCACGAGGTTTCGATAGCGGCGACGGCGGCGGCCGGAATCATGCCGACCGCGGCCTCGGCGCGCGCAAGGGCGGCCTCGAAATCCAGCATGTGCTGGAGCGTCGTCGCGTCGTCGCAAATCGTGCGCATGGCGGCGCTCGACAGCAGCGGTGCCAGGAGAGGGGAAAGGGCTGTGCTCATTGCGGCCGGACCCTAGCCATTCCCGATGGAGTCTCCAAGAGGCCTGCCAGGAGTCAGGCGGCGCCTCGCTGTTGCACTGCGAATAGGCAGGCATTCGGCGATCCGCCGGTCTTTCCTTTGCGCGATCCGTGCATTACTTGGGACACCATCGCGTTTTAAATCCCCCGATGTTCAGGAGACTGCCCCATGGCCATGACGATGAGCGGCGAAGTGCAACTGGCCGCGAGCCGCGAAGTGGTGTGGGAAAAGCTCAACGATCCCGCCGTGCTGAAAGCCTGCATTCCCGGCTGCGAAGAGCTCGAAGCCACCGATGAAGGTGGTTTTCGCGCCACGGCAAAAATCAAGGTCGGGCCGGTCTCGGCCCGCTTCAAGGGCAAGGTGACGCTGAGCGATCTCGATCCGCCGAATGGCTACAAGATATCCGGCGAAGGCGAGGGCGGTGTCGCGGGTTTCGCCAAGGGCGGCGCTACCGTCGCGCTGACCGATCAGGATGGCGGCACGCTGCTGACCTACAATGTGGAAGCGCAGATCGGCGGCAAGCTCGCCCAGCTCGGCCAGCGTCTCATCAACGGCTCGGCGAAGAAGATCGCCGACGAATTCTTCGGCAATTTCGCAAAGGCCGTGCAGGGGTGATCCTGTTCGCAGCCCGGGTGAAGCGAAGCGTAACCCGGGGACCAGCGAATTGGCGAAGCTCTGATTCCCGGATTGCGCTGCGCTCCATGCGGGCTACGGCATGACGGCACTGCACCGCACGCGATCACACTCTCTTGAACTCCGCGGAAAACGCGCATCTCGCGGCCGGCACCTGCGGTTGCCGAGCCAAAACTTCGTCCATATGATGCGTTTGGAACGATTTTAAGAACCGGGCGGCCCCGCAAGGGCCTGCGCCGGCAAAGAGAGTGCATATGGCAAAAGTCTCGATGATCGTGAACGGCAGCCCCGTCACCAAGAATATCGATCCGCGCACCCTGCTGGTGCAGTTCCTGCGTGAAGAGCTGCGGCTGACCGGCACCCATGTGGGCTGCGACACCTCGCAATGCGGCGCCTGCGTCGTGCATCTCGACGGCAAGGCCGTGAAGTCCTGCACCACGCTCGCTGTCATGGCCGACGGCCATGAGGTCAAGACCATCGAAGGCCTCGCCGCCGACGGCGCTCCGCTGCATCCGATGCAGGAAGCCTTTCGCGAGAATCACGGCCTGCAATGCGGCTTCTGCACCCCGGGCATGATCATGACCGCCATCGACATCGTCCGCCGCAAGGGTCACGATCTCGAAGACCATGTGATCCGCGAAGAACTCGAAGGCAATCTCTGCCGCTGCACCGGTTATCAGAACATCGTGGTGTCGATCGCCGCGGGTGCGAAGGCGATGGAAAAATCAGACCTCGCCTGACGTTCAACGATAATCGCGAAACGCGCCCGGGAAGCTTCTCATGTACGAATTCAAATATCATCGCCCGTCCACCGTGCGGCAGGCTGCCAATCTCCTCGCCAAGAACGAGGATGCAAAGCTGATCGCCGGCGGCCATACGCTGGTGCCCGTGATGAAGCAGCGCCTCGCAGCGCCGCCGCATCTGGTCGATCTCTCGCACATCGAAGGCATCGACGGCATCGAGATCAAGGGCCGCGCGCTGGTGATCGGTGCGCTCGCCAAGCATGCGGATGTCGCGGCTTCGGCCACGGTCGCCGAAGCGATTCCGGCATTGGCCGAACTTGCCGGCCTGATCGGCGATCCCGCTGTGCGCCACAAGGGCACCATGGGCGGCTCGCTCGCCAATAACGATCCGACCGCGGACTACCCCGCCGCCGTCATGGCGATGGGCGCCACCATCGTCACCAACAAGCGCAAGCTGAAGCCGGAAGACTTCTTCCAGGGCCTGTTCACGACAGCGCTGGAGCCGGACGAGATCATCACCAAGATCTCGTTCCCGCTGCCGAAGAAGGCGGCCTATCAGAAATTCCGCAACCAGGCTTCGCGCTATGCGCTGGTCGGGGTGTTCGTCGCCAAGATGCCCTCGGCGGTGCGGGTCACCGTGACGGGCGCGGGCCAGGACGGTGTGTTCCGCGTCGAGGCGTTCGAGGAGGCGCTGAAGAAGCGCTTCTCGCCGAAGGCGCTGGACGGCATCGCCGTCTCGCCGGATGGCCTCAACAGTGACTTGCACGGCAGCGCCGAGTATCGTGCGCATCTGATCGGCGTGCTGGCCAAGCGTGCGGTCGAAGCCGCCAACAACCGGGCCTGATCGCATCAGGCCCGCCATTTTGAGATTGGGTTCTTCATGACTGCACCATCGGCGCTTCCCACCTCCGTCGATGGCATGCTCGATCTCCTGACCAAGCGCGGCTATTTCGCCGAGCGCTCGCTGGCGACGGTGGCCTATCTGTCGCTGCGCATGGGGCGACCGCTGTTTCTCGAAGGCGAGGCCGGCGTCGGCAAGACCGAGATCGCGAAGGTGCTGTCGGCCGCCCTCGGCCGCAAGCTGATCCGCTTGCAGTGCTATGAAGGCCTCGACGTCTCCTCCGCCGTCTATGAATGGAACAGCGCCTCGCAGATGATTGCGATCCGCCTTGCGGAAGCTGCCGGCGAGAGCGACCGCGACCAACTCGCCAGCGACATTTTTGCCGACCGCTATCTGATCAAGCGCCCGCTGCTGCAGGCGCTGGAGCCGGATGTAAACGGCCCGCCGGTGCTGCTGATCGACGAACTCGATCGCGCGGACGAGGCCTTCGAAGCCTATCTGCTCGAAATCCTCTCGGACTTCCAGGTCACGATCCCCGAACTCGGCACCGTAAAGGCGCCGGCGCCGCCGATCGTCATCATCACCTCGAACCGCACCCGCGAGATCCACGACGCGCTGAAGCGGCGCTGCCTGTATCACTGGGTCGATTATCCCGCCGCCGATCGCGAACTCGCTATCGTGAAGTCGCGTGTGCCCGGTATTTCCGCAAAGCTGTCGCAGCAGGTGGTGTCCTTCGTGCAGAAGCTGCGCGATCAGGATTTCTACAAGTCGCCGGGTGTCGCCGAGACCATCGACTGGGCGACGGCGCTGACCGAACTCGACGCCCGCTCGCTGACGCCGCAGGTGGTCGGCGATACGCTCGGCGCGCTGCTGAAGTATCAGGATGACATCCAGCGCATGCAGGGCGATGCGCTGGCGAAGACGATCAAGGAAGCGACGAGCGATTGATCGGAGAGCGCATGCCCATCGATCATCTCAATCCCCCGACCGGGCAGATGGCTGACAATGTCATCGGCTTCGCCCGCGCTTTGCGCAAAGCGGGGCTGCCGGTCGGGCCGGGCGCGGCGATCGATGCGCTGGATGCGCTGCAACTGATCGAGATCGGCAAGCGCGCCGACGTCTTCACGACGCTGGAGGCGATCTTCGTCAAGCGCCACGAACATGCGCTGATCTTCCGGCAGGCCTTCGACCTGTTCTTCCGCGCCGAGGAAGACTGGAAGCAGATGCTGGATTCCGTGCCGTTGCCGGACGATGCCAAGCGCAAGCCGCCGCCGGCCTCGCGCCGGGTGCAGGAGGCGATGGCGCAGCCGTCGAAAGGCGAGGAACGTGAGGCGCCGCAGGAGCAGGAGGTCAAGCTCTCGGTCTCCGATCGCGAAATCCTGCAGAAGAAGGACTTTGCGCAGATGAGCGCGGCGGAGATCGCCGAGGTCACCCGCGCCATCGCCGAGATGCGGCTGCCGCAGGCCGAACTGCGCACCCGCCGCACCCAGCCCGACCGGCGCGGCGCGCGGCTTGATC
>WPCJ01195784.1_pt1 | contig 13991 bp, 16 predicted proteins | sample 5399831 | NCBI WGS metagenome assembly WPCJ01 (sample SAMN12869470, study PRJNA574797) | sludge metagenome | isolation source: wastewater treatment of pH10 | place: China:Beijing | collected 2019-05-20 | reverse complement strand
GCCCCCGCGCCCATCGCCGAGACCAAGCCTGCGCCGAAGCCCGAGCCGGTCGTCGCTGCGGCCCCCGCTCCGGTCGAGTCGCCCGTTCAGGCGACGACGCCCAAGCCCGCCGCCGAGCCGGTCAAGCCGGTCGAGGCCCCCGCCCCGCAGAAGAAGGGCTTCTTCGCCCGTCTGTTCGGCTGGTGATCAGAGGCTGATCGCAAACGCAAAGAAGGCCGGAGAGGACGCCCTCTCCGGCCTTCTTCAATTCTCATGGCTGAGACGGCTTATTCCGGCAGGTCTTCCGCCAGGATGGCCATTTCGAACATGAAGGAGCCGGCTTCGTCCTCATCTTCGAACACCACGCCGATGAACTCGTCATCGACATAGACTTCGGCGGAGTCGGCGACCTTGCGGGCCTTCACCTTGATGCCGCCGTGGTTGAAGGTGCGCTTCAGGTGCGTCTCGACGCGCTTCAGGTCGTTCTCGGTCACGGGGTCAGCCTCGTTTTGGCGCCGGTAAGGCGCATGTCGTTGGCCGCGGACCCTAGAGAAGCCGTCCCGCCTTGGGAAGCCCGCGCGTCAGGCGTCCACAGGCGCAGCGGCCGCCCTCAGATCACGAAGTCATAGACGATGTCGGACAGCGTATGGTCCATGGTCCGCGCAGGCGTGGCGTCGGTCGGGCAGTTGACCAGCCGCGCCGGCACCCCCGCCACGGTGCAGCCCGCCGGCACCGGCTTCAGCACCACCGAGCCGGACGCCACCTTGGCGTAGTCGCCGACCTCGATATTGCCCAGCACCTTGGCCCCGGCGCCCAGCAGGACGCCGCGCCCGATCTTCGGATGGCGGTCGCCGCGCTCGGCCCCGGTCCCGCCCAGGGTCACGGCGTGCAGCATGGACACCTCGTCCCCGATCACCGCCGTCTCGCCGATGACGATGCCCGTGCCGTGATCCAGGAAGACGCCCGAGCCGATCCGCGCCGCCGGATGGATGTCCAGCTGGAACAACTCCGAAATCCGGCTCTGGAAATGGAAGGCCAGGGTGTCGCGGTCCTGCTCCCACAGCCAGTGCGCCACGCGCCAGGCCTGCAGCGCCTGGAATCCCTTGAAATACATAAAGGGCTGCAACAGCGACCGGATCGCCGGATCGCGCTCCTGCACCGCCTTCAGGTCCGCCTCGGCGGCGGCCACGATGCCCGGATCGGCGGCGAAGGCCGACAGCGCCACCTCGCGCACCGTCATGGCCCCCAGCTCCGCATCGCCCAGCTTGCGCGCGATCTGGAAGCTCAGCGCCCCGGCGAAATCCTCGTGCGCCAGGACGACGGCGTTCAGCTGCGACGCCAGGCGCGGCTCCTCGCGCGCAGCGTCTTCGGCGGCGGCGCGCAACTGCGCCCACAGGTCCGGCTGCTTCGGCACGACTTCCAGCTTGGCCATCAGGCTTCCTTCGACTTCAGGCGGCGATCCTACGCGCCCAGCATGGCGCGCGCCAGCGCGGCCGGCAGTTCGCCCTCCCGCGCCATATGGTAGGCGCGGTACGCCGTCGCCACCGTCAGCCCGTCGCGCACCGCCCCGCGCGCGACCTCGGCCATCAGATCGCGGAAGGGAACGCGCGCCGTCAGAAAGACCTCGGTCTCGTCCGGCGCCGTCTCGGTCGCCTCCAGCCCCCAGGCCACCCAGGCCATCGCCCGTTCGTCGGTGATGGAGTTGGACAGGTCCACGTCCAGCGCCGCGCGCCAGTGCTGCGCCGTCAGCCCCGCCTCCTCGGCCAGTTCGCGCTTCACGGCCTCGAACGGATCCTCGCCCTCCGGCGCCCCGCCCTCGGGCATCTCCCACGAATAGCGCATCAGGGCGAAGCGGTGCTGCCCGACCAGGCTGACCGTCCCGTCGTCATGCAGCGGCAGCACGCCCGTGCCCACATTCTTCGGCCGCACGACCACATAGTCGGCGTCAGCCCCCGTCGGCGCGATCGCCGGGTGGCGCGTCACCCGCATCCACGGCGTGTCGACCAGGACGCTGGTCCCCAGACTGCGCCACGGCGGCGTGTCCGGCAGGCCCTCGGCCCAGCGAGGCTTGGTGTCGCGGATCTGACTCATGCCCCTGCTATGGCGCAGCGCGTCGCGAAAGCCTAGCTATCGGCCATGAGCCAGTCAGACCTCGCTTCCCCCCTGCCCCTGCCCGTCCGTTCGGAAGAACTGCTGTCGCGCCTGGCCGTGCGCCGCTCGGCCCCGGCCCAGTCGTTGGCCCTGCCCGGCCCCTCGGACGCCGAGATCGAGCAGATGCTGCTGCTGGGCGCCCGCACGCCGGACCACGGCAAGCTGTTTCCCTGGCGCTTCGTCATCCTGGGTCCGCGTAGCCGCGCCGAACTGTCCGAGGCCCTCGCCGCCCTGGGCGAAACCCAGAACCGCACCGGCAAGGAGATCGCCGCCCTGGCCAAGCTGGCCAACCCGCCGCTGACCATCATGGTCGTCTCGACCCCGATCCAGGGCCACAAGGTTCCGGTCTGGGAGCAGCAGCTGTCCGCCGGCGCCGTCTGCATGAACCTCGAACACGCGGCCAACGCCCTGGGCTATTCGGCCAGCTGGATCACCGACTGGTATTCCTACGACCCCGCCGCCGTCGCCCTGTTCGGCGTCGAGGACGGCGAGAGCATCGCCGGCTTCATCCACGTCGGCTCCCTGTCCGAGCCCCCGCTGGAACGCCCCCGCCCCGACCTGGAGCACAAGGTGACGGCGCGCCCCTGAGGCGGGTCAAAGTCGATCGACGGCGGCTTTCAGCTTCCCGGCGACCACGGCGGCCTTGTCCTTGAGCGCGGAATTGTCGATCGCCTGCATCGAGGCCACGGGATCGATGGCCGAGACCTCGGTGCGGCCGCCGCCCGCGTCCTGCACCACCACATTGCACGGCAGCATGGCGCCGACCTTGTCCTCCAGCCCCAGCGCCTCGAAGGCCAGCTTGGGATTGCAGGCCCCCAGGATCGTATAGGCGCGGAAATCCTCGCCCAGCTTGGCCTTGAAGGTGGCGCGCAGGTCGATCTCGGTGATGACGCCGAACCCCTCCTGGCCCAGGGCCTCGCGCGTCGCGTCCAGCGCCGCCTCGAACGGCAGGTCCAGCGTCTTGCTGAAATGATAGGTCGCCATGGTCCTCTCCTTCGTCGCCGAGGTCCAGCAAACGCCCGGACGGCGCAGGCGTTGCCTCAGTCACGCGGCTCCTCCTCCGGCCGGTGCACGATCGACACCAGCACCACCGAGATGATCATCAGCAGGAACCACGCCCCCAGCTTGTTCAGGCTGACCATCTCCCATCCGCCCTCCTGCCCCGGATAGACCCAGGCCCGCGTGAACGTCCCCAGGTTCTCCGCGAACCAGATGAACAGCGCCACCAGCCCATAGCCCAGCAGCAGCGGCATCGACCGCCGCGTCCGGTCGGCGGTGAAGAAGAACCACCCCCGCATGAACAGCAGCCCCGTCGCCGCGAACAGCGCCAGCCGCACGTCCGGCAGCCAGTGATGGGCGAAGAAGTTGACGTAGATCGCCGCCGCCAGCACCCACGTCGTCCACAGCGGCGGATAGTTCCGCACCCGGATATGGAAGATGCGCTGCACCCGCGCGATGTAGCTGCCCACCGCTGCATACATGAAGCCCGAGAACAGCGGCACGGCGCCGATCCTCAGCACCGACTCTTCCGGATAGATCCACGACCCGTGATAGGTCTTGAACAGCTCCATGATCGTCCCGGCGACATGGAACAGGAAGATGACCCGCGCCTCCTCCCAGCTCTCCAGCTTCAGAGCCAGCATCGCCGCCTGTATCCCCAGCGCCCCCAGCACCAGAAAGTCATAGCGCGCCAGCGGCGCTTCATCGGGCCAGAACAGAAACGTCCCCAGGATCAGCGCCAGCATCGCCCCGCCGAACAGACACGCCCACCCCTGCTTCAGCCCGAACCACAGGAACTCATAGGCGTAACGACGAAGCCGCGAGCGGTCGGCCCACGCCTCCGCGCGGGTCATCAGGCGACGGCCCCAGGCTTCGAGCGGGAGGCGGGAGGATGGAGTCATCGGCGGAGATTAGCGAGAGGTGAAAATTGGAAGCTACGACAGATTGCCAATGCGACTTTCATCAAACGGGAAACGATCTCTAGTTGACTAAAAGCGCGCCTCAATCCGAAAACATCAGGGAAAGGGTAGATTCAATGCATATTTTGTATTGCGACGAGTCAAATATGGAAGATCGCGCCGGCGATTTTCTAATCTACGCGGGAATCGCCATTGACGGGGAGCGCGCAATGGATCTTTCCCGTGAAATCGACAACATCCGCACTCGCCTCAACGTGCCTCGTGAATACAGACTTAAGTTCAATCCTGGTCCAGAGAGTTTCACACACGAACAGTTCATCGAACTGAAGCGTCAAGTCATTGAGGCATCAACCCGACATGGGGTCAGATTGTTGGCATACTTGGTGTTACACAACATCGCTACTAACCCTGACGAGGCCCGCCGCAACGGCATAAACACGGTTTGTTTTCACTTCGACTGCCTACTCAATCGATTGAACGACACCGGCCTAGTGCTGATTGATAGGTTCAACGATGCAGGAAACCAGATCGAAGCTCATCTGGCTGAGAAATTCAGCATCGGATTAGTAGGCATGCCGTATGCAGCTGAGATTCCGATGCGGCGCATCGTCGGCTACCATTACTCAGCTATCGGGCAGTCGCACTTCGCCTCTCTAGTCGATGTGATCGTGGGATCGTTCCGCTTCGCCATCAACGCCCATTGTCGAAATATTCAGCAAAACCACCAATCTGCGATAAATATTTTACAAGCAATTTCACCCCTTTTCGTAAGAAACAGTGCAGGAAATGAGGTTTCTGAGCTCGGACTGATATTCAGCCCAAAGACAATCCGCGCCGCTGGCTATCGCGCTCAATATCAAGGACTGAAAGATTTTCTAGAAGCCGCAGGCATTCCAACCGAGCAGCAGATTACAGATCAGAGAACGTATTGAAGCGTTCGGCACTCAACCGATCGCGGCGCGCTCCTCGTCCTCTACTCTCACCCCCGCCCGCGATACCCCGCCACGCCCTGATCCGGCAGCCACACGCCCTCCAGCGGCGCGCCCGTCTGCCAGAAGACGTCGATGGGGATGCCGCCGCGCGGATACCAATAGCCGCCGATGCGCAGCCATTTCGGTTGCAGCAGGTCGGCCAGGCGCTTGCCGATGGCGACGGTGCAGTCCTCGTGGAAGGCGCCGTGGTTGCGGAAGCTGGTCAGGTACAGCTTCAGGCTCTTGCTCTCGACCAGCCAGTCGCCCGGCACATAGTCGATGACGATGTGGGCGAAGTCGGGCTGGCCCGTCACCGGGCAAAGGCTGGTGAACTCCGGCGCGGTGAAGCGCGCCACATAGAGCGTGTCGGCGTGCGGATTGGGCACGCGCTCCAGCACCGCCTCTTCCGGGTTGGTCGGGGCGGCGGTCTGGACGCCGAGCTGGCTGAGGCTGTCGGTATAGTGGGTCATGCCCGCCATTTAGGCGTTCGGCCCGCCAAAGAAAACGCCGCCCCCGCCGCAATCGGCCATCCCCCTGTCGCACCTGTGCTAGACTGCCCTCTCGCCGAAGGGAGAGCGGCCGTCCGGCGCCGGGGGATTTCAGACGATTCAGACGAATTGGACTCTGTTTTTCTGGTCGGGCGCCCACCCTACGCCTGCCCGCCGCCTTTTTCAGGAGCATCCGTGATCTTTTCCGCCCGGCCTGGCCCCGCCCTGCTCGTCCTCCTGATCGCTTCAGGCATCACACCCCTGCCGTCTGCGGCCTCGGCTCAGGACGCCGACGTTGCCTTGCCGCCGCCGCGTTGGAGCGCCCCGCCGCAACCTCATGCCGATGACTTCCCTGAAGCGGCGCTGCAGGCGGGGGCCAGCGGAGCCGCCGTCATCGCCTGCGACGCCGCGCCGGACGGGACGCCTGTCGACTGCGAAGTCCTGTCCGAAGACCCTCAGGGCATGGGTTTTGGTCAGGCGGCCCTCGGCATCGTGCAACGCGGACGCGTCGCCTCCGTAGCCGGTGTTGACGGCGCTGCTGCTGCGTCTCGCCGTTTCGCCGTTCGGGTGCCGTTCAATCTTGACGCCGAGCCGACGCAGGCATCGGCTCAAGCGCCGATCAATGTTGAGGCGCGATGGCTGACGCCGCCCCGTCCGACAGCATCGGACTATCCGCAACGGGCGGTCGATCGCGGCCTTTCGGGCGGCGCCGCCGTTCGTTGTGAAGTGGCGCTGTCAGGCAAGCCGACCAACTGCGCCGTTGTCGCCGAAGCTCCTCCCGGCAGCGGATTCGGAGAAGCGGCTGTCAGAATCGTCCGTCGGGGACGGCTGAATCCCGCGACAATCCGGCCGGAAGAAGTCGGGTCCGCCTTCGTCGTCACCGTGCCTTTCAGCATGCATTGATCAAGCCGCCCCGCTCGACCCGCGAGACAGAGAGGAGACCGCAAACAAGACGATTTCAGACGATTCAGACGAATTGGACTCTGTTTTTCTCTCGAGACCGGCGCGCCATCGCGGACCTCGATTGCTGAAGATCAATGCGCGCGTCGCCGGATCGGCCGATCGCTCGACGTCAAGCGGAAAGGATCGGGATCATGGCCGTCCCACAGAGCAAGACCGAGTTGTTGAGCGCGATCGAGGTCAACTTCGACAAGCTGATGACTGACCTGCGCGCGATTCCGCTCGACCTGGCGGACGACTGCGGCCTGGACGGTCACGCCGCCGGAACGCGCATGAGCATCGCCAACCTCGTCTCCTATCTGATCGGGTGGAACGAACTGGTTCTCAAATGGCTGGACCGCGACAAGGCCGGTCTGGCCGTCGACTTCCCGGAAACCGGGTTCAAGTGGAGCGAACTGGGTCGCCTCGCTCAGAAGTTCTATCGCGACTATGAGGCCCTGCCCTATCCGGCCCTCCTTCAGCGGCTGGAGGCCGCCAAGGAGCGCATCGTCTCAGAGATCGAAAGCCGTTCGGACGACACCTTGTACGGGCGCGACTGGCGCGACGGGAAATGGACCATGGGGCGGATGATCCAGTTCAACACGTCCTCTCCCTACGCCAATGCGCGCGCCCGGCTCAGAAAGCGGCTCAGAGCGAAACAGGCCTCGGCGGCCGGCGCCTGACGGGGGGGAGCCGAACCGCATTGCCTTCCCCGACGACACCCGGTTAGCGTGGCCTAAAACAACCTATCCCTTCAGGAGAGACGACCCGTGGCCATTCCCGCTTCCCTGCAGTCCGGCCTGAAGCTGCCGGTGATCGCCTCGCCCATGTTCCTGGTGTCCGGGCCGGATCTGGTGGTCGAGGCCTGCAATGCGGGCGTGATCGGCACCTTCCCCTCGCTGAACCAGCGCACGACCGAGGGCTATCGGGAGTGGCTGCACGAGATCAAGTCGCGGCTGAAGCCCGACGCCGCCCCCTTCGGCGTCAACCACATCATCCACCCGACCAACTCGCGCCTGATGGCCGACATGATGGTTTCGGTCGAGGAGAAGGTGCCGCTGATCATCACCTCGCTGGGCGCCGTGCGCGACGTGGTGGATGCGGTGCACGGCTATGGCGGCGTGGTCTTCCACGACATCGCCAATGTGCGTCATGCGCGCAAGGCGGCCGAAGCGGGCGTCGACGGCCTGATCCTGGTCGCCAACGGCGCGGGCGGGCACGCGGGCGTGGTGAACCCCTTCGCCCTGATCAACGAAGTGCGCGGCTTCTTTGACGGGACCATCATCCTGGCGGGCTGCATCTCGACCGGCCAGGACGTGGCGGCGGCGCTGATGATGGGCGCGGACTTCGCCTATATGGGCACCCGCTTCATCGCCACGACCGAGAGCGCGGCCCAGCCCCACTACAAGGAGCTGATCGTCCAGTCGGGTTCGGCCGACATCACCTATACGCCCGCCGTGTCGGGCATTCCGGCCAACTTCCTGACCCCCTCCCTGGTCGAGAACAAGATCGACCCCAAATCCCTGCCCGAGCACAAGCTGGACATGGGCGAGGAGGCCAAGGCCTGGAAGACCATCTGGTCGGCGGGCCAGGGGTCAGGCGCCGTCCACGACGTGCCGACAACGGCTCAGCTTGTCGCTCGGCTGACGGACGAGTTTTCGCAAGCCTGTGATAAATTCGACAAGAAGCGCCTCTAGGAAGCGGCCTCGACACTCCCCTATCGAGGCCGACCATGCGCATCCTGACGACCGCCCTGAAGACGACCGTCCTGGCGACCGCCCCGCTCCTGATCCTGGCCTCGACGGCCCAAGCACAGGCGCAGGACATGCCCGGCCGCTGGAGCTTCAGCGCCGGCGCTGCCAGCGACAACCGCTCCAAGGACGCCTCCAAGTCGGACGGCGATCCCTTCGTCTGGGGCGCGGCGGAATGGGAAAGCGACAGCGGCCTCTTCTACGTCAGCCCCGCCGCCGAAACGATCAAGAGCGGCGGCTCGGAGCTGGAGGTCGAACTGGCCGGCGGCGTGCGTCCCCAATGGGCGGGCTTCGACTTCGACCTGAACGTCGCGCACAAGTGGCGGGTGGACGCCAACCCCGGCTATGACGCCAACGCCTGGGAGTTCACCGCCGACATGAAGCGGTCGATCGGCCCGGCCAGCGCGCGCCTGCGGCTGCAGCACTCGCCCGACGGCGCCGGTTCGGTGAAAGCCTGGACCAGGGTCGCGGTGCGCGGCGGCTGGGACTTCACCGACAAGCTGAACGTCTCGGCCGAGATCGGCCGCCGCGAGCAGGACAACAGCGTCGACTACACCGGCTACAACATCGGCGCATCCTACGCCCTGACCCGCAATCTGGAGGCCGATCTGCGCTGGCACGGCACCAACGCCAAGGTTCCTGGCGAACAGTACGCCGACGCCCTGGTCGCCGGGATCAGCGTTTCCTTCTGATCCGGGCGCGGCGCGTTTCGGGCGCCGGTTTCACCTTTGGCCCGAAAGGGCCTAGGCTACGGTCATGACTTTTCGACCGACGACCTTGGAACGTGCGTATCAACTGGCCGAAAGCGGCGGCTGCCGGACGGTAGGCGACGTCAAACAGGCCCTGAAGATGGAGGGCTATGAGCGGATTCAGGATGCGCTCTACGGCTCGACCATCACCTCGGCCCTGCGCAAGCTGTGTCAGGAGAACTGGGTCTCGCCGCCGGAAACGGCCGAGCCCTGACGCCCCGGCTCTTGCATTAGGACACCGGAGCGTCCACCTTAGAGGGGTCGATCTCTCTGCGTCACGCTCTGCCTTCTGCCCCGCGCACCGAGGTCTAAGCCGATCCATACAGACCCGACAGGTCTTCAGGGACGTTCTCTGAGGCCAACTTCTAGCGGAGGTCCTGAAAATGGCTACCGGCACTGTTAAATGGTTCAACTCCACCAAGGGCTACGGCTTCATCCAGCCGGATGACGGCGGCAAGGACGTCTTCGTCCACATCTCGGCTGTTGAACAAGCCGGCCTGCGCGGCCTGGACGAAAACCAAAAGGTTTCCTACGAAATCGAGCGCGACCGTCGCTCGGGCAAGGAATCGGCTGGTCAACTGAAGACCGAAGGCTGATCCGGCTCCATCGCCGGCTACGTCAGCAATGACGGGCCGACGATGACAGGATTTAAAGCGCGCAGGGGTCGCCCTCTGCGCGCTTTTCTTTTGCCCCTAGGCCGCCAGCGAGGGCCGCCGCAGCTGGACGAAGTCCGCCCCGCTGGGCGACTGGAACAGGCGCAGATCGAACTCGGGGAGGATCGCCAGCAGGTGATCGAAGATGTCCGCCTGGATCGCCTCATACTCGGCCCAGGCCACGGTGGCGGTGAAGGCGTAGATCTCCAGCGGCAGCCCTGTCTCCGTCGGCTGCATCTGGCGCACCAGCAGCGTCATGTCCTGACGGATGCGCGGATGGTTCTCCAGATAGTTCTGAACATAGGCGCGGAAGGCGCCGATGTTGGTCGAGCGCCGCATATTGACCGGGTCGCGCCCGGCCTCGACCAGCTTGGCGTTCCAGTCGGCCATCTCGGCGCTCTTGTCGGCCAGGTAGTCGTCGATCAGCAGAAAGCGCCGCATCCTTTCACGCTCGGCCTCGGTCAGGAAGCGCGCGCTGGTCTGGTCGATCAGCAGGGACCGCTTGATGCGGCGCCCGCCGCTGTCCTGCATCCCGCGCCAGTTGCGGTAGGATTCGCTGATCAGGCGCCAGGTGGGGATGGTGGTGATGGTCTTGTCCCAGTTCTGAACCTTCACCGTGTGCAGGGCGATGTCGATGACGTCGCCGTCGGCGTTAACCTGGGGCATCTCGATCCAGTCGCCCACGCGCAGCATGTCGTTGGAGTTCAGCTGAACCGACGCCACCAGCGACAGGATGGTGTCCTTGAACACCAGCATCAGCACCGCCGCCAGCGCGCCCAGGCCTGACAGCAACAGCAAGGGCGACCGGTCGATCAGGGCCGCGATCACCAGAATGGTGGCGATGGCGTAGATGACGATCTTCAGAACCTGCAGATAGCCCTTGATGCTGCGGCGATGCGCGCGCGGCGAGCGGGCGTAGAGGGCGTTGGCCATGTCCAGACCCGCGCCGATGCCGATGGCCACGGCCACGATCATGAAGGCCCCGGCCACGTTCTGGACCAAGGTGACGAAGCCGGGCGCCAAATGCGGCACGCCGCCTATGCCCTGATAGATGATGACGGCCGGAACGACGCGGGTGAAGCTGCGCACCACAGGGCGCAGCAGCACGTCGAGATCATGCACCGCCCGCCCGACGATCCGCAGGATCAACCGGGTCAGGAGGCGGCGGACCACAAAGTCCGCGATAAAGGCGACTAGGACGAGAAGACAGAGCCCGATCAGCATCTCCGCTGTCGGGAACTCCGCCAGGCGATCACGCATGGCGATGAAATCAAACATGGGCCCAGCCTAGGCAGGGCTGCCGGGGATTTGAACCCCGGCGCCTCAATCAGCCTCAGCCGATGGCCTGATCCAGGTCGGCGATCAGGTCGTCGATGTCCTCGACCCCGACCGACAGACGGATCAGATTGTCGGTGACGCCCCCCGCCTCGCGCACATCTTTGGGCACGGATGCGTGGGTCATGATGGCCGGGTGGTTCACCAGGCTCTCCACGCCGCCCAGCGACTCGGCCAGGGTGAACACCTGCACCCGCTCAAGCACCCGCTTGGTGCGCTCCAGGTCGCCGTCGATCAGCACCGTGACCATGCCGCCGAAGCGGCCGTTCATCTGGCGCGCGGCCAGCTCGTGCTGCGGGTGGCTGACCAGGCCCGGATAGATGACCTTGGCCACCCCTGCCCGGTCTTCCAGCCAGCGCGCCACGGCCAGAGCGTTCTCATTGTGCGCCTTCATGCGCAGGCCCAGGGTCTTCAGCCCCCGGTTGGCCAGGAAGGCGTCGAACGGCCCCATGACGCCGCCGATCGAGTTCTGCAGGAACTTCAGCTGGGCCGCCATCTCGGCGTCCTTGGCGACCAGCACCCCGCCGACGATGTCGGAGTGGCCGTTCAGGTACTTGGTCGCCGAATGCATGACCACGTCGGCGCCCAGGGCCAGCGGCTGCTGGCTCCACGGCGTGGCGAAGGTGTTGTCGACCACCAGGATCAGCTTGTGCGCCTTGGCGATCTTCGACAGGGCCTCAATGTCGGCCAGCTTCATCAGCGGATTGGTCGGCGTCTCGACCCACAGCATCCGCGTCTTGTCGGTGATCGCCGCCTCGACCGCGGCCAGGTCGGTCAGGTCGATGTAGCTGAAGTCCAGCCCCATCGAGCGACGGCGCACCCGCTCGAACAGCCGCCACGAACCGCCATACAGGTCATCGCCGGTGATGATGTGCGACCCGGCGTCCAGCAACTCCAACGCCGTCGAGGTCGCCGCCATGCCCGAGCCGAAGCCGAAGGCCTGAACCCCGCCCTCCAGATCGGCGATGCAGGCCTCGAACGCCTCGCGCGTCGGGTTCTTGCCGCGGGCGTATTCATAGCCCTTGTTCACGCCGGGGCTTTCCTGGGCGTAGGTCGAGGTGGCGTAGATCGGCGTCATCACCGCGCCCGTCGTCGGGTCCGGCTGCTGGCCCGCATGGATGGCGCGGGTCGAAAAGCCCTGGCGGTTCTTCAGTTCAGACATGGGCTTACCGGTTCAGGCTGAGGTGGTTGATCAGGTCGGTGCGGGTGATCAGGCCGACGAAGGCCTCGCCGTCCAGCACGATGGCGACGCGGTCGCGATCGAAGACCGGGATCAGGGCGTCCAGCGACTCCGTCACCTGAAGCGTGTCCAGATCGCGCGTCATGGCCGAGGCGACCGGCTTGGCGAAGCGCTCCTTCCGCGTGATCTCGTCGGTGTTCATGATGTGGACGATGTCGCTCTCGTCCAGAATGCCGACCAGACGGCCGTCCTGAATGACCGGCAGTTGCGACAGGCCGTCGCCGCGCATCCGCTTGAACGCCGTGTCCAGCGTGTCTTCCGGCCCGATCACCACCACGTCGCCGGCGGCGTATTTGCGGTTGATCAGGTCCGACAGGTCGCCGTGCAGTTCGCGCTCGGCCAGGCCCTGATCGGCCAGCCAGGCGTCGTTGTAGACCTTGGACAGGTATTTGGCGCCGGTGTCGCAGACGAAGGTCACGACCCGCTTCGGCTCCGTCTGCTCGCGGCACCAGCGCAGGGCCGTGGCGATCAGGGTGCCCGAGGACGAGCCCGCCAGAATGCCTTCCTTCAGCAGCAGTTCGCGCACCGTAGCGATCGCCTCGGCGTCGGGGATGGAATAGGCGACGTCGATCAGGTCGGGGTCGGTCGTCTCGGGCATGAAGTTCTGGCCGATGCCCTCGACGGTATAGCTGCCGTCCGGCCCGGCCACGCCCTCGTTGATCAGGCCCGCCAGCGCCGAGCCGACCGGGTCGGCCAGGATGATCTGGGCCTTGGAGCCTTGCGATTTGAAATAGCGGGCGTTGCCCGTGATCGTCCCGCCCGAGCCGATGCCGGCGACGAAGGCGTCGATGTCGCCGTCCATCTGCTCGAAAATTTCCGGGCCGGTCGTCTTGAAGTGGGCCTCGGAGTTGGCGTCGTTGGCGAACTGGTTGACGAAATAGCCGCCCGGAATCTGCTGGGCCAGGCGCTCGGCCATGTCGGTGTAATACTCAGGGTGGCCGTGCGGCACGTCCGAGCGGGTCAGGCGCACATCAGCGCCCATGGCGCGCAGGTGCTGGATCTTCTCCTTCGACATCTTGTCGGGAATGACCAGCAGGACATTGTAGCCCTTCTGCTTGCCGACCAGGGTCAGGGCCAGGCCGGTGTTGCCCGCCGTCGCCTCGACGATGGTGCCGCCCGGCTTCAGCCAGCCCTGTTTCTCGGCCGCCTCGATCATCGACAGCGCGATGCGGTCCTTGATGGAGCCGCCGGGGTTCTGGCTCTCCAGCTTCAGGAACAGACGGCAGGGGCCGGTGTCGATCCGCGTCACCTCGACCATCGGCGTCTTGCCGATCAGGTCCAGCAGGGTCTTCGCCGGACGGCTGAGAACAGGGGCGTCGGTCATCGACATGAAGGCAGGCTCCGTTGCACGGGTTTCAGGGGGAAGCTGGGCGTCGCGACCCTCGCGGTCAACTCATGCAAGTTTTCACCCTTTCGCCGCGAAGCGCGTTAGAAAGGGCGCAATGGTCAAGACACCGAAACGCCCCGTCGCGGGCCTGCCCGACAAAGAATCCCTCGTCGCCTTCCTGCGCGAGGCCGGAGAAGCCGAAAAGGCCGACATCGCGCGCGCCTTCGGCCTGAAGGGCGCCGAGCGCCGCGCCCTGCGCGACATGCTGAAGGAGTTGGAGGCCGAGGGCCGCCTGAGCAAGCGCGGCCGCAAGGGCTTTTCCGAAGCCGGCGCCCTGCCCCCCGTCGGGGTGGTCGATGTCGTGGATCGCGACGCCGACGGCGAGTTGTACGTCGAACTGGTCAAGAGCAGCGGGGACGCGCCGCGCGCCGTCCTGATGCCCGACCGCGAGGGTCGCGGCCCGGCGCCCGGCATGGGCGACCGCCTGCT
>WPCJ01237649.1_pt1 | contig 13999 bp, 10 predicted proteins | sample 5399831 | NCBI WGS metagenome assembly WPCJ01 (sample SAMN12869470, study PRJNA574797) | sludge metagenome | isolation source: wastewater treatment of pH10 | place: China:Beijing | collected 2019-05-20 | reverse complement strand
AGATCGTCATCAATGTCGGCTCGGCCTTCCTCAACATGTCGGTCATGTCGGCCTGCATCGAGACGGGCGCGGCCTATATCGACACCGCCATCCACGAGGACCCGGCCAAGGTGTGCGAGACCCCGCCATGGTACGCCAATTACGAGTGGAAGCGCCGCGAGGAGGCCGAGAAGGCCGGCGTCACCGCCATCCTCGGCGCCGGCTTCGATCCCGGCGTGGTCAACGCCTATGCCAAGCTCGCCTATGACGACTATTTCGACCGCATCGATTCGATCGACATCATCGACATCAATGCCGGCAGCCATGGCCGCTATTTCGCGACCAATTTCGATCCCGAGATCAACTTCCGCGAGTTCACCGGCCGCGTGTGGTCCTGGCAGGACAACAAGTGGACCGAGAACAAGATGTTCGAGATCGGCAAGGAGTGGGACCTGCCCGTCGTCGGCAAGCAGAAGGCCTACATGACCGGCCATGACGAGGTGCATTCGCTCTCGCAGATCCTCAAGGTTCCGAATGTCCGCTTCTGGATGGGCTTCGGCGACCACTACATAAACGTGTTCACCGTGCTGAAGAACCTCGGCCTGCTTTCCGAGCAGCCGGTCAAGACCGCAGAAGGGCTCGAGGTCGTGCCACTCAAAGTGGTCAAGGCCGTGCTGCCCGATCCCGGCTCGCTGGCGCCCGACTACACCGGCAAGACCTGCATCGGCGATCTGGTCAAGGGCGTGAAGGACGGCAAGGAGCGCGAGGTCTTCATCTACAACGTGGCCGATCACAAGGAAGCTTTCGAGGAAGTCGGCTCGCAGGGCATCTCCTACACGGCCGGCGTGCCGGCAGTAGCCGCAGCGCTTCTGGTCGCCACCGGCGAGTGGGACGTGAAGAAGATGGCCAATATCGAGGAACTGCCGCCGCGCCCGTTCCTCGACCTACTCGGCAAGATCGGCCTGCCGACCCGCGTCAAGGAAGGTGCCGACGACCGCGCATTGTAAAAGCCGGTCGACCGATGACGGAAGGGCGGGCGAAACACTTTCGCCTGCCCTTTTGCATGGGGCCACAGCCCCTCGATTCAAGTCTTGAAAAACTTCTGCGGTGCCGCCATCTGGGACCGGAGAATTCAGGGGCAATCCGACATGACGACAACCACGATGGAAACCAGGAGCTTCGAGGCCGATGTCGCCCGGCTTCTGCACATGATGGTGCATTCGGTCTATTCCGACCGCGACGTGTTCCTGCGCGAGTTGATTTCCAACGCCGCCGACGCCTGCGAGAAGCTGCGCTACGAGGCGATCGCGCGTCCCGAACTGCTGGGCGACGACCCGAAGCCGCGCATCACCATCCTCGCCGATGCCGAGGCCAGACAGCTCAGCGTCGAGGACAACGGCATCGGCATGAGCGGCGAGGAGATGACCGAGGCGCTCGGCACCATCGCCCGCTCCGGCACCCGCGCCTTCATGGAACGGCTGGAAGCCGCCAAGGGCGGCGAGAAGGCGGAGCTGGTCGGCCAGTTCGGCGTCGGCTGCTATTCGGCCTTCATGGTCGCCGAAAAGGTCGAGGTGATCTCGCGGCCCGCCGGCTCGGACGAGGCATGGCGCTGGTCGTCCGACGGCAAGGGCTCCTATTCGGTCGGCCCGGCCGCGCCCGAGGATGCGCCGCAGCGCGGCACGCGCGTGGTGCTGCACCTCATGGAGGATGCCGCCTCCTGCACCGAGCCCTACCGGCTCGAACGACTGGTCAGGTCGCATTCCGGCCATGTGCCGGTGCCGATCAAGCTGGTGGAAAAGCCCGGCGCGGAGCCGCGCGAGATCGCCGACGGCACCGCGCTGTGGGTCAAGCCGAAGAGCGAGATCAAGCCGGAAGAATACACCGACTTCTACCGCAGCGTCGCCGGCCAGTATGACGAGCCCGCCGCCACCATCCATTTCCGCGCCGAGGGGCGGCAGGAATACAATGTGCTGGCCTTCATTCCGGGCTCCCGGCCCTTCGACCTGTTCGACCCCGACCGCAGCGGCCACATGAAGCTCTATGTGCGCCGCGTCTTCATCACCGACGATGCCGAGCTTGTGCCGCGCTACCTGCGCTTCGTGCGCGGCATCGTCGATTCCGCCGACCTGCCGCTCAACATCTCGCGCGAAATGATCCAGCAGAACCCGCTGCTGGCCGCCATCCGCAAGGGCGTCACCAGCCGGGTGCTCAACGATCTTACCAAAATGGCCGAGAACGATGCGGAAGCCTATGGCAAGATCTGGGAGAATTTCGGCGCGGTGATCAAGGAAGGCCTCTACGAGGACTTCGAGCGCCGCGAGCAGTTGCTGAAGCTGATCCGTTTCACCTCCACGACGCCCAGCGACAAGCCGCGCAGCCTTGCCGACTATGTGGCGGCGATGAAAGAGGGCCAGAAGGCCATCTACTTCATGACCGGCGACGAGCGCGCGCGACTGGAAAGCTCGCCGCAGCTCGAAGGCTTCAAGGCGCGCGGCGTCGAGGTGCTGCTTCTGACCGATCCGATCGATGCCTTCTGGACCGCCAACGCGCCGGAGTTCGAAGGCAAGCCGTTCAAGTCGGTGACGCAGGGCGGCGCCGAGCTGGCCGATATTCCGCTGTCCGATGCGGAAGCGAAGGATAAGCCGCAAACCCCGGCCGAGGTCGAGGGCTTCCTCGCCTTCGTCAAGGAAACGCTGGGCGACGACGTGTCGGACGTGCGCGCTTCCGACCGCCTCACCGAAAGCGCCGTCTGCCTCGTCGCACCCGAAGACGCGCTCGACCGCCAGTTCGAGCGGCTGCTCAGCGCCGCCGGCAGGCTGGACACGGCGTCGAAGCCGATCCTTGAAGTCAATCCCAGCCATCCGCGCATCGCGGCGCTGGCCAAATTGGGCGAGGCGGAACCGGAGTTCCGCGGCGACGTCGCCCACATGCTCTATGACGAGGCGCGCGTGCTCGACGGCGACCGTCCGGTCGACGCCAAGGCCTTCTCGCAACGGCTGGCGCGGCTGATCGAGCGCGGCCTGAGCGCGAAATAAGGGAAGAAACAAAGCAAAACGGCGGGGATGGTCCCCGCCGTTTTCTTTCCTGGGTCACCCGAAGAGTGCCGCGGTGTTCTGCAGCGTGATCCACACGCCCCACAGGATCGGGATGCCGACCGCCGTCCAGGCAAGCGCGGCCTTCAGGTCGAGCCCGCCCTTGCCGATGCCGAAGGAGCCGATGCGCCCCTCGTCGGACGCCGCCGTCCGTGCCTGGATCGCGGCGACCTCCTCGTCGCTCATGTAGAGCTTGGGATCGACCGGCTTGACAAGCGCGTTGGCGATCAGGCCGACGATCAGGAAGCCCACGAGGATGTACATGGTGAAGTCGTAGACCTGCTCGCGCGGGATGCCGGCCGCGATCTGGAACTCGCGGATATAGTTCACCACCACCGGGCCGAGGATGCCGGCCGTGGCCCATGCGGTCAGCAGGCGGCCATGGATCGCACCGACGAACTGGGTGCCGAATATGTCGGCGAGATAGGCCGGAATGGTCGAGAACCCGCCGCCATACATGGACAGGATGATGCAGAAGATGGAGACGAACAGCACCTGGCTGCCCATGCCCGCCGCCGTCGGCGCCAGCGCGTAGAGCACGATGCCGAGGATGAAGAACACATAATAGGTGTTCTTGCGGCCGATCTTGTCCGACAGCGAGGCCCACACGAAGCGGCCACCGATGTTGAACAGCGAGATCAGCCCGGCAAAGCCGGCCGCGATGGCGGCGATCGCCGCCTTCTGCTCGTTCGAAAGATCGGTGAAGGACAGTTCGGGAAGGCCGATCAGCCGGCCGCCGAAAATCTCCTGCAACATGGGCGAGGCCATGCCGATGACGCCGATGCCGGCCGAGACGTTCATGGTCAGGAGCGTCCACATCAGCCAGAACTGCCTGGTCTTGTGCGCGTCGCGCAGATGGACGTGACGGGTGGTGATCATGCTCTGCTTCGAGGATGCGGGCGGCGTCCAGCCTTCCGGCCGCCAGCCGGCGGGCGGGATGCGGTAGCCGAATGCGCCCGACAGCATGGAGACGGCATAGATGGCGGCCATGACGAGGAAGGTCTGCCACACGCCCACCGACGTCCCGGTGCGGAAATGGTTCATCAGCAGGTCGGCCAGCGGCGCGCCGATCATGGCGCCGCCGCCGAAGCCCATGATGGCCATGCCGGTCGCCATGCCGCGCCGATCCGGAAACCACTTGATGAGGGTCGAGACCGGCGAGATGTAGCCGATGCCGAGGCCGATGCCGCCGATGATGCCGGCGCCGAGCCACATCAGCCACAGTTGATGGATCATGACGCCGATCGCAGCCAGCGCCATGCCGCCGCACCAGCACAGCGCCGAGACGACGCCGGCCTTGCGCGGTCCCACGCGCTCCAGCCAGCCGCCCCAGGTGGCGGCCGAGCATCCCAGCAGCACGAAGAACAGCGTGTACATCCAGCCGAGGTCGGACACGCGCCAGTCGCAAGTGGTGGTGAACAGGGCCGTCGCCAGGCTCATGTCCGGGCAGGCCGCCGGCTGGTCTATGCCGATGGCGCGCGACAGCGGCAGCCAGAAGACGCTGAAGCCGTAGGCCATGCCGATGCACAGGTGGATGCACAGGGCCGCCGGCGGCACCAGCCAGCGGTTGAAGCCCGGCCGGGCCACGATGCGTTCCTTGTCGAGGATGCCGGCATTGCCGAATCCTCCCGCTATGACGTCACTTGCTGTAGACATAAATCCTCCTCCGCTCCGCCAGGACCCCGCCGGCGTGCTTCTTCATGCTGGGTGATTGTTCGGATACGGCGGCCCCTTCCTCTCAAGGACCCAACCGTCCGGGAAATCCGTTATCCGCCTTGCGAAAACCTCATGCGCCTCCCTCCAATGGATTGCGCAAGCCGCCAAGCAACTCGCGTGCCATTTGCACCGGCGCACGATTTCATGGGCTTATCGGCCGAAAGGAGACGTCTATGGACATTTTGTCCGGGCGCCCGGACAAAATGTCCGGCTGGCGCGGGCCGCCTATTCCGCCTCGGGCAGCCAGACGGTGAAGACCGTGCCCTTGCCGGCTTCACTGACCGCGCTGATCTTGCCGCCCTGGCGGGTGACCAGCTTCTGGCTGATGGACAGGCCGAGGCCCGTGCCTTCCCGCCGCTTGGTGGTGAAGAAGGGATCGAACACCCGCGCCATCACCTCCTCGCTCATGCCGAGGCCGGTGTCGGCCACCGTCACTGCGATGCCGCGGCTTCCGTCCCTGTCCTCGTCGCGGGTGCCGAGCGTCACCTGCCCGCCATCGGGCATTGCCTGGATGGCGTTGACCAGCAGGTTGACCAGCACCTGCTGAAGCTCGGTGCGGTTCATCGCCACCAGGCGGGTGGCGGCGCTTTCCCGGATCACGGCGATGCGCGCCTTGTTGAGCAGATGCTGGACCAGCGGCAGGCAGTCGCCGATCACGTCATCGGGGGAATGGCGCTCCACATAGCCGGCATATTCCTCCGGCTTGGCGAACTGCAACAGCTTGGTGACGATCTGGCTGATGCGCATGATCTGCTCGTCCAGCAGGCGGAATTCCGTTTTCGCCAGCTCGGCCTTCCGGCCCATGGCGTTGCGGATCACCTCCAGGTTGCCCTGCATGACGGCGATGGGATTGTTGATCTCATGCGCAACGCCGGCGGTGATCTCGCCGATGGCGGCAAGCTTCTCCGACATGATGAGCTGCCTGGTGGTCGCCTCGAGCTGCTGGTTGGCCAGCCGCAGCTCGCGCGTGCGCTCCTCCACGCGCGCGTTCAGTTCCTCGTTCCATTCGCGCAACTGGCGGTCCCGCTCCTGCAACAGGTCCAGCAGGTGATCGAGATGCAGCGCCACGCGGCCGATCTCGTCCCTTGCCGCGGCAACGCCGCTGCGTGCGCCGAGGTCGCCGCCCTCGACCCGGGCAATGGTGCCGGTCATGCGCTCCAGCGGCCGGAAGATCGAGCCGGCCCAGCGCAGGAAGAGCGGCACGGTCAGCACCGTCACGGCAAGGAAGGTGAGGACGATGAGCAGCAGCGTCTGGCGCTTCGCCTGCGTGAACGGCGCCTCGAGGAAACCGACATAGAGCATGCCGACGCGCTTGCCGTAGCTGTCGACGATCGGCTCATAGGCGGAAATGTAGCGGTCGTTCACCACGAAGGCGCTGTCCAGCCAGGTCCGCCCCTCGTCCAGAACGGCGGATCGCACCTCCGCCGAAACCCGCGTGCCCAGCGCGCGCCGCCCCTCGAACAGGCGCACATTGGTGCTGATGCGCACATCGTCCAGAAACAGCGTCGCCGTGCCCTGGCTGCCCTCTGGCAGGCTCGCCTCGCGATAGACGAGGGCATTGATCGTATCGATGAAATCCAGATTCTGGTTGAGCACGATGCCGCCGACCAGAACCCCGGCGCGCCCGCCCGCCAGCGTGACCGGGCTGGCCGAATGGACGACCATGCCGCGCGTCTCGACATCGCGCTCGACAGGCGTGGCGTTGGGCGTCGGCACCAGCGCCAGCCGGGCGCGGCCGGCAAGCGGCTCGGCAATCGCGGCCAGTTCATCGTTGGAGAAGATGTCGAGGGCCGTCGCCGCCTCCCCCCGCCGGGCCGAGGCGATGATCGGCCAGTCGGACCGCAGCGTCGCGGCCCGGAACTCCGGCGTGGAAACCTCGACCGTGCCGGTCCCGTCGGCAAGATAGAGAAAATCGAGACCGAGCGCGCTCCGGTTCTCCTCCAGCAGGGCGGCAAGCTCGGCGCCGCTGCCCGCGTCCACCGTGTCACGGAAGCGCGCGGCGCCTCCCAGCGCGAGCACCTGGGCATTGGTCGTTTCCAGGATGCGGGCCAGATATTGATGGGCGATGGTGAGATCCCCGTTCACCTTGGAGATCAGCATGGTGTCGAATTTGGCGTTCCAGCGCGCCATGGTCACGCCGAGCAGCAGCGGCAGGATCACCAGCGTCGGCAACAGGGCGATGGCCAGAAGCCGGAAGCGAACCGAATGCCACGGCTTCGTCCGGGCAGTCTGCGCTCCGGCCGGCGATGCGGCGGGCCCGACGGTCTCCACCGATCCTGCCTCGCTGCCGCCCCGTTCAGCCATTCCAGGCGGCCAGCTTGCGGTCGATGGTCTTGCGCGAGATGCCGAGCCTGCGGGCGGCCAGCTCCTTGTCACCCCCGGCCTCCTTCAGGGCGCCAAGGATGTGCCGGCGCTCGATGTCGGCAAGGCTGTCCGTCGCCGATCCCTCCTCGGCGCGCGGTCCGTCGCCGAAATCATGCGAGAACTTGCCGAGGATCAGCGCCCGCTCGATCAGGTTGCGCAGCTCGCGCACGTTGCCCGGCCAGTCATAGCGGCTGAAGGCGGCGCGCAGGGAATCGTCGATCGGCACCGGCGGCATGCCGAGTTGCAGCGAAAGCTTGTGCATGAACTGGTCGGCCAGCTCCTGCATGTCGTCGTCCCGGTCCTTCAGCGGTGGCAGATGGATGCGCACCACGTTCAGCCGGTAGAACAGGTCGCGGCGGAAGCGGCCCTGCTCGACATCCTGCTCAAGGTCGGCATTGGTGGCGAAGATGAAGCGCAAATCGACCGGGATTTCGCGTTCCGAGCCCACCGGGCGCACCCGCCGGTCCTCCAGCACGCGCAGCAGCTTGCTCTGCACGGCCGGCGGCAACTCGCCGATCTCGTCGAGGAACAGCGTGCCGCCCTGCGCATACATGAACAGGCCCTCGCGGCCGGCCTCGGCGCCGGTAAAGGCCCCCTTGAGATGGCCGAACAGTTCGCTCTCGATCATTTCGGGCGGAATCGCCGCGCAGTTGACCGGCACGAACGGTTTCTGCGCCCGGTCCGAAAGCGAGTGCAGCAGGCGCGCCGCCACCTCCTTGCCGGTGCCGGACTGGCCGGTCAGCAGTACCGAGGTCGGCAGCGGCGCGACGCGGGCGATGGTGTCGCGCACGTCGCGGATCGCCGTCGAGGCGCCGATCAGCCGGTCGCGCAGCAGCACATGGTCGGACGTGGATTTGAGTTCGTAGCGCAGCACATAGTTCTCGCGCCGCAGCCGCATGCGGTCGAGGCAACGCGCCACGGCGTTGAGGAGCTGGTTCGACCGGAACGGCTTCAGCACGAAATCCACCGCGCCGGCACGCAGCGCCTGGATGGCGGTGTCGAGGTCGGCATAGGCGGTCATCAGGATCGCATCGGCGAAGAAGCCGATGGCGCGCTGCTCCGCCAGCCATTCGACGCCGGTCTTGCCCGGCATGATGTTGTCGAGGATGACGACGTCGAAATGCTGCTGGTCGAGCTTGCGCGACGCCTCTTCCGTATCGGCCGCCTCCTCGATCAGCTTGCAGCGCGGCCCCAGCGTGCGCATCAGGAAATTGCGCATGCCCGGCTCGTCATCGACAACCAGGATCGAGGCCTGCGCCAGCCAGGGTCCGAATTCGGGATCGCTCGGGCTCTCCCTCACCTTGCGCGACGATTGCGCCTGCATTCACTTCCTCCCGGCGCAATCCCCGCACCTGTCCGGCAATGATTAGCCGAAGGCGACGGGAACGCCAACCAGGACCGGATCAACCGGCCAGGGAAAGCGGAACGGGCGGATCGAGCGCGGCAAGCAGGCGCGCGCCCTCCGCACCCGGCACATAATGGGTCCTCATGGTGCGGGCATCGCGCCCGGTTATGCGCAAGAGGTCGCCATCCTCGGCGAGCCCGGCGAGTTCGCGCAGCACCAGCGCATGCTCGATGCCGAGAAGACGCGAGAAGCTGCGGCTGTCGCCGGCGATGCCGAGATGCGACGCCGCCAGCAGCCCGGCCTGCAGCGGGCTGAGGCAAGCATCGAGGCCCGCCAGCCGCTCGGCGGCGTCGAGGAAGGCGCCGGCGTCCGGCTCCGCGCCCTTCATGCCGCCTCGCGATTGCGGAAGGTGACCATGATCGACTTCGAGGTCGGCGTATCGCTCTCCTCGCCGGCGCTGTCCAGCGGCACCAGCACGTTGAGTTCGGGATAGTAGCCGGCGATGCTGCCGCGCGGGATGTCGTAGGGCACGAAGCGGAAGTTCGGCGCCACGCGCTCGATGCCGTCGTCATGCACGCCGACCACGTCGATGCGATCGCCCGCCTCGGCACCCAGTTCGCGCAAATCCTGCGGGTTGATGAAGACCACCTGCCGCTCGCCATAGACGCCGCGATAGCGGTCGTCGAGACCGTAGACGGTGGTGTTGTACTGATCATGCGACCGGAAGGTCTGGAGCGCGAAGCGGTTGTTCTGGCGCCGCGCCCGCTGGTGCACGGTTTCCTGCGGCAACGGCCCGCTGGAGAAGGTCGCCTTGCCGGCCGGCGTGTTCCAGTCGCGGTGCGCCGCAGGGTTGCGCAGGTGGAAGCCGCGCGGCTTGCGCAGGCGGTTGTTGTAGTCCTCGAAGCCCGGAACCGTCGCCGCGATATGGTCGCGGATGCGGTCGTAGTCCTCCGCCAGCGCCATCCAGTCGACCTTGTCGCAGCCGACCGTGGCGGCGGCGATGCCGGCGATGATCGCCACTTCCGAGCGCAGCTGGCGCGAGGCCGGACGGTTGATGCCGCCCGAGCCGTGCACCATGCTCATGGAATCCTCGACGCTGACGAGCTGCGATTCACCCTGCGAATTCAGGTCGATCTCGGTGCGGCCGAGGCAGGGAAGGATGAAGCTCACCTCGCCCGGCATCAGGTGCGAATGGTTGGGCTTGGTGGCGATGTTGACGGTCAGCTTCTGCCGGCCGAGCGCCTTCGAGACCAGCGCGCTGTCGGGCGTGGCGCGGGCGAAATTGCCGCCAAGGCCGATGAAGGCCTGCGCGCTGCCGTCCAGCATGGCGCCGATGGCGGCCAGCACATTGTGCCCGTCCCTGCGCGGTGCGGTGAAGCCGAACTCCTTCTCCAGCGCATCGAGGAAGGCCGCCGGCGGCTTCTCGTTGATGCCGACGGTGCGGTCGCCCTGCACGTTGGAATGGCCGCGCACGGGGCACAGGCCCGCTCCCGGCCGGCCGATATTGCCACGCAGGAACATGAAGCTGACGATCTCGCGGATGGTGGCCACCGAATGCAGATGCTGGGTGACGCCCATGGCCCAGGTGCAGATGACGCGCTCGGCCTTCATGTAGACCTCGGCCGCCTGCTCGATCTCGGCGCGCGTCAGGCCGGACTGGTCCTCGATCTCGCCCCAGCCGGTCGCCTCGACGGCGCGGCGATAGTCCTCGAAGCCCGCGCAATGCTCGGCCAGGAAGGCATGGTCGAGGATGGAGGGCTTGCCCGCCGCCACCGCCGCGTCTTCCGCCGCCAGCACGGCCTTGGCCATGCCGCGCACGGCAGCCATGTCGCCGCCCAGCGCAGGCTGGAAGTAGTGGCTGGCGATGTCGGTGGAGCCGCCGCGGATCATCTCGATCTTGTCCTGCGGGTCGGAAAAGCGCTCCAGCCCGCGCTCGCGGATCGGATTGAGGACGACGATGCGCGCGCCGCGCATGGCCGCCCGCCGCAGATCGCCCAGCATGCGCGGATGGTTGGTGCCGGGGTTCTGGCCGATGACGAAGATGGCGTCGGCCTCCTCGAAGTCTTCCAGAAGCACGGTGCCCTTGCCGATGCCGATGGCCTGTTTCAGGCCCACGCCGCTGGCCTCATGGCACATGTTGGAGCAGTCGGGGAAGTTGTTGGTGCCGTACATGCGCACGAAAAGCTGGTAGAGGTACGCCGCCTCGTTGCTCGCCCGGCCGGACGTGTAGAACTCGGCGCGGTCGGGACTGTCCAGCCCGCGCAGGATGGTGCCGATCTCGGCGAAGGCCTGCTCCCAGTCGACCGGCAGGTAGCGGTCGCTTGCCGCATCGTAGCGCATGGGATGGGTGAGCCGACCGTTCAGTTCCAGCTCGTAGTCGGAGAGCGCGCGCAGTTCCGTCACCGTGTGGGCGGCGAAGAACTGCGGCGTGGCGCGCTTTTCGGTCGCCTCCCAGGCGACCGCCTTGACGCCGTTCTCGCAGAACTCGAAGGAAGAACCATGCGCGGGATCGCCCCAGGCGCAGCCGGGGCAGTCGAAGCCGTCCGGCTGATTGGCCTTGAGCATGGTGCGCGCGCCGGTCAGCGGCGAACCGCTGGCCAGCAGCTTCCTGCCGCAGCTCTTGAGCGCGCCCCAGCCGCCGGCGGCGGCCGATTTCTTGCCGATGAATGTCGTAGCCATGCCCCCTAAAACGCGCTTTCCGAGCATGCGTCAAGCAGGCTGACCTAATGACATAATAGGAAATTTCTATTGAAATTATGCTTCGGAAACAAACAGCTAGAGCAAATGAGGGTGGATTTCTACGCACTCTCCCATGCGCGACGCGGGCTTGCAGCTTTGCGCCGCTTCGGTCGCGCCGGTGCTGCCTGTGTCCCCGGTCCCGTCCTGTCAGGAGCCCGTCACCTTCCCTGTCTCAGGGGCACGAACTCGACATGCTCGGCCGCAACCGTGCCGTCCGGCTCCACGATGGCCTGCCAGCGGCGGTTGCCGCAGCGCACGCTGAGCCGCCATTTGCCTTCGTCGTCGCCTTCGCCGCGCTCGACGGTGCTTGTCACCATGCCGCGCCGCATGAAACCGCGCAGCGTGTCCGCCGGCCAGCCGAAATGCCCGGCCAGCATGTCGGCGTCGAGCATGAAGGCGCCGGCTGCGTCGCGCGCCAGCACCGGCCGTTGCACGAAGGCGGTCATGCCGGCCTCCCCGGCGGCTGCGACACCCGCTTGGGCTTCAGCTTGGGCCGCAGCAGCATGCCGCCATAGCGCAGGCAGAAGCCGAGGAAGGCGAGCGTCCACAGCCCGGCCGAAAGATGCAGCAGGCCGATCCGTTCGGGCATGAAGGCAGCGACGATGCGGACCAGCGCCGCAAGCACGATGGCGGCATAGATCAGTTGCGTCGCCACATCGGCCTTGAGGTCGCGGCCGGTGTGGCCGAGCGTGGCCCGCGTCATCACCGCCAGCGTCATGGTGCCGATGGCGCCGACGCCGAAGGCATGCAGGGCGGCCACGGCCGGGACGTCGGCAAGGTCGAGCGCCGCCAGCCCGGCCAGCAGCAGGCCGGCCGGCACGAACAGATAGGCGACATGCAGGATCAGCACGAGCCGGTCACGCCCGGCCCGGTCGCCCGCCCAGCGCGTCAGCCGCGCAAGGTTGAGCAGGCCGGCCGCGCACAGCAGCACGCCGGACACCAGCCCCTCGGGCAGGACCGTCCAGCAGAGCAGGGCGAGGACGGAGACGAGCAGCACGATGCGGTCGAAGCCGTTGAAGGGGATCGGCAGCCGGCCCGGATTCTCGCGCACCATCCAGTTGCGGGTGAAGGAGGGAATGATGCGGCCGCCAATGATGACGATCAGCACCACGGCGGCGGCGATGGCCAGGCGGCGGGCATAGTCGCTGCCGCCAAAAAGCCCGGCCTCGACATGGAAGAGCACGTTGGAGAGCAGGAACACGGTGACGGGCACGACGACCATGAGGTTGCGCCAGTTGCGCCCGGCGATGATCTCCTTGGCGGCCGAGGCGGCGACGGCACCGAGGAACGCGCAGTCTATGACGGCGGCGGCGACCCAGCCGATCTCGGCGGAGAAGAACACGGCGAAGCGTCCCGCCAGCCACAGGAGCACCAGCACCAGAAGCGGCGCGCCCTGGACCGGCAGGCGGCCGGTCCAGTTCGGGATGGCGGTGAGCAGGAAACCGGTGATGACCGCCGCCACATAGCCGAACATGGTTTCATGCACATGCCAGTCGACCGGCGCGAAGGTGCTGAAGGTCTCCAGCGTGCCGCTGAGGATGGGCAGCCAGGCCAGCACGATCAGCCCTGCATAGAGCGCGCCGAGCAGGAAGAACGGCCGGAAGCCGTAGGAAAGCACGGCGGGCCAGTCGCCGCCCCGCCTGCCTTGCGCACCCGCCGGCAGATGTCTCGTGTCGGCACTCATCACAGCGTCTCCTCGACGATGGGGCGGACCAGCACGGTGTCCTCGCCGCGGTTGAAGGCGATGGCCAGCCGGAAGGAATGGGCGATGCGCATGGCACGGTCCATGAACAGCACGGCAACGTCGGGCGGACACAGTTCATGCACCGTGGCCCTGAACAGGGCGAGCCAGCGGCGAAAATGCTCCTCGCCCAGTTCCGGCAGCGCCAGATGCGGCGGCAGCGGCCGCCCGTCATAGCGGCCGCTGCGCAAAAGCGTGGCCGACCAGAAGGCGCACATCTTGTCGAGATGGTGCGGCCAGTCCTGCGGGGCGATGGCCCCGTTGAAGATCGGGCCGAGCAGGTCGTCCTTGCGGATTTCGTCGTAGAAGCCATGGACGACGGAGGCGATCATCTCCTCGTCCAGCACTTCCGGCAACGGCTTGCCGTCCACCACGATGGTGCGCTGCGGCGCGGGCCGTCCTTTCATCTGGTCTTCTCCTTGGGCGTTTTGCCGGCATCATTTCCCGCAGAGCCCTCCCCGCCCCCGGCCTTGTCGCCGTCTTCATCGATAAAAATGCGTTCCGCCGCGCCGTCGAGGTCGTCATACTGGCCGCTCCTCAACGACCAGAAGAAGGCCGCAAGCGCGGCCCCGCCCAGAACCAGCGCCAGCGGCACGAGATAGATGAGGCTGCTCATTCTGCCGCCTCCAGCCTGTGCACCGGGCCGGCCGTTTCCTTTGCCGCCTCCCCGCTCGCCTGCACAGCCGGCTTTGCGGCTCGCAGGCGCAAGGCATTTGCGACGACCAGGATCGAGGAGAAGGACATGGCGAGCGCGGCGATCAGCGGCGTCACATAGCCGGCAATGGCGATGGGCAGCGCAATGGCATTGTAGATCACCGCCAGCGCGAAGTTCTGGCGCACCAGACGCCCGGCGGCGCGCGACACCTCATGCGCCAGCGGCACCGCATCGAGTTCGTCGCGCAGGAACACGAAGTCGGCGGCGTTGCGGCCGATGTCGGCGGCGCTGGCCGGCGCCATCGAGACATGGGCGGCGGCAAGGGCCGGAGCGTCGTTGAGCCCGTCGCCGATCATCAGCGCCTTGCG